>Ga0072500_139726_pt1 | contig 14020 bp, 13 predicted proteins | sample GBScelen77Swater_FD_63803 | JGI IMG/M metagenome (GOLD analysis project Ga0072500, IMG submission 63803) | Hot spring microbial communities from Great Boiling Spring, Nevada - cellulolytic enrichment S 77C v2 (version 2) | ecosystem: Environmental > Aquatic > Thermal springs > Hot (42-90C) ...
TTGGTAACCGCATTGTTGTTCGAACTCGAACATGAGAACGTTTGGCCGGGTTATCACACGGTTAACCACGACCTTCCACTTGATTGAAGATTTGAAGCGCGAGTCGATAATCTCTGCGTAAAGGACCGTTCGAATCAGAAGAGATCCCTTTGGATTAACACTCGGTGTTCAGACTGCGAAGACGAGATGAGCCTCGTTTTCAAGTGTGATGATGTGTGTTAGCGATCGAGAAAACAAGAGAGGAAAACTCAGTCAACTTGGTTTGAGAAAAGTCTTCAGAAAGGGTTCGGTTCACTCGTTACTCAAGATGCGTTACTCAAGGGTGAAACCATCATTGGCATCCACGCTTGGCTGTTCTTCATCATGCTTGAACAAGAACGGAGTAACTGTAATTCTTCATAATTGCATAATTGGATGTCTGCTCCCACGCTACTAACCAACATCAGAAGCAGCGCAAGGATCTTATTTAGCTCTCAAATTCTCTTCAATGAGATTCTACTGAGCCTTAGCAACCGCTCGCTTAATTATATTTTGTATCGGATATTGCTTTGGCATTTCAGCTACCTACCACACCTGTTGGTTCAGGTCAGCCAATGCCCCGGAAAAACCGAGGTTTGCAGCTTCCCCAGTTGGGAAAGCTTGTTCCATACTTGAGCACGTTTGTGTCATATCTCCAAGAGCTTAAAAGGGCAAAGTTCCGCCGCACGAATCAATTTTCACTTCTCTTGAGGAACACAGGGCCCGTGAACATCTCGTTTTACTGATCTTGTTCACGAACTGATCGAGTCGAAAACTAGGGGCGTTTTCCAGGTTCGACTTAGTTTTTATTCTCCTGAACGTCATGTGCTAAGAATAGTATTACTCGTTGAACGAACACCGTACAAACACTGCTTAATAGTTACACTCGCTTAGCGGCGTCATGACGATTCTCATGTCTGTTACGTTTTGGACATGATTACGCAATCTCTAGTAGGTAAACTTCATTTTGGAAATGATATGCACGTATGTGCTGAACATTCGTGACACCAGAACGAGAATATCGGAGGGTTACAAATGTCTGGCAAAACGTTTCGATTAAGGAGAATTTTCAAATCAGATGGCCGCACCGTGGTTGTCGCTCTCGATCATGGGCAATTCCAAGGACCTATATGTGGCATTATGGACATCTGCGACACAATCAAAAGGGTTGTAGCGGGTAGACCTGATGCAGTAATCCTGAATCCTGGAGTATTTAGCAAATTCTGCGACATTATCCCTCCTGAAATTGGAGTTATTTTGAGAATAACGGGGGCGTCTACTAATTACACTCCGAGATTTGATTTTCACAGGCTCACGACTTCTGTCGAGCACGCTGTCAGACTTGGAGCAGACGCGGTGATTGTTATGTGCTTCATAGGAGGGATGGGCGAAGCCCCCTCACTCGAAATTGTAGGAAGAGTTGCTGAGGAGTGTGACAAGCTTGGGATGCCCCTTTTTGTTGAAGTTATCGCCCAGGGTTCTGAACGACTTCCCGACGTTGGTTACATTGAAGTCGGGGCCAGAGCAGCTTTTGAATTAGGAGCGGACGTACTGAAAGTCTACTATGTTGGCAAAGAGGCGTTTCGCATGATAACATCGTCTGTTCCCATCCCGGTGTTGATCGCTGGTGGGCCAAAGGAGTCTGATACACTCTCACTGGTCTCTGACGCTCTTGAATTAGGTGCAAGGGGTGTAGCTTTTGGCAGAAATGTGTTTCAGGCAGAGAATATCACTGAATACGTTCAGGAATTGATGAGTATTGTACACGGCTAAACCGCGGAAAAGATGCAAGGACGGGGGTGAGGCAAGATGAGGGGTGTAAAAAAGGAGCTCATAATAATTCTTTGTGCAGTTTTTCTTTTACTGTCAACCAACGGTTTTGCTTTAAAGGGAAGGGTCTTCTTTGATTTGAATCTGAACGGTGTCTTCGACCCCGGTGAACTTGGCGCGGAGGGTTTCTTGGTTTCTGATGGAAAGGACATAGTGATAACCGATGAAAACGGTTGCTTTTGCCTTGATACTGACCAACCCTTTGTTTTCATTATACTTCCTGATGAGTACACATGTACCACGGGATGGTACAAATCAGTAAGCAATGAGGAGAAAATCGAATTTGGACTTTCCAAGGTCTCGTCTAACAACAACATATTTGTTGTCATTAGCGATCTTCACTACGCTGAAAACCCACAAGTATTCTCACAAGCCTTGAGAGATCGTTCCATGAAGTACGATGTTGATCACATCATGAAAAAGCTCGTCGAAGAACTCAAGAATTTGAAACCTTCCTTCGTAATGTGTCTCGGTGACATTGGCGCAAGTATTAGGGACACGGAGGAAGAGTTGGCTATAGCACAGTTGCGACGGGTTAAGCAATATTTAGATGAAATCGGTTCCGACGTTTTCTACGCGGTTGGAAATCACGAAGTTAATAGTAAGACTGACAAACCAACCAAAGTTTACGAAGAAGTTCTGGGACCAAGATATTATTCCTTCAACAGATGCGGTATACACTTTATCGTTCTTGATGTTCATTTGGTGAAAGAAGGAAAGCTCCAATATTCAATAGATGATATACAGTTGAAGTGGTTACAAGAAAATTTGGGGTTTGTACCCGACGATCGACCCATTGTTGTCTTTTCCCATGAACCAGTTTGTGACTGGGCAGATACGATCAACAACATCACGTTGAAAAACCTGTTAATAGATTACGGCATCACCGCTCACATCTCTGGCCACTGGCATATGATGATTGCGCTTTCGGATTACCCGTACCTCGAGCTCACGTCTGGAGCCGTCAGTGGCGCTTGGTGGGAAGGACCTTCAGCCAGTGGAGATGAATTTGGCTACACAGTATTTGAAATTAGACGGGGTTCACTTTCTTATGCCTACTTCAATATTGGAGAGAAACCCTCAATTTGGATTCAGTTTCCTCTCAGTGGGGTATTATCCGGTATCGTTCCTATCAGAGTAGTTGCATCCGACTGTATGCGGAATCCAGCCATCTATGTTGACGGGATGCGCGCTGAGGTCGAACCACTTGTTGTCAGGAGGACAAGCTGGACAGAGTACCTTTACCGCTTGAATGTTACGAACTTGAACCCGGGAAGGCACGAGCTTCTGTTTGAGGCAAACACTACTAGTGGGAAAAGAGTGAGCAAGTCCAAGAGCTTTTGGGTAGACAATAGGACAATAACATTCAAACAATTGAAAGATTTTAGTGAGTGTTTCTTAGGTAGGATCGTTACTATCGCTGATACAACACTCGCGATTAAATACGGTTCAACTCCCGTCTTTGAGGATAAGACCGATAGGTTCATGGTCAAGATCGCCAATCCAAAGATTCTGCAAAAGTTGTCCAGTTCCGAGTCATACAACCTGACTGGTATATTCAAAGACCCTGGGGTTGTTCCTGATCCACTCAGAATTTATCCGGATGAAGGTATCATCCGGAAATAATTCCAGTTAAGGAGGAGGAGACAACATGAAAAAAGTGTTTTTGGTGGCGGTGATGTTGCTCATGATTGGTGCCACAGCCGCAGCCGCCAACACTGTATTGTCTGTAACGGGCTTAATAGCCCTAAAGAACAATGACGAAGGTTATTCGTTCACACTCGACGAGCTCAAGAGACTTAAAGGAACAACATACGTTGTGCAAGACCCATGGATGGGTGAGTGTTTCTATCAGGGTATCGAGCTCATAGAGATCCTCAACTATGTTGGTTATCCTGCGAAAGCGAGCAAAATTGTTCTTGTATGCTCAGACAAGAAGGAATTCACTGTGTCTATTAAAGATGCTAAGCTATATCCGATAATGCTTGCGTATGCCAATAAGGGAAAGGATTTACCACAGAATCAGGGCGGCCCACTCAAACTTGTGTTCCCTGTCACCGCCTATCCAGATCTTGCAATTATCTATCCGGCAGAAAGTTGGGCATGGTGGGTAGTCGCCATAAGAGTCGAAATGTAGACCGCATGTCAAGGGGGCCGTCCGGCCCCCCTGCTGTATGCGCAGATTGACATGGAGGGGTACAAGGTGAAAGCAGCAGTTTACAGGGGTATCGGAAAGATTGTGCTGGAGGAGATCGACATTCCCACCCTCGTTGAAAATACTGCTCTCCTGCGGGTTGAGGCTGTTGGTATCTGCGGTACGGATTTGAAGGCATATAGGCGCGGACATCCTTTTTTCCAGCCACCATGTATTCTGGGTCACGAGGTGGTCGGAACAGTTGTAAAAGTAGCGGAACCGGATAATAGTGACCTCGTTGGGAGAACTTTTGCCATACCTCCATATCTAGGCTGTGGTAACTGCGAACTGTGCAGGAAAGGCCTGTCAGAATTGTGTGAAAATAAAATTTGGATCGGAGGAGCTTTCGTCGAGTACCTAGTCGCTCCAGTGGTGCTGATCAGAAAGACAATGTGCGAACTCCACCCGGGCATGAACAAATCGGTCGCCACTTTAACAGAACCACTTGCGTGCGCAATTCATGGCGTTGAAAGAATGAAGCCAAAAGAAACTGAACGGGTGCTCGTAATTGGCTCTGGACCTATTGGTCTACTCATAAGCATGATCTTGAGAAACATGTCCTGTGATCCTGTGATTTATGAGCTCAATGTTGACAGATTGACATTCGCGCGAGAGATGGGCTTCGAAGCGATTGACGCCAAGGAGATTGCCCTTTCTGAAATTGCATCGATGACAGGGAAATTCGACCACGTTATTGTTGCTACGGATTCAGCAAGTGTTATACCGGAAGCCTTTTGTTGCGTGAAACCTGGGGCAAAAATTGAATTATTCGGTGGCATGTCAAGGTCGACACGGCTGCAACTGGATCCATACCACATACATTATGAGGAGGTAAGTTTGATAGGCAGCTTCGGATTTTCCGCAAGAGATTTCAGGACGGCATTCGAAGAGTTGCAAATCCATAGTGAAATCTATTCGAGAGTAATCACGGCAGAATACACCTTGGACGAAATCGTAAAAGCCTTTGGTTCAGCGATGGAATCACGAAACCTAAAAGTGGTTGTAAAAGCTATCTGACTATAAATTTTAGCACCCGTTTAGCAAAGGGAGGAATGGATAATAATGAAGAAGATTTTCTTGATCCTTATGATGTTCCTTTTAACTGCAACCGCTTGGAGCGCCATAAAGTTAAAGTTTTACTGTCTTGCATGGCAACCGGGTGCAGTTGATCAAGTGATTGATATCGTTGATGAATGGAATGAGAACCACCCGGATATACAAGTAGAGATAGTCTGGGGAACCTGGGAAACGTCGGATCAGTATCTCCTGACCAACTTTGCCGCTGGCACCGCGCCTGATATCATTCACACCGATGCTGAGAAGTTCAGAGAATTTGGGATCATGGGTTTTCTTGAGCCACTAAACAAGTTTCTCGATGAAGAAATCATTAAGGATATACCCGAGGAGAGTTGGGAAGACTGTAAAGATGACCGAGGGTACATCTATGGCATCCCCTGGTGCAGAGAAAGCCAGGTCATATTCTACAATAAAAGGTTGTTCGACCGGCTTGGAATAAATCTGCCCCACGGCAGGGTAGTCAGCTGGGAAGAGTTAGTGGAAATAGCTAAGAAGGTCGTGCAACTGACAAATGGAAGAACGTGGGGACTACTTGCCCCACTCATGGAACGCTTCCATTGGACATTGATAGAGCAGAACAATGGAAAGGTTTTACAGACAGACGAAAAAGGCCGCTGGAAAGTCGAAATTACCGATCAAGCTAAGGAAGCCATAAGTTTCTATCTGTCGTTGGTGATCGAACACAAAGTGATGCCAAGCGATGTGATCAATATAGATTACACCTCATTGATGCAAGGTTTTCTGAACGAGAAATACGCAATGGTTGTTTTTGGATGTTGGAACCGTCGGTTGTTATCACAAGTTAAAGACTTCGAATGGGGATTAATGTGGCTCAAGAAGGGTGACAACATGACGAACGCTGCAGATCCCCAGGGAATTGGGATCTCAAGAACCTGCAAACACAAAGCAGAGGCATTTGAGTTCATTCGATTTTTCACAAATAGTAAGAACTCGGCAGAAATTGCGTATAAGGATTGGCTGTTTCCCATTAGAAGAAGCGCTCTCCAGGATCCCAGATTCTCAGCCGTGGAAAATGAATGGGATTTTGCGTATCAACTCCTTAAACATGCTAAGAATGTGAAACCGCCAATGCCTGGTTTTTATACCTTTGAGTGGAAGGTGCTTGTACCGACTCTTGAGAAAGTCATCCTAGGTAAAATTAGTCTTTCAGAAGCGTACAAGCATATTGAATTGAAGGGTAACGAGTTACTAAAGCAACTTGGTTTGAGATGATGTCACAAGGAGGAACCGCAAGATGATGTCTCATTGCGGGTATAAGAAGAAACTATACCCATACTGTTGGTTGCTGCCGCTCTTTTTCGTTATTGGGATTGTGAGTGTTAACCCCCTTTTGCGTGGTATAGTTTTCAGTTTCTATGGTGGTGGCGTCTTCGGAGGAAGGGAGAGATTCGTAGGTGCGGCAAATTTCATATCACTCTTCAAGGATGATCTGTTTTGGCTGAGCTTAAGGAACAACCTTATATGGGTCGTCACCTGTATATCCTTAGAGTTTATTTTCGGCTTCCTGATAGCTCTTCTTCTGAATCAGCCGTGTGTACGTTTGAAGAATCTTTATCGTGCTCTTATTCTGTTGCCGTGGGCAACTCCACCGGTAGTGGCTGGATTAATCTGGAGATATATTTTGTCATCTGATGGCCCGTTGAATACGTTTCTCCGCATCTTGAAGTTGATCAGCAATCCACCTTCCTGGCTTATGGAACCCGGTTATTCTTTAGCGGCGTGTATCGGTGTTAACGTTTGGCTCGGACTACCCTTTATGACGGTAATGCTTCTAGCAGGTTTACAAGCGATTCCTCATGACGTATATGAAGCAGCTGAAATCGATGGAGCAAACGCGTTCAAACGGTTTTTCCTCATAACTCTGCCAATGATGAAGAGCGTAATATCTACGGTAATTACTCTTATGTCCATATGGACCTTCAATATGTTTGATGTGGTATATGTTCTCACAAATGGCGGTCCTGGCAATTCCTCTTTGATACTGTCTCTTTATGGTTATCAAAATGCCTTTGCGTACTACCAGAAGGGTTATGGAGCTTCAATAGGAGTCATTTCACTGCTAATTCTGCTCATCCCGGTGTCCATTTACGTGAGAATGTTTTTCAAAGGGGTGGAGACTGAGTGAAGAACAAGAAATCTTCGGCCGTCTTATTGAACATGCTGGCTCTTGTAGTGATTCTGTTAATCCTATCGCCTTTATTCTTGCTTTTTGTCAACTCTTTCAGGAGTACGTCTGAAATCCTGAGAAATCCTGTTGGGCTTCCAGAGTTCCTCGACCTTGGGAATTTTTTAAGGATATTTACGAAAACAAGCTTTCCAGTCAACTTCAGGAACAGCCTGATAGTGTCTGTATCAACAGTCCTTTTGTGCCTTGGAGTAACCATACCCGCTGGGTATGCCTTGTCGAGATTTTCCTTTTATGGAAAACGTGTCCTGATAACCTGGCTACTTGCTTCGCAAGCTTTTCCTGGTGTGCTTATGGCTGTTGGATTTGTAGGCCTTTTGAAAGCCTTGAATATGGTCAACTCACTTACTGGACTTATCATACTCTACATGTCTTTCACAGTACCCTTTTGTTCTGGGTTGTTAAAGGGGTATTTTGATCAAATTCCTGTTTCCATCGAAGAAGCAGCGATGATAGACGGTTGTACACGAAGCCGTGCAGTGGTGACTGTGGTAATACCGTTAGCGGTCCCTGGTCTTATTGCCGTCGGGACATTTGCCTTCATGCTGGCTTGGAACGAATTTTTCTTTTCTTTGGTCTTACTGCAAGATCCCAGAAGGTATACACTTCCACTCTTTCTCGCAAGATTTCTTGGGACTGGTGGTGCTGTTGAATGGGGATACCTCTGTGCTGGATCAAGTGTCTGTGCTCTTCCACCAATACTTATCTTCCTCTCGTTCCAGAAATACCTGATTAGTGGGTTGACTAAGGGGGCAATTAAGTGAGAATAGCCGTTGTCGGTGCGGTCGCTGTAGACAAATATGTGATTGTTGAACATTTTCCTGAGGATGATGACATGGTCTTCGCACTGCGGAGTTTTCAAAGTGTCGGCGGTTGTGGTGCAAACATTGCTATCAATCTTGCTCTAAACGGAATGGATGTAGACCTATTTTGCGGTCTTGGATGCGATGATACTGCCGACAGAATAGCAGCAATTCTTCGTGAGTTAGGAATTCGCATTTTTTCCCGACAATGTGGAAAAACCGCAAGAACTATAATCCTGCTAGATAAAAAAGGCCGAAGAAGAATAATCTCCCTTGGTGGAAATGCACTTTTTGAATCATCCAACGAGCTAAAATATGAAGGATACGACGCAATATGTGTTGCAGATTCGTACCCATCCGAAGCACTTAAGGTTATTCGAAATGATTGTAGGATCAAGGTTTACGCGCCTGGCGGTTGTGGTCTATACTTCGGAGAGAACGAAATTAGAAAGATTGCTGCTCTTGCCTGTGTTACAATATTGTCAAATCGAGAAGCATCGCAAATCAACCAATACAACTTACTCAGCCAGTATGTGGTGGTAACTCACGGTGAAAAACCAACTAAGTTGTACTACAATGGTAAACTTGTGCGAGAATTCATGGTGAAGTGTCTTCAGAACGTTGTTGACACCACGGGTGCGGGGGATGCTTTCGTGAGTGGTATATTGTTTTCTCTAACGCTGGGACAAGACATCTATAGTGCTATAGAAGTTGGACACCTGTGGGCGTCAAGAGTAATTCAAAAATATGGTGCTAATCTGCTCGACTATATGGAGGGTTTTCCAAATGAAATCACCCAAGGGTAAAAGAAGCGATCTCGACCTGGTCAGAATTTGTAAGATGTACTACCTTGAGAATTACACCCAAGAAAAGATTGCGAAACTTCTTGGCATTTCACGTCCCCAAGTTTCGAGGTTGCTGTCGGAAGCTCGAAATCGAGGACTGGTAGAAATTAGGATTCGTGAAGATGAACTCAGCAGCGATCTAGGAAGCAGAATTTCTAGATTTTACGGACTAAAGGAAGTAGTGGTAGTGGACTTAAGCGGAGATGACTACCTAGACGCAATCGCAAAGGCTGGAGCCGCATATCTGGAAAAAAGTATAAGAGATGGCATGGTTGTTGGCGTTTCTTGGGGTAGGACCTTGGCAAGAACTGTTGAATACATAGTAGCTTCAAAGGGATTAACAAACACACTTTTTGTGCCTTTACTGGGGGGTGTTGGTCAACTCAGACTGGAGTACCAGGTAAATGCGCTTGTCGAGAAAATTTCCGACGCGTTTGGCTCTGCAAGATATTATCTCCACGCTCCAGCGTTTCTTGAGGACCCTAAGACGCTTGAGCACCTTCTGAACAATGAGAGTGTACGCATCATCACCAATCTCTGGAACAGATTGAACCTTGCAGTTGTTGGCATTGGAGAACCTATATCACTCTCAAACGCTTTCCGATCCGTGCTTCCAGACGATTTTGTCTCAACACTCATTAGTCAAGGTGCCGTTGGTGACATAGCTGCGAGGTTTTTCCGCGAAGACGGAAGCCCATGCGAACTTGATGACTATCAGAGACACATTCTGGGTGTCACATTGGAACAACTGAAAAACACCCCCTGCGTAATTGGCATTGCTGGTGGTAAGGAGAAAGTAAAAGCTATATGCGGAGCCATGAGGGGAAAGTATATAAAGGTATTGATCACAGACAGTAAAACTGCCCGAGAGATCGTTCGAGTGATGGAACAATGAGAATAGGATTGGTGTGTAACCCCTTCTCTGGAGGCCAGAATAGCTTTGGAAAAGTCTTGCAACTGCTGCAAGACAAACTCGTTAATCATGAGGTAGTTTGCACTTATGCAACGTCAATACTGCTACCAACTCAGTTGCCACACAAAGTAGTCGGAGACAAAAAGGTTCACGGAACACCGATAGACTCCGTAATAGCGGGGCAAATCCTGAGCGACGTTGATCTTGTAATAGTCTTGGGTGGAGATGGAACAATAAGCGATGTCGTATTCGGGCAGCACCTGGCTGGGAAGTTCACGCCCGTAGCTGGTATCGCTCTGGGAACAATCAATGCTGGGCCTCTTATCGTATTTAGAAAGCTGGACGACCTTTCGAAATTGTCGTTGGAGAAATTTTCTACAAAGCCGGTGATGGGCCTGGGAGTGTACGACAATGACGGTCAGCTTGTGGGAATAGCATTCAATGACGTAGTTTTTAGTGACTGCACTGTTTCGTCAGTTAACGGAAAGGTTTGCACAGTCGAAGCTGCGTCTTACTTAAAGGGGAAGAGACTCGTCGCCTCACCAAAGATTGTAGGAACTGCATTAACTGAGGTAAGGATTAATAGGAAGATAGTGAAAATTCCATTTGATGTTGGACAGATAGTTGCCTCACCCTTGCATGAACCCGGAATTTATCAAGGAAAAGCACTTTTTGGTAAGCTCTGTTGGGCACCACATTTAGGCATGAAATGGTCAATGATAGTAACTAATGAGCCGATAATTAGAATTGTTGATGCCCACGAAGTAGAAACATCATCACCTCTATTGATGGCACAGTTCATTTTCAAAGACGAAGACAGTGTACTAATCAAGAATACGAGGGGATTCGTAGTTATCGACGGAAATCCCAGACTAAACATGGAGGTTTCCAAGGCATGCACACTGAGACTCATTCAAAACGCGGCACTTGGATGTGTTTTCAAATAGGAAGGTGGTACCCATGGACATTGTTAACGTCTTTCAATCAGCGTTGGAATCTTTTGCTGTTGGGGATGCTATGGGAATGCCCACAGAGTTTTTGACTCGCGAATTCATAAGAAACAAGTATGGTTTGGTTGAAACATTACTGGACCCGTCGGTTGTATCACCCATTCACACAAATCTCAAGATGGGACAAGTTACTGATGACACTGAGCAAGTCCTTTGGTTAATAAACGCCTACTATGAAGCTCGTAAAGTTGATGCGGAGACGACCTTGAAAGCCCTGAGAATGTGGTATGAGAAAACAAATCCCTTTACTAAGGGATTTGTGGGACCAAGCACTTCAAGCGTCCTTTCAGGTCAGACAAACGTGTCAAGTGGTACAACTTGTGGGGCTGCAATGAGGATACTTGCGGTGTCATTGGCAATTAGAAAAGCTGATGTTAACAGCTTAAGAAGAGCCATTTTCGAAAGCTGTTTGTGTACTCATAATTCGAACATAGCTATAGAGGCCGCAATGGCTCTTGGGTATGCGTATCACTATGCTGCAGCTGGTGCGAGCTATGAAGAAATCTTAGAGCAGGCGATACAAGGGGCGCGAGTAGGTAGAGAGATAGCGGCTTGCGATTTCGTGGGTGCTCATACGTGCGATCGAATCAAATGGGGAGTGCAGATGGTGAAAAATATGTCCTCGGTGGATGACGTACTCGACTTCATATACAAAGTAATTGGGACAACAATGGAAGCGAACGAAGTTGTCCCTGCAGCAGTGTTGATCTTTGCATACGCAAGAGAAAACACATGGCTTGCCATCAGGATGGGAGCATCAGTTGGTGGAGATACGGATACAATAGCTGCTATTGCTGGTGCTCTTTCAGCCTTGCACGCCAAAAACCATAATATACCCGAAAATATTCTTGATACGGTCCTCAAGGTTAACCAGCTTGACTTTCGTAAGCCTGCCAAGATGCTATCGGATATGTTTTCGGGTAGCTGATGATGATTTCTATAACGTTCCCGGGGGGATTTTGGGAATTCTCTACGCTGTATCCAACCCTATGCTCATATCATACCTGCGTGAAAAAGTCGGCGTCTTATCGCTTGTCAACCTGACTTTTCCCCTTGTGGTGCTGTGTGCCGCTTTTTTGAACCCATTAAATTAATAGGTTTCATTAGCGGTCGCACCGAAAGGCGAATCTCTTTCATCTTGTTGTTAAGTGTCATCGCATCTGAATCTTTAATTGGCATGGCTTACTTATCAGGTGCTGGTGCGATCGTATCGGGATTTCTGGTGATACTATCTACTTTTAGCCTTTTGACACTGTATTCAGCTTTGGCGGGAGATCTCAGCAGCGAAAAGAGTAAGAGCGGGAACTTTGGTGTTGCTACAGGTATCGTGAATCTTTTAATGTTCGTGACATCAATACTCATAACTTGTTTGCAGAGCCTTCATAGCAAATTCATTTTACCGTTTCTTGTATTTTCTTACTCCTGTTACTCCTGCTCTCCACTGGAAGACGAGTTGTCCGCAGAAATAAGAGCCTTGTCCCCCTTGATAATGCTATGACCGGAGCGGATTGCCTCATGTGGAGCATGTGTCTTTTCCTCCAGTTCTTTTTCTGGTCTTCATAGGGGGTGTTCTGCCCTACTTGGTTGCATTTCTAGCAAGGACTTCCTCGATCGACCCCAACATAGGCCTCATGTCGATTGGAATAGTCGTGTTGGCCAGTGGGTTAGCATCGACGAGGACAGGGAGGCTAGTGGCAATTCTTGGTGAGAAAAAGCTGTTTCTGCTGATCTCGTTCATCAACATCTTAGTTTGTGGCATACTATCGCTAGCTTACGAACTATTAACCACGGTCGAAACACTCAAGATAGTTCTATGTATGTGTCTTCTCTGTTTTGGGTCTGCTGTGGCATATTGTGCTCCCTTATTAGTTCATTCATATCTTCGATTGCAGGAATGAATAGACAAGGAAAAGCTTTTGGGATAGCAAATACCATCAACCTTTGTTCTCAGTCTTTTTGAGCCTGGATGTTAGGTCTACTTGCCGCCGTTGTGGATATAAACACATGTTTACCTCAGCTTGTCTCGGTTTTTCAGCTACCCAGGTCTCTGGGGTCGTGTTGTTCCGGCAGGGTACACGAGAAATTGCGAACAAAAAATAACATATCGACAGTCGACACCCCCTCGTAGTTTTCATCTCACATCTTGTGTTGTATTATACAAGTTGCCTCACGATGGTATCACTCTGCTCCATTGAGATAGATTTCGCATGATAGTTCCCCCACCACGATCCTTGCGAATTTGCTCTTCTGTGTGCCCTAAGAGCTTCACTCACTTGAGTACCTTTCAGTAATTTCGAGGCTTATACACTCTGCTGTAAAGAACGAAGGATTCCTTGTGCGTTATCAGTCTCGATCACCGAGAACAATCAGATTCACCCGTTTGCCGTCTTCAACTGACGAATTACAAAGGAAACCCCTTTCATAAGTACGATGCAATGTCGGCATTCCTCAACAAGAGACGTTTCAGCTCCCGTTCCTACGATCCGTGACTGATCCTGGTTAGCGAAGAAGTATTTTTGAAGATTTAGTCTACCCTTATTCTTGAATTTCTATTGACTCAACCGCACCTTTCTCTTGTGGGCGGGTGATGAGCGTTTTGACATTCACACCGTGTTCTTTGAAGGTCTCTTCCATCGCTTTCGCAACTGCTTGGGGAGATTTCGTCAACGCTATCACCGTAGGACCACTACCACTCAAGGCAACACCTAACGCTCCCGAGAGTTTCGCACGCTCCAAGACTTCGTAGAAACTAGGTATGAGCCTGCTTCGATACGGTTGATGCAGTCTATCTTGCATTCCAATCTCCAAAAGCTCGTATCTCTTCGTGCAGAGTGCCGTGATCAGGAACGCAACGTTGGCGATGTTCGCTTTTGCGTCTTCAAAAGGAACCTCTCTCGGCAAAATCTTTCGAGCGTCCACGGTCTTTATCTCGAAATCTGGAACGGCGAGGACCACGTCCAAATCGGGAACGGGTAACTTCGCACACCGAAGCTTTGGAGTTTGAGTGCATATCGTCACACCACCGAACAGCGCGGGTGCGACGTTGTCGGGATGGCCCTCGATTTCCACCGCCATTCGTAGAAGTTCTTCAGAATTCAAAGGAAAACCAAGATAGGCGTTCAAA
>Ga0072500_117430_pt1 | contig 13963 bp, 15 predicted proteins | sample GBScelen77Swater_FD_63803 | JGI IMG/M metagenome (GOLD analysis project Ga0072500, IMG submission 63803) | Hot spring microbial communities from Great Boiling Spring, Nevada - cellulolytic enrichment S 77C v2 (version 2) | ecosystem: Environmental > Aquatic > Thermal springs > Hot (42-90C) ...
GGCCCAGGGGGAGGATGGGCAGATCCACCCAGTAGCCGTCCTCGGCGGTGAAGCGGAGGCATTTCTCCGCCCGCTCATCGGCGGCCTGGACGTAGTAAAGACGGGCCACGTCTCCGGAGAGGATGGCAGCCAGCTCCAGGGCGAAGTTCATGACGTTGTTGCCGCCGGTCAGGTTGATCCACATCTCCTTCCCCTGGCCGCCGACCCCGGCCAGGGCGGCCACCACCCTGGCCACGCGCTCATAGGTCGTGCGGATATCCCGACGGTCCACCTCGCACCAGAACACCGTTCCCTCCGTGCGTCCGCCGGCGATGGCCGGCCATTCCCGGCGCAGGTCCGTGCGCAGCACCGCTTTCATGGGACCGCCCTGCTGCAGCGGGTCCTGCGCCACGCGACCGGGTGGGTTCTCGATGTAGTTGAAGGAGAGGCGGTCGCCTTGGAGGATCTCGCGGCTGGTGAAGAGCACGAGGGCCTGGATGTCCCCCACTTTTTGATCCGCCTGGCGCGGAGCGGCCTCGCCGGACCCAGCGAAGAAGGCCTGATCCTCGTGGTTCCATCGCTGGTAGCGGTGGGCCAGGTAGGTCAACGGCCCGATCACCGTGCCCGGGGAACGCCCCAGGCCCATCAGGTGGTAAACCCCCATGGCCTATCCTTCCCGACGGTGGACATATCGCTCGATATACCGGCGAGCGGCCTCCAGCTGGCCTTCCGTTGTAGCGGTGGTGACGAGCCGAAGGCGAAAGAGGATGTCCGTGCCCAGCCGGGCCCTCACGATCAGCGCGTTGGGGGACTCCGCTTCAACGCTGGGCTGACCCTTTTTCCATTCTTCCCCACGCACTTCAACTACGAAAGGAGCATATCGGATGAGGTCCCAAGCAAAACGCTCGAGCCGGTCCCGATGGTGATGGGGTGGAATATGGACATGAGGTTCCTGTGATCGAGCGGGAGGCAGCATCTCTACCATGCTTAAAATGGCAGCAACCCTCTGCCCGATGGAGGTCGGCATGTCATCCGGGTTAAGCAATCCGGCGCGAACCAGGAACTGCTTGATCTCTTTAGAGGCGGAAGCGTGCCCTCCCAGCGCATCCAGGATAGAAGGTAGCATCGGGAACAGCGAGATAAACGGGAGATCCACCAGCCGCGGGCGATCCGTGGGAGGTTGGTTCAAGGATGGATGGAGGCGTTCCGTTAGTTGCTCAGGCCAATCTTGGAACTTTCGGAGCTCCGCGATCTCTCCTTCGGCCTCCAGCCATGGTGGCGCCCAAATGTGGAACAGCCGCTCGGCACCATAAAATTGGACAGCCAAGGCCAGGAGGGCGGACATCACCTTTCGACCTCCTGCGATGCAGACGAAGAGCCGATGCTCATCGCGATAAGCCCGCAGCTGCGCACAGGCTTGCTCCATAAACGCGACCGCAGCTTCCGTAGAATCTATATCCCCATAGGATCCGATCGGGACGGGCACAACCCAGCCAATCCGGCAGTGTTGGGGAAGATGTTTCTGAAGGAGTTCCAGGCTTTCCTTCACGTCTGGGTCCTCGGTGTAGAACAACAGGACGCCATCCGGTCGTTCCCCTTCCTCGTTCAGCAAATCCACTGCCTCCGTGATCACGGCAGGTGAAGTTCCTAAGGTCGCTACCAGGAGCTTCTTGGTCATCTCAGAACTGCCTGATAACGTCTTCTGGACTTAGTACTTGACTATAAATTCTAGACCAAATATAATCTTTCGTTACGATGTAGGCATTTTTCTCGATTCCCATGCTTATAATTAAAGCATCAGGAACACGATTCTGTCCTAGGTTTGAATAATGATTTTTTACGATATTTACAGCTCGACGTTGAGCTTTTTGGGTGATGTAAACAATATTAATATTCAAAACACGGTACATCTCATATATTTTTTGAGCTTCTTCTACATCTTTTTTAGGTCGGTTCGGATTATATAATTCCATGATGCTAACTATGCTTATATAACATTCTCCGATCTCGCGTGCCTTGAGAATGGCGTGCGCAGATGTACTATTTTCGCTTCTTATATAATCAATCAACACTGAGGTATCGAACAGAAAATACATGGCTTTTATTTTTCTTCACGTAGTGATCCGCGCACTGTCGTGATGCGGAGCCACCAAGATACATAGCCCAGGATGGCTTGTCGCTCTTTACGTCGAAGGCGCTGCAGGGTGGCCAGATGGGATCGAACCGCCTGAGCGATCAGGCGGTTGGCTCGCTGGATGGCGGGTCGCATGGTGATGTCCTGAGCCACACGCTCCGCGTGTTGAACAGCTTTCTCCAGGCCATACCGATCCGCGATCTGGACCCAACGTATCCACTCGTTGCGGGTGACCTCGGGGAGCGCTTGAGCGATGCGCTGGGCTAAGGCGATCTGCTCTTCTCGATCCATCAATACACCTCCCTCGGACAGGGTTCGTTCTTCGACCGAGCCTCCTGACGGAAACGCTTCCAAGCCTCTTGATCCAGCAACTCCTCGCGGGCGAGAAATCGCGCCAGAAGCGGCTTCACCTCATCGGAGCTCCCCCCAATTAGCAATGAGGAAAAGAGGTCGGGGCCTCCTTCCAGCAGGCGGATGCGCCGGGGGATGAAGCGCACTCCTCCCAGGCAGCGCGGCTTGGCTCCTCCCATCTTCACGGGAAAAGCGAAGACTACCCGCTGGGGATCTTCCGGGTGCAGATCCAGTCCTAGTGCGCGCACAAGCAACCCCAGCTCTTCCTCCAGAAGGTTTTCAAAGAAAAGGATGGTCTGAAAACGGGCTCCCTTCGGGACCGCTTCGAGGAAGCGGTGGTTCTTGGCGGGCTTCAAGTCCAGCTTCTGAAAGGCCTTAGTCTGATAGAATTTGCGGCCCTGGATCTGGTGAGGCGGCCAGAGGTCCGCGATCTTGATGATCTCCGGACGCACCTCTTCAATCGGCGTGGCGTCGGCGAAATGCACCCGGCCCCGATATCCCGTGGTGCCGAAAAGGCGGCAGGCAGGGCAGAGGGTTTCCTGCTCCCCCTTTTTATATTCGCATCCCTCATGAGCACGGCTGGGCACGCGCTCATTCCGTGCTTTGATCCGCACGCATGAATTTGATAGGGCTTCCACAACCCCTCGTATCGCCCCCTTGAGGCTGGTGCCTGGGATGATCAGAGCTTCGTTCTGCCGGGCAAAGGCGTAGTAGACCTGCTCCCGTCCCTGAACCGAGCGCAACTCCAATTGCCCGCTGCCCACGTAAAGGTAGTCGGAGACCACCTCGATCTCCAGTTCCATCCAGCCGCTCAGGCCCTGGAACCGCTCATGGCCGCGTGGGGCGATCTTCTGGGGCCGACCCTTTAAAGGGATCCAGAAAAAGGGCTTAGGCTCCGCCTGCGCGCGATCCGGCATGGGGCTCCTCCTTTCCAGGGTCCTGAAGCGAACGCGGGCTGATGAAAACCGGCCTTTCATCCCGGTAGTAAATCCGGACCTCCAAGCGGCCTTTCTCTGAACCACTCGGATAATGCGCGAAATTGGGCTTCACCCGCGGCTCCCCCAGATCCTGAAGATCCATGCTATGGGATTCGATCGCCCATTCCCCTTCCACGGGTGTGAGACCCTCAACGGGTTGATCCATCAGGAGCAGGGCACGGCGTTCATCCCCTTCAGACCACCAGCGCAATTCCCCTCGGGGTCCGAACATGGCTCCCTGCTCCTTCCATTCTGTGGGGATCCCAGCGCCCATCACCAGGCGGGCTCCATCAGCGACCCAGTGGAGGAGGGGCTCGCCAAGGGCACGCGCCCAGGGGATCCAGGAATCTGGAGGATCTTTCAGTGCATAAACATAGCCTTTCATCATGGCTTCCCTCTATGTGGCACTCAGGGTTTGCTCTAACACTTGGCGAGCGGCCTGGCGCCATGTCTCCGGACCATACACCCGCCGGACGTAGAACCCGATGGCCTCTGACCGCTCCGGGGCCGGCATCCCCTCGATCCGATGGGGAGCAAACAGCCGGTAGCGCCGGACTTCTTCATCGTCCGTGAAGGCCCCCAAGCTCCGCCATACGGTATCCTGGGCGCCGGAGGTGAACTCCTCCATCATCGCTTCCACGACTTCCACGCGCACCTCTCCGAAGCCCCGATTCTTTCCAAACCCCACCTTCACCAGCCCCTGGTTCATGGCCTCCAGGGCCATGGCGAGCAAACCCAGCTGCCAGAGCTCAAAGTTCTCCAGGATGAGCTGACCCTCAAAGGCACCTGCCACGGCTATCTCCATCTCGAAGGGGCCAGCCCCGACCGCATGGCTGAGGCGTGAGATGGCCACCCCATAACGGATTTCGGTTTTCACGTCGGTGGTCGGGAGAAGATCGGTGAAAGCGACGCGCCCTTTCAAGCGGGTGTGGCCGAAGATGCGGCAAGCGCCGCAGGAATTCCCATAAATGCGAAAGCTGCTTTCTTCCTTTTCCAGGAGCTTGCCACAGCTATTCGGATCATCTGGAAAGGTGGCGCAGGCCCATCGCCAACTTCCCTGTTCGTTGACTGTCCGCAACGCTTTTTCCACAAACCCGCGCACCACGCCCTTGAGCGAGGATCCCGGGATGTAGAGCACCTCGCCTTTCCCGGGATGGAAGGTGCGAACGAACTGCATATCGGGCAGGGTGGGGTTGGCGGAGATGCCCCCGGCTTTGATGAGCAAAGGTCCCTTCGGGCTCAGCCGAAGCTTCAAACGCAATGCGTTGTAGCGATTTTTATGCATGGCCACCCTCCCTCTTCCACCAACTCATGAAAGCTTCGATGAGCTCATCCTCTTTTCGCTCAGCCTTCTGGCCGGAGCTCAGATAATCCAGGAGGTTGTCCGGGGTCACTTGATAGATCCGGATGTCCGTCAACACGCCCCAGCCGGGACCCCGGGTGGATTTGCCGCCGATGGCGATGCCGCCCTCCTTCCACATCCGCAGCACAGTGAGGAGAAATCCGAGCTCCTGATCCTCCAGGTTCTCCGCCACGATCTCGATGCGGAATTGAGCACCCGGGATCACGGTCTCAAAATCGTATTTGACGCCCGCGCGGGCTGCGCCCAGGTCCCGGTCGATGCCCACACCATCGCGGATCTGGGTCCAGACCGGCAAGTCTTCATGGTTTTCGAGGCGCGCATCCTTAAAGGCGACCCGTCCGGCCATCCAGGGGGAGCCGAAGAGACGGCAGGCGGTGCAGCTCTCCGAGAACATTTCTCGGGTAAAGATCTCATCGTTTTGTCCGGCCCTTTTCCAGAGCGTCTCTTTGCGGGAGGCATCCACACAAGGCGCATCAAAGGGATCACAAGCCCAGAAATTGGGCTTTCGATTGACAGCCCGCAGCATGCGCTCGACCTGGAAGCGCACCACGCCCTTGATGGAGGAGCCGGGGATGAAGGGCTTCCCCTCCGGATCCTTGATCACGGGCATATCGGTGCCGACCGGGTCCAAGGACAGTCGGCTGCCTACGGCCAGGGCAGTCTGCATCTCCAGGATGGCATGGATCCACGTGCGATTCCGGAACTCGGCAAACCCGCTCATCCCGCACCTCCCTGCTTCGCTCGCCGCAGTTGTGGCTCTCCCTTTGCGTGCCATACATGCCAGCGCACGGTGTGCCCCAGCACCCGGCGAACCAGTTCAAGGTGAACATTACGGATCGTCGATTCGTCTGCAGCACCCACAATGCTCCTGGCTATTCCCTGCAGCTCTTTAAGCTTCTGAATTGCCCTCTCCGCCCACGCCGTGTAGAGCTCCTTCCGGGCGGCCTGATAACGGATGAACAGTTCCACCTCAGCCCACGAAGTACTTTGCTCGGCCACTTCCTGGATATTGCGCAGCTGACGCTCCTTGTGCTCTTTTTCGTTCAATGGCTTCTTTTCCTCTTGGTGAAAGATCTCCGCCAGGTTTCGAGCCAGCTCTTCCGCCATGTTGACCAGGCTCTCTTCCCTCTCCTTGATCGCCCGCAAGATTTGGGCGTTGCGCTTCGGATCATCGGTGAACCGGGTCATTTCTCCTCCACCTCCAGATGGAATGGGTGGCAGATCAGGCATTCGCCGAACCCCTCATCGCGGCGCTCGCCGATCCCTTCCTGCTCCAGGTTCTCCAGCATGGGCAGAAGGCTGTCCTCCGCGCCTTCCCATTGGTAAACGAACACGCTGCCCATGCGGGCAGCCAGCCGGGTGGGCTTGGGCAGGCCCCAGGCCGTGGACCAGCCACTGGCGATGTCTGGACGGGTCATCCAGAGGATGGGACGGAGGGTCTGGTTCCCCAGGCGCAGGATGGGCACCAGCGCGGGGACGCCGCTGTCGTCCCGGAAGATCCCTGGGGCCAGCAGATCGACGGAGAAATAAATCCCCTGGGGCCCATCGGGCATGCGCCCCGGGTCCACCGCCAGGGAGCGAATGTCCACCCACAGGCGCCTCAGGGTCTCGTTAAAGGCCTTCAGCCGCTCACCGAGAGGAGGCAGATGCCCCTCTACATCTTCCACCTCGACCCGGCCGTAGCCACGGGTGTGCATGGCCCCGATCGCCATACGGGAAAGGGCTTCCCGGAAGCTCGTTGCAGCATCCTCTCCTTTGTCGTCACGGAGGAAAACCCGCCCGACGAACATGAGCGGGCTTGCGCCCGTTTTCATCGGATCATCGGTATGGGGACTGAGGGCGGAAGGGGTATATAGCATGCTTTCCGTGGCCGCCCGGCGGTGGCGGCTGAGGGCTACCTTGGTTTGCGCGTGAAAATACGGGCGGAACATCGTGTGATGCCTTGCCCCGCGGACTTCATACACCGCGTAAAAGCCACTAACCGGCTCCATGCGGTCTCCGCATCGTTGGCAGCGCACGTTGAAGGGAAGAGGGAAACGGGCGCCATATTGTTCCAGCAGGCGATAAGCCAGGGAAGGAAGAAGGATGTCCACGATGCCATGGCCCCTACGATTCGGAAGAGGTTCCGTGGCGAACCCTCCCTCGCGCTTGCATTCCAGGGCGCTCATCGGCAAGGGGAGCGCGTAAAGAAATCCCGAGGCTTCGGGGGCCGGGAAGAAGTTCCCGATGTGTAGCCGGGCAACCTGCTGAAGGATGGTCTCCGACGAGGCGCCCTGGCGGAGCAGCCATTCGGCCCAGGCCCCCCGCAGGATACGCCCCGGGATGTATTTCTGGCTGGGTAGGAACTGGGCGTCCGGCCGGATGTCGCCCACAAGCAGAGGCTCTCGCGGCTTGATCTTAAGCCACATGGGTTCCCTCCCGCCAGGCCCGCCAGATCTCCACCAGCGCGCTCTCTGGAAGGGGCTCGCCGTCGATGCGTGCGTTTACCTTGATCTCCCGGATCCAGCCCAGCCCGCGGGTCTTGCCGCCCCCGATGGCGATCCCCCAGCGGGCTGCCAGGGCGATTAACGCGGCGGCTTCTCGCGCCGTCGTCGGATCAAAGAAATCGCCTTCACACCAGGCTTGCCCCCGGATGGGCCGCTCGGGAATCGATGGAACGGTTTCAATGAAGAACAGGCGCTGGGGAAAGGCCGCCCGCCGGTGGCGGCTGATGGCCACGCCTGCCCGAACGGATAGGTCCTCGTCGGCATGAATCAAGGCTGCATCGCTGAAGCGCAACGGTGAGGGGTTCCGAGGGTTGCCAAACGTCCGACAGATCAGACATGGTTCCGGCCCTTTGCACATCCGATCCGGTTCGGGCCCGAGACATACCGGATGCCCCCAGGCGCGCAACAGGATCTCCGCCTTCTCCCGCAGGAAACCCTTCAGTGTGGTGGCCGGGAGGATAGGATCCCCCTGCGCGGTCCGGGCCATGGCTTTGTCCACTCCCGGGCGCCGGAGGTTGCCGGTAGTGTGGAGGGCAGTATCCAGCGTGATGGTCAACTGCATCTCCAGCCTGGTCATACGCGTTCTTCCTCCTCCTCTACGTCGGGCCGCATGGCATGCAGTTCGGCCAGCTCCAGAATATCGAGGAGCAATGTGTGCCAGATGGCTATCTGGTTTTTAGGGGTCTGATACCAGATGCGAAGCCCTGTGATGGGTCGTTCCCCGCGCTCGATTAGGATCTCTCCGGCTTGTTCCAGCGTGACGATCTTTTCCTTCCCTCCCCGTTCCCGGGCGAGGTCGTATTGGATGAAGCTGAGGGATGGAAGCACGCCCCGCTCCAGGGCCTCCGCCCAGCGGTGGCGTGTGGTGCGGGGCCATCGGGCAACTTGAGGGATCAGCTCCCGGATGCGCTGTGCTTCATCCAGGGTGTAGGGCCGGGCGGTCAGCTCCATCCCTTCCCCGCGTCGGTAAATACTCATCAAGGGCTCAACCTTGTCGCTGGCCACCGGAGAGGGAAGCCAGAGAAAATCAACAGTACTCCTGAGATTCTCGGGATCCTCCTTTGCCCGCTTCTTTGCCCTCTTCAACAAATCAGTAGCCAGGCGCTCCATATAGCGGATAGGATATTTCGCGTCCGCGATGAGGATCCCGCATGAGGCGGTAGGCCGCCATTCCGGCTTCAGCTTCTCTGGGAGGCGGGAGCCGACTTTATCTTCAAAACGCCGGAGGAATTCGACGGCCAGATCCCAGGCATATCCGGCCTGGATGAGGACGGTTACATCGTCTCCGCCGATGTTGATGATGTCGAACGGCCAGTATCCCTCACGGTCCAGAGCCATGCCGCATACGATCTCCAGGCTCTCGAAAAGGGCTTCTTTCGTTCCTTCCTTGAGGGCTTGAGAGATCGGTTTGTAGTCCTCCGGAGTCTTGGCTTTCTGGAGGAGGCCACCGATGTCGTTGCCGTCGGCGTAGAAAAAGGCCAGATACTTGCGACGGGCGCTGGCTACCAGATGATCGAGGTCATCGGGCTGGTCAGCCGTGCGATTCTTCCTATATTGATCCCAGAACTCCTGGTTAAACTTTCCTCGAATCTCCTTCTTTCGTTTTCGGCCTTTGTCGTCCCGACGCTGGCAGACGAGGCACAGGGCTTTCCCGTCCTCTATCGGCTCGCGGGCGCTGGCCATGCGTTTGCCACAACGTTCACAGCGCTTGCCGAAGGGAAAGGCCTCATAAAACGGAGCTATGGTCTTCTCCCGTTTGGCCTCCCGGATGCGGGCATTCAGGAAAAGCATGCGCTGGGCAAAGCCACCATCGAGTGGCACACTTGCTGCTGCGTTTCGGATCCGCTGCGTCCAGGAGCCCTCTGGCCGGGGCTCTTCTGATGGAGGCATGTGCTGCTCGTAGACAATCGTCACAGTAGCAACAAGGGTCTTCTTCAGGTAGATGTGCTCAATCTCCCTACGTATCCTTTCCGCCTCGCTCGGAGGGACCTGAAGCAGAAAGCTGCCGCCTCCGCAGTAAAGAACATAGGAACCATATTTCTCTTGAATCTCCTTCTCGCATTCCTGAAGCAACTCGCTTCCCCCACGGATCTGAGGAAGAGCGGAAGTCTCAAACACATACTCGCGGATGGCGTCCACATCTCCGGCCATCAGGATATAATTGCTCATCCCTCATTCCCTCTCGGATTTATGGCCTGGGTGATGGGATAGCCCAAACCTGAGTTGCCCGGATGCGGCGGCCAACCGTGTTTTCCGGGCCATCCCTCGACGCGAGGGCGATCATCCCGAAGCCGCTGGCGGTGTGTTCGCCGAGGCCGGCCTCGTAGGCCAGGCGCAGCAGCGGCGGATCCCCCTCCAGCGTCAGCCGCAGCATCCACCCCCGAATGTCGGTGTCGTGGATGCGCACGAGCTTGGAGCGATACGGCGGTTGCGGTCGGATGACGACCTCCCCCCGCATCTCCTGCCCGTAAAACGCCGCGGCCTTCCGCCGCAGGTTCTCCGCTAACGCCGACGCGAAGGCCGGCTCCTCCGGCGAAAGATACCGCTTGACCAGCCGCCCGTCCGACCGCCGCTCGCCTGTGGAGACCGTAATGGGCGACAGGGTGACGCAGGTCATCGACCCCTCCACCTCAGGCGCCGGGACCACCTCGATACGCTCCACCTGCACCGGATGTGGCCCCAGCGCCACCTCCGGCTCCAGCAGCAGCCCCAGGGCCAGTGCCTCAACCACCGCTTCAATCGGCGAGGAGGCCCACCAGGTGACCGACCCCTCCGCCCACAGCCCGCTCCCATCCGGCCGCAGGCCATGCAGCCACGAGTAGGTGAGGGGCTTGTAGGCGCGCCCCTCCGGGCCCTGCCACCCCTCCTCGTGAAGCCGATGGGCCACCTGGGGCAACCCCCGCCGCATCGCCGTATACGCCAGGCCCCGCAGCCACTCCGGATAGCCCCAGGGCAACCGGCCCGGACGCACGAAGCGCAACGTGACCTTAAGACGCATCGCTCTCCCTCCTTTCCGACGCGCCCCGCCGGGCGCGCGCGGCCTCCCGCACGGCCTGCAGGGAGATGATCTCCGCCACCTCAAATCGCGGTGGGACGGCCTCCGGAACCGGCCGCATCCGGATGATCGATGGGAAATACCCCATGCGGCCGTGAAGCTCCGCCAGCAGCACCCCGGCGCTGTAGTTCAGCGAGGGCAACAGAAGCAAGATGGGCCGGGTCTGCCATTCCTCCGGGGAGAACCCCACCCGGTCCACCATGGCCGCCACCTGAGGGACCAGGGGCCGCGCGGGATCGATCTGGGCGTCGATGGTGATGACCCGTTCTACCGGCTGCCCCGCAAAAGCTTCGATCTGTCGCTGTTGTTCCGGTGTAAGGGGATGAGCGAAGTTCAGGACGATCATGCCGGCCTCCTTTGCCCCGAAGTGTAGCCGAGCCCAGCAGGCTGGACATCAGGGAAAGACCGGATGCGCATCCGGGGACGACCGGATGTGGGGGCTGACCTTTCCTCTACGATTAGGAGCCAGAAGGCCCCCCTGCCCCTGGGAAGCGTCAGGGCAGAAGCCCGCGGAGATGGCGATTTCGGGCCCAGGCCCTCACCGGGTTGTGGAAAGGTCCATGAACGGCGCGAAGGGGCGGAACCATTCCCGCAGATCCCGATAGGAGAGACGATGGTCCGAGGACAGGCCCCACGTCTCGCGGCAGATCGCTTTGATCGCTTCAAGATGGGAGTCCACGGTCTTGGGCGACCGGCGCAGGGCCTCCGCGACCTGCAACAGGTGTTCGCAGCGGACGACCTCCGCCAGCACGCGACGCTGGGCGGGCGTCAACCGCTCCCAGACCTGCCGGCAACGCCCGATCCGATCCCCCGGGGACTCGATCTGCCCCAGCTGCAGGGAGGTCAGCTGTCGGAAAGCGGGGAAGTCCGCCCCCCAACGGGGGAAGGGCACCTCGATCAGGCGCACGCCATCCTCCGGCCGCGCGTGCATCCGCCGGCCGTCCCGTGCCACCTCCAGGAAGGCGCGAGGGGTATAGAGATGCCACACCCGATCTGCATAATCCAGATGCACCACCGCGGTGAGGAAGAGCATCAGGGCGAGCAGGCGTCGTCCCCCGGCCAGCACGACATGGAGGGGACGGCCCTGCGCCTTCTCCGCCTGGAGGATCTCTATCATCTGCATCCGAACGGCCTCGGCCGCGCGCTCATCCGTGATATCCAGCATGGGGCCCCGGAGATCCTTCAGCATGACCCGGCGCAGGCGGATCGAGCGACGGGCATAGGCGTAGAAATCATTGGGGAACTCGCGATCCAGGCGTTCCAGGGCGTGACGGGTGCGCGGATCCTGGGGGGCAAGGTGCAGCACCACGACCTCAACAATCTGCTCACCGCGGTTCAACAGGGCGTCCAGGGCGAAGGTGATCACCTGTGGCTGCCCGCCCAGCGTGGCGATCATCGTGCTGGCCGGTCTGGGTTCCATGGCCCACCTCCCACAGGCCCATCTCTTGCGGATACGGAGGATCCCGATGGAGCTGTTCCCCGCTGTGCTGATCGGAGGGCCGCCGAACTCCGGTAAATCCGTTCTAACATATAGTCTATCACAATCCTTGCGGAAGCGTGGCGTGGCCCATTACGTGTTGCGGGCGGCGCCGGATGGGGAAGGGGATTGGTTTCACGAGGCGGAGCCCCGGCTGACCCGGCAGCTTCGGATCAAGGGGACCTTTGACGAACGATGGGTGGATCGGATTGTGCAGGACATCCGGCGTCGCCACCTGCCGCTGCTGGTGGATGTGGGAGGGATGCCGACCCCGGACCAGGAACGGATCTTCAGCGTGGTCACCCACGCGGTCCTCCTCATCCGGGATCCCGCGGCCCGCCCGGCCTGGCAGGAGCTTGTCCGGCGTTACGGCCTGCATCTGATCGCGGATCTGGATTCCCGTCTGGAAGGCCCCTCGGAGATCCTTGAGGAGACCCCGGTGCTGCGCGGGGTGATCACCGGCCTGGAGCGGGGCCGGATGGCGGAGGGGCCGGTCTTCGAGGCGCTGGCCAAGCGGATCGCGGCGCTCTTCCGCTACGACCCGGAGGAGCTGCGCCGCTATCATCTGGCGATGGCCCCCGACGTCGACTGGGTGATCGACCTGGATGATCTGGCCCGCATGTTGGAGATCCGCCGGGAGGGGGAGGCCCCGCGCTGGGCCCCGGAGGATCTGCCCCGGATGCTGGATTTCCTCCCCGAGGGCAAGCCCCTGGCCCTTTACGGTCGCGGCCCGGCCTGGCTCTACGCCGCCCTCGCCGTCCACGCCCTCCCAGCGCCCTTCTTCCAGTTCGACGTCCGGCTGGGCTGGGTGGAACCCCCGCGCTTCCGATGGGCGACGGAGGGCGAGGAACGGACAGCGGACCGTTCATCTCCGCTGGCGTTCACGGTCGAGCGCGCGCCGGGGGGGTGGCGGCTCCGGGCCACGTTCCGCCATCCCTATGTAGAGCGGGAGGAAACAGAAGGCCTGCTGTTGCCCCCGATCCCGGAGGAAGGGCTTCTCGTCCTGAACGGGAAGCTGCCCCTCTGGCTGTTCACCGCCCTGGCCCGCGCCTGCGCCGGCCGGCCGGCCCTTGCGGTCTTCGAGCCCCGCGGGAATCAGGCGGTGGTCATCGCCTCCCGGGACCCCGCGTTCCCGGTCGGGACGGTGTGGCGCATTGAGGATCCCACGCTTCCGGGATAAGCCTGTTCCGGAACATCAGGCCGATCCGCGCCGTGTCGCTCCGGCCTGCGGCTATACCGGATGTCCACAATGCGGGCAGGCCGTCGCCTCCGGCTCCAGCTCCGCGCCGCAGGTTTCGCACACATACGTGAAGGCGGCCCCGCAGACCGGGCAGGCGCGGGCGTCCTCGGCCACCGCCGATCCGCATTCCGGGCACAGGGCCTGCCCGCAGGCCGGGCAGGCATCGGCCTCCTCCGGCAGCTCCACCCCGCACCGCGGGCAGCGCCCCGAGAGGTCCAGGCCGCAGCGGGGGCAGCGCTCGGTCCCTTCGGATACGCGGGCCTCGCAGCGCGGGCAGGCGAAGGCCAGCTCGGCCCCGCAGGCCGGACACGCGGAAGCGCCGAGGGGGAGGATCTCCTGACAATCGGGGCAGCGCGCGCCGGTCTCCGCCCCGCACCGCGGGCAGATGAGCTCCTCCGGCCAGAGCCGGGCGCGACACCGGGGGCAGAGCCGCTGGCCGCAGGACGGGCACGGCCCCTCCGATGGGCGAAAGAGCGTTCGGCAGTTGGGGCAAACGGCCAAGGCGGCGGTTCCGGAGAAGCGGCGGGAGGCCGGACGGGCTTCCAGGGGAGGGGGCGCGGGGATGGAGGCCCCACACGATGGACAGCGCTCCGGCGCGCCGAAGAGGGGTTTCTCGCAGGACGGGCAATACCGAGGAAAAACCCGACCGCAGTCCGGGCATTCCGAGGCCGTGCTCAGCAGGACGGTCCCGCAATCCGGGCAGGCGAAGGCCAGCGCGAAGCCACACCATCGGCATCGTGTCTCCGCCGTGAGGGGCTCTTCGGGGCCGGGCTCCCCGCACATGGGGCACCAGATCGCGCCGCAGGCGGGGCACAGGGCCGACTCCGGCGCCACGGGCTGGCCGCAGCGCGGGCAGGTGGGCTCCCCGGCTGGCGTGCCGCAGGCCGGGCAGCGGGTCGCG
>Ga0072500_139699_pt1 | contig 13948 bp, 10 predicted proteins | sample GBScelen77Swater_FD_63803 | JGI IMG/M metagenome (GOLD analysis project Ga0072500, IMG submission 63803) | Hot spring microbial communities from Great Boiling Spring, Nevada - cellulolytic enrichment S 77C v2 (version 2) | ecosystem: Environmental > Aquatic > Thermal springs > Hot (42-90C) ...
ATTCGAATTGAACCATCAAGTAGGCTCCATTCAGTATGGAGATGTAGCGGCACAAAGCTTAGCATGCCCCTCACCCCCTTAGTCTTCAAGGAGTTTTAAAAGGTCTTGAATGGGGTACTGCCCAAGGCTCAGAATGATCTTATAGGAGTATCCTTTCTTTAGGGCAAGCTCTTTGATGAGGATGGCTTGGTAAGAGTTTGTGATGATAAAGCTTAGCCTTCCTTCAAGGGCTTCCCTTTTTAATTCTTCAAAGGGTAGGTAGCGAAATTCAATCGACAAAGAGGTCCGTTTCTTTAAATACTCTTCCAAGGGATAAAAACGGTTCTTTTCAATAGCCTCCCCTCTTTTAGCCAAGATCCCAACAGTAATGATTTGAGGAAAGCCCTTGTTTACAAGACCTAAACAAACAGACAGTGAGAATAGAAATATAAGCAGTCCTTTAAAGAGTTGGTTCATATAAATATATTATAAAATTCTGTCAGTCTAATCAAGGGTGTTTAGAAGTCCGTTTAGTTGCTAAGACTCCTTTGGCTGCGCTAAGGATGATTCTCAAGTAGGATCAAGGGGGACAAAGTTGTCCCTGTGGATAAGCTCTTTGTCTTGCTTTTCTTTCTCATAAAGAAATTTACCCAACTCTTCGGAAGAAAAATTAGATAACCCCTTTCCGATGGGAAACCTTTCTTCGTTTAATACGAGAAGACAGGCTCCCCTTTTAAACTCCCCATCCACTTCCTTTAATCCAGGGAGAAGGAGGCTTTTCCCCTCAAAAAGGATTGCCCTTTCAGCCCCTTTATCAATGGTTATTCTGCCTTCAGGTTTCAGAATATACTTTATCCAAAATTTTCTAAGAGGAAGGCTTCGCTCTTTTGGGAAGAATATTGTCCCTACCTCTTCCCCAGCAAAAAACCTCTCGAGGATTAACTTTTCCCTTCCTGGAAGCAAAACCATAGGGATACCCATAGAGGTGACCATTTGAGCAGCCTTAAGCTTAGAGAACATACCTCCTCTTCCTACTCTTCCAGGCTTTGACCCGGCCATGGCAAGGACTTCTTTAGTTATCTCCTCTACATATCGGATTGGCTTTGCGGTTGGGTCTTCACGAGGATCCCTTTCAAAGAGGGCAGAAACATCTGAAAGAACGATGAGAAGGTCTGCCTGCATTGTGCCAGCTACAAGGGCTGATAGGAAGTCGTTATCACTAAAGCGGATCTCTTCTGTGGCAACAGTGTCGTTTTCGTTTATTATAGGAAGGACCCCCCATTTTAGAAGGGTGTTCAAGGTGTTTCTGGCGTTAAGATAGCGTTCCCTCTCAGCAAGGTCTTGAGAAGTTAAAAGCACCTGAGCTACAAAGGTTTGATACTTTTTGAAAACCTCTTCATAGGCGTGGATAAGGTCCGCCTGTCCGCAGGCTGCTAAAGCCTGCTTTTCTGAGAGGCTAAGGGGTTTTTTAAAAAGCTTTAGCTTACTCCTTCCGCATGCTATTGCCCCAGAGGAGATTAATAACACCTGCTTTCCTGCCTGCCTAAGCCTGCTAATCTCAAAGGCAATTTGGTCTAAAACCTCCCAGTTTAGCCCCTCGTCATCCTTTGTGACTACCGCGCTCCCAACCTTGACCACAATCCGTTTTGATTTTGCAAAGACCTCCTCTAAAAACTTCTTCCGGTCAAAGTCTTTATTAAACATTTTTTTGCCTATCTTCCTTTATTTTATTCCAGAGGACATAGAGTAAAGGTTCGATACCAAAGCCTGTTACGGCTGAGATAAAATGCATTCTGCTTTTTTCTTCCTCAGGGAATTTGGCAACCCTTTCTTCAAGCTCTTTCACATCTGGCAGTAGGTCGACCTTGTTTATGGCGATTAGATAGTCCTTCTCAAGAAGGGCTGGGTTATATAGTTCAAGCTCTTTTCTTAGCGTTTGATAATCCGCATAAAGGTCCTGCCGATCAACGGAAAGCACATAAAGAAGCACCCTTGTCCGTTCTATGTGTCTTAAAAATTCATGCCCAAGACCAACCCCTTTGTGGGCACCCTCGATCAAACCTGGCAAATCTGCTACCACGAAGGTTTCTCCGTCAGGTAGTTTTACCACTCCGAGGTTTGGCTCAAGGGTGGTAAAGGGGTAGTCGGCAATCTTTGGTCTGGCTGCTGAAATTCGGGAAAGAAGGGTTGATTTACCAGCGTTTGGCAAGCCCACAAGCCCAACATCAGCAATAAGCTTAAGCTCTAAAATAAGCCATCTTTCTTCCCCGGGTTTTCCTGGTTCAGCAAACCGTGGAGCTTGCCTTGTAGGCGTAGCAAAATGGGCATTACCTCTTCCTCCCTTCCCACCCCTTGCCACAACCAAAGTCTGGTAAGGTTCCGTTAAGTCTCCCAACACTTCCCCTGTTTCCGCATCCATTACTACTGTGCCCACAGGCACACGAAGAACGAGGTCCTCACCATCTCTGCCTTTCATCTTTTTTCCCATGCCTGGGCGTCCGTTTTCAGCACGGAAATGAACTTGATGGTAAAAATCATAAAGGGTAAGAAGCTGTGGGTCGCCAAGTAGCACTACATCCCCACCGTCTCCTCCGTCTCCACCATCAGGACCTCCCCGAGGAACATACTTTTCCCGACGGAAGCTAACGCAACCAGCCCCTCCGTCCCCTGCTTTAACATAGATTTTTACTCGGTCAACAAACCTTGCCATAACCCTTGTCCTTAGATTAAAGGAGCCTCCCTTTTTGGGAGCCTTCTAAAATGTTTTTTAAGAAGGTTTATGAGTGTAGAGGTAGTAAATTCCTCCGGAGGGATCCCCAGGTTTTCAAAGGGAATTTCTGCACGAGCCTTTTCTTTATGACCGCCCGCTGAACCAAGATGTTTAAAAGCCCTCGAAACAAGCCTTCCTGCATCCTTCCTATAACCATCACATCGCACTATAACGACAAGCTTTTTCTTACACTCTCCTGCTACAAAGACCCAAGAGGTTTCGTAAACCTTGTTTAAAAAATCGGCAATCACAACTAAAATATCGGCATTTACTACCTTCCCCAGGAAGGTAAAAGCTCTTTTTTGAACATACTTTAAGTTTTCTAAGGCTATCTTAAAATACTTGAGCTCAGACCTTCGCAGGTCTGAACATTCAATCTTATGTAAAAGGTGCCTATTCATGTGGCGATAGAAATACTGAAAGGCAAGTACATCCTGAGTCTTCGCGCTCTTTTCAAAGTTGTTCGTATCCGTCTTAATGGCATAGATCATGGCGGTTGCTAAACGAATACCCGGTCTAAGCTTAGCTGTTTTCAGGTACTCGTAAAGGATAGTAGCTGTGGCTCCGTAATCTGGTCTTATGTCAACATAATCTGCAGTCCAACCGGAAGTTAAGGGATGGTGGTCTATGACGGCGGTAAACGTTATGTTTTTGAAGACCTCTTGATGGGGAGGTTGAGAATCAACTAAGATAAACTTGTCATGCTCAGATAGCAAGCTCTGTTTAAAGGGGGTAAGAGGGATTTTAAGGCTTGAAACCATTACCTGGTTGTTTAGCCTTTTTATTTCATTAACGTGTGAGATGGTTATTTTTTGCACCTTTCCTTGAAGGAGCTTCTTTACCGCTAAGGCGCTTGCCAGGGAGTCAGGGTCTGCTACGATTAAAATCAAAACTCTATCCAGTTTCTTGAAAAGCTTTAAAAAAGCTGATAACCGCTCTTTATTAGAACGAAATTTGGGATGCCCTTTTAAAGAGCTATTCTTCATAAAGGGAAAGGTTTGATATTTCCAGCTGATACTGTTTTAAAGTATAAGATAGGTCTAAGTCAAAATCAAGGCTATTTCTATCCGTTAGCCATTCAAGGACTTCTTTTGACCCAATGAGGATTTCAATCGGTTTTTTTCCCCTCTCAAACTCGTAAGGTGGAGGCAAAAATTCAAACTCTTTGTACTCCCTTTTAATTAACTTTAGCAACTTTAAAGCAAATTCAACAGGGCGAAACTTCAAAGGATCGGTCACATGTATTTCAAAGCCGTAACACCTATTGCCCTTCCATTTATCAAAGGTTGGCTCAAAGGCTACGGGACGAAAGACCATCCCCCAATTCTTTTCCGGAAAAAGCTCCTTTAACTTGGGGTAGAGCTTTTCTATCTTCAGATAGGGTGCACCAAAGGTAGTAAAGGGCTTTGTTGTGCCTCTTCCTTCGGATAGATTTGTCCCTTCAAGTAGAACTAAGCCAGGATAGCATAAGGCTGAATAAAAATCTGGGAGGTTTGGTGAGGGGTTTATCCAAGGAAGAGAAAGGTCAATCCAAAGTTGGTTTTTTTTGTAGTTTCTGCAGGGAATGACTTCAAGCTCAAGCCTTGGAAAGTGTCTCATTTTAAAAAGAAGGGCTAATTCACCCATGGTAAGACCATGCCTAAGAGGAAGGCTATCAAGCCCAACAAAGGAGTAGTATGCCTTTTCTAAGAGAGGTCCCTCAACCTTAGCCCCAATAGGGTTTGGCCTGTCAAAAACAACCACCTTTACCCCTAAGTCTTCACATGCTGACATCAGAAGAAACATCGTCCAGATGTAGGTGTAAACTCGACATCCCACTTCAGGTAAATCCACAAAAACTACATCTATCTCTTCAAGATGCTTTGGTTCTGGCTTAAGCCTTGGTCCATAAAGACTGATTACTTTTAGCCCAAAGAAGGGTTCTACCTCATCCTCAGAGCCTACCATGTTTGCTTGTTTTTCAGCAAATAAACCATGCTGAGGACTAAAAAGAAATTTCAACCTTTCTCCAAATACCTCCTTTAAGGCAAAGTATGAGGGGGTTAAGTTTTTAAGACAAGCTGATTGATTGGTAAGAAGGGCTAAATTTTGGTTTAGATACCTCTTGTAGTAGCCTTCCTCTAAAAAGGTTTCTATTCCTAATTTAAAGCTTTTCCCTTTCACCCGTTTTTCCTTCCTTAGGGGGATTAGAAATAGAAACTTTAAGGCTATTAACATAGGATTCAACGCCTTTAGCCAGTCCTTCAGCAATTTGCTCAACAAAGTGCTCATCCATTAATCTTTCAGCAATTTCAGGGTTGGTAATGAATTCAGCTTCTACAAGAATGGCTGGCATCCTTGTTCCTACAAGCACCAAGAAGGGGGCATACTTTACTCCTCGCCCAACTACATCGTTGTGTTGGTTGCGTAGTGTTTCCACAAGTCCTCTGTAAACATGTTCTGCAAGGGCACGTGATTCCGAAAGCTTAGTGTTGGTAATTAAAGCCTTAACCAGGTCTTGAAGGTCAGCTAATCCTTTGTTGGCTACGCTGTTTTCAAGCGCAGCTACTCTCATGGCTTCCGGGTCAGTAGTAAAGTTTAAGTAGTAGACTTCGACCCCCTTAGCTTTTGGGTCTGGGCTGGCGTTAAGATGAATGGATATGAATAGGTCTGCCTTCATGCTGTTTGCGATGGCTGGTCTTTTTACTAAAGGAACAAAGACATCGGAGCTTCGAGTGTAGATTACCTCCAGCCCAAGCCTACTCCTCAATAGCTCCCCAAGCTTCAAGGCGATCTTTAAAGTCACATCCTTTTCTTTAAGCCCGTTTGGACCAATGGCACCTGGGTCCTCACCACCATGTCCAGCATCAATAACTACCCTTCTTACCCCAAGACCAAGCTGCCGCGCAAGAGGAATATAGCTCGTCTCTTCTTTTATATCCTCTTTTGGCTTTTTCTTCTCCTCCGTTACAGCTTTTTCTTCTTTCTTTGCTATACTTTTTTCTTTCTTCTTTTCTTGTGCTTCCTTGCCAATGGATGGCTTAACCTCCTCCTTTCCCACAAGGTCTATGATCAACTGATAGGGATCCTTAACCTTAAAGAGCTTGTAAGACGTAAGGCTTGAGAGGTCAAGAACAATCCTTACCGTAGTTTTATCAAACTGACCAACCCTTATTCTTTGCAAGTGTTTGTATTCAATGGTAATCTCCCTCTCAACAGTATCAGAAAGGACAACCGGATAAATATCAACATAGATCCTTGGTGGTCTGTCCTTCATCTCAGGAAGGATGTTTGTCTGATACTCAAAGTTGCCGGAGACATCTACGATGACCCGAGTGTAATCCTCTCCGGTAATGGGTTCAACTTTGATTATTTTTTTGACATCAGAGACGAGGGCTTGTTCCTTGGTCGTTGCAGTTTTATTTTCTTTGGCTTCTTGCTTAAGTTCAGGTTTAACTTCGAGTTTTGGTTCAGCCTTTGGTTCTGGTTCGCGCCTTTCCTTAGTTTTTCCTCTTTTCTCCTTAGCAAGGGCTACCTTATACTTTTTCCTATATTCTTCCTCTAAGGTCTTTGCCCTGTTTTTATCCTTTAAATCTTCTGCATATATCCGAATAAGTCTTTCAAAGACCCTTCGCTCCTCCTCATGCCCAGAATAGTATTTCAAAAACTGTTCGTAGTATTTTAGAGCCTGCGTTAAGTCCTCCTTTTTAAGGAATTTCTGATAGACCTCGTCATAGAGTTCAGCCGTTCTCAAAAGTGCTAAAGGAGCAAATTCAGAGGAAGGATAGAGAAGAAAAAGCCTACGGTATTCGCTTGCAAGGGAAAGATAGGTTTTTCTCGTTGGAGTTTGCTTGAGGAGTTGCCTTTCTCTTTCCCTAAGCTCTGAAAAAGGGTCGCTTGATTTCTCAGACTCAGTCTTTTTAGTCTTTTTGTTAGAAGACTCCTTTTTTTCTTCCCCCCTTTTTACTAAAAGCTTCTGTCCAGCATAAACCTTGTTTTGCTTAAGATTGTTTAGCTCCTTTATGGCGGTAGGAGTCGTTCCATACTTCTTAGCGATCCTCTCTAAGGTTTCCCCTTTTTTTACTACATGATAAATGTTTGAGCTTTCGCTCTTTTCAGATGGCGGTTGAAGAACAAGCCTTGTTCCAGGTTTTGGTTTATCTGTAGTAAGATTGTTCCATGCCTTAAGGTCTTCTACGCTAATTCTATATTTTTTAGCAATGTCCCTTAATGTTTCTCCCCTTTTGACGATATGTATATTGGAGTCTTCTTCTTTTTTAGTCTCTTTTATTACTAAAACTTCTCCTGCCTTTACAACATTACTCTTTAGATTGTTCCATCTTTTTAGATCCTCAACTGTCACCCCGTATTTTTTGGCGATCTTCTCTAAACTTTCTCCGGGTTTTACCTGATGGGTCTTTTCAGCAAAGACCAGTAGAGGTAAAAGCATAAGGATTAGGAAAAGAAGAAGGGTCTTTTTCATGCTTAAGATTTAATTTCTCTTTTTAATTCTACGAGGATTTGTAAAGCTTGGAGCGGGGTTATGGTTTCAGGGTTAAGCTTGCGAAGTTTTTCTATTATCCCTTCGTAGGAAGGGGAAACAAATATGGAAAGTTGTTTTGCTCTTTTAACTTCAGTGGTTGACTTGAGGTTTTTATCTTCTAACTTGCTTAGAATCTCTTGAGCCCTTTTTATTACATCCTCGTCAAGTCCAGCAAGCTTAGCAACCTCTATTCCGTAAGACTGGCTTGCCCTTCCTTCTTTTATTCGATAAAGAAACACCACATCGCTTCCCCACTCCTTGACTTCAACATGGTAATTTTTAATCCCTTCGTAGGTTTTAGCAAGGTCTGTAAGCTCAAAGTAGTGGGTGGCAAGAAGAGTAAAAACTCCTTTTTGGTATAATTTTTCAGCAATCGCCCAGGCAAGGGACAAACCATCAAAGGTGCTTGTTCCTCTTCCTACTTCATCCAGAATAACAAAGCTTTGAGGGGTAGAATTTTTTAGGATGTTTGCACACTCGCTCATCTCAACCATGAAGGTGCTCCTACCTCGAATGAGCTCATCTCCTGCTCCAATACGCGTGAAAACTCTATCAAAGACAGGAACCTTAGCATAGCTTGCCGGGACAAAGCTTCCCATCTGAGCAAGGATGATGATAAGGGCGTTTTGCCGAAGAAAGGTAGATTTTCCTCCCATGTTAGGACCGGTGATGATATGGAGTCTTGAGGTCTCATTCATGTGAAGGCTATTAGGTATAAAATTATGGGGACCGAGGATCTTCTCAAGCACAGGGTGCCTTCCCTCTTCAATGATTAGCTCCCTTTCTTCCGTTATTTCTGGTTTTACATAATTTTCCCGTTCAGCAACCAAAGCCAAGGCTTGAAGTATATCGAGAGAGGCAATTGCCCTTGCGGTCTCTAAAAGTTCTGCTGATTTTGCCGAGACCTTGTCCCTTAGCTCGTAAAAAAGCTGAGCTTCAAGGGCCTTTATCTTTTCTTCTGCGGTGACGATCTTTGCCTCAAGGTCCTTTAGCTCAGGTGTGGTAAACCTTTCAGCGTTGACCAAAGTCTGCTTCCTCTCAAAATAGGATGGAGCAAGCCTTGCCTGAGCCTTGGGTAGCTCAATAAAGTAGCCAAAAACCTTGTTATAACCGATCTTAAGGTTGGGAAGCCCTGTCTTAAGGCGTAACTCCCGTTCCAAGTTGGCTAAGTACTCAACGGAGTTTTCCTTTAGGCTCCTTAAAGTATCAAGCTCCTCTGACACGCCAGGTTTAATAATTGGTGCTCCTTTGCCAACAGGAGCCGGGTCATCAACAAGGGTGTTTTTCAAGAGCTCGTAGAGGTCCTGAAATTCAGAAATCTTTTCTAAAATCTCCGAAATAAGCTCAGGAAGAAAGGATTTTTCCTCTTCAAAAAGGGCTTTCAAGCTTGGGATAAAGCTTAAGGAATCTCGCAGGAGGGCAAGTTCCTTTGGTGTGGTAAGTCTAAGCTTACATCTTCCAGCGATCCTTTCAAGGTCAGAAATCTTCTGAAGCAGGTTCCTTAGTTCGTTCCTTAGGTTTTTCTTTTCATAGAAGAACTCAACTGCAGTCTGTCTTTTTATGATCTCTTTAGCGTCTCGTAGGGGATAGAGTATCCACTCCTTTAAAAGCCGTGCGCCCATTGGGGTAATTGTCTCATCAAGAACCCAGTAAAGGCTATACTTTGTCCCTCCATCCCAAAGGTTGCGAAGAAGTTCAAGATGGCGTTTAGCGTTTTCATCAAGAAATAGGTAGTCCTCTGGATAATACCAAACAGGTGATGAAAGCCTGTCTTTAAGTTCTGGTTGATAGGTTTCGACATAGTATCTAATGGCTGAGAGGGCATCCTGAAAGACCTTCTTAGGAAGAAAGGTCAAATGTGTGTTAGGTAGAAGGGCTTTTAGCCTTTCTTGTAAGGATGTTCCGTTAGTTGTTTCTTCTTTTAAATTTTCAGGAAGTAAGATTTCTTTTGGCTCCTTCTTTAAAACTTCAGCTAAGGCTTTATCAAAGGGGAGCTTGGTGTAGATAAACTCTCCGCAGGAAAGCTCAAGAAAGGCTAAGTCTACGTTTGAGCCAGGAAGAAAGCTTGCAAGGTAGACCTTGTCTTTGCCTGGCAAATAAGAGATCTCGGTGTTTAAGCCCGGGGTGTAGGTTCGGACAACCTCTCTTCGCACTAAACCCTTAGCTAAAGCTGGGTCCTCAACCTGCTCGCAGATGGCGACCTTAAAGCCAAGCTCAAGAAGTCTTTGAATGTAAAAATCGCTCTTTTCGGCAGGGATCCCGCACATAGGGGCATAAAGGTCTTTTCCTGCTTCTCTTTTTGTCAGAACAAGCCCAAGGAGCTTTGACACCGTCTCGGCATCCTCAAAGAACATCTCGTAAAAATCACCAAGACGGAAAAAGAGGATACAATCAGGATACTGAGACTTTATCTGAAGATACTGCTTAAACATTGGAGTTAGCTCTTGCTTTACCGAGCCTCGCATGGTAGATAAAGCCCCTTCTCTAAAATATAAGCATAAACCTCCTCAGGCACTAAATACCTGATGGATTTGCCGTTTGCCATAAGCCTTCTTATAGCCGTGCTTGAGATTTCAAGGGGAAAAACGAAGAGAAGATGCACTCGCTCTTTTTTGGAGCTTTCCCAATAGGCCTTTACTTTTTCATAAAAGGTAGCCTTTGCTAAGTCTTTATCCATCTTCCCTCGGGTGCAAACGATAAGCTCTGCATAGTCTATAAGCTCTTGATAGCCATACCAGGTATCAAACTCAAGAAAAGCATCCCAACCGATTATCAGGAAAAATTTTGAATTAGGATACCGTTCTCTTAGTTTATTAAGGGTGATGAGGGTATAGGAGGGGCTTTCTCCTCTTTCTATGTCGATAACTTTAAAGGCAGGATGATTTCCTACTGCAAGTCTTGTCATGTGGAGCCTTTCTTCAAAGGTAGCCTTTGGTTTTTCTTTGCGGTGTGGGGGATCAAAGGATGGGCAGAACCAAACTTCGTTGAGTTGAAAAGCCTCGCGAGCTTCCTCAGCTATGCGAAGATGAGCAAGATGTGGGGGGTCAAAGGTCCCCCCAAGAATACCTACCTTAAGTTCGAATTTGCCCATTACCAAAGGCTATAAACTTCGTGGTTGTTAGCTCCTCAAGCCCCATCGGTCCGTAGGCATGAAGCTTTGTCGTAGAGATACCTATCTCCGCACCAAGCCCAAGCTCTCCGCCGTCGTTGAACCTCGTAGAAGCGTTAACTAAAACTAAGCTTGCGTCAACCTCCTGAATAAACTTCATGGCTTTTGTGTAGTTTTCCGTAACGATGGCTTCCGTATGGTTGCTTCCGTACTTCGAGATGTGTTCTATAGCTTCGTCAATAGAAGAAACTACTCTTATCGCAAGGATTAGGTCAAGATACTCGGCATACCAGTCCTCTTCGGTTGCTGGTTTTGCATTGGGTAGAATAGAAATGGTCCTTGGACAACCCCTTAGCTCAACGCCATAAGCTTCATACTCTTTGGCAAGCCTTGGCAGAAACCTTTCCGCAATATTTTCGTGCACTAATAGTGTTTCCATGGCGTTGCAGACGCCTGGTCTTTGGCATTTAGCGTTAACGCAGATTTTTATAGCCCTTTCCAAGTCTGCCTCATCATCAACATAAACATGGCATACCCCTTTGTAGTGTTTAATTACCGGGATCCTTGATTTTTCAACTACAAACCTAATTAAGCCCTCACCACCTCTCGGTATAACAAGGTCGATGTATTCCTCAAGCTCAAGAAGGTACTCCATAGCTTGCCTATCAGGAGTGGGAACAACCTGTACGGCATCTTCAGGCAAGCCAAAATCCCGCAAAACGCCTCGAAATATCTCAGCTAAAGCAAGGTTAGATTTAAGGGCTTCCTTCCCACCGCGAAGGATCACTGCGTTTGCACTCTTAAAACATAACCCTGCAGAATCAATAGTCACATTAGGTCTACTCTCGTAGATAAGAAGAATAACCCCAAGGGGGATCCGCATCTTTCCCACAAGGAGCCCGTTTGGTCTCTTCCACATCCTCTCAATCTTTCCCACAGGGTCAGGAAGGAGTGCTACCTCTTCAAGCCCCTTTGCCATGCTTTCAATAACCCTGTCCGTTAAAGTCAGCCTATCGATGAAGGCTTTGGTATGCCCTAAGGAAAGGGCATTAGCTACATCCTGCGAGTTTATCTCCTTTAGTTCTTCCTTTTTTTCCCTTAATCTTTTAGCTACCTCTTTAAGGACGTTGTTTTTTGTTTCCGTTGAAAGTTTAGCCAAGGTAGGGCAAACTCTTTTTGCCCTTTTAGCTATTTCGACCATCTCCTCTTTGAGATTGTTAGACATGACCTCCTCCATAAATCAAAAATTCTTGCCTCTTTTTTAAAGCTTGGATAAAATAGCCTTGTTTAACTTTTATTTTACATTTAACTTTAGCCATGGGCAAGCTTCAAGAGCTCTTCCAAAGAGAGGGGAAGGAAGTTCCTCCTTTTCCTGAACTTGGGATAAAGGTCCTTCAGACCTACCTTCTTAAACCAGAGGAGGAGTTTTGGAGGCTTCTTGAGGAGACAGACGAACTTAAGCAGTTTATCCTTGACACAGCAAACTCTCCGAGGTATAGAAAAGATGCTCCTCCTGTAACCTCTGTTCGGCTTGCCATCTTAATCCTTGGGGACATGCTTACAAAAAATCTTGTCCTTGGTTATCTATCTAAACTTTTAACCAGACAAACTTTTACAGAGTTTAATTTTAGGTACTTCTGGGCAAGGGCTTTGTCAAACCTTATCTTTGCTACCTTTCTCTCTGACTTGATAGAACCATTTCCGGCTCATCTTTTTCCGGCAAGCTTGTTTATGGACTACGGCATAATACTTCTTTATCTTGCTAATCCTCAAGCCTATTTACAAGTCCTTAAAAGGAGACGCCTTGAGAAGTCTATATTTGAAGCGGAGGAAGAGGTTTTTGGCGTAAACCATGCAGTGGTTGGCTCTGAATACTTTGAACAGTTTTCCCTCCCTCGAAGGTTTATCTTAAACCTTAGGTATCATCATCAGGACCCGGAGGAATTTTTGCCTCCCGATATTCATAGGGATCTAAAAATTCTAAGGATGGTTGACCACGGAGTAGGAAGCTTCTTTACACACAATCGGGAGGAACGTTTTGCGAAGTTCAAGGAAATATCCCGAGAATTTTTTAGCGAAGAAGAACTTGAAGCCTTCAAAGAGGCCTTTCCCAAAGTGGCAAACAACTTCCTTGAAATCTTTGATCTTGATGAATACAAGCTTTTAACCTTTAGCGAATACCAAAAAGAAAAGGAAAGGCGAATCAAAGAGTTAGAGGAAGCCCAAAAGAAACAAGAGTTCAATTTAGAGGAATTGTTAAAAAAATACGAAGAGACAAAGTTTGCCTTTTTAAAAGAAAAGGAAGAGATCTTAGAAAAATACTTTCGTTTGCTTGAACGTTTAGAAAAAGAAAGCCTGTTAGACGAAAGAACAGGTCTCTACTCTTTTCCTTACTTTGTGCGGAGGCTCAAAGAGGAATTGATAAGGTCCCGAAGATATGTCTATCCCTTTAGCCTTCTTCTTATTGACCTTGATGTTACTCAAAAGCTTAAGGAAAAGTTTGGTCTTGAGGGTGAGGTAGAGGTCATAAAAAAACTTGGAGAGAAGCTAAAAAATTCTCTTAGGAGATGCGATTTGTTGTCCTATGAAGATGAGGGAAGGCTCTTTGTGCTTCTACCTCATACGCCTTCTAACGGTGCCATGGTCGTTGCCAGAAAACTTTATCGAAAAATAGAAGAGCATTTAAAAAAGGTCTTCCCCAAATATCAGGGACCCTATGTTGTGGTCCTTGTTTATAATCCTAAGGTAATTGATCCTAAACGAGATATCCCTGAAACCATAATCATAAACCTAATTAAAAGGGGGATAGAGGTTATCAAAAAACAACGGAAAACCCGTATATATTTAGTCAACCTTGAGCGTGACCTTGAGACCCTTTAAAAAAACAAGGGCTGACCTTCTTCTTGTTGAGCGAGGTCTTGCTGAAAGTAGGGAAAAGGCTAAGGTTTTAATCCTTGCTGGCAAGGTCTTATATACCCTTGACGGTAAAAATTTTCATCGCCTGCTAAAGCCAAGTCAAACCCTTCCACCAACGGCTGAGCTTAAGGTAGAGGAAGACCTACCCTATGTCTCAAGAGGGGGACTAAAGCTTGAACAAGCTTTAAACCTCTTTGATGTTGACCCATCAGGACTTGTCTGTTTAGATGTTGGGGCATCAACCGGTGGTTTTACCGATTGTCTTCTCCAAAGGGGGGCAAAAAGGGTCTATGCCGTAGATGTGGGCAAAGGGCTTCTTCATCCAAAGCTTCGAGAGGATCAAAGGGTCGTAGTATTAGAGGGGATAAACGCAAGGTATCTTACTCCTTCTTACTTTCCTGAAAAGATGGACTTGATTACCGTTGACGTCTCCTTCATTTCTTTAAAAAAGGTCCTTCCAGCCCTTAAAGACTTACTAAAAGATAATGGTTTGATAATAGCCCTTATCAAGCCTCAGTTTGAGCTTTCCCCAAGGGAGGTAAAAAAGGGGGTCGTGCGCGACCCGAAGCTTCATTTCAAGGTGGTTAACGAAATCTGGGAGTTTGCTAAAAATCTCGGCTTTGAACCCCTTGGCGTTGTTGAAAGCCCAATC
>Ga0072500_132662_pt1 | contig 13893 bp, 10 predicted proteins | sample GBScelen77Swater_FD_63803 | JGI IMG/M metagenome (GOLD analysis project Ga0072500, IMG submission 63803) | Hot spring microbial communities from Great Boiling Spring, Nevada - cellulolytic enrichment S 77C v2 (version 2) | ecosystem: Environmental > Aquatic > Thermal springs > Hot (42-90C) ...
CCCCCCCAGGCCCAGAAGCCGGGGCCCCCCCCCCCGGTGGGCGGGAAGCCTGGGCCCCTGGGGGAGGAGTTCTAGAGGAAGGGGCTCCCCGGGGACCTCCCCCTCCGCCTCCCGGAAGCGCACCCGGTCCCCGGGCCGGAGGAGGAAGGGCTTCGGGCGGTGGGGGTCGTAGACCGCCACCAGGGCCCTTCCCAGGAGGTTCCACCCCCCGGGGGAGGGCAGGGGGTAGAGCCCCGTCTGCGCCCCGGCCACCGCCACGCTGTGTGCGTGCACCCGGGGCCTGGGGTGGGCCTTCCTGGGAAGGCGCAAAGGGGGCTCCACCGGGGCCATGAAGGGGAAGCCCGGGGTGAAGCCTAGGGCGTAGACCCGGTAGAGGGGCTTCTGGTGGAGGGCCTTGACCGCTTCCGGGGTAAGGCCCGTTCTGGCCGCCACCTCCGGGAGGTCCTCCCCGTCGTAGCGCACGGGAATCTCCACCACCCTCCCCTCCCCCGCTTCCTCCAGGGGCAGGGCCTCGAGGCGGCGAAGGAGGACTTGCCGGGGAAGCCGCCTGGGGTCGTACTCCAGGTAGAGGGTGCTGTAGGCGGGGACGGCGTCCAGAAGACCCGGGGGAGGGTCCTTCAGGAGGGCCTCGGCCAGGGCCAGGGCCCTTTGGTTCCCCTCCTCGGAAAGTCCCTCGCCGAAGCGCAGGTACAGGCCCTCCAGCACCCCCTCACTCTACCCCCTGGTCCCTTGACCGCAAAAAGGGGCGAAGGGTAGCTTGGGGAAGGAAAGGAGGCCAGGATGGCGGCGATCCTCTACAGCCAGGGCCAGGACCATTACAGCCTGGACCCGGACCTAAAAGCAGTTTTGGACACCTTCGCCCCGGGCCTGCCCCAGGAGGACCTTTCCGCCTTCGGCAGGTTGGTGGGGGAGGAGGTGCTGGAGGCGGCCCACCACATAGACCAGCTCTCCCCGCCCCGCCTCCAGATGCACGACCTGGACGGGAACCGCATAGACCGGGCCTGGATCTCCCCCGCCCAGAGGGCCCTCCTGGAAAAGCTCAGGCCCATGGTCCGCCCCGCCTACGAGGGCCGGGGCTGGCCCCTCCACTACGCCTTCGGGTACCTCCTGGCGGACGGGGGGCTTTACTGCATCCTCACCATCACCCACCAGGTGGCCTACGCCCTCCACAAGTACGCCCCGGAGTGGGAAGGGGTCAAGCGGGCCCTCCTCTACGGCGGGGCCTTCGGGGCCACCTGGATGACGGAGATCCAGGGAGGAAGCGACCTGGGGGCGAACCGCACCCTGGCCAAGCAGGAAGGCGAGGCCTACCGGCTCTATAGCGGCGACAAGTACTTCGCCTCCGGGGCGGGCCTCGCCGACTACGCCCTGGTCACCGCCAGGCCGGAAGGGGCCCCGGAGGGGCCCAAGGGGCTTGGCCTCTTCCTCCTGCCCCGGGAGGTGGAGGGGAGGCTCAACTTCACCGTGCGCCGCTTCAAGGAGAAGCTCGCCACCCGGGCCGTGCCCTCGGGGGAGGTGGAGCTTGAGGGAAGCCTGGCCTACCCCATCGGCCGCCTCGAGGAGGGCATCTACTACACCCTGGAAACCCTCACCGTGGCCCGGCTGGCCAACGCCGTGGCCGCCATGGGCCTGGCCAAGAAGGCCCACCTCGAGGCCCTCTTCCGGGTGCGCCGCCGCACGGCCTTCGGCAGAAAGCTTCTAGACCACGACCTCGTCCAGCACGACCTCCTGGAAATGCGCCTGAGGCAGGTGGCGGGCACCGCCCTGGCCTTTTTGGCCGTGGCCCAGTTTGACCGGGTCTGGGAGGAGAGGCCCCCCTACGCCCCGGACTACCACCTGGCCCGCCTCCTCTCCCACCTGGCCAAGGGCCGCACCGCGGAGCACGCCGCCGCCATCACCGCCTTGGCCATGGAGCTCTTTGGGGGCTTGGGCTTCTTGGAGGAGTACGGGGTGGCCCGCTTCCACCGGGAGGCCCTCATCACCCCCATCTGGGAAGGCCCCGCCAACATCCAGGCCCTGGACATGCTGGAGGCCGTGGTCAAGAAGCGGGCCCACGAGCCCCTCCTGGAGATGCTGAAGGGCACCCCCCTGGCCCTGAAGGCCGCCGAGGGAGCCCTGGGGCTTCTCCAGGAAGGGGGGGCGTGGCAGGCCAAGGAGGCCCTGAGGCGCCTAGCCGACGCCGTGAGCGTCCACGCCCTCACGGCCATGGGCGAGCCCTACGGGGAGATGGCCAGGCTCTACGCCCGCCGCTTCCTGGAGGGAGAAAGCCTGCCCCGAACCGGCCCTTCCCTCTACGACCCCTGGTGGAGCCTCTCGTAAAGGGGCTTCAGGTCCTCCGGGGTGAAGCGGGCCGTGTACCCCTTGGGGGGAAGGGGCTCCTGGTAGAAGAACTCGGGGCGGCGGTCCTCCTCGTGGGTGAAGCCCGCCAGGTGGTTGAAGCGGTGCTCCAGCCTCAGGACCCCCTCCCCCACCTCCCGCCAGAACTCCGGGGTGAGGCGGGGGCCGAGGGCGGCGTTCACCGCCTCCACCACGAAGGCCACCTCCTTGTTGGTGACGCTTCCCCCAAAGACGCAAAGGCCCAAGGCGTCGTTGGCGGCGGCGTTCACCTGGGCGGTGTAGCTGGCCTCGAGGATCTCCGCCACCTCCATGGCCCGGGTCTCCAGCCTGGGGGCGTTGCCGGCGGTGTGGTCCGCCCCCTGGGCGGTGATCATCATGGTGATGCCGGTGGCCTCCACCACCCGGGGGTCGTAGGCGGAGATGGCCTGGCGCTTGATCACGGGCACGCGCCTCACCCCCAAAGCCTCCCCCACCCGGGCCGTGCCCTGGGCCAGGAGGCGGGCCTCCTCGCCGTCTTGGTAAAGGGAGCGGAGCCTCTCCTCCATGAAGGCGTAGTCCCCCCAGTCGGCCAGGCCCTTCTCCATGAAGAGGGCCAGGCTGGCCCCGGTCTCAATGGTGTCTATGCCCAGGTCGTTGGCCAGGCGGTTGAGGCGGGCGAGCAGGCCGGGGTCGGTGAGGCCGCAGTTGGGGCCCAGAAGGCCGATGGTCTCGTACTCCAGGGGGGAGACCACCTCCTCCCCCTTCTCGTCCACGATCACGTTGGAGCACTGGATCACGCACCCCGGCATGCAGGCGTGGGTGTGCTTGCCGCCCCGGCTCTTGTTGAGGGGAGCGATGTACTGCCCCCCCATGCGGAACTCCTCCGGCGGGGCGAGCCTCCCCTGGCGGAAGTTGCGCACGGGCAGACCCCCGAAGGCGTTCTGGAAGTCCGCCATGCCCATGGTGCCGATGGCGTTGTAGAACTGCATGACCAGGGGGTCTTCCCGGAGGAGCTTGGCGTAGCGGCGCACGGCCTCCAGCACCTTGGGCTTATCCCAGACCTCGGCCTTTCCCGGCACCTCCACCACGATGGCCTTGACCCGCTTGAGCCCCATGACCGCCCCCACGCCTCCCCGGGCCGCCAGGCGGGAGGGCCGGCCGTCTATGTCGGAGAAGGCGATGCCGGAAAGGAGGCCAAGCCTCTCCCCCACAGGCCCTATAAGGGCGAAGGCGATCCTCTCCCCGTAGGCGGCGAAGAGCTTCTGGGCGGCGGCGAAGTTGCCGAGGCCGAGGAGGTCTTCGGCCGGGTCAAAGAAGACCTCCCCCCCCTTGGTGAGGCGGAGGACCACCCAGTCCGGGCTCTGGCCCTCGAGGGCCAGCCAGGCCAGCTTCATCTGCCCCAGGGCGTAGCCGAAGGTGCCCCCCCCGTTGGCCTCCTTGATGCCCAGGGTGAGGGGGCTCCTTGTGCCCACGCTGGTGCGGTTGGCGTTGGAAAACCCCGTGCCCGCAAGAGGCCCCACGGCGAAGACCAGGGGGTTCTCCGGGGAAAGGGGGTCAAAGCGGTAGGCCTCCTTCTCCAGGAGAATCCTGCCCGTGCGGTACCTCCCCCCGAAGGCCACCTCCTCCGGGGCCACCTCGCGCCAGTAGGCCTTTTTTCCCGTCAGGTCAACCTGTAAAGACCGCCACACCGTCCACCTCCACGCGCAACCTGGAGCAGGGTCTCCGCTCGCCTCGCTCCCCCCTCCGCCCCCCAAGGACACCGCCCTTATAAGTGTAGGAGAAAAGCACCCTGGGAAATGCTCCCGGCTTCTCCTTCCCCTAAAGCTTTCGCACTAGAAGCCCCCTGAGCCGGTTCACCGCCGCCCCGAGCTCTAAAGGGCGCACGGAGGCGAGCTCCGGGGCCTCCTCCAGAGCGAAGAGGTCCTCCACCGCCAAGGCCCTTTCCACCAGGGCCTTGAGGGGCGTCCTGCCATCGGCGAGGCCCTGGAGGCGGCGGAAAAGGGCCCCCAGGAGGCGTACCTGGGCGTTCTCGTGGAGGTCCAAGGCGGAGAGGTCCACCACCTCCTCCCCGTAAAGGAGCTCCCGCAGGCCCCGGCCCCTGACCCGCTCCCGCCTCCCCCGCCTGGGGTCAAAGCTTTCGGGCAGGGGGGCCCGGGGCGTGACCTTAAGGGGATAGCGGGGCTCGCCGTAAAGGCGGCCCGTGGGGTGGCTTTGGGCCACGGCCCGCGCCTTTTCCGTCACCTCCTGGGGCCGGTACTCCTCCATGAGGACCACGGTGTCCGCCAGGTCCAGGTAGTCCCCCACACCCCCCACCACCAGGACCAGGCTCACGCCCAGGGCCTTGAGGTCCCCCACCCGGTCCAGGAGGGGGGTGAGGGTTTCCCGCTTGACCAGGGCCTGCATGCGGGCGTCCCGCACCAGGAGGTTGGTGGCCGAGGTGTCCTCGTCCAGAAGAAGGGTCCTGGCCCCGAGCTCCAGGGCCTCGAGGATGGCCGCCGCCAGGCTGGTGGAGCCGGAGGCGTCCTCGGTGGAGAAGGAGGCGGTGTCCTGGCCCAGGGGCAGGTCGTGGACGAAGGGCCTCAGGTCCACCCCCTTCACGCTCCGCCCGTCCTCGGACTGGACCCTTTGGGCCAGGGCCTCGGTCACCACCCACTCCCGCCCGTCCCCGGGGACGTGGGGGTGGACCCCGTGGACCAGGGCCTCGAGGAGGGTGGTCTTGCCGTGGAACCCGCCCCCGGTGATGAGGGTGAGGCCCCGGGGAAGCCCCATGCCCCAGACCTCACCCCGGTGGGGGACCTGGAAGCGGACCCGCAAGGAAGGGGGGCTTTGGAAGGGGATGGCCCCTTTGAGGGGCCTCTGGCTCACCCCGCTTTCGCGGGGAAGGATGGCCCCCTCCCCCACGAAGGCCGAAAGGCCCCGCTCGGGAAGCCGCTCCTGGATGTGGGCGAAGTCCTCCGCCTGGCGCACGTGGGCCAGGAGAGCCCCCCGGTCCAGATCCTCCAGGAAGCCCCGGAGGTGGCCTTCCAGGGCCCCGAAGAGCCTCGCCGCCTCCTTGCCCAGGATGCGCCGCCCCTGAGCGGGAAGGCCCAGGCGGAAGCGCAAGAAAAGCCCCTCCCCCAGGTGGGCCCCGGCCCGCTTCAGGACCTTGGGACTTTCCACGGCCACCAGGACCTCCCCGGAGTGGCCGCTTCCCCCGATCCGGGGAAGCGCCCTGAGCCGGGCCTTGAGGCTCCTCAGGAGGAAGTCCTCTAAGGCCACCTTCCCCTCGGGGCGGGTGTAGACCCTAAGCCCCGCCACCCGGCCCTCGGGGTAGCGCACCTCCAGGACGCTGGGGCTGGCGAAGGGGTCCCCCTGCACGTGGACGAAGCGCAAGGCGAAGCCCTCCCCCCGCCCCAAGCCCTTCAGGCCCCTGTAAAAGGGGTAGGGCCGGCCCTCCAAGGAGGCGAGGAGCGCCAAAAGGTCCCCGTAGCGGCGCACCTAGCCCACCTCCACCTCCACCCGCCTGAGGGCCCGGCTAAGGCGCTCCACCCCCTCCAAGAACGCCTCCTCCCGGATGGTGAGGGGCGGGGCGATGATGAGGACGTTGTGCTTGGCCAGGACGTAGACCCCTTCCTGGAAGAGGGCCTTGAGGAGGGCCTGCATGGGGGGGCTGAAGGGGGCGTGCCAGGGAGAAAGGGGCTCTTTGGTCTCCCGGTCCCGCACCAGCTCCACCCCATAAAAGGCCCCAAGCCCCCGCACCTCCCCCACCCAGGGGTGGTTCAGGAGGGGCCTCAGGGCATCCCGGAAGAAGGGCTCCAGCCGCCTCGCCCTTTCAAAAAGCCCCTCCTCCCGGTAGGCCTCGAGGGCCGCCAGGCCGGCGGCCACCGCCAGGGGGTGGCCAGAGTAGGTGTGCCCCGTGGGCAGGGGAACCTCGTCAAAGGCCTGGGCCAGGCCTTCCCGCACCAGCACCCCGCCCAGGGGCACATAGGCCGAGGTCACCCCCTTGGCGAAGGTGATGAGGTCGGGGACCACCCCCAAGCGCTCGGCAGCGAAGGCCGCCCCCACCCGGCCGAAGCCCGTCATCACCTCGTCAAACACGAGGAGGATGCCGTGCCGGTCGCAGATGGCCCGCACCCCCTCCAAATACCCCTCGGGGTAGACGATGACCCCGTTGGAGCCCACCACGGGCTCCAGGAAGATGGCGGCCACCCGCCTGGGGTCCTCGTGGAGGAGGACCCGTTCCAGGTGCTCCAGGGCCCTCCTGGCCTCCTCCTTGGGGTCTTCGGTAAAAAAAGGGCTCCGGTAGGGGTAGGGGGCGAAGAAGTGCACAACCCCGGGGATGGCGGGTTCGGCGGGCCACCTTCGGTTCTCCCCAGTGAGGGCGGCGGCCCCGTGGGTGGCCCCGTGGAAGGAGCGGTAGGCGGCAAGGACCTTGAAGCGCCCCGTGAGGTGGCGGACGAACTTGAGGGCGTCCTCGTTGGCCTCGGTGCCGGAAGGGGTGAAGAAGACCCGGGCCCCTTCCGGCCAGGGGGCGAGGTCGGCAAGAGCCTTGGCCAGGAGGGCCCTTTTGTCGTGGAAGAGGCTCGGGGCGGCGTAGGCCAGGGTGGCCGCCTGCTCGGCGATGGCCCGGACCATCCTGGGGTGGGCGTGGCCCAGGTTCACCGCCACCAGGCCCGCGGAGAGGTCCAGGTAGCGCCTCCCCTCGGCGTCATAGAGCCAGACCCCCTCCCCGCGCACCACCAGGGGCGGGTCCAGGGGCTTCTGCGGAAGCCAAGGGGTGAGGACGTGCCGCTTGTGGAGGGCCTTGAGGTCCATAGCGGGGATTATACGCCACCGCCCTCACCGCCACGTTCCCGGAAGCCCACTCAAGGATTCCTCTAGGCGACGCCATCCCTCAGAGCGGAGGAGCTCCTCCAACCTCCCCCCTCGCGCCACGCTCCCCAGCACCCCGCCAAAGACGGGCTCCCGCCAGAAAGCCCCCGTGTCAAAGGACTGCTTGTAGAGGCGGAAGGTCTCCCCGGTGGCCGGGTCGCGGGCGTAGGTCTGGTCGGAAAGGAGGTTGGTCCAGGAGCGGCGCATCCAGGACTGGAACTCCTCCGCCTCCCGGTTCATCTGGAGGACCATTTGGGTAAGGTCCCGGCTCGTCTGGCGGCTTCTTTCCGCCTCCAAAGCGGCCCAGCGGGGGTCCAGGGCGAGGCCGAGGAAGACCCCGGCCAGGACCCCCTCCTCCCGGGCGAGGACCTCCTTTGGGCCCTGCACCAGACCGAGCTCCAAACGGAGGGTGCAGTCGGCGGAAGAAGCGGCGAAGGAGGGCGCATACCGGAAGAACCCGAGAGCTTGCACCACGGCCTGGCGCGCCTGGTTTGCCTGGCGGGCGCGAAGGTCCAAGGACACCCGCCAGCTCTGGAACTGGTCCCCGGGCCGCCCCATAGCCATTAACATCTGCTGGTCCATCTGCCAATAAAAGGCCTCCCGCACCTTCTCCAGATACTGGGCTACCCGGCTTGTCCCCTGGAGGGGCTTGGCCTTTTCCACCTCCCAAGGGCTCCCCGTCTCCCAGGCCCAAAGTCCCTGGGCGAGGAGAGCGGGAAGCTCCTCAGGGCGCACGGCGCAGAAGAAGCCTGGGACCTGCCCCAAGCGACCATTCCAAGCAAGGATGGTGCTCGGGCTTCCACCGAAGGGCGTGGCGATGGCCAGGGCCTGGAGGTAGATCACCTCCCTCCTGAGGACCACCCCACCCTTGGCAAGCTGGAAGACGGGGCGGCGCTCGGTCTCGGTGAAGTCCACCACGCCCCCCTGGAGGGTATACCCCTGGGGCACGGGGACCCGCAGGGCGGGCACCCCGAGGAGGGGGTCCAAGACCGCCTCCACCCGGTAGGGCACCCGCTCCTTGGGGTCCAAAAACTCCAAGGAGCGAAGAAGGCCCAAGACTTCCTTCCGTCTGGCTGCGGGCAGGTCCTGGGGCAGGTAGGCGCTCACGGCGAGGAGGCTCTTGGGGCCCGGAAGGAGGAGGTGGGTGGCCTCGTAGCGGAGGCTGGAGAGGGCCGCCTGGACCTGTGGGTCTACCGCGAAGAGGAGAAGGTCCCCCATGGCCCTTTGGGTGAGGGCCAGTGGATAAGCGAGGCCTTGGGCGAGGAACATAAGCCCCCCAGAGGCCGGCTTGAAGTGGAGCGTGGCCCGCCCCCCGCTCAGAAGCCCCGCCTCCTCCAGGAGGGGCCTCGCCGCTTCCTTAGGGGGCTTCAGGGGCATGCCCCGCACCAGAAGGGCGCCCTCCAGATCAGTGAAGAGAAGCCCTTCCTCCCCCAAGACCACGTTCCACCCTTCGGGCAGGTCTACGGCGAAGCCGTGGAGGCGGTCGGCCACCCGCTCGGCCCAGGCGCCTAAAGCCAAAAGGAACACCCAAAGAACCGCTACCCGTTTCATTCTCTCCCCTCCTCCGCAAGCCTTTGGAACTCTGGGTCCAGAGGGTTGTACCGCCCGCCGCCTCCCCTTAGGCGCACCAGGTCGTGGGGGAAAGAGTTAGCCCAAAAGGGGGCCAAGGCCACCCCCAGGAGGAGGACCGCCACGCCAAGACCCTGGGCGGCCTCGAGGCCGAGGAGCAAAACCCCCAAGACGGAAAGGGCCAAGGCCCCGTAAATCTTGAGGAAGTGCCGCCGGTAGAGGCCAAGGGCCCATCGGTGGACCCCCTCCGCCTCCCGGGGCGGGTGGAGGGCGCCCAAGAACCAGACCCGACCCCGCTGGCCTAGGAGGTAGTCCTCCAGGCCCTCCACCCCCCGCCAATCCACGCCCAGATGGGCCAAAGCCTCGTCCCAGCCAGGAAGTCCTAGGGGCAGGGGAAGCCTCTCCCCCCCAAAGTCCAGAAAGATTCTGCCGAAAAGGGCGTCCAGGGCCACGCCCTTTAGGGCCTCCTTGGGGTAGAGCCTCCCCTCGCGGCGCACCCCCTCGGGCTCCAGGGCCAGGACGTAGGCCGTGCGGTGGTAGTGGAGGAGGAAGGCCCCAAGGAGAAGGATCCCCAAGAGGAGGACCCAAAGCTCCCGCGTCCAAAGCCCCAAGGCGAGGAGCAAGGCCCCAAGGAGCAAGGCCCACCAAAGGCGCCAGCGCATCCCAGCGGGAAAGGCCAGCTCGCGCATGCTTCCCCCTACTCAAACCCAATCCAGGCCGCAAAGGCCCGAAGGCTCTCTCCAAAGAGGTCCAAGAAGGCTAGAACAGCCCCTTCCGCCACCCCACCCGCAAGGTCCAGGTCCGCCTCCAGCGCCGGGTCCCCGTCCGCATCCAGGTAGGCCCGGGAGAAACGGTGCTCCCGGTTCCAGGCGTTGATGCGCTCCAGGGTAGGGGGCTTTTCCATGGAAAAGCCCGCGTAGAGCTGCAGGCTCTCGCACCGCCCCTCCTGGCAGTCCAGGAGATACAGGGCCACCCTCAGGCCCCCCAGGCGGAGGCGGAAGTAAACCTGCCCCTGGTCCTCCACCCGTTCGTAGCGATAGGAACCGGACTTCAGCAGGGCCTCCACCTCCTCTGGGGTGAGGGAGGTCCGCACCTCCTGGGCCAGGGAAAGCCCCAGGAGGAAGGCCCAGGCCAGCAAGCACCCCGCCGTCCGCCCACCTGCCCCCCATCCCTCAGGGCGTTTGCCCGCCCGGAAGCTCGCCGGGAAGAGCGCCACCAAAGCCGGGGCAAGAAGCCCCACCACACTCCCTACCCTCCGCATAACCTTCATCCTCCACCTCCTTCAACGCCCGGAGCCAGGTCCAAAGCCCATAAGGGCCCAACCCCCTCCCGGGCTCCCCCGCCCCTTTCGCCGGGAGGGGATGCCCGCCCTGAAGGTCCTGGTCCTGGGCCACGGCCATCCTCCTCAAGACCAGGTTGCCAAAAGGGCCTTACACACTGCTTAAACAGCCCCGCCCCTTGACACCTTATGAAAATGCGTTATCATTTGCTTTATGAAGCGCCTAGCCGTCCTTCTGCTCCTTCTGGTCCCCGCCCTGGCCCAGGTCCGGGTGGCGGCCACCACGCCCATCCTGGCGGACCTGGTGCGCCAGGTGGGGGGAAGCCGGGTCCAGGTGGTGGCGGTGGTCCCCCCAGGGGCCGACCCCCACACCTTTGAGCCCACCCCCACCCTCGCCAAGGCCCTCTCCCAGACCCGGCTCCTCTTCGCCAACGGGCTGGGCCTCGAGCCCTTCCTCCCCAAGCTCAAGACCCTCCTCCCCAGGGGGGCCAGGGTGGTCCTCCTGGCCGAGGGGCAGAAGGGCCTCATCTGCGAGGAGGAAGCCCACCACGAGAAGGAAGAGGAGCACGCCCACGGCCCCTGCGACCCCCACCTCTGGCTGGACCCCACCTACGCCCTGGCCTACGCCCAAACCATCGCCGAGGAGCTCTCCCGCCTGGACCCCGGGGGGAAAGCCCACTACCAGGCGAACCTAAAGCGTTTCCAGAAAGAAGTGGAAAAACGGGACCGGGCCCTCATGGCCTGTGGGCTAAAGGGGACCAAGGTGGTGGCCCAGCACGACGCCTTCCGCTACTTCGCCCGCCGCTACGGCCTGGTGGTGGTGGGGGTGCTGAGCCACGGGAGCGCCCAGGAGGTGGGGAGCCGAAGCTTCCTCGCGCTTGTGGAGAAGGCAAAGAAGGAAGGGGTCAAGCTGGTCCTGGCCGAGCCCCAGTTCCAGGGAAAGGCCCTCCGCACCCTGGCCGAGGCCCTGGGGGCCAGGGTGGCCATCCTCTACACGGACACCCTGGACGACAGGGTAAAGAGCTACCTGGACCTTCTGGACCACAACCGGAAGGCCCTTTGCCCATAATGGGGGCATGGGCTTCAAGGAGATCTTCGGCACCCTGCCCGAGGCCAGCGCCCAGGCCCCGGGGCGGGTGAACCTGTTGGGCGAGCACACAGACTACCAGGAGGGCTACGTCCTCCCCACCCCTCTCCCCTACTTCACCCAGGTGGAAGCGGGGCGGGCCCAGGGCCGGGTGGAGGCCTACAGCGAAAACCTCAAGGAGCTCCGGGCCAGGCCCCTGGCAAGCCCCCCTCAGGGGGACTTCCTGGACTACCTCCTGGGGGTGGTCTGGGCCCTAAAGGAGGCGGGGTACGAGGTGCCCGGGGCCCGGTTTTACGTGCGGAGCCAGGTGCCCCTGGGGGCCGGGCTTTCCAGCTCGGCGGCTTTGGAAGTGGCCGCCCTGAGGGCCCTCAGGGTCCTCTACCGCCTCCCCCTAAGCGACAAGGACCTGGCCCTTCTGGGCCAGAAGGCCGAGGTGGGTTACGTGGGCGTGCGCTGCGGCATCATGGACCAGATGGCGGCCAGCCTGGGGGAGCCCGGCAAGGCCCTCTTCCTGGACACCCGCACCCTGAGCCACGAGAACCTCCCCCTGCCCCCGGGAACCCGGGTGGTGGTGCTGGACCTGGGCCTGGAGCGCCGCCTGGCTGAGGCCGGGTACAACCAGCGCCGCCAGGAAGCCGAGGAAGCAGCGAGGCGGCTTGGGGTGCGCACCTTGAGGGACGTGACCGACCTCTGCCTGGTGGAAAGCCTCCCCCCACCCCTGGACAAACGGGCCCGCCACATCGTGGGCGAGAACCTCCGGGTCCTGAGGGGCGTGGAGGCCCTGAGGCGGGGGGATGCCCGGGCCTTCGGCGAGCTCATGACCCAAAGCCACCGCTCCCTCTCCCAGGACTACGAGGTGAGCCTCCCCGAGCTGGACCAGCTGGTGGAGGAAGCCCTCAAGGCGGGGGCCCTGGGGGCCAAGCTCACGGGGGCGGGGTTTGGCGGGGCGGTGGTGGCCCTGGTGGAGGCCTCCCGCTACCCCGCCTTCCAGGAGGCGCTAAGGGCCCGCTTCCCCCACCTCAGGACCCTCTAATCCGGCCTGGGCTCCGCGTAAGGCCTCACCAGGCCGTAGCCCAGGCTGGTCTTGGCCCCCACCCCGCTAAAGAAGGCGTAGCGCCCCAGGGCCGAAAGCCAAAGGGCCTCCTCCTCCGTGGCCCTGGGGAGGTGGTAGACCACCTTGCCCACGAAGCCCACGGTGTCCACCTCCGTCCTGGCCATCTGGGTCCTTCCCTCCAGGAAGCGAATCGTGGTCCTCTCCAGAAGGGCCTCCCGCACCTCCTGGGGCGCCTTCAGAGGGCCGAAGGCTTCCAGCCGCCTCAGGAGGCTTTCCAGAACCAGGCGCGGTTCGGGAAGGGGATACTGGACCCCCTTGCGGCGGAAGAAGGTGGGGCTATAAAACCGCAGGGGCAGGTTGGGGCTTCCTGGCCCCTGGAAGAGGCGGGGATAGGTGGTGAGGCCCGCCCAGGGGTGGCCCTCCTGCAAGACGGCCCTCACCCGGTAGGGCCTGCCCAGGCGCACCTCCTGGCCTTCCAGGGCAAAGAGCCCTGGGGAAAGCCTAGCGTAGAGCTCCTCCTTAAGGAGGCTCACTCGGGCCCAGGGCTGGCCCTTCCAGACCCCAAAGCCCAGGGCGAAGGGGTTTTCCCCCTGGTCGTGGACCTCGGGAAAGGCCTCCTTGAGGAGGGTGTAGAAGAATCCCCGAAGGCCCAGGGGCTCGGGCGGGCCCTCGCCTTCCAGCACCAGGACCAAAGCCGCCAGGACCATCAGAACCCCAGGGGCACGGGCTCGAGGCTCACGCCGAGAAGGCCGCTGCCCTCCCGCCTCAGCCGGGCCTCGAGGTCCTGAAGAAGCTCCTGCACGAGCCCCTTTAGGGCTTTTATCTGCCCCTCCTTGGGGACGTCCAACCCGTGGATGAGGAGAGCGGAGTTCCGGGCCTGCAGGACCCCCGCCAGGCCCTGGAGCTCGCTCAAGGGCTTCCGGGAGAGGAGGGGGTCCTCGAGGGCCCTGAGGAGGGCGAGAAGAGAGAGCAAGCCCAGCTTTTGGGGAAGCTCCACCTCCTCTTCGGGCTTGCGCGTGATCTCGGAGAGAACCTTCCGCAAACGAGCCCCTTCCTCTGGGGTGAGGCCCGGCTCCTCCGCCCTGCGCCCGTAGCGGGCAAGAAGCCTCTCCTGAAGGAGGAGTTCCAAAGCCCGGTAAGCGTAGAGGGCTGCCAGAACCGGCCTTTCCTCCCTTTCCGAAAGGAGCCTTAGGGAGCGGGCCAGGCCGTACACGCCCTCGCTCCTCCCCAGGTCCTGGGTCTTCAGGAAGTGGCTAACCACCTCCAAAAGATCCACCTGGCTTCGCAACGAAGCCCGGTTTTTGTTGAGCGGGTGGTCCAACCAGGCATTTTCAGAGAGGCGAGACAAAAGACTCTTGCCCTTCCGGTGGGCCTCGGCGAAGTCCAGGGCGTGCCAGGCGGCGTACATCTCCGTCAGGGCTTGGTAGAGGCTCCAACCCTGGTTACCCGTCCTTCCCACCATCCCCCCGAAGTAGGCCGCCGCCCGGGTGAACTCCCCCTTTTGGTAGAACTCCTTGGCGAAGAGGGCGTCCACCTCTCCCAAGGCCTCGTGGGGGTCCTTGAGGATAATGAGCCTCTCCGTGCCCACCCGGGGGCGCCTGAGCTCGGGGTCGTAGTCCTCGTTGTCCACGTAGACCACGCGGACCTTGGGGTAGAAGCGGCGGAAGAAAAACCCGGCCGCCGCCAGGCCCGCGCTCATGGCCTTGGTGCCGCTGGGCAGGTCCCGGGCCAGGGGCC
>Ga0072500_139590_pt1 | contig 13754 bp, 15 predicted proteins | sample GBScelen77Swater_FD_63803 | JGI IMG/M metagenome (GOLD analysis project Ga0072500, IMG submission 63803) | Hot spring microbial communities from Great Boiling Spring, Nevada - cellulolytic enrichment S 77C v2 (version 2) | ecosystem: Environmental > Aquatic > Thermal springs > Hot (42-90C) ...
GTCACCGCGAGCGCCTCCTCCAGGGAGGGGCGGGGGAGGATCCCGGGGAGGGCCCGGGCCAGCAACGTCTTCCCGGTCCCGGGCGGGCCGATCATCAGCACATTGTGGTTGCCGGCCGCCGCCACCTCCAGGGCCCGCTTCGCATGCTCCTGGCCTTTGATGTCCGCGAAGTCCACCGTCGGCGGGGCATCGATCCAGCGATCCAGCGGCGTGGGCGGCTGCGTCGGAATCGGACGCTGCCCGAGCAGGTGATCCACCAGCTCTCGGAGGGAGGCCACCGGGTAGATCTCGATCTCGGGCACCAGAGCCGCCTCGGGGGCATCAGTGGCGGGGACGAAGAGGCGGCGGGCGCCCATCTCCCGAGCCAGGGCGGCCATCACCAGCGTCCCCGGCACATGGCGCACGGTGCCATCCAGCCCCAGCTCCCCTACCACCATCGCCTCCTCCAACGCATTCAGGGGGAGCTGCTCGGAGGCAACCAGGACCCCCAGGGCGATAGGGAGATCGTAGGAGGGGCCCTCCTTGCGCAGGTCCGCCGGCGCCAGGTTGACCACGATGCGGGCCAGCGGGAAGGACAGGCCGGCATAGCGGATCGCTGAGCGCACCCGCTCCCGCGCCTCCTGAACCGCCGCGTCCGGCAGCCCGACGATGGTGAACCCCGGCTGCCCGCGGCTGACGTCCACCTCCACCATCACCGGCTCCCCCTTCAGTCCGATCAGGGCGCAGCTCCACAGACGGGCGAGCATCCCGGGCTCCCTGGCGATGGATCGATCAGGGCAAAGGCCATCCCCCGGCCTCTTCGAAGCATGTGTTCCTATTAAATGATAGCCGCTGACCGGGGCGGCTACCGGCCCTTCCCGATGGAAGCGCGTTCCTCCGTGAAGAAGAGAGCATGATGGAGAAGCATAAAAAGAGGCGGATGGGAGCCATCGCCCGCATCCGCCCCAGGGCATACCTCTGATCGCGGGCTGTCGGGTGTGAGATGGGCCTTACGCGCCGGCTTCCTCGGGGGCCTCAGGCGCTTCGGGGGGGAGTTCCGCGGCCTCAGGGGCGGCGATCAGGCGCTCCTTCAAGCGGGCCGCCTTGCCGAACCGCTCCCGCAGATAATACAGCCGGGCGCGGCGGACCCGGGAGTGGCGCACGACCTCGATGTGGTCGATGCGCGGGGAATACAGGGGGAAGGTGCGCTCCACCCCAATGCCGTGGGCGGCGATGCGGCGCACGGTGAAAGTGCGGCCGGTGCCGCTGCCCCGGATGCGGATCACCGTCCCCTGAAAAACCTGCACCCGCTCCTTATCGCCCTCTCGCACCCGCAGGTGCACGCGCACCACATCGCCCGGCCGGAGCTCCGGGACCGGCCGCCCAGCGATCCATTCCCGCTCCAGCTGCTGAAGGATCAGATCACTCATCCCGATTCCCTCTCATCAGAAGTTTTCCAGACATCGGCCCGCTTGACGATCTAGAGGGTGAATCCGGGGGGCACTGAATGGCGGATCCTCGTTGCCCCCTGCACGCAGAGGAAAATTATATCCGCCCGATATGATCCTGACAACATCGCGTCACCAGCGGGTGTGTCCCCATTTTGTCGGGCCTGGCTGCTTCGGAGGACAACTGCTCGCAGTTGTCCTCCGATTTTGGGATACACCCTCACCCGCATGCGTGTCGAGATCCCACCCCCACCGGAAGTGCCGCGTGGTCCTCAGAGGAGGATTCCTCTATGCATACCCTGGATCGCTGGGAAACGCCGCTCGGGGACGCGCCCCGGGCGTGGCGAGCCTTCCGGTTTTTGAGGCAGGTGATCGCTTTCAGTCACAGTACAGATGATAGGAGGACTGCTCACAGCTGCCTTACGTGCGGAAAAACGGGAGAAAATATTCAGGCAGTAGCCGGAAGGATCAAGCCGGGCCTCGCAGGGCATAGCCCTCGGCCCTAAAGGCTTTCGGCCCAACGTTTCACGCGAGGTGTTACCTTCTCCGGACCTGCGGCGGAGGCTGGTCTTCGCCAGCGCCCCTTAGGCCGAGCCCTGCGGGATGAAACCCGGCAATGAAGGGCAATTTTGTTCAATCCGAAATCGTTATGGCGCAGGAAGACGAACCCCGTGTAAGCCGAGGAGGGATGGGATGACTCGAAGGAATCGGGAAAGCACCTGGCTGGTCATCGCGCGCTGCCTGGCCATTATCCGGCGGGTCCAGCGGGGATCAACGGACTGGAAGGGGCTGGTGGAGGCAGTGCGCGCGGAGGTAGGAGAAGATGTGTATGGGAAAGCGGAGGGAGAAGCGCTGCACCGACGCGTGGAAAACGACCTGGCTCGGATCCGGGACCGGCTGGGTGTAGAAATCCGTTACTCCCGCCAGGAGGGAGGATATACCATCTACGCTCTGCGGGCCCCTCTGCTGGATCTCCCCGACGAAGACCTCCGGACCATCGCCTGGCTGGGCCGGGTCTTTGATGAGGAGGCTCGTTATCACGATGAAGTCCATGCGTTTCTGAACCGTATTATCTTCTACCTGAGCGACCAGCGAGCCCCGGCTGTGGCCCGGTACCGCCATGGACCGGAACTTCACCTCCGGCAGCGGGACCAGGATGCGATCTCGCGGACCTTGATGTTTCGGCTGGAGCGAGCCATGGCGGAACGGCGCTGGGTGGCACCGGAGCATCTTTCCCCTCGGTATAAGGACGGCATCCCCCGACGGCATCAGGTGGCCCCGGTCCAGATCTACTTTGACCCTGGCCGGGGCCATTACTATTCTCTATGGCTGGTGCCGGAACATCTCCGGCCCCGACGGGGTGAAAGAATTTCAGCAGTACACCTACTACCGGCTGGGGCGGACTCGGAGCCTGCGCGCCCTGCCGGACGTCGTGCCTCCTGTCCTGCCGCACGGTCGGGCGCATGAGGTCGTCTATGAAGCTGGTGACCCACATCGCCCGGCTGGGAGTGACGCCCCACCCGGAGATTACCGTGCGGGAGGTGGAGCATCGGGAGGACGGGGAGTGCCCTGGTGCGCAGGGAGACTCACAACCTCTTCTGGGCCATCCCGCGAATGCTGCAATACGGCGCGGGCTGCCGGGTCCTGGGCGGCCCGGAACTCCGGACCGAAATGCAGCAGGTGGTGACGGAAATGGCTCGGTTATACGGCATCAACCCATGATCCCCCACGATTGTGGGGAATCAGTATGGATGGTATAATTAGAATACCAGAACCTGGATAAGGGGGTGAAGGTGCAGACCGTGACCGAAACCGATCTGGAACCCAAGCCCTCCGATGATCTGGAGACGGTCGTCCCGCGGATGCTGGAGCGCAGGTATCATCTGACTCTGGTCAAAGGCGGGCCGGAATACCCGCATCTACCGGAGCACTATCACGTTGCCCACATGTGAACTCACCTTTTGCAGCCGATGCCCCCGGGCGGATTGGCAGGCCGGGCACCCGGCTGGACGGAGGGAAGGAGGATGAACGAACTGCGGATCACCCTGAAGGCGCTGACGCCCATCTGGACCGGCGGCGTGGATGGAACCTGCGACCGCCTGCACGAGACGGGACTCATCGGCTCGTTGCGCTGGTGGTATGAAGCCATCGTGCGCGGGCTGGGAGGATATGCATGTGATCCGACGGAGCACAGCTGCACCTTTGACGAAGAAAAATATCGCGAGTCAAAAGCCAGGGATGAGCGTCAGCGGTTGCGGGATGCGGGTGTGTGTGATGCATGTCAGTTGTTCGGCTGCACGGGATGGGCGCGCAAGTTTCGGCTAAAGGTTTCCGATGGAAAGAAACTGCTTGACGGGAAAAATTTTCTTATTCCCAGCGGAAGAGTCCATCAAACCAGTAAAGGACCACGGGCAGGCGGCTGGTTTGTGTTCAGTGAGAGTCGGATCGGCGAAATAGACCTTGAATTCATCCCTTTGCGCCCCGTTGACCTGACTCCTATCTACACCACCCTGGCGTTGATCAGCCGTCATGCCAGCCTGGGACCGAAAGGCTCAAATGGTTATGGAGTCATCCAGGCTCAGGATATTCAACCGGCACTTGCCTGGTTGGATGCTTTCCCCGCCTCTTCACCACCACGTGATCGATCCTTGCCTGACTTTCGTGACTTTTTCTTTGCCAGATTCCAGTTTGAGGAACCGACGGGCAGCGGGAATTGGTGGCAGTATATTCATGGTATCCGGCAGGCTGCAAGCGGGAAACTTGATGATGGTTCATCTCCGCCACCTCTACAAAAGAGTAAAAAAGAACTTCAGCAAATGATTCGCGATGGCATTCTTCCTCTTGCGCCAGCTATTCGGAACTGGTTGCGTTATCAATGGGCACATGGCCTTGGCGCCAGAGAAGCACATTTTGTCTTTGGTGAAGCGCAAGCAGTGTGTCCGATGTGTTACTCTCCTGGCTTTAAATCTGAAAGTAAAAAGCAAAACTCCAACTGGTGCCCAAGTTGTAAAAAGAGCTTCAAAAAAGGAGATGAAATACCCACGACTGCATCAAAGATCCATGTGTCTTACGCTTACCGTGTTGATAGCGGGTGGGAATTCCGCATCTGGGGCTGGCTGCCATGCGCGGGAGAAATCAAGAAGCGAGATGAATTCCTTGAGGAACTGAAAGTCAAACTTTCAGGGGATGCGCTCTGGCAATATGTGTTTGGAAACACCGGAATCAAGCCTGAATTGACAGAATGGCACGCTCTGCCCTGCGATCAAACCGACGGCCGTGCCTATTTGCGAGGACTGTTAGGAGGTGCGATATGATTTACGACCTGTACGTCGCCCAACCCCAAGGCGATATTCCTACCCAATTGCGTTTGCTGGTTACCGAGCCGAATAGTGCCAATGCCGCCAAGAGGTTTGTCCAATTTGTGCACGGGAAAGCGTCGGGCTTTAACGTTTTCATTGACAAGAAATATAAGCATCTCGAATCTTTGGGCTTGCTTCCTACCCCGCCTAATATGGCCTTACTCCCTCCCGGCTCCTGGTTCCTGCAGTTCACCTTCACCCTCGCCAAGCCCTGGATGAGCAAAGACGACGACCCCTTCTACGTGGCCGAGAGCGTCAACCCGGTGCGCAAGGACAAGGTCTTCAAAGTCCCGATGATGTCGGCGTCGAGTTGGAAAGGGCTGTTGCGCTGGACCGTTATGCACACCCAACTGACGTTGCAGAAGAACCAACTCACGGCTGACCAGTTTGCCCAGAAACGCCTGGACCAGACTCTGCTCTTTGGCGATGAGAAAGGAGAAGAGCCCGGGCAGACGAAAGACTTTGCCGCGTATCTAGACGACTTAGGCGGGGAAGAGGCGCGAAAACTTTACGTGCAACAGATACGCAAGCGATTTGGCTTGGACGAGGAAGCCGAGATGCCCCACCACAGGGGACGGCTGATGTTTTACCCAACGCTCTTCAACATGATTGACGTGGAAGTCATCAATCCACACTCACGCAAGACGAGAGCCGGCACACACCCCATTTATCTGGAATGCGTCCCTGCCGGCGCTCAGGGCACCTTCACCCTCCTCTACGTCCCCTTTGACCTGATCGGCAAGGACGAAAACGAAATCCAAAACCAGGCGCTGGCCGACTTGCAACTGGTTGCCGAGGGGTTGAAAGAAATGTTCCTCACTTACGGCTTCTCCGCCAAGCGCACCAGCGGGTATGGGGTGGCGGAGGAAAAGGTGACCAACGGGATACTCACCGGCCGGTTTCCCGGCCTTGCGGCCCCCGCTCCCACTCAGCCCTGGCCGATCTGGACTTTCAGCACTTTCGCCGAATTGGTAGACATTCCCGCCAAGATCGCGCAACAACTGCAAGGAGGCACCCCATGACGGTGAACCTCGACATCCTGAAGCAACACCGCCACGCCCTGCTCCTGGCGGAGGTGGCAGCGTGGCTGCACAATATCGGGAAGATGGATCCGAATTTCCTTGTTATGCAAACAGGAGAATCCCCGGATATTCTGGGTATTTATCGTATTACACAGTACTCTTTCCGCCGGTTTGCCAGACCTTCTGTGTTACAGGGAAACTTCCCTTATGAGCAGCAGAAAGGGGTGCTTTACTTTGTGAATCAGCAATTGCGGGAGGAAATTGAGCAGATTAATGGGGAAATTGCAAACATCCATAAAAAATTACAAGACCCGGGCACTGCAGCGTCTGATCGACCCAACCTCGGAACCACTCTACGATCCCTGCAAAACGAAAAAGACCAAAAGAAAAAGCAATTAGAGCAAGGAGAGCAAAGCGCTTGGCAAAAATACGAGGAACGGATTGAGCAATGTGTGATTCCTGATGTGGGCAACTGGCCTCTGGGATCTTTGCTGACGATGTTCTGGGAATCTGAGTGGTTTGAAAAACAAAAACCGCAGGCCAGCGGATACGAACCAGGGTCCGATGACGACCCGGATTACCAACGCAAACCGAAACAAGGAATCCTCTTGGAGTCTGGCTTCACGATGGATTTGCCAGCACTGCTTCTGCTTTCGCACGGTGAAGTATCGGGACAGGAGAAAATGGGAGTTGATGCCCAAGGAAAATACATAGGTGTTGATGACTATCACCAAAATCCGCGCCTTTCTCTGGATAGAATACGTATAGCATCCGCTTTTGGTTATGAAGCCGAAATTCAGTGGAAGGATTGGCAAGATCAGCGAAAACAAATCATTGATTGGGTCCTGGCCAATTGGAACACTCCATTGCGGCTTCATGCAAAGAAATGGCAGCGCTTCGCCCCCATGCGTAATGCCCTGGGAGATACCCAAAGGCCTATCAACGAGATTTCCCTCTGGGACTATTCCTCGACAGTAGCAGCGCTTTTCAAAACTGCGGTCGCCCGGGCTGTGATCACTGACGAGAAGCTCAAGCCGTCCGATATGCGTTGGAGGCTCGTCTCTGTGCGCCTGGATGCCCTGGACTTCCTGTCGCGCTCAAATCAAATTGCCGATTTAATAGCTCGTCATCAATTGTTGAAGGATGCTTATAGAGTCATTCAACATCTTTTGGAAGTTGAAATCCCCATCGGGGCTTGCGTGTACGCCGATGAGAACGGCCTCGTCTTTGTGTTGCCAGAGATACCCGGCTGGTCGGATAGCGAAATTCAAGAAGCACTATCCGAACAGATTTACAAAGCCCTGGACGACCCCAAGTCGCTGGAAACAGCGACCTCTTCTGCTCCTGCCTTATATGGCGCAGCCGACTTGCGCCCTTCTGTCGAGATAGGCCCGGCGCGGCGGGGCAAGAAACTACAATTGCAGGAAGTGCTGCCTCAAGAAGAACCTCTGAGCACGCCGAATCCCGATCAGGTGAAAAAATGGTGGGAAGGTGTTGCCGAAGAACGATGTACCATATGCGGTCTTCGCCCCCAAGGGTATATTGAGCCCGGTTTGCCAGCATTTGTGCAAAAAACCAAAGCCCGCGAACGCCATCTTTGTGGGGTTTGCCTGGCGCGACGTGGACGGCGCGCCGAGGAGTGGGCAGGGAGGCCCGATGAAACGATCTGGATTGACGAAATAGCGGACGTGAACGGCCGTGTCGCGCTCATCGTAGGATGCTTTGGTCTGGAGCACTGGCTGGATGGGACCCTGGTGCGATCTCTGGCCATAGGTACCGATCAAAATGGTAACTGGTTGGCCAAGCCTCCTACGTTTGCTCGCATCCAGCGGGTATGGCGCACCACCGCGGAGTTCTGGGAAAGTGTACGGAGTGAAACCATTGAGCAACTCAAAGACGATCGTCGGCGGCTCCACCTGTGGCTCAACGGTCAGCCTGACCTGGGACACTATCATGCGTATGAACTGAACCTGGGGCTCACGAGAATGAATGTGGTTTGGATTCCACCACGAGGCGGGCAAGAAGGGCATCTAATCAGCGTTGATAATCTGCAATATGTGGCCAAACAGTTAGGCGCAGAGGAGTCCATCTACAAAGATGCCGCCTTATCTTGCATCTTTGTTGAGGATGTGATCCGACGCGAACTTATCCAGAAGAACCGTGAACCCGAGTTACAGAACCCTGAGAGCCTGCCTTCCGAACGAGGGAAGAACCTTCTCAAAGGTTATCGGTTGGAGAGGACAGATCACCAGGACGTAGCCTACTCAACTGCCATCCCCATCCTCGCCGAACCCCGCACCTTCATCGCCCTCGTCCCTGCCGATAAGGCCCTGGAGGTGGTGAAAGCGATCAAAGAGAAATACGAGCGGGAGATGGGCAAAGTGCGCAACCGCCTGCCGCTGACCCTGGGCGTGGTGTATTTCGGACGGCGCACGCCGCTCGCCGCCGCACTGGATGCCGGCCGCCGGATGATCCATCAGCCGGTCCGCACGGTACCGGCTGAGGTCAAAAAATTGGATCCGCCTGTCGTCACCGATACAACGTGGCCGGTAGCGCGTGAGGTCACCCTCCGCATAGGCGAACGGGAGATCACCCTGACCGTCCCCACTGTGATGGGCGATGGTCAAACCCAGGATGTCTGGTATCCCTACTGGCAGGTGAAGGGCAAGCCCACCGGCCGCACCCGCTGGTTCATCGGGCCAGATGGCGAGCACTGGGTGCACGTCTGCGATCTGCAACCGGGTGACCAGGTCGCCTTCACCCCCTCCACCTTCGACTACGAATTCCTGGACACCACCACCCGCCGCTTTGAGGTGATCTACGACGCTCACGGCCAGCGGCGCAGCCAGGACAAGCGCCAACGCCCCTACCTGCTGGAGGAACTGGACGCATTGGAGAACGCCTGGAAAGAGATTTCACGCCTATCCAAATCGCAAATCCACGCCGTCATCTCGGCGATTGAGACGAAGCGAGAGACATGGGGCAAACCACTCGGCGAGGACGCGCTGGCCTTGTCGGAAGATGATGTCTTCCGCCGCTTCGTGCGCGATACCCTGAAGGAAGCAGAAGTACACAGCGAGTCCCTGGAACGCGCTGCGCTCAGTGGTATGTTGCGCGATGCGATAGAGATTCATCTGGAGATTATGAAAGAAAAATTAGCGCAGGAGGTCTAACATGGCGAATTGGTACACTCGACACCGCTTTCTCCTAATGACCCTGGACCCCGTCCATATCGGAACCGGAGGCTACCGCCTGGGACGGGTGGATCTCTCCATCGTCCGCGAGCCGGGCACCAACCTGCCTAAGATCCCGGGCACCTCGCTCGCCGGGGCCGCCCGCTCCTATGCGGCTATGCGCTACGGCAAAATTCAATGCGCCGGCCAGGGCGGCGGTGCTCAGCCCCATTGTGGACAGCCCACCTGTCCCATCTGCTACACCTTCGGCACCGCCCGCGGCACGGCAGGCGGCAACGCCGGCACCGTCAGCCTCTCCGACGCGCGCCTGCTGCTCTTCCCCGTCCACTCTATGGCGGGCCCCGTCTGGGTAACGACTAAATCCTGCCTGGAAGAGGCGGGTTTTGAGGTAACCGCCCCTGACCTGGCCCGGGAAAAGTGTGCCACCACCCTGCCTGACTGGAAAAAGCCGCTCAATCTGGGCTGGCTGCTGCTGGAATGTCAGGACGGAGAAGTGAAGATCAACCTGAAGAACCCCCCCCAGCATTGGAAAACCGTCGCCGACCGCCTGGTCCTGGTGCACGAGAGCCTCCTTTCCCACATCGTCAACTCCAACCTGGAGGTGCGCACCTCCGTGAGCATTGACCCTCATACCGGCGCAGCTGCGGAAGGCGCCCTCTTCACCTACGAGGCCCTGCCCCGCGCCACCTGGCTCTGGATGGACGTGGTGGAGGATGATTACCGAAAGCAATTCCCCGTTGACGATCCCAAGGCCCGAGAATTTAACCACCAACGTCCGCTGGACGTGGTCCGGGCTGGTCTGCAACTGGCCGAATACCTGGGCATCGGCGGCATGGGGACCCGTGGATTCGGGCGCATCAAATTGATGGCTGATTGGGAGGTGAAGCATGAATAATCTGGATACACTGGCTGCTCAAGCGGCACAGGCCGTTGTCAATGCAACCTCTCAGCCCAAAGAACTGGACATTCTGGCGACGAAAACATTAGGGGTTCTCCAGGAGAACGGCGTCTATGCCTGTACACTCTTCCTTTTCTCTCGTACCAGGGATGTTGAGAAAACACTGGCAGACGCCATCCAGAAGGAATTGTTCAGCCTGTGTTCAAAATTGCTACCTGATGATAAAAAAGTGCCCGAAAGCAAAGAAAAACGCCTGAATTTTGTCGCGAATGAAATCGCGAGCGACCTCGATACTCTCTTGCTTGTTAAACAGGTCTGGGAGCAGACGCTCATCTACGTCCGCTACGGCGCGAAGGCGCGAATCGCCGAAAAAGAAAAGTCCTAGAAGGAGCAAGCGACATGACCTGGAAGGCATATAAAATCGTCTTTCAGCTGCTCTCGCCGATGCACATTGGCTGGATCAAGCAGGGCAACGTGCAACGCACCCGCCCCTACGTGACCGGCAAGGCCCTCTGGGGCGCGCTCACCGCCCGCCTGACGCGCGACTTCCCGGACCTCGGCGGCGACTACAAGAGCGTCGGGCAACGCGTCCATCAAGAACTGGCTTTCAGTTACTTCTACCCGGCAGTCGGCGAGACCGTGGACCTCTGGCCCTGGGGCGAAACGGCGGAGGAGTTCGCCTGGCGCTATCTGGGCTCCTATGCCAGTACTGCGCTGAACTACAGCTGCAACACCGCCGAAGAGGGCAGCCTGCACGAGACCGAGTTCATCGCGCCCTTCACCCGCGACGGCCAGCCAGTGTACCTGATCGGCTACATCTTTGAGTGTCAGGGTTGTACTCTACCCTGGCAGGATGTGCTCTCCCGGTTGCAACTCGGCGGGGAACGCACCTATGGCTGGGGAAGGGTGCGGCTGGAGAAGATGTCCTCTCTCCTTTCCGGCGGGGAGAAGTTCTTCGTGGATGGCCTTGAAATGACACTGGACGGTAAGAGGCCAGTGCTGCAGGCCTCAAAAGATGCCCCGCTGCTGGCCCACGCCCTGGCAGCGGAGTTCCAGGGCTGCCAGCCGGTATCCAGCGTGCGCGGCCCTGTAGAGCCGCTCCTGGGCCGGGAGACGGATCCACAAGGCCGGTTCGGGGCCCATCTCCCGGAAGCGCGCATCTGTTGGCCACCGGGCAGCACCCTAACCGCCGACGCCGAAATCATCATCGGAGAGTACGGCATCTGGGCAGGGGTGATCTGATCGCAGACGAGGCGGAGCATGCACATCTATGGGATCAACCTAAGTGGTTTGTCAAGTTTGTATTTGTGTGTATAAGCGCTTGAGGGGGATGCGGGCATCGGCCGTAGTGAATTGCCCATCCACCCCCTTCTGCGCATCGTTGCGCTGCGGATGCCAGGCCTGGGCTTCCTGGCGCAAGCGGTCTATATCCGGTATTCGGCGATCCAAGCACTGGCGGGTCAGCACCGACAGTTCAATCTCCGCCACGTTTGACCAACTACCGTGTTTGGGGGTATAGTGAATTTCTAACCGCATCGCCAAAGCCCGAGCTTGAGCGGGAGAAAATGCTTTATACAACGTCCCATTTATACAACGCCCCAGCGGACTTCCTCCGCCCAATCCACAGCCGTCCAATGCTCTCGGACGGAGACCCGACGCCAACCGGCTAGAGGGGCAGTGAACAGAAAGAGCGCGGCAGTGCCCTGGCGCTCATACTCGTAGTCCACCCGCTTCGGTTTCCCTGGCTGGGCAGGCAAAGGACAACGGGTCCCTTGAATCAGTTGCACTGGCTGTTCATCCATACAAATGAGCCGTCTCTGGGGATCATAAGGCCCCTGGTAGAGGTCCAGGATATCCTCCATTTGAGCCACAAACTCAGCCTTCTGTTCCGGAGTAACCACAAAGTATTCCTTCAGATGGAGGCGAAGTTCGTTTTTTAGAACCTGTCGCACGGTCTTGGGAGAGATGGACAGGACAATTTCTAACTCCTAACTCCACCAGTTTATCCGCCAGGAGGCGCAGGGTCCAGCCAGCACGGCCTTCCGGTGGGGCGCTGCACCGAAGAGCCATGATCTGGGCTTCCACCCCCCCCATCCACCCGGCGAGGCCGATACTGGCGCTTCCGGGGTGCCAGGGCTGCTTCCAGACCGTGCTCCACAAGCGCTGGCGGATGTTAGCAACGGTGTTCGGATGACCGCTGAACGTATCGGCGATGGCTTCATCTGTCCAGTTTGGGCCCTTGGCATCCGCTTTCAGCAGAATGTGGGCATGTCGGATTTTATATGCTGGCCCCTCACCGGTGGAAATGATTTTCCGCAAAGTTTCGCGTTCTCCCTCACTCAGGCGAACAATATAGCGCTTGTTCACTTGAACACTTCCAGGGAAGAGTATTCTCCCAAGAGGTATAACACATAAGTTCAAAATTGACAAATCATTAGTATAGTGTATTTGCATGCTTTCTCTCGGAGAAGGAGCAGGTGATGCTGATGGTTTTGAAGGCGAGCGAGGATAGCGTGCGGTTTTATCCCCTCTGTGCCGCATGTGTGAAGAAAGTGGAGACCATTGGATCGAAGAAGCCGGCGGAGGAGCGGGTATACATCCCTTGAACCGATTCTGTTTGGGAGTGCGAGCGGCGGAGCGAAGGGCTGGGGAGGGGGAGGCGCTCGCAGGTGCGTGGGGGCATAGATGGGAGTATGCAGACAGCGGGCCAACAGATATGGGGAGGGTGGGTGGAAGGGAAGGAGGAGGGAGGAAGAGAAGAGCAAGGAGGCGCTCGCTTCAGCGGGGGAGGTGGAGCGGAAGGGAGTGGGAGAGGGAAATGGAGGCGTGGGAGAGGTGGAAACCGAGGAAGGAAAGACTGGCGCGCTGGACCAAAGTGGTGTATAGCTGGGCAGGGGTTCAAATGCCCCGAATCCCGACTGAGGGATTGAAACCCCAATGATCTTGCCCCGCATCAGAAATCTGATGTCAGAGACCGTAACCTCTCCATCAACCGCTCTGTGTTCCGTTGCTCCTGACTCTCGGACCCGATTCGGCAAACCCAAGTCACCCACCACTGACTTGAGAACATCGGCATCATCTATGACCATGCGCTCAGCTCCCACCGTCTCGACCATCAGCGGCGGGCGCTCCTTCTCAAGCGCTCCACAATGCATTCGCGTGATGCCTTGAGAAAAGGTCTGGACACCCTCCCCTCCTAATCCTTCTCCCTACCGCTAACCCAAGGGGCCTCCATCTTCCCTTCCCTCTCACGAAAGTCCCACCCCTCCTCGGCGCCAAGACTTGAATTCCTTTTCCCTATCCTTATCTCTTATCCTGGGAATCTTCCAGGCTGCTTCCTGGACCGCGTCGTGCACCAGGGTTTTGCTTATCAAAAGTCCCAGGGGTGCCCACAGCAATGAAAAGGCCCCTTAACTCAGGCCCAGCTGGCAAAGGGCAACGACCAGCCCTTTCATCCATCCGATGCACTCCATGGATCATTCGCGCTATACCCTCAGAAAAGCGATCCCAGGAGATGCCAGCAGGGTAAACCCGAAGGGTGCGGCCGAAGGCGGGGGCACCGATACCGTTGGGCTTTGACCCCCTTGAACGATCATGGGCAGCGGGTGCATCCCAATCTCGTCGAGTCAGGTGAAGGAGGGCAATGATGGGTGGGCGAGGGCAATGCCCTCGCCCACCCATCGCAGGCCAACGATGAGCAGTGGGTCTACATTGGCCTGGGCCTCCGATGATCCTGGGACACACCCGGGGCAGCCGCCCCTCTTGACAGGCCGACCCGGCTATGCTATGATGGAAGCCCGCTTGAGGCCGGAAGATGTGGCGGGGCTCCGGCCATCTCACCCAAGATCTGGGGG
>Ga0072500_141155_pt2 | contig 13729 bp, 14 predicted proteins | sample GBScelen77Swater_FD_63803 | JGI IMG/M metagenome (GOLD analysis project Ga0072500, IMG submission 63803) | Hot spring microbial communities from Great Boiling Spring, Nevada - cellulolytic enrichment S 77C v2 (version 2) | ecosystem: Environmental > Aquatic > Thermal springs > Hot (42-90C) ...
AAAGGACGCTCAACACTTAATCCCAAAATCACAAATCCCAAACACCAAGAAAGTTTTTCCCCTGCTTTTCCCCACCTTCAACGCACCACACAAATAACACAAAATAAATCCATTAAAGCCAACTACCCATTTTAACACAAAATCAACTACTGCACTTTATTATCCTTCCCCTCTTTCAAAATGCTCAACATCCTCCTTAAAGATTCCTTTAAAGAATCTTCCGAAGCTCTGCCCTCATCTACCTTAAGATGCTCACCACCAAACGAAAAACAAATACCATCACACGAAAGATAAATACCTTCATCAGCAACCGTCATCTTAAAACCTCCTGGACCTTGATGTTCTAAAATTTCCTTCATTTGCTTCATCCCTGTTCCATTATTTTATTTTAAATTAACCTTAAAAACCAAAAATTTAAACCACCCCAAAATCACTAATCCTCCCCCATCCTCTCTATCAAATTAACAAATCCATAACCTTGACTGTTTAACTCCCCAATCCCAGTATCTATTATAAACCTCAAAAAATCCCTATCAAGCTTGGGATTTAACTCAAACTCCCATATCGTCCCAATCCTGCTTATCTTCCTATCACCCCTGTAATACGGAACATCAACCGTCTTTATATACCTGAACCTCATAAATATCGGCTTCTCCCTAACCCTCCCCGCTTCAGAAACTGAAACATCAACCTCCTTAAACCGCTCCCTATCAACCATCGCCCTAAACAATCTATACTTCCTGTATATATTCGCCTCCAACTGAACGACAAACGGCTCCAACACAGAACAATACTTCCCCGGTCTCCAATAAAAGTAAGGCGCCTTTAAATCAGGACTTATTCCATAATCCTTATACCTATCCGACCTTATCCTCACTATCACCGGCGTTTCAGTCCTGATGTAAATCGGCTCCTTTATCTTTACATCAAAAACCTTCAACCCCTTAACATCAAGTACCCTGTCCCCAATATAAACGGAACCCTTCGCCTCTACAACACGCTTCAAAGATAACATAACCCCCCTAACAGGCGAACAAATTATCAAAGCTAAATCCCCAGCACCCTTCGTGAAAAATAACTCCGAAAAATTAAAAAACCTCGGCAATCCCTGCCTCAACCTGTGCAACTCAGAATAACCAGCCAACCTTATCAAATTGTAAACTAAACCCTGAAGATGATTCTGTTTATAACTAAAACTATCTCTATTACCTGAAATGTCAAACTTTATCAACAACCTCATCCACCATCACCTTCCCTATATCTCAACTAACTTAACCGTCACATCCCCAGCACCCCTTGACTTATACCCACCTATCAATCTTATTGCCTCAACACACTGCTTCAATATATTAAACAAGTTATCATAACCTTGAAACTCACTAAATCTCTCAAGCCACTCGTCAGGTGTGAATGTATCAAAACCCCCATCCTTCCTCTTAATGCTGAAATATCTCGCCTTCCCAAACTCCCACCCCAAATATTCATCTCTCTCCACTATCTCAAGAAACCCCTCAAAATGAGACCCCTCTGGAATAATCTCATACTCATACTTCGCCTTCTCCCTTGCAGTCCCCGTCTTCCTATCAATTGCTATCCCAGTCAAAACATCCGCTTGCAAGTTCTCACCTGTTAAAAACGACACTCTCACAAACCCTAACAATGACTGCGCCCCAAGAAAATAACAAACAGGACAGATACTCTCCCTCTTCCCCTCTTCCAACTTACACCCACTCCGCGCATATCTCCTCTCCTTCTCTATCAGCTCACTTTCAAATTTAGATTCCCTCGCCGCCGCAAGACACGGCTTTAAAACATCATCACCTCTCGCCTCCGCCTCCTTAATAAAATATCTCTCAAGTTGATTTCTTAACGCCCCTTTAAAACTACTCCCCGGTATCACAAGCCTATCACCAACCCTTACCACAGGATTCGAAACTCCCCTGAAAGGATCCCCCGCCGCACCAACACGAATTGGCGAATCCGCCTCTAACGAAACTTTATACCGCCTCAAAATCAACCCCCTTAAATCCAATTTACCCACAATCCCCTCCTAAATTTTATTTTTTATTATTATATCAAGATTCTTTATTATATACCTCCCAATGCTCCTTCTGTTACTTATATAACTATTCTTCTCAAGTATCTCTATAATCTCTATCATTTTATCATATACATTCGCCTTCCCCCTGTTTCTCTTCTTCTTGTCCTCCAAAAAAATTTTACACATCTCCCCTTGATAATTCTCATATACATAAGCAATATCATTCAATTCACTCGAACTAAGATTAAAATTCCCCTTATTATCATAAAAGATACCCCTGTTACTCTCAATTAATCTCCTTATCTCTTCAACCGTTTCTTTATATAAATCCATCTCTAAAAACCCCTATTTATTTTATCAAAACTTTTTCCCCATAAATATAACTCCCAGGAAACAAACTCTTAACATATCTACCACGTAGCACATCAACATCATCCGGAACAAACAAATAACCGTAAATCCCCGACTCTACTCTTTTTATACCAAACTTATCCTTCCACGGCAACGGTATAGCACTCACTAAACTTCCACTCCCGTAACTCCCAACCTCAACCTCACCAACCTTTTTCAAAATTGAAAGCCCAAAACCCAAACTCTTAAATCCACCAAGTAATACCTCAATCCCCTCCCCAATATCTTTGTTTACATATACCTCGCACCTCGCATCCTCAATATACTCAATCTGAACAGGACCCCTATCCCCACTCGTCCGCCCAGTTAAAGTAACCCTGTCAAAAGGATTTCGCAACATCACTTTCCTAACACCCTCTATCTCCCCCCCAAACGCAAAAATCTCTTTATCACCCAAATATCTCCTCAAACAAAAAGTTATCGCCGTAGCCCTCAAATAATTAACCGTCGGTTTGTATATACCACCCTTAAATACATCCCCAATGTGTAACATCCGCGCCTCTAACCTATATTTATACCAATGACCACCCATAAAAACTAAACCTCCCTTGACATATACATGTCAAAAATTTTAAATAATACCATCAAACCACTATACCCAATCCCCTCAATCAACTTATCCCCACCTCTATTCCCTAACCCACTGTTAATATACGCTATCTCCCCAAGCGCCTCACTAACCCTGGCTATCTCAAGCATCTGATGTATCTTCGCTCTGGCTATATCAAAATCCATCATAACCCCCTCCTTAAATCTAATAATACTCTCAAATTGAAGAAAACTCATATACACAGGCACCTCACCAACTACCTCCAAACAAATATCCTTCCCACCCCACTCACCAACAAAACTCCTGTAAAACGCAAAAAAAGGATGTTTAATATGACCCACACCAAAATAAATCCTCACCGGCGACTCAACTCCATCAATGAATAAAGAAGACATCTCATCCCTTAAACAACCATACACCAAATCTAATAAATCCAAAACATCACCCCTTGACTCCAAATGAACCAAAACAAAATTATCCGAAACCTCCTCAAAATTACCATCACCAAATCTTTTCTTAATCCTACCTTTAACAACCCCAACTACATCGCTACCAAAACTTTTAATAAACTCCTCTACCAATGGTAAAGGATTCTTTATTCTCAACTCCTCCAACTCATCTCTACCTTGAGTGATTATCCCCCTCCCTTTCATCTGCTCCACATAATCACGATATAAAATATCAAACCACCCAAAAACCTTATTAAACTCAATCCTAAAACCAAGTGCACAAACATAACCCTCTTCCCAACTCGCATACTTCTCAAATCTACCTCTAGCCTTCCCCCTCTCCCTTAAATCATAGCAAACATTGCATAAATAAACAACCTTCCCATCCTCCTCATATCTCCCCCCCTTATCAAGCCGACATACCTCACACAAATAACCCTCAACCTCATCATTAATCTCAACCATTTTAACCCCCCACCGCTTATTACGTAAATCATCAAACAAATCCTTCAATTGATTCAACTGCACCCTCTGACTCTTAACCCTTAAAACAACCTTATAATCCCTTATCAACTCATCCAATTCCTCCTCTATCTTCTTTTTCTTCCCATCCCCACACAACACAACAAAACTATACCCAAAAAAAGAAAAGAAATTATCCTCATATTTCCCCTTTATCTGATCAATCCTCTCCCTAACCTCCCTGAAAAAATTTAAATCATGAACACGAAATATATAATGCGGTATAACCACATCACAATATATAACATTAACCTTCAACTCGTTTAACAAATCATCCTCTAAATCCCTAAGCTTACTTTTTAACTCACTTAAATCACAGCTAAATCTTTTTTCAATACCCTCATTTATCTCCTTAATCAACCGTTTAACTCTATCATCCCCCTCCTCTATCAACTCATTCAACAAAAAATAAAACTTTTTCACAACAACAGAATGAATATACAACGAAACCACATTTGCCCCAGGACTTACATCCTCCGCCCTCGCATTAAGAACATCCCTATATCGCTCTAAAAAATCAATCGGCTCACTATTAAAATAATCAATTAACTCACCCCTGAAATCATCATAACTTACACCTTTTATATCTTCAATTAATTTCATCAACCCCTTCCCTTTCTCAATGTAACTATCAAAATCCCACTTTTCCTTCTTCCATAATCTATTCGTAAAATAATTTGGAACCCCCTTCCACCTTTCCTGCCTCACAGTTGATGCCGCCAAATGATCCGCAACACAACTAAGAAAAACATATAAATCGCTCGGAAAATAAATCGCATCATCCTCCTTCATATAATGATGCTGAGCTATAACCTTCTGCCACGGCTCCCCCAACTTACCAAGAAACATCCAATGCTTGTCCTCTCCCCCAATAACCGTATATACAAGTTTCCCCGCATCATGACACTCCGGATGATACTCCTTCATATACCACCTCACACAGTTATTAAACCGCCTTTAAATTTACTAACATAAACTAAAATTTTCAATCTGTTAAAAACAACCATATCTTTACACCTTGACCCACCCACAAAAAATAATACCCATATGATCCAACTCAAAACCTGAAATCATCTTAACAAACTCATCTATCAAACACCCTTAATCAACCATTTTCCAACCAATCCAACCACATTTAATTTAGTCCAACTTAAACTAGTATTGTTCCGCAAAAACGCAGGACTCAACTTAATTTTTATTCCGGCGTATTCCGACCTGAATATCTTGAAAACAACCACTTCTTACCCGACCTCTCCAAATCCTCAATCAACTTCAAACCATCCCTAAGCGCCTTAACCATAAGATCAATATCCACATACTCACTCTCACCCCCATGCTCATTAAAATACCCAACACCCAAATTCACACCCATTATACCAAGCCCATCCAAATATTTAATATCACTTCCTCTCCCCTCCCCTTTCTCTCTTCCAGTAATACTACGAATATACTCCTCCCAACTCTCATCCTCATATTGATATAACACAAAATCACAACCCCTTCTGTCAAATTCAATCATAGCATAATAATCCAAACTCCTATTATCATATTTGCGCCCAAATTCCTTCGCCCCTATACACCTATTCTCCTCTCCAAGCGTAAACAAATACTCAACCTTACAACCCAAACGCGCCATCCAATACATCACCTGAACCCCAGCCCTATCATCCCCACCTATACCATTAATTGATTCCATCCTGCCATTCTCTAAAATCTTAATATCAGTATTCCCCTCTCTACTCCTACTCCATTCATACTTTACATCCAAATGTGAAACAACTAAAACCTTCCCACCATTACGGATGAACAAATAATTCTCACTATCATCAAACTCCGCATCAGGAAATATCTTAACAAACTCATCTCTCAAATATCTCTTCAAATCATACTCATTCAACATAAAAATTTCCTTGTCTATCATCTTCTTGAAATCACACCCCCTATTCATAAAATATTCAACGATACCGCTTAATAAATATATCCCCATTGTTCCTTTTTTAATTGTTTATATTTTTTATCCCTGAAACAATCCATTTAATAAATACCACAGATGGGTCCAAAATTTAGGCAGGCAAAACTATCCAAAATCAATTCATAAAATTTCAACCTATATGTCAACTATAAATATAAAAAATTTCATCAAAAAAATCAATTGCACCCTTACCTACCACCCAAACATCTCCAAAACATAATCAAAATTTATCCTATAACCCGAAACTCCAGGCTCTATATCTCCCTCTTAACACCCTCATCCAAACCCTCAAAATATTCCTATCCAAAAAACCTCCTCAGAAACTCTTCCGCCCTAACCTTGCATCAAGCTCTCTTATAATCTCCTTTACTATTGCCACCTGACCTGCATACTCAGGTGAAGCAAAATTGATGAAATTCCGAAAAGCCTCTATCGCTTCATGAAACCTACCAAGCTTATATAAAGCATCCCCTTTGTTATACCATGCCTTTGCATCCCTTGGATTTATCTTCAAAGCCCTGTCATAGCAAACTATTGCTTCATCAAACTTACCAAGCTTTCCTAAAGCAACCCCTTTGTTATACCATGCCTTTGCATCCCTTGGATTTATCTTCAAAGCCCTGTCATAGCAAACTATTGCTTCATCAAACTTACCAAGCTTTCCTAAAGCAACCCCTTTGTTATACCATGCCTCTGCATCCCTTGGATTTATCTCCAAAGCCCTGTCATAGCAAACTATTGCTTCATCAAACTTACCAAGCTTTCCTAAAGCAACCCCTTTGTTATACCATGCCTCTGCAAACCTTGGATTTATCTTCAAAGCCCTGTCATAGCAAACTATTGCTTCATCAAACTTACCAAGCTCATCTAAAGCAACCCCTTTGTTGTTCCATGCCACTGCATCCCTTGGATTTATCTTCAAAGCCCTGTCATAGCAAACTATTGCTTCATCAAACTTACCAAGATTTCTTAAAGCAATCCCTTTGTTGTTCCATGCCTCTGCAAACCTTGGATTTATCTTCAAAGCCCTGTCATAGCAAACTATTGCTTCATCAAACTTACCAAGCTTTCTTAAAGCAAACCCTTTGTTGTTCCATGCCTCTGCATCCCTTGGATTTATCTTCAAAGCCCTGTCATAGCAAACTATTGCTTCATCAAACTTACCAAGATTTCCTAAAGCAACCCCTTTGTTCACTATTTCCCATGCCTCTAACTCTTGTGGGGTCTCTTCCTTAATTCTCTCACCAGTCAACTTAAAATATATCTCAGAAAGCTCATCCCTAAGGCTATTAAAATCCTGGTATCTTCTCGTTGGTTCCTTCTCAAGACATTTCATCACCAAGTTATTTAATTCTTCCGGAATATCAGGGGCTAACTCTATCGGTGGTCTTGGTTTGACATTTATATGATGCACCATATATATATCAAAGCTGGGACATATAAACGGAGGACGACCCGTAAGCATCTCATAAAGCACACAACCAAAAGAATATATGTCTGAACGAACATCAATCTCCACTTCACCCCTACACTGCTCTGGAGACATATACGGCGGTGTGCCACAGATAGAACCAACTAAAGAAAATCCCGGCCTTTCTGCACCTGTTACCTCATCCTTGACAATATCAAACTTTATATCCCCTTCTAATCCAACAAATGCCTTGACCAATCCAAAATCTGTTATCTTGACTATCTTATCCTGTGTGACCATGATATTCCCAGGCTTAATATCCCGATGGACAAAGATCTCACCCATCTCTCTGAACTTTCTCTCGGCATGTATCATCCCATCGCAAAACTGAATAGCAAAGGATAAAGTTGTATTTAAGTCAAGCCCTCCACCCCATATCCAGCCAGTTAAATCCGAACCATAAATCTTATCCCCAGGAACAAACTCAAGAACAATATATGGCCTCCCCGAAATATTTAAAACATAGTATGCCCTAACAATGTTTTTGTGTTTCTCAAGCTTTACCCAGATCTCAGCCTCCAACTTAAAACGCTCTATAAATTTCTTACTAACGAAATACTTATCCTGAAAGGTCTTGATTGCCACAGGCATCTTAAACTCATGATCATAACAAAGAAAGACAATCCCCATCCCACCTCTCTTGATACTAAAAATCTCATACCGCCCTTCAATCTTATCGCCTATCTTCCATCTCTCTGACATGGCTTATCCTCCTTTTAGTTTAACTTTTTAGTTTAACTTTCTCCTTCAACCAATGGATAAAATAATCCCAACCTACCCCCCAAACATCTCCAAAACCCTCTTTGCCAAAACATAATCAAAATTTATCCTATAACCCGGAACCCCAGGCTCTATCTTCAACTCCTCCCTCAAATACCTCTCAACCCACTCAACTATCTCCCTCTTAACACCCTCATCCAAACTCTCAAACTTCCTAAGCCCCTCCTCAATCATCCTCCTCTCCCTCTCAACCTCCTCCTCCCTCCTTCTCATCTCCTCCCTCTCCTTCTCCATCCGTATCATCTTCTCAATATGCGCCGCAAACTCCCTGCTTGGCATATATACCTTCTTTATCGCACTTATCAACCAACTCGTCGGATTCTTCAATTCATTATACCTGTAATCCGCATGCTTTATCTGAAAAAATATATACTCTGGCGGATACGACCTCAAAATCTCCTCTATCTCCTGCAAAGGCACCCCATACCGACCCAACTCCTTCATAAGAACCTCCCTCGTCGGCATAACCTTCAAAAAACTTCTCCCATAACCAAAAACCGTCTCTATCAAATGCCTCTCAAGGGGATTCTCAACCACCGCCTTCCCCTTCTTCCTCTCACCCTCCTCCCTCTTCCTCGTTAAATACTTAACAAATTGCTTTGACGTCCTGTGCCTATTGTATATTGAAATCAACAACCACTCACCCGGCTTCTTAATCAAATTCCTCCGGTAATTGAAAAGAGCATTCTCTATCTTAAGCGACAACAACTCCGCAGACGCACTCCTAACCAAATTATCAACCACCTCCTCACTCAACCTAAACGGCTTGGAAACTAAAACCCTCTTTATCTCCTCCTCCGACTTCACCTTTATATACCCCTCTTTAAATAAAAATTTTTCATCGTCTGCTACGTTATATATGTATCTATATGTATTATTTATATTATTATATTCCTTCGCATCTGATTGATTTTCAATTGTTTCTTCACCACTTTCTTGAGGGGACTGGTGCAATTTTTGCACCGGTACTGGTGCAATTTTTGCACCAGTACTGGTGTAATTTTTGCACCAGTTATCAATACCCTCCAACTGCGCACTCTCAGGCAAATTCACCCTGTAAACAGTCCCAAGATTATTATACGTCTTCCTCCTCTCAATTATCCCCCTCTTCAACAACTTCTCAACATTACTTATAACACTTCGCCTGCATAAACCCGTCCTCTCAGATATCAACTTATAACCAATTATCCCCGTCAAATTCCTACCATAAGCCCACGACTCCTCAAACAACACAGTGTAAATTTTAAACTCACCACTACTCAAAACACGCCTCAACTCGTTAAAAACTGAACTCTCCCACAAACTAAACGACCCAGGCTTGAACCTAACCCTCTCCTCCACAATATCAGGCAAATCCTTGACCTTGACCTCTTCAACCCCTTCCTTTCTAACCTTACCCTTCTCCCCCTCTTCAGACACCGGTGCAACCTCTGCACTAGTGTAAGAATTATACTGGTGTAAATCCTGCACTGGTGCATTTTCTGCACTAGTGCAAGAATTGCACCAGTCCCCCTCGCTATTTTTATTAACTGATTGATTTTCAATTGTTTCTTCTTGACCCCCTAAACCCTGAGGAGGCTCCTTCAACCTCTCAATCTCAACTATCTTATCCGCCAATAAAGTCGCCCTCATCGCAGCAGGCAAATTCATCTCCTTCATCCTCTCATAATCAGGCAACAACTCAGATAGGGGAACCGGCTTGACCAACTTGAACCCAATGAACTCCTCCTCAGAGCGCTTCTTTCTTTGCGACCTTTTGCCCTTTTTCATCGCCCCTCCTTGTTAATTTCTTTTCTTCTTCTAATAACTCATTTGTGAAACTAACTATGTCCTCAGCAAACTTGCTCCTCCTCGCATACTCAAATATCGTCAACAACTTCGCCTGCGCCCTCTCAACAGTAGCATCCTGCCTCAATATAGTCCCCATCAACATATCACCATACTCAGACCTCAACGTGTTTATCAACACATCAGCTATCGTCAACCTCTGATCATACCTGTTTACAACTATCCTTATCCTCCTCACATGATAAAAAGTCGCATTCTCCCTCAACGCACTTATATCCTTGAACAACAAATTCAAACCATCATATGAAAGATAATCCGGCACAACAGGAACAATTATATCATCCGCTGCCACCATCGCATTTATGTTCGCTAAACTAACACTCGGCGCACAATCAATCACTACATAATTAAAACTCGGCAATATCGGCTGCAACAACTTATATAACTTCGTCTCTACAGCTATGTTCTGCTGCTGTAAATACTTCTCAAAAACCGTCAAATTCATATTGCTCGGTATCAACCTCAACAAACCATTCTTTATAGGCAACATCACCTTCGTTATATCTCCCAACGTTATCCCATCAACCAACGTCGGCAAACCCCTCGCACTCTCATCAGGCACCCCCAAACTCCTCGTCATATGTCCCTGCGGATCCAAATCAATCGCCAATACATTAAACCCCATCATCGCAAGATTATACGCATAACTAGAAGCTATCGTAGATTTACCCGTCCCTCCCTTGTAATTGATAAACACCTGAACCGCCGACTTCTCACTTATCGGCAAACCCAACCTCCTCTTCGCCTCAACCAAATCCTCCAACGTATAATACCTCCAATTCGTCTTCGGATCACGCCTCGCCTGCGGTATCTTACCCTCCTTCTCCAATATCCTCAAATACTGCGGATGATACCCCAATAAACTCGCAAACTCCTTAATTCTAAACTTTTTCATTTCCACTCCCTTTAATTTTTTTATAACTAAACTTGCTTAAATATATAAACTTTCAACCTATTTGTCAAGCCCCTCCCCCTAAACCTTATAACTCCACCCAAAAATCATTTAATAACAGAGTAGGGAACACCACAACAAACCCTTAAACCCTTCCACTTGATAACTTAAATATATTCTATCGCCCGTCTATCAATTTGATTAGACCCACCCTATAAGAACTTCTCCGTAAAAATCCCCAATCTTTAAGTTTAAACCAATCTCGTCACCTAAATCACTCAACACACCCCTTGACAAAATCTTCCACCTTTCTTATCTTACAAACAAAAAACCCCGGCTCACACCGGGGCAGGGAACAACAAAATTTATTTTTTGCTATGCTTGAAACAAAATTTAACAAATCCTTTCCAATTTTCCAAGCCCTCCTCTTTTCAAAAGACAAACTTAAAAAATAAGAAGGAGTAGTGATTGTGAAAGAAAAAGATTTAAATTTTGAAGACAAACTCTGGAAAGCAGCCGATAAGTTAAGAAAAAAGATAGAAGTTCACGAATATAAATATGTTGTTCTAGGACTCATATTTTTGAGATATATTTCATTTGCTTTTGAAGAAAAGAGAAAAGAAATCGAAAAGAAGGCGGAAGAAAAATTTCAAAAATATAAAGGTTATATTGCCGAGGACAGGGACCTCTATCAAGCTAATGGTGTCCTTTATGTCCCAGAAACCGCAAGATGGAATTATATAAAGAAAAATGCAAATCAACCAAACATTGGAGAAATAATCGATAAAGCAATTGAGACCTTAGAAAATGAATATCCAAAACAATTAAAAGATGTTATTCCAAAAATTTACTCAAAAGTTAACCTTGACAACTATGACCTTGCGTATCTTATAAATCTTTTCTCAGAAATTGAATTTGATGAAGAACATTTAGAAAAGGACATATTTGGAAGAATTTATGAATATTTCCTTGGGAAATTTACCGAAGCAGAAGGTAAAAAAGGTGGTGAATTTTACACACCCAGATCCTTAACAAAACTCATCGTAGAAATTTTAGATGTGAAAGAAGGCAGAATCTTTGACCCCGCCTGTGGTTCTGGTGGATTTTTTGTCTCTGCCTTAGAAAAATTGCAAAGAGAAAATATTGAAAAAGAAAAATTATCTATTTACGGTCAGGAATCAAAAGAATTCGTCTGGAAAGTTTGCAAAATGAACTTAGCAATAAGAAATGCAGAAGGCGATATAAGATGGGGTGACTCTTACCATGATGACAAATTTTTTGATTTAAGAGCAGATTATGTTGTCTCTAATCCTCCTTTTAACGACAGTGGATGGGGAAGAGATAGAGTTAAATCAAGCGATCCAAGATTTATATACGGACTTCCACCTGAAAATAACGCAAACTACGTTTGGATCCAACATTTTATTTATCATCTCGCCCCTAAGGGAAAAGCTGGCTTTGTTATGGCAAATGGTGCTTTGTCAGTGGGTAATCAAGAAGGAGAAATAAGAAGGAAAATTATTGAGGACGATTTAGTTTATGGAATAATCGCAACACCACCAAAGATGTTTTACACTGTCCCTTTACCTGCCTCTTTATGGTTTTTAAGGAAATCAAAGCCCGAGCACATGAAAGGAAAAATTCTCTTTATCTATGCTAAAAAGATGTTTAAACCAATTTCAAGAAGGCAGAATGTTTTTACAGAAGAACATATCGCAAAGATCGTTGAAAAATTTAGGATGTTTGAAAATGGAGAGCCAGAAGATAAGATTAACGAAATTGGCTTCGCAAAGGTTGCCACAATTGAAGAAGTTGCTAAAAATGGATATGTATTAACCCCCGGAAGGTATGTTGGAATAAAGACTGATGAAGAAGATATACCTTTTGAAGAAAAGATGAAAGAATATTCAAGAGAGCTTTCGGAGCTGTTAAAAAAGGAAGTAGAATTAACGGAAAAGGTCAAAGAGGTTTTTAAAAGTTTAGGATGGGAGGTATGATGGAAACGGGTAATATAGAATATAAGGGAAAGTTTACAGATGATTCTTTAAAAACAGCCCGCGCCTTTGCTAATTCAGTAGGAGGTACTTTACGCATAGGAATTAAAAACAATGAAACTCCAGTAGGGGTTGAAGTCAGCGAAGAAGATCCTAGAAAAATAGTAGATAAAATAGTGCATAAGTTAGAAATTAATCCTATAAAAAATCAAACTTCAATAATAGGGAATAGAGTAATAGGTGGGAATCTCTTTAAGCAGGTTAATATGGGTGAAAAAGCAATAAAAAATTTTATAAATGTTAGGTATGAGATCAAAGGATTAGAAAGAGAGGAAATATGGGACTATCCATATTCATCCGTTCCAAGAAATCCTTTGATAGTGCATATTTTTTACCTTGCGGGATTAATTGAAGTGGTTGGTTCAGGAATTGGAAAGATGATAGAAAGTTTAAAATCCCAAGGGTTGCCAGAGCCAGAATTCAAGGAAAAGATGGGTGGTTTTTCTGTAAGATTTTATAAAGATATTTATACGGAGGAGAATTTAAGAAAGATGGGACTTTTAGAACAGCAAGGCACTACCGGTAAGGGGACTTTTTATGTTTTGGTGAAGAACCCACAAACAGCTCAAACGACTCATAAAGGGCTCACAAAGAACTCAAAGGAGTAATAAGTTATGCTTAAATTCCGCTGGGAAACTGAATTTAAAGAAACAGAAATTGGGGAGATACCAAAGGATTGGGAAGTGATGGAAATAAAGCATTTGGTAGATAGAACCATTAAATTCCCAATCGTTGATGG
>Ga0072500_156781_pt1 | contig 13633 bp, 10 predicted proteins | sample GBScelen77Swater_FD_63803 | JGI IMG/M metagenome (GOLD analysis project Ga0072500, IMG submission 63803) | Hot spring microbial communities from Great Boiling Spring, Nevada - cellulolytic enrichment S 77C v2 (version 2) | ecosystem: Environmental > Aquatic > Thermal springs > Hot (42-90C) ...
CGTAGTGGACGGCGGCCCCATCCACCCTGACTCCAGCCAGCAGGTCCCCGAAGAAGAGCGCCGCCGTCGCGAGGAAGCCCGCCAGCAGGCGATGCAGAGCCAAGTGGACGAGCTGCGGCATCGTGTGCGGGAATTGGCGGCTCGCCTCCTGCGGCTCGAGGAGGAAGTGAAGGCAGCCGAGGCGGATTGGGCTGAGCAACGCCATGCTCTGGAGCAACACCGACACGAGACGCAGCAGGCACAGCAGGCCCGGCAACTCGAGGAGGCACGTTTTCGCCAGCAACTGGCGGAGCTCGCTTTGCGCCTCGATGAGGTCGCTCGCCCGATCCGCACGTTGCAAGCTCAGGTCGCCGAGCTTCTCGAGGCTGTGCGTCGGCAACGCGACGATACTGGGCAAGACACGCGGCGTTATGACGAGCTGCGAATCTTGATCGAACATCTGGCTGCCCATATCGAGCGCCTCTCGGCGACCGATCAGTCCCTGCGCGGTGGATTGGAGGCCGTCACGACGGAGGTCGAGCGGCTCGGTCGTGAAGTCACCCGCTTGCACGACGCCATCCGCATCGTCGAGCAGGACGTTCGGCGGCGGGTCGCGGAAGCGATGCAGGTGATCGAGACATTACAAGTCCAGCTAAAGGAGGGTGTCTCGCGCGACAGCCAGCTGGCGGAGGAAATCGAGCGCGTTCAAGAGTCTCTCGCGGCGGTTCCCCAGCAACTCGATGAACTCCACTCGATCACCCAGCGACTCGGGGCCGATATCGAACGAGTACGGAGCCACAGCAGCGAGCGGGACGATCTACTCCTGGAGCGAGTGGAGGAACTCCGGCAACAGTTCGATCAAGCCTTGCGGGACCTTGCGGCAGTGGGCGATCAGCGGGCCGAGCGGGTCCAGGCTGAGTTCGAGACTCTGCAAGCAGTCGACCGCGAGTTGCGCTACCGGATCGATCTCATCGAGGTGCGGTTGGACGAGCTGCGCGAAATCGACCGGCAACTGCGGGCGGAACTGTGGCGCCTCCTCGAGCAACGAGTGCGCTTGCGCTTCGAGCAAGCCCAACAGGAACTCGAACAGTTCATCGAGCAGCGACAGCGGGCGGAACGTGGAGAAGGACCGGTTTCCTGATGCTGAAGCGGCGGATCATCCCGTGTCTCGATGTCACCGCTGGGCGTGTCGTCAAGGGAGTGCAGTTTCTCGACTTGCGCGATGCCGGTGATCCGGTCGAACTGGCGGCGCGTTACGATGCCGAAGGTGCTGACGAGCTCGTCTTCTTGGATATCACGGCCTCGGCTGAGGGTCGTGAGACGATGGTGGAGGTCGTTCGGCGGACAGCCAAGGAAGTGTTCATCCCGCTGACGGTCGGTGGAGGAGTGCGGACACCAGAGGACATGTATCGACTCCTCCGTGCTGGTGCGGACAAAGTGAGCGTCAACACAGCCGCTGTTCTCGATCCTGATCTGATCCGGGTTTGTGCGCAGCGGTTCGGTAGTCAGTGCGTTGTCCTCGCGATCGACGCGCGTCGTCGGCCCGGGGGCGGGTGGGAAGTGTACACCCATGGGGGTCGCCGGGCGACGGGGCTCGATGTGATCGAGTGGGCCAGGCGGGGGGTGTCGCTCGGCGCTGGCGAGATCTTGTTGACGAGCATGGATACCGATGGGACACAAGAGGGGTACGATCTCGCACTCCTCCGCACAGTGGTCGATGCAGTGGGCGTACCGGTCATCGCCTCCGGTGGTGCGGGGACGCTGGAACACCTCTACCAAGCGCTGACGATCGGTGGCGCGCATGCTGTCCTGGCTGCTTCGATCTTCCATTTCGGCCGGTATACCGTGGCTGAGGCCAAGCGCTATCTCGCTGCTCGAGGTGTGCCGGTGCGGCATGCCCCGATCGAATTCACCTCATCGTGACCAGAAGTCACGACCATCCTCTTTGCCGAATCCGCACGAATGTCCTATGGCGCCTCTTGACAGCGCTGGCGTGTGCATGGTAGTCTGCGGGCGAACGGGCGCGGCAGGCGAGGCCGCGTCCGGACGGGGGATCGCAGGAAGCCGTCTCTCGGCTCTCCTGATACGGTGCGGCGGCGTCGGCCGCGCCGAGAGTGATACGGCAGTCATCTGGGAAGGGGAGTTCGATTGGGGAAGAGACGACTCCCGTCATGGTTGGTCGCGTGCTCTTTCGCATTCCTCGCCGCGATCTTCGCGTTTTCTCCTGTCTTCGCTGCCGATGACCTCGTCACGGGTGCGCTCGGCCAAGTGAGTGGCACCAACGGTGACGGTGTGAATGTCCGGGCCGAACCAGGGGTCGGATCGTCGCGGGTCGGCGGGCTCCCGGAGGGGGCACGCGTTCGTGTAGTCGAGGGCCCGCAGGCGGCGAGCGATGGGACGAACTGGTACCGGATCGAGGCCGCTGGAGTGACCGGCTGGGTTTTGGCTGAGTACTTGGCTCGGGCGGTGCCCGTTGCCGATGACACGGTACTCGTGACAGGGACTGGTGGCTATGGTCTCCGGTTGCGAGAGGCGGCCGGATCGGAGAGTCGCGTGCTCGCGATCATGCCCGAGGGTGGGCGTGCGGTCGCGACCGGTTCCCCGGTGCAAGATGCAGCTGGGACAGCCTGGGTTCCGGTGCGCTACGAGGGGGTCGACGGCTATGCCGCCCTGGCCTATTTGGTCGTGGTAGACGGTCGTTCCGCTCCGGTAGCCCAAGCGCAGCCGATCGCGGCCACGCCGATCATCCGTGTCGGTGGCAATGTCGAGGTCGTGAATACCGATGGACAGGGAGTGAATGTCCGGCAAGGTCCGGGCTATGGCCAGCCGGTCGCCGCGGTCGCTCCAGAGGGGACGGTCATGCGGGTCATCGGTGGTCCGCAGACCGACGGACAGGGGATCACATGGTGGCAGGTCGACTATCGCGGGTTGCAGGGCTGGGTACACGGTGGCTATCTGGCACCGACCGATCGTGAACCAGGGGCGCCAGCCGCGACGCCGGCCGAAGCGACACCGCAGCCCGATCCGGTGCCGACGACACCGGCACCGCCCAGTTCGGTGGGCGATGCGATCGTAGCGACCGCCATGCAGTATTTGGGTCGACCCTACGTCTGGGGTGGAACCACGCCAGCCGGCTTCGATTGCTCCGGCTTCGTCTACTTCGTCGTCAACCAGGTGCTGGGTGGTGGCTTCCCGCGCAGCCTCGAAGCGCAGGCGGTGAGTGGCGTCTCGGTGGACCCGAACCAACTGCAGCCGGGTGATCTCGTGTTCTTCCAGAACACCTATAAGTGGGGCCTGTCGCACGTCGGGATCTACATCGGCAATGGCCGGTTCATTCATGCGGAAAATTACGGGACGGGAGTGACGATCAGCGAACTCTGGGGCGATTATTACGGACCGCGTTTCTATACCGCACGGCGCGTCGGTACCTGAATCGGATGATCGAGCAGCCGATTCGGACGGTCAGGTGGAGTCACACCTGGCCGTTTCGTTTCGGCGCACTCTCGAGCGGGCTGTGCCGACGAGCGAGAGGCGGAGCGAGGCGTCGAGTTTGTGCTCCAGAAAGACGGTCGCAGAGACGCGCAGTGGCAATTTTTTCAGGGTAGTCTGCGGGTGCGACGGTACCGTCTGACGCAGGGCAGCGAGCCGAATCTCGTCCCGCCGGCCCGCTCAACGGGGGATGGGCCGAGTTCCTGCCGTGCTCCTGTTCAGAGGGCCTAGCGCCCTGGTGGCGAGTTTCGGCTCGCGCATGGTCCGGGCGCGTGGACGCTCTGGCGTAAACGCTGGCCGGTTTCCGCCGAGGTGGTGACATGCTCAAGCACTGGTAGGGCGAGTCGGAATGTCGCGTCGGAGCGCGACCAAGGCGGCGAGCAGGAAGGCGAGACTGTAGGTTGCCAACACGATGGCTGCGCGCCAGGGATGAAGATCGCCGGCCGTCGCTTGTTCGGCGAGACCGCTTGGTACGAAGGCTCGCGTGTTGAGTGCTTGGAGCGTGGCAGCGTTCTGGCCGAGCAGGGTCCAATCGAGTAACGTGAAGAGCCAGGAAAACCCGCTGTCCTCGATCATCGGCCGGAGAAGCTGCAGGACGCCGAGTCCAACTTGCTCGACGATGACGTATGCCAGCACCATACCCATCGCCAGGGCCGAGGAACGGAAGACGAGGGCGATAGCGAGCGCGGCCAGAACGTAGGGAACCGTGGCCCAATAGGCGCGCAGAAGAGCCAACAAGAACTCGCGCCAGTCGCGCTGGAGCCATTCCAGCGGAACCTGCCCATGATGGAGCTGGGACGCGATCGCGCCGAGGGCGAGTCCTACCACGGTGGTCGTGACGAGATAGAGCAGCGCGACGACGAGCGCAACGAGCGCCTTCGCGAGGACGAACCGCGTGCGCGACGCACCGCGGGCGAGGAGCGGGACGATCGTGCCCCAAGCGAACTCCGTACCAGCGAAACTGGCCGCGACGACGAGCAGCGCGAAGATACCGGTGCTGGGCAGGAAGTTGACGCTGTCCGCGATGGCTCCAGGCAAGGTCACGAGGTCTGCGAAAAGATTCGAGGGCATCTCTTGGCCCGGTGCGGATGGGAGAGTAACGAAGGAGAGGGCGATCAAGAGAAGACGCAGGGTGGCCATGATGGCGAGCAGGATACCGAGCGCGATCCAGGTCATCGGTCGGCGCGTCACTTTGAACCATTCCGCTGCGATGAGCGCACGCATGCCGTCATCCTCTGCTACCGCTCGCGCGTCAGTTCGACGAAGGCAGAAACGAGGTCTCCCTCTAGCGGACGCAACTCGCGAAGGTAGAGCTCATGGTGCACCAGGAAGGCGCTGAGTTCCGGTAAACGTTCGGCGGGCAATTGGACGATGAGATGGTCGTCTCGGCGCTCGACGCCGCGGATCCAGTCCGGACGAGCCGGTCCACTGAGGAGAAGGAGGGCACGATCGTCGGCGACAGTCCGGACCAGCACAGGCAATTCGCTTGGCCGGAGAAGTCGTTCGATGGGACTATCCTCGATCAGCCGTCCGCGATGGATGATGATCACGCGCTGGCAGAGTTCTTGGACGTCGCGCAAGAGGTGGCTGGAGAGCAGGATCGTCTTGCCGCGGGCGACGAGTTCGCGCAGGAGGTCGTGGACACGTTGTTGACCGTACGGGTCGAGTCCGTTGGTCGGTTCGTCGAGCAGCAGGAGATCGGGGTCGGCCAGTAGCGCGTTGGCGAGGGAGAGCATCTGGCGCATGCCTTGGGAGTAGGTCCGGAAGGGATGTCGAGCGTGTTCCAGCAAGCCGACGCGCTCGAGGAGACGGTCGATCTCGGCGGAGTCGGCTCCATAGACACGCGCCATCACTGAGAGGTTTTGGCGGGCGTCGAGATACGGGTAGAAGCTGGCGACTTCCGGCATGAGTCCGACGCGCCGGAGTTGCTCGCGGCTCTCCGCCAACGAGCGACCGAACAAGACGATCCGGCCCGCGGTGGGCCGGATCAAACCAGCGATCATCGAAAGCGTCGTCGTCTTGCCGGCACCGTTCGGTCCGAGGAGGCCGACGAGTTCGCCACGTCCGAGCGAGAAACTCAGGTTGTCGACTGCGGTGCGGTGAGCGAACCGTTTCGTGAGCCCCTCGACGGCGAGGATCGTTTCGCTCGTCACTGAATCGGCCTTTCGCAGGGCAGCGGTGATGCGTCGCGTGACGCCTACACGTCGAAGAGCGTCGGGACAGCCGATTCGACGTCGGACTCCTCCGTCGCGCTGCCATCGTACTGGATACGTCCGCGCAATTCGGGTGCTGCTTGCCGGATCCGCTGCTCGATCTCCCGCATGAGTTCGGGGTTGGCCTTGAGGAAGGCCTTGGCGTTCTCGCGACCCTGGCCGAGCCGTTCCTCGCCGAGGTAGTACCAAGCGCCGCTCTTGCGGATGATGCCGAGATCGGTTGCCACGTCCAGCAGGTTGCCGGCGACCGAAATGCCCTCGTTGTACATGATGTCGAACTCGGCTTGGCGGAACGGTGGGGCGACCTTGTTCTTGACGACCTTGACCCGGACACGCGTGCCGATGGTCTCGTTTCCTTCCTTGATGGCGTCGACCTTGCGGATATCCAGGCGAACCGAGGCATAGAACTTGAGTGCATTACCACCGGTCGTCGTCTCAGGGTTGCCATACATGACACCGATCTTCATGCGGAGCTGATTGATGAAGATGACTGCGGTCTTCGAGCGACTGATGGCACCCGTGAGTTTGCGCAACGCCTGGCTCATCAGCCGTGCCTGCAAGCCGACATGGGCATCACCCATCTCGCCCTCGATTTCGGCGCGTGGGACCAGTGCAGCGACCGAGTCGATCACGACCACGTCCACCGCGCCCGAACGCACCAGCGTCTCGGTGATCTCCAGTGCTTGCTCACCGGTGTCCGGCTGCGAGATCAAGAGATTGTCCAGATCGACACCGAGGCGCTCAGCATAGACAGGATCGAAGGCGTGTTCGGCATCGATGTACGCGGCGATACCACCCATCCGCTGGGCCTGGGCGATCACGTGGAGGGCGAGCGTCGTCTTCCCACTCGACTCGGGACCGAAGATCTCGGTAATGCGACCGCGCGGAATGCCACCGACCCCGAGTGCGAGGTCGAGGGCGATCGCGCCGGTCGGAATGACATCGACCTGGAGCTTGGATGGATCCTCGCCCATCCGCATGATCGCGCCTTTGCCGAAGCTACGCTCGATTTGAGAGATCGCGAGTTCCAGTGCCTTTTGTCGATCCATCGCTGCCGCCTTCCGCTCACCGACTGCACGGGAATAGAACCCATGTTCGAGTTCTGCTCAATCGTACTGTCTTGCTTCGTTCCTGTCAATCGTCAGTGATCCGCTCGACTCGCTCGACCGGCAAGACGAAGACTGTTGCTCCGCCGACCTCGACCTCGAAGTTTTCCGGCAACCACAAGAGCCCTGGCTCCAGGGCGGGTGCGTAGGGGATCACCACTTCTTTCCTGCGCCGGCAGGTGCGCCGGATGATGGACAGCACTCGCGTGACCTGGTGATCCTCCACACCGAGCAGCAAGCTGGCGTTCTCGCGTCGGAGCAGGGCACCGCTGCTCGCGATGCGCGTTACCCGGAACCCTTCATCGACGAGTTCGCCGATCAGGCGATCGGCATCCTCGCTCTGGACGATCGCGATGAGGAGTTTCACTCTCTCTCCCGATCGAAGTCGTCGTAGTCTCCCTCAGTATAACCGATTCGAGAGTCTTCCGTTGGTGCTGGATGCTCACGGAGTGCCTGCTCGACGTCGCTCACCGTGGCGAAGCTGGGACCGAAAAGACGGCTGATGACCGGAGCGTAGGAGAAGCTCTCCCCCAAAACGAGGTGCGGTGGCCCTTCGGTCACGATGCGTCCTTCGCTCAGCAGAACGATCCGATCAGCGACCATCGCGGCGAAGTCGACGTCGTGCGTGGTGAGGAGGACAGCAGCCCCCGCAGCAGCACGCCGGCGCAGCTCGTTGGCTAGGCGCTGCTTGAGTCGCAGCCCTAACCCGCGCGTCGGCTCGTCGAGCACGATGAGTGCCGGATGACCGATCAGTGCGACGGCGAGCGCGGCACGCTGGCGTTCACCGCTGCTCAGGTCAGCAGGATGGGTATCGAGTAACGGACGGAGTTCCAAAAGGTCGAGCATCTCTGTCACCGCAGTCGTGCTGACCTGGCGTGTGCGCGCGACGAGTTCGAGGTCGTCGCGGAGGCGGCTCCCGACCAAGAGTGCGCCGGGATACTGCGGGACGTAGGCGATCGAGCGGAACTTACCCGCCCGTAACGTTTCGCGTACCGGACGGCCATCGAGCCAGACCCGACCGCGTACGATCCCTTCCAAGCCGAGTGCCGCGCGCAGGAGCGTCGTCTTGCCTGATCCGTTGCGTCCGACGATAACCGTCACGAGCTGACGCGAGACCTCAAGCGTCACATCCTCCAACACCAGACGCTCACCGCGACGGCACGCGATGCGCTCCAGGGCGAGAAGCGTCGGGCCGGGTGACGGCGCTGGGCGCCGAACCGGCGAGAGCGGCTGGCGGCCACGCAACCGCCGCTTGCCTTCGGCGACGGAGAGGGCTGGTGGCGACCAAGCGAGGAGACGACTGACCTGGACGAGGATCGGTGGATCGGGCAAGAGTTCGGCAACGTGCTGGGGTGAGCCGTCCGCGACGATTTTCCCATCCTCGAGCAACGTGAGCCGCGTACAGCAACCGAGCAGCCGGTCCAACCGGTGTTCGGCGATGACGAGCGTGATCCCCAGCTCGTCGACGAGGCGGCGCAAGACTTCGAGGACTGTCTCGGCGCTCCACGGGTCGAGCTGCGAGGTCGGCTCGTCGAGTAGGAGCAATTGCGGCCGCAGCGCGAGAACACTGGCGAGTGTGAGTCGCTGTCGTTCACCGCCGGAAAGTGTTTCGATCGGTCGGTCGCGGAGGTGAGCGAGTCCGAGGAGATCGAGCGCCTCTTCGACACGGGCAGCGACGACGTGCGGTGGCAGACCGAGGTTCTCCAGCGCGAAGGCGATCTCATCCCAGACGCGATCCAGGAGCGTCTGCGTCTCCGGCTCTTGACCAACGTACCCGACCAGCCCAGCCAAATCGGCTGGGCGATGGCGGCGCGTGTCGCGTCCGCCGACGAGGACACGCCCGCCGAACCACCCACCATAGAAGTGGGGAACCAGGCTGACGAGACTGCGCAGCAAGGTCGTCTTCCCCGAACCGGTCTGGCCGGCCAAGAGCACGAACTCACCGGCTTCCACTACCCAGTGCGGGGCGACCAGTGCTGGATCCTGGCCCGTGGGGTATCGGTAGCGGAGTGCCTCCACCTCGATCATCGCGCGGATCCTCGCACAAAGAGTGCCGGTGTGGCGAGCAGAAGAAAAGTGAGCCCGGCGAGCGGCGAGAAGCCCGGCCAACGCAACACCGGATAGGGCGAGTACGCCAAGTCGGCAGCGGAGTCGTGGAGCGACAGGACGAGGAGGATCGAAGCTGCGAGCAAGAGGGAGGCCGTCACAGCGTTCGCGCGTGACCAACGCAGCGTGCGGAGACTGCGCCAGGTCGAGCGGACGATCAGCGCCGAACCGATGGACAGTCCGGCAACGCCGGCGAGGGCGAGGCTCGGTTTGCCAGCCAAGCTGCCCCCGATGACCACGAAGCTGGCCCCAAGCAACGCGAGCCAACTGGCTTGCGCACCGGGCGATGCCCGGTGCGGCACAGCGAAGCTCCGCGTCTCCAGTACTTCAGCAGTGGCGAGACTGTAGTCGATACCACGATAGAGGATCGCTGCCAAGACGATCTGGAGCTGCCTCCAGCGTGGCAGTGCCAAGCCGCGCAAGCGCGATGCTTCGACCGCATCGCGTGCTGCTGTCGCGAAGGCGGGTAGTGCGTTCAGGGCGATCGCGAGAGTGGTCGCGAGTACACGCTGATTGGGAGGAATCGTGCGCAGAGCCTGATGACGGTCGATGACGGCATGGAGGAGAGTCGTTCCGGCGAGTGCCGTGGTCAGCGCGATGCCGGTGAGGAAGCCGTAGAATGCCGCATTGAGCGTGATGGGGCCGCCGATCACCGGCCAGGCGGGAAGTCGGAAGAGGACGCGATCGCCGATGTGGGCGAGCAGCGCATTGACGGCTGTGCTCCACGGCAGGAGAAAGCCAGCAGCCAGGAACGGTAAGCGGGGCGCCTGCCGACCGAGCGGCCGCGTCGTCTCGACGGCGATCCAGACGGCCGCGAGGGCCAGCGCGGCCAGGCTCAAGTAGAACGGATTGCGCGTCACCGAGATCGCGAGCACCAGCACGAGTGCCCAGAGCAACCAGATGATCGCGTTCATGGTGACCACCTCCGCCAGCGGGCGAACGAGTATGCGAGCAGGACGATGGCCGCGAGACTCGTGAAGAGGAGCGCGTCCCAGGGCGGGCCAGTGGAATCGCGATCGGTCACGGCCGCAGATGGCATCACCTCGGGGCTCGGGGTGCTCGAGAAAGCAGCGAGCGCTGCAACGGTCGGGGGAACCGTTGGCTGGGCCTCAGCAACAGCCGATGGTGTTGGGGAGAGCACTTCGAGTGTCGGGGTCGGCAAGGTGGGCGTGACTGTCGAGGAGGATGCGGGACCAGTCTCGAGGCTATCTGGCTGGGCCGTGGACGATCCGACTGTCGGTTGGCCCGCGGTCGGCACCGGAGTCACGGGCGAGGCCACCGCTGGCTCGGTCGGACTGATGGTGACCGAGGGTGCTGGCGGTGCGGTCGGTTGCGTTGTGGCAGGCGGACCGGACGAGTGCTCGACGCCATGCGCGCGTGCGATCTCCTCGATCGTCAAAGAGGGAAGACCGCTCTCTCCGGCTGTCCATGACCAACCGTCCACGTCGCCGTCGCGCACGATCCGGCTGGAGGCACCGACCGAGTGGAGTACCCAGCGGCCGTCCGGCGTGAGCCCGTAATAGTGCCAGAACCAAGCTGGCTGGCTCTTGGCTCGACAGAAACAGTCCTCCGCTGGGCATCCTTCATCGGAGATGGCACAGACGGCAAGCCCCAGTCCACCGAACGGGGCGACCGTGACCGGTATGCCAGCACGTTGGAGGAGTTCGATGCCAGTGATGGTCGGTTCCTCGAACTGGACGTACGCGGTGACGAGCCGGCCGTCGCCGAAGCGGATGACCAGTCCCGCGCCGTTCGGTCGCTCAGCGTGCGAGGTCATGCTGCCCGCGCCCGCGAACGCGAGCGCGAGCAGCAGCGTGAAGAGGAGGCGAAGCAGGCGAGACGCGCGAGTCACGAGCCTTCCTCGACGATGCGAGCGCCGAGCCGAGTCAGCAAGACATCGTGCCGCTCCGGCCAGCTACCGGGGTGCCATTCGAAGCGGGCGCGCTCGAAATACTGCACGACCATGCCGTCTTCGACGAACTCCTCGCTGAGCGGGTAACCGAAGACGGCGAGACCACCGTACTGTTCCCAATAGGCGCGGAAACCGTGGCAGATGTTGTGCTGCGTCTCTGCGAAGTACGTGCAGGCTGCCGGATCGCCTGGCTGAGCTGGCGCGAATGGTTCGGGTGGTACTGCTGGGAGCCGCTCAGCCCCGAGCCGGCCGAGCATCACGAGCGTGCTTCCGTCCGGCATGAGGTGGAGCTCCAAGCGCGCGCGCTCGGTGTACTGGACGAGCAGCCCGAGTTGCGGATCGAAGAATGGACGAGTGATCGGATAGCCGAAATTGGCGAGCCCGCCGCGCTGCTCCCACGTCTCCAGGAACGGACCGCACAAGCTGTGTCCGGTCTCCGGAAATAGCCGGCAGCCTTCTTCTGCAGTGGTCTCGAACGGCACTCGAGCACGAGTCAATGGGAGAGCCAGGCCGCGGAGCGGAAAGGCCTCGCGCGCCAGCGCAGGGATCGCTTGCACGGTGGCGAACAGATTGTCGTCCGGAGTATCGTCGCGCCAACGGAGCGCACCGCTCGGATTCGCGAAGCGAGCCAGGGCATCGAGCGCATAGCGCCAGGACGGCGATTGCGGTTCCTCGCCCGCAGCCAAAAGTGCTTGGACAGCGAGGGCGGAGGAGTTCGCATCCCCCACCAGCTGATCAGCGGGTTGGTAAGCAAAGGAGCCATCCGCTGTTTGGACACTGCGCAAATACCCCAGGGCCTGTCGTACCTGCGGATGGTCGCGCAGTCCTGCGGCAGCGAGCGCCTGGATCACGAGAGCCGTCGTGTTCGAGTCGCCTGCGCCCGGCTGTGTACTGCCGTCCCAGGCCCAACTGCCGTCAGTCGCTTGCCGCTCGAGCACTGCTTGGACCGCTCGCTCGGGAAGCGGTACGCCGGCAGCAGCGAGTGCCAGCAGCGCATACGCGTTGCTGAAGAGCTGCTGGTCGTAGAGTCCGCTCGCATCGTCGTAGGCACGCTGCAGGCGATCGACGAGGTCAAGACCGCCGAACGCGCGTGGATCGCGCCCGCTCGCGACAGCGGCGAGAATCAGCTTGGCCGCGCCACCCGGCTTCTCGCTGTAGCGTGCAGCGACCGACTCCAAGTACGCGATGGCGCTCGTTCCACCGACTTGCCGCACCGAGCCAGGGTCGATGCCGACCGAGGCGAGAGCCAAGACAGCATCGACCGTGATGCCAGGATCGCTTTCGCCCGTGAAGCCGGCGAAGCCTCCATCAGCTCGTTGCTGGGCGGTGAGCCAGGTCACTGCCCCAGCGAGCGCGCGGCCAACCGTGAATTGGTTCGCCGAAACGCTCGTCCCGGGCGCGAGAACGAGCAACAAAACGGTCAGAATTGTGAGGATACGACGCATACTTCACTCCTCCCTCGTCGCGCCGACAGAGGTAGCTCCAAACCGCACTCGCTTGTCCGTGTTGGGAAAACGAGGACAGCCCGCGCGGGGCGGGCTGCCAATGGTTCACTGCGTCGAGGCACAGTGCATCACCGGCGTCCTCCCCCCTTGGCTCGAGGCGGGTCGGACACGGCGGCGACGGTAGACCTGGCTTCGCCGCACCGACTGGTGCGGCGTCACAGTTGCGGCACAGCCCCGGACTTTCACCGGTGTTCCCCCGTGTGGACGAGCGGAACGCGCTTCTGCGCTCCCGCTCGCACTCGCCGCCGTCTCGCACATCCTGTCAAGGTGCATCGCCGATCGATCGGCTGCGCACATTGTGAAAGCTCGTGGCCCGGTTGTCAAGCCTGCCTGGACACATTCCGCGCCAGCGAGTTCCTGGCACGCTCGACTCTCGGGTCGCACGTGGTACAGGACCTCCCAGTGATGGTGTTCGGTGTGCTGAAGGCGAGAAAGCACTCGGTTTCCCGCCATGATCTGGTCGATCGCAACTACCTGCCCTCAGGACAAACAGGCAGGACGATCACGGTCGCTCCTGGCTCGACCAGTCGGTGTTCCATCGAAACAGAACGACTCTGCTGAACTGCCCAGCTCGATCGCTGGCTCCTGCCCCGATGACCGGACCGCCAGAGCTTTGGCTGATGCTCACCAGTACCGCATCGCTTGGCGGTAGATGGCGCGCAGTGCTCGCTCGTCGACTGGTCGCGGGCTGTTCACCAGGATGCGCTGCTGTGCCAGCGTTCCCTCGACGAGTGCAGGAATGTCGCTCTCGGTGAAGCCGAGTTCCACCAGGCCACTCGGCAGACCGAGATCGCGCATGAGCTGGATGAGCGCGTCGGCAACCGCTTCGGCAGCGGCGCGGACCGGCAGGCCGTGGGTGTCGATCCCCAACATCTCGGCCACCTCAGCGTGCCGCTCCGGCGAGGCCGGTGCCGTGAAGCGGAGACCAGCCGGAGCACCTACGACGACGGCCAGGCCGTGGGGGATGAGCGGCTCGTCGACCTCGTAGTCGGGCGGGAAGAAGTCACGGACGAGCCCGGCGATCGGGTAGGACATGGCGTGTGGGATGTGGACCCCGGCGTTCCCGAAGCCGATACCGGCTGTCAAGCTGGCGAGCGCCATGAAGGTGCGGGCCTCCAGATCGAGCGGGTTGTAGACTGCTCGCCGGAGATACCGTGCACCCCAGCGGATGGCCTGCGCGCTCCACAGGTCAGCGACCGGGTTGGACCCGATATAGGCTGGTCGCTCGGCTGGGCTGGCCGGTCGAGGACGGACGTGATACGGCTTGGCGGTGTACGACTCGATCGCATGGCAGAGGACGTCCAGCCCGGCGAACGCAGTCAC
>Ga0072500_122603_pt1 | contig 13612 bp, 13 predicted proteins | sample GBScelen77Swater_FD_63803 | JGI IMG/M metagenome (GOLD analysis project Ga0072500, IMG submission 63803) | Hot spring microbial communities from Great Boiling Spring, Nevada - cellulolytic enrichment S 77C v2 (version 2) | ecosystem: Environmental > Aquatic > Thermal springs > Hot (42-90C) ...
TACTATCTGCACCCAGAACACTGGTTGAAACACGAAGTATCCAATGAGCCTGCGGGTGTTTTGAAAGAAGCGCTCACGGCCGCGGCACTTTGCAACGATGCGTTCATAGCGTTCAAAGACAACAGCAGAGCAACATCGGGTGATCCCACCGAGATCGCCCTCGCGCTCGCCGCGTGGGACTTCGGTTTGAAAAAGACAGAGTTGGAAGAAAAGATGCCGCGCGTCCATGAAATACCCTTCGATTCCGACAGAAAGATGATGACCACCGTCCACAGGAAAGACCACACTTTCGTTTCCTACACGAAGGGTGCTCCCGACGTCGTGCTCGCAAGATGCACGAAATACGTTTCAGCTTCAGGCGAAGTGAAAGAAATGAGCGAGAAGGACAGAGAACAGATCCTGCGAGCTAACCAGCAAATGGCTCAGGATGGTCTGCGAGTTCTTGCGGTGACTTACAAGAACGTGAAAGAAGGACACTACGAAGATCTCGAGCAAGACATGGTGTTTCTCGCACTGATCGGCATGATAGATCCTCCAAGGCCAGAGGTGAAAGATGCCCTCGAGAAGTGCAGAACCGCTGGGATAAAGGTGATCATGATCACGGGCGATCACAAAGCAACCGCACAGACCATAGCGAAAGAGTTGGGAATAATTGACTCTGAAGGTAAAACGCTCACGGGTAGTGAACTTTTGAATATGGATATCGACGAGCTGGTGAAGGTCGTGGAAGAGGTGAAGGTCTACGCGAGGGTTTCACCGAGCGATAAACTGAAGATCGTGGAGGCGCTCAAGAAGAAAGGTAAAATCGTGGCGATGACTGGAGACGGTGTGAACGATGCACCGGCTTTGAAGAGGGCGGACATAGGTGTCGCGATGGGTATCACGGGAACGGATGTTTCGAAAGACGCCGCGGACATGGTGCTCACCGATGATAATTTTGCGAGCATCGTGGCTGCCGTTGAAGAGGGAAGAAAGATCTTCGACAACATCAGAAAAGTCGTCTACTATCTGCTCTCGTGCAACATCAGCGAGGTGGCGACGATATTCATCTCGATCCTGCTCAGATTGCCTCTACCCCTCATTCCGGTCCAGATTCTCTGGATGAACCTGGTCACCGACGGACTTCCAGCACTTGCGCTCGGGGTCGAACCTGCAGAACCTGACGTCATGAACAGACCACCGAGAGATCCGAAAGAGGGTATCATGAGCAAGGACGTGATGAAAAAGATATTCATCGGAGGCTTGTTGCTCTCGATGTTGACACTCTTCGTCTACGGTTGGGCCCTGATGGAACACGACGAGATAAGACTGCTCAGAACGATGGTCTTCTTCACCCTGTGCACGGGCCAGCTGTTCCACGCGCTGAACTCAAAATCTTTGAAACATTCGCTCTTCAAAGTGGGCATAAAGAACAATCCACGCTTGCTCTTAGCGTGTGCTGTATCCTTCCTGCTCCTACTTGCGGTCATATATCTTCCAGGTCTGCAGGACGTCTTCGGTACCACCACGCTGGCAGGTCATCAACTCTTGGTCAGCTCTCTGGCAGCTTTCATGATCGTGCCACTCTTCGAACTCGTCAAGTGGTTCGATCGAAGAAAGAGCTGAGCTCTTGGCCCGGTCGCAAGACCGGGTCTTTTCTTTTCAGAGGATAACCCGACCATCACGTAGAAATACTTAGATGGTGAGATCATGAAAGGGCTCGTTCTTACAATCGTGTTCCTTTTGATATTCACAGTCTACTGTTTTGCGAACGAGATGCTCATCGAAGCGATAGAAAAGTTTGCCGTGGAAAATTTCGGTCCGGAGGCGACCATAGTTTCTCTGCACATCAGAAGTTCTCCGAGTTCCTTTGACAAGATCCAGCTGACCTCACACAATCGTTCGAAAAGTTTTTTCCGTTTCCTGTTCAAAGCTTATCGAGAAGAGAAGTTCTGTGGTTATGTGCGCATCGAATGTGAGCTTGCGATCTTTGCCAATGTTCTGGTCGTGAACAGAACGGTCAGATCCAACGAAGTCTTGAGCGAAAACGATGTGACGTTTCAGAAGGTGAACCTCCTGGCCCTGAACGTGGAACACTGCACGGACATCGACCAAGTAGTTGGAAAGATTGCTCGAAAGATGTTCAGACAGAACGAACCTTTGGACGCGAGGTATTTGATGAAACCACCGGATGTGAGAGCCGGACAGCTATTGACAGCCAGAATGACCATTGGCCCGGTCGTTGCAACGGCGCAGGTGCGCGCCATGCGTGACGCTTACATAGGTGAGAAGATCTCCGTCAGAAACGTTTCGAGCGGTGTGCTCATAGAAGGCTTGCTCCAGGAGGATCTCACCGTTCTGGTGATTGGAGGTTGAGGCCATGAGGAGATTTCTTATCTTCGCACTGATGCTTTTCACAGCGATCATTCTCGCAACGTCCTTGTGGAACAGTTCCACCAACACGCAGTTCAGATACATCATCTCGGACAGAAAGGCGAGTCGCGTGGGTGACATCGTCACGATCGTCGTGCGCGAAAGTCCGCAGTTCAGTACTTCGCTCAGCACCGAATCTCTGGAGAAAGCTTTGATGAACCTGATCACAGGCACGGTGAAAGGCATCACGAACTTCGACTTGTCCAAGTTCATTCCCATAAACAACAACACGAACATCGACAGAAGCGCAAAGACCAGTACGAACGTCATCATGACCATGTCTGCCGTCGTGGTCGCCATAGAGAATGGAAACTTCGTCATAGAAGGAAACAGACAACTCAAGGTCGGCAATCAGCTCAGCGAAGTGACGATAAGAGGCACCGTCAGACCCGACGACATCGCCGCGAACAACACGATCGACTCTTCGAAGATCGCCAACTGTCAGATTTGGGTCAACGGACAGCTCGTTTTCAGGCAGAAGCCCGACGAGGAATCATGGCTCGATGCATTTCTCTCTGCCATCGCCAGATTCTTGCTGTGAGGTGGTGGGCGTGAGAAAGATATTTCTCGTGCTGACATTGACACTGACGTGCATCGCTTTCTCCACCGCAAGGATCAAGGACATCGCGAACTTCAGAGGCGTGAGAGACAACCAGCTGTTCGGCATAGGCATCGTGGTGGGACTGAACGGCACGGGTGATTCGGGTAAGATAAGTTCTACTGTACTCAGCAATGAAACGACCCGACTTCACGACCGCCGCGAGAGTCGCACAGGCGATAAACACCACCTTTGAGAGGAAGATAGCCAAAGCCCTCGACGCAACAACGATAAAGATAGACGTACCTTCTGCGTTCGAAGACGACGTGATATCCTTCCTCGCACTCGTAGAGGAAATCGAAGTCTCAGTGGATATGCCTGCGCGAGTGGTCATCAACGAAAAGACGGGCACGGTGGTGTTCGGCGGAAACATAAAGATACTCGACTTCACTCTCTCTTACGGGGTTTTCAACGTCACGATCAAAAATGGCAAACTTCCGGAACAGGAAACGGAAGCCACGGTGGGTGCGCTCGTTTCCGCGCTCAAGAGTCTCGGTGCCACACCACAGGACATCATAGCGATACTCGAGTCCATGCACAAAGCTGGTGTGTTGCTTGCCGAGCTGGTGGTGATGTGAATGGTGCAGACAATTTCTACGATCAACAGAGGTTCTGATAAACTCTGGAACGCCTGTGCGGACTTCACCGCGACGATCTTTTACGATGTTCTCAAGAAGATGTACGAGTCCATACCCAAGTCGAACTTGTTCAGAAGAACGCTCGCAGAAAGCTGGTTCATGAACATGACCCTGTACGAATATTCGAGGCAGGCGGCGAGGCACGAACTCTCTTCCCTGACGAACATGATCTACGAAGCTTTGGCGAAGAAGGCTTACGGTAAGACTTCAACTTAAGATGCGCTTTGCGGTCTCTGCGAGTTCGAACTCCAGCAGTTTAGAAACCAACTCGTCCAGATCGCCGTCCAATATTTCCTTGAGCCTGTAACTTGTGTAATCGATCCTATGGTCGGTCACGCGGTTTTGCGGAAAGTTGTAGGTCCGGATCTTTTCGCTTCTCTCGGCTGTCTTTATCTGGCTTTTCCTTTGCTGGGAGATCTTTTGCATGAGCTCTTCCTGTTTCAGCTGAAAGAGTTTGGCCCTGAGTATGGCGAGAGCCTTCTCTCTGTTTTGATGCTGCGATCTTTCACTCTGACAGCTCACGGTGATACCCGTTGGTAGGTGCGTTATCCTCACGGCAGATTCAGTCTTGTTCACGTACTGACCTCCGTGACCTGAGGCTTTGAAGGTGTCGATCTCCAACTCCTTTGGATCTATCTGAACTTCCACTGGGGTCACCTCTGGAAGTATCGCGACAGTGGCGGTGGAGGTGTGTATCCTACCGGAAGATTCCGTGATCGGGATCCTCTGGACCCTGTGTACCCCACTTTCCCATTTCAGATGTTTATAAACAGATTTCCCTCTGACGAACAACACGACCTCCTTGAACCCACCAAGACCGGTGTCGTGAAAGTCTGCGAGCTCCACTTCCCAGCCCTTGCGCTCCGCATAGCGGCTGTACATTCTGTACAGATCTGCGGCGAAAAGTGCGGCTTCTTCTCCTCCTGTGCCTGCCCTTATTTCCATGATGATACTGTCGTAGTCGTCGCTTGGAAGCAGGAGCGAAATCAACCGCGAGAGCTTCTGCTCGTGTTCCTGTTTCGTCTCAGCGAGCTCTTTCTCGGCAGAAGGATCCTCCGCAATGACCTGTTGCCAGAACTCGATGTCCCTTTCGAGCTCTTCAAGCTCTTCGTGAAGCTGAACGATCTCTTCGAGCTTCGAGTACTCCATCGACAGCCTCTTCATTTCTTCGACGTCGATATCGGCTCTTGCGAGCTCGATCTGCAATTCTTGAAGTCTTTCCTTCGCCTTCTCAACAAGAGCCTCAACGCATACTTGAGACCATCGTAGAAACTGTTCGTGTCCTGACCGAGCTCTCTTTGGTGGATGATCGATCTCTTGTTGGTGAAAACGTACTCGATGGGATCTTCGATGGTGATGATGTGGTACGGAAAGTTCTCGTTGATGTAGTCTATCATTGCCGCCAGAGTCGTGGACTTACCGCTGCCGGTGGGCCCAGCGACGAGAATCAGACCAGAATCTCTGTTGGCAAAGTCTTTGAGTATCTCAGGTAAACCCAACTCACTGAAGGTCCTTATCCTGCTGGTGATCAGCCTCAGTGCGAGGGCGGGGTTTTTTCTCTCGTGGTAAAGATTTCCTCTGACCCTAATTTTGTCTCCCACGGAAAAGGCGAAATCTACCTCTTTCTTGTCTTCGCTTCTTGTGATGTTCAACTGCTCGAAAATCTTCTGAACCGCGTCGAGCAGATCCTTTGCACTGACGGGTGCGTACTGCTTTTGAACCACGAGCACCCCGTCGATCCTGTAGATCGGAGGAACTCCAACCGACAAATGAACGTCGGAAGCGCCCTTCGCGAAGGCCTCGGACACCAGGGAGTGAATATCGATCATTTTCCTTCACCCTCGAGCACCGAAACGCACCTTGGACATATTCCGGGGAAACGGCCGTCCGAATTGGTCAACGGATGGTATTTCCAGCACCTCTCACACTTCTGCCCTTCAGCTTTGCTCACCAAAACTTGTATCCTTTCTTCTCCCTTTTCCAGTTCGACCTGAGACACTATGAAGATCTCTTCGAGCACGTCTCTGTATTTCTGCAACAATGAAAAGAGTTTCTCATCACCGATTTTCAGTGTGAGCTTCGCATCCAAAGAATGGCCTATCAAATCGGCTTGCCTTGCGTCCTCGAGAGACTTCAGCGCGATGTCTCTGACTTCGAACAGTTTTTCGAAATCCTGCATGAGTCTCTCATCGATCCAGTCTTTCTTGTACTCCGGCCAGCTTTCTGCGTGTATCGTTTCGAATCTTCTATCTTCCGAACACAGATGAGAGTATGCCTCCTCGCACGTGAAGGTGATTATCGGTGAAAGCATGATCAAGAGGGATCTGAGAATCTCTCTGAGCACCGTCTGAGCAGATCTTCTCTTGAGAGAGTTCTTCCCTTCAACGTAGAGTCGATCCTTCACGATGTCCAAATACACCGCGCTCAGTTCGACTGAGCAGTACTTCACCAAGATGTTGTACACTTTCGATATCTCGTAGCTCTCATAAGCTTCCGTGACAGTCTTGATTATCTGTTGCAACCTTCCGAGTGCCCACTTATCTACCGGCAGGAGCTTTTCGTAAGGCACGACATCTTTCGGTGTGAAGTCGTAAAGGTTGCCCAGAAGGTATCTGATCGTGTTTCGAATCTTTTTGTAAACCTCCACTTGCTGCTTGAGTATGTTGTAGCTTATGCGTATGTCGTTGAAGTAATCGCTGCTCGCGAGCCAGAGCCTTAGAACGTCTGCGCCGTACTTCGAACACACTTCCAGCGGATCGACCACGTTCCCCAAGGACTTGCTCATCTTCTTTCCTTCTTCGTCCTTGATGAACCCGTGGGTCAGAACCGTTCTGTACGGTGGCTGACCATGTTTGACGACGGACAGCACCAGAGACGAGTTGAACCAACCTCTGTGCTGATCGCTCCCTTCCAGATACATGTCTGCAGGGAAAGTGAGCTCGGGCCTCGCGTTGAGCACAGCCTCGAACGATGCTCCAGAGTCTATCCACACATCGAGAGTGTCGTACGTCTTTTCCAAATCATTCGAGCCACAGTTCTTGCAAGCGTAGCCATCCGGCAAAAGTTCCTTTTCACTCATCTCAAACCAAGCGTTGGTACCTTTCTGCCTGACAATACTTGCAAAGTGCTCGATGAGTTGTGGATCCAGATTCACATGTCCACAGGACTTACACCTGAACGCGGGGATCGGAATGCCCCACACTCTCTGTCTGGAAATACACCAGTCCGGCCTTTCTTCGATCATCGCGGCTATCCTGTTCTTACCCCAATCGGGGATCCACTCGACCATGTCGATCTGTTCCAAAAGCTTCTTTCTCAGATCGTTCTTGTCGATGGAAATGAACCACTGCTCGGTCGCCCTGAATATGACGGGATTCTTGCATCTCCAGCAGTGAGGATAAGAGTGCGTTATCGTCGAAGCGTGCAGTAGCACACCCAAGCTTTTCAGATCTTCCATGATGATCTTGTTTGCGTCGAACACGTTCAAGCCTTCGTACTTACCAGCCTCACCTGTGAAACGCCCTTTTTCATCAACGGGTGAAAGCACGTCGAGCTTGTATATCTTGTATCCGTACTCGTAGTCCTCTTCACCGTGACCGGGAGCCACATGGACGCAACCGGTCCCAGTCTCCATGTCAACGAAGTCGGCGAGTATGATCCTTGAATCTCTCTGAGACAGCGGGCTGATCGCGATTCTGCCTTCCAGCAAGCGTCCACTGAACTTTTCAAGGACCGAATAGTGCTTTAAACCGATCTCACTTGCGAACTGCTCGAGCAATCTCTCCGCGACGATCCAGATCTCAGAATCAACGTTCAACCTCACGTAGGTCTCCTCAGGATGCACAGCGATGCCCGTGTTGGCTGGCAAGGTCCACGGTGTGGTTGTCCATATCACGATGTACTCGTCACTGTCCTTCATCTTGAATTTAACGTAGATGGATGGAGAAACATGATCACGATACTCTATTTCCGCCTGAGCGAGTGCAGTACCACAAGTGAAACACCACAAAACAGGCTTCTTCTCCCTGTACACATAACCATCTTCGACGAATTTCTTCAAAACAGTGTAGACCCTGTACTCGTACTCAGGTTCAAGCGTGGCATAATAGTTCTCCCAATCTCCTATCACGCCGAGTCTCTGAAACTGACGTTTCTGAATCTCTATCTGCTCTTTGGCGAACTTCTCACATTCTCGCCTGATCTCCTGTGGGGTCATCTTCTCGACCTTTTCCTTGAGCATGCTCGTCACGCGATGCTCGATGGGCAAGCCGTGCGTGTCCCAACCCGGCACATACGGAACCTTGAATCCTCTCAATGTCTTGTACCTCATCACCATGTCTTTCAGGATCTTGTTCATCGCCGTGCCTATGTGTATCGCGCCGTTCGCGTACGGAGGACCATCGTGCAAAACGAACGCAGGACGATTCTCCCTTGTTTTCAGGATGTATTTGTGAATGTCGATCCTCTTCCAACGTTCGAGGATCTGCGGCTCTTTCTCAACCAAATTCGCCCGCATCGGAAACGCGGTGTTCGGTAAGTTCAGAGTCTCTCTGTAATCCAAAACCGACACCTCCTTACAGATTCAAAAGCTCCTCGATCGTTCGCTTCAGTTCCGTCAGATCGGCCGACTTGACAACGTAAGCATCGGCCGCCCAAGAGGAAAGATCGTACTTGTAGTGCGAATAAGCCGTCAGCAAAACGATCTTCAACCCGGGTTGCTGCTTTCTCAACTCGCCGGCGACTTCTATGCCGTTCTTTCCAGGCATCTCGATGTCCAGAACCACCAGATCGAACGGCTTTTCGTTACACTTCTGGAGGCACTCCTCTGCGTTCATCGCAGTTTCCACTTCGTATCCCTCATCTGTGAGTTCCTCGCTCAGGAGAAACCTTATGTTCTCTTCGTCATCCACCACGAGTATCTTAGCCTTGGACATTTTCCTTTCCTCCCTTCACGGGAATTTCGAAGAAGAACTCCATGCCGTTGTTCTTCGGCTCGGCCCAGATTCTACCACCGTGTTCGTCCTCGACGATCTTCTTGCATATGGGTAGTCCCAAGCCCGTACCCTGCGTCTTGGTCGTATAGAACGGGGTGAAGATCTTCCTCAACTCTTTATCGGAAAGAGGCTCGCCCATGTTGAAGACCGACACAACCACTCTGTCGGCCTCCTGGAAAGATCTGACCACGATCTTACCATTGGGAGGCGAGGCCTCTATGGCGTTCTGAACGAGGTTTATGAGAACTCTCTTCAGCTTCGCCCTGTCCGCAACGACCTCTGCTGCGCTGGAAAGCTTTGTCTCTATTATAACATTCGCTTTCTTTGCTTTCTCCTGCATGATATAAACGACCTCTTCTATCAGCTCGTTCATGTCAAACCTGGTGAACTCAAGAATGGACTTCGGTTTGCTGAACTCCAATATTTCTGTCACGATCCTTTCGAGGTTCTCAACTTCTTTCGATATGACGTCCAGATATTTTTCGACCGTCTGAGTGTTGGACAGATTCCTCCTCGCCCGGTTGATGAACCCTCCTATCACCGTGATGGGATTCCTGAGTTCGTGTGCCACACGTGCCGCAACTTCCCCCAGCAACATGAGTTTCTCTCTTTCCTTCTGCTCTTGCTCCATCCTGACCTTCTGTGTGACGTCTTCGAGCGTGACGATCACACCGGTGATAGATTCGTTCATGGGATCCCAGAGTGGCGAGTACTTGACGTTGAGAAAGATTTCCCCCTGTGGTCCTTCTATGCGGTATTCGGACAGCTCGACAGCCTCACGTCTCTCCTGCACCGTCATGGCAACCCCAAGGAGATCCTGAAACACCGCTCCGAGTTCGAAATAATGTTCTCCGGCGATTCTTTCCTGTGGCAATCCAACGATGTTGGAGAACATTCTGTTGCACTGAAGGATGCGCCCGTTTTTGTCGATGACAGCGATACCAGTTGACAGGTTCTGCAGAATGTTTTCCGTGAATCTGTGAAGGTAATCTATCACGTTCTTCTGTTTCTCTAAGCTGTCGGTCTTTTTCCTCAGCTCTTCGTAGTTCATCACGTTTTCTATGGCGAGTCCCGCGCTGTCAACGACTATTCGAAGAACCTCAATGTCTACCTCGCTGATGGGCTTCTTCGTGAACTTGTTGTCCAGCACCACGACGCCTATCGTATCCCACCGACCAACGAGGGGTAATACGAGAAACTCGTCCACACCCAGCAGATTCACAAGATCCCGAACCGAAGGTTCAAAACTTTCCAGCAGCGATGGTGTGACGTGGATTATCCTTCTTCTCAACACGACTCTCTCGAGGATCGGATGATCCTTGTAATGGAACATCCTTCCGTCTATGCGAGCGGTGAGTCCTCCCTTCGCATCGAGCATCATTGCCTCCTCGCGCAGATACTGTGAGAAGTCACCGTAAATCATGGCACGCTTTTCGGCTTCTTTCCAGATTTCCTCGATATTTTCCCCATCTTCCGGCCCCAACCACATCTTGCCGACGAGCGTGTCAGTCTTCCTATCCCGGATCAACAGAAGTGCTCGGTTGAATGCGAAACCTCGACCCGACGTGAGCCCGAGCAACAGTATCTTGTACACGTTCACGAGATCGTAGCTCGCCCTCATCGCGTTGCTGAGACTGTGCACCAGGTCCATTTTCTTGAGATACTCCTGCTGTTGCTGGATCAATCTCTCGTACTCTTTCGTGCTCAACGTCAAACGTTCTATCTGTTCTTTGAGACTCTGCTGGTACTCGACACGCGTGTGCGCGAGGCTGTACCTCTTCACCATGTCGTTGAGCGTCGCCAGATCGAGTTCATCGAAACTGTACCTGCTGCGATAACCAGTAGGAGCGATCTTGTTCACGGCGATGATTATGCCCAAGATGGTATCACCGAGCCTCGCGGCGCACGCGATCGCCGACTTCACCTTGATGCCAAGAAAATCGAGCTGGGTCTTCGTCAGCACGATGCCACGCTCAGACTTTTCCACCTTCGTCACGAAGCTGTGGTTATGGGGCAATCTTTCGTAGATCAGTTGATTTTTGTCCACACCCTCGGCGTCCTTGAAGATATAACCTTCTTTGTCCTTCACCAAGTACAGTACGGCTTCCGCGTTCAGCGCCTTCTTCATCACAGACAGCGTGCCTTTCAACAGCGAGTCAGGATCGCCACAACTGTGAAACACGTCGGTCAGTTCACTGAGCAGCTCGTATTTTTCCATCGTTTCTCGCATCGAAACGATCTTCTCGGCAACCCACAACGTTTTCGACAGTTCTTGGAACACATCGCACGCTTCTGCTTGCACCTCTTCACAGAGCAGATGCGCCAGTTTGTCCATCGCTCGACTCTCGTACCCCGATTCAAGAAACTCCATGATCAGATCGAAAAACCTCAAAGTCCCAACCTCCTGAACAAAGTCTCAGCGTGCTCGACGTGTGAGCCTGCCCAGTACACTCTGCCACACACAGGACACGAATAGAACTCGTTCTGTGTCTGTTGAACGTACAGTGGCACCTTCGCCTTTATTTCTTCCTCGCTCGCCCTGACGAGTTCAGCATTGCACAAACTGCACCTGCTCATGCGTTTCGAATTCTTCAGATCTATCTTCTTCGAGAGTTCCACCAGTTGTTCTCGCCAGTCGTCCGAAGAAACGTAGTAGCAACGAATACCTTTTTCTACGGCCTTTCTGAGCAAGTCTCTGTCTCTCGTTATCAGGACACGGTTGGTTTCTTTGCAGAATTCGAGTATCTCTTCTTCGTCCATATCTGAAACGTAAGCCGTATCGAAACCGAGCAATCTGAGCTTTCTGGCCAGCTTTCCAAGCATTCTGTCAGCGAAGAACATTTTCAACCACCATCAAAAACATTGTACAACAACAAAAGCCCTCCGTGTGGAGGGCACATTTTCCAAGACTCACATCAAACAAACTTCTTGAGGAATTGCAAGCCCATGAGCAAACCCTTTTTCGATTTGTCCAAACTCCCTGCCCAGATGGGATCTTCGTGTTCTATGCTGATCACGAAATCGTATCCAACCTTCCTGAGGTTCAAAATGAAGCTGGGCCAATCTATCTCACCAAGACCGGGCATCCTGTAGATCCACCAGCTCTTGCCGTGTGCGTTGGTTCCAAAGTGTCCAAAAATGCTCTGTTCGTGCAACATATTTCTCTTGATTTCCACGTCCTTCGCGTGCACGTGGAAGATCCTTTCTGCGAACTCTTCCACCACCTTCAGATAGTCCACGCCCAGCCAGTAAAGGTGAGACGGATCGAGGTTCAGTCCGAAGGAGTTCGGAGTAATCCTGAATATTTCTCTCCAAAGCTCCGGTGAATAGAAGATGTTTCCTATCTTCTCTTCGGCCTGCCAACCGACCATCGGGCAATTCTCTATCATGAGTTTGACGTTCTTGCTTTCGGCATAACTTATCAGCGGTTTAAAGACCTTTTCGAACTCCTTCAAATTCTCCTCGACGCTCTTTGTGATGTCCCTTCCTATGAAGGTCCCAACGAGTTCCACACCGAGCAAGTTCGCCACGTCGATGACCTTTTTTAAATGCTCATTTATCGCTCTTCTTTTCTCAGGGTTCGCATCCAGATTGTTGTCGTAGTAAGCCAGAGAGGAGATGATCAGACCGTGCTTTTCCAGAAGCGCTTTGATCCTTTCAGCGTGTTTTTCATCGAACTTGTCCACGTCGATCGTGGTTGAAGAAAAATCCCTCTCGTTCACCAAGGGCCAGGCAGCAACCTCCAACGCCTCGAAGCCCACGTTGCCAGCCCATTCGATGATCTCTTCGAATTTCGTATTCCCCAACGCGACCGTTAAGAATCCGATCTTCATCGCAACACCTCCAGCAAAGAGGCGGGCAGAGGCCCGCCTCAGCCTCTCAGAACACTGAGTCTGGGAAGTAGTAGTCCTTCGCGTTCTCTCTGGTCACGGTCTCGGTCGAGAGTATGATCTTCCTCGGAATTCCCTTCTGGTAGAAACCGTTCAAAGACTCACCCTTGAGTCCCATGACGGCGAGGTTTATCGCCGTCGCGATCATGTTGGGTGGGTATGTGAAGTTCACTTCGATGAGTGGATGACCATCCATGATCATCTTGACGATGTTCTTTTCGCAGGCGCCACCCACCAAGACGATGTTCTTGTCCCTTCCAGCCTGTCTGAGAGCGATCAACACTCCGTGGAGCATGTCGTCGTCGCCTGTCCAGACCGCGTCGATCTGCGGGAACTTGGTGAGTAGAGTTTGCATGACTTCGAACGCCTTCTCCCTCGACCAATAGCCCGGTTGCTCTGCGATGATCTTCAGATCTGGATAAGGCGCTATGGCATCCTTAAAGGCTTTGACCCTTTCATCGTCGATCGTGGACGGAATACCTCTGATCACGACGATGTTGCCTTTACCCTTCAGCTTCTCGGCGATGTACTTTCCAGCGAGATAGCCGTACATGTAGTTGTCGCCAGCGATGTAGACGTTGTACTCTTCGGAGTTGATACCTCTGTCGACTATGACTGTGTAGACACCCTGTCTGAAGGCCTGAACACAGATGGGTGTGAGTGGAGCAGACTCGTACGGGTTGATGACCAGTGCGTTGATGCCTCGTGCGAGCAAGGCTTGGACTTGAGCGATCTGCTCGCTCGGCTCCTTGGCCGTCACAAGGTAGAACTCCACGTCTGGATCGTTCTGGTACTGCTTGATCGCCTGCTGCGCCCACCAGACCATACCGCCAGTCCAACCGTGGTCCGCTGCCGGGATCGCGACTCCGATCTTGTACTTCGCCGCGAAGCTCAACAGCGTCAGAACCAGCATCAACACGACCAACAGCTTCTTCATAAAAACACCTCCCTTTCTTTGCCCCAAAGGGGCGATCATTTTTTCAAGCTTTGCAACAGCACTGCTGCGATGATGATCAAACCCTTGACCATACCTTGCAGATACACCGCCACGTTCAGCATCACCAGCATGTTGTTGACGAC
>Ga0072500_135772_pt1 | contig 13505 bp, 13 predicted proteins | sample GBScelen77Swater_FD_63803 | JGI IMG/M metagenome (GOLD analysis project Ga0072500, IMG submission 63803) | Hot spring microbial communities from Great Boiling Spring, Nevada - cellulolytic enrichment S 77C v2 (version 2) | ecosystem: Environmental > Aquatic > Thermal springs > Hot (42-90C) ...
ACCAGAGGAAAATCTGCGGCATCGGCAATATCTACGCAAGCGAAATTCTCTTCCGGGCCCGGCTGCATCCTGAGCGCCCCCTTTCGTCGCTTTCTGAAGCAGAAAAAGCCAGACTCTTCGTCGCCATCCGGGAGGTCCTTGAGGAGGCGATCGAAGAGCGAGGAACCACCATCCGGGACTTCCGGCGCACCTTAGGGGAAGAGGGGAATTTCCAGCATCTCCTTGCGGTCTACGGAAAGAGCCACTGTCCCAGCTGCGGGACCCCAATCGTGCGGAAGGTCATCGCCTCCCGGAGCACGTACTTCTGCCCCCGCTGCCAGCCTCTGGAAGGCGAGGGAAACCCCCTGATGCAGGAATGACGTTTTTCCTGTAAACTATACCTCCAGAGAAACAGGGCGAGAGGATGAATGGAGATGGCAGCAGTGACGATTAAGGACGTGGCGAAGAGAGCAGGGGTAACCGTCACCACCGTTTCCCGGGTGCTGAACAACAGAGGATACATCAGTGAAGCCACCCGGGAAAAGGTATACCGGGCGATGAAGGAGCTCAATTACCAGCCGAACGAAATCGCCCGGTCTCTCCTGCGGAGGCGAACTAACATCCTGGGCATCATCCTTCCCACGGTCGCCCATCCCTTCTTCAGCGAACTGGCCTTCTTCATCGAGTACTACGCGTACGAGTACGGCTACAAGGTCATGCTCTGCAATTCACAGCTTGACCAGAAAAAGGAAAAAGAATACGTTGAGATGCTTCGCGCAAACCAGGTCGACGGTATCATCATGGCTAGCCACACCTTAGAAGTGGACGAATACCTGAGCCTCAAACTCCCTCTGGTCACCTTTGACCGGCAGATTGCACCGGACATCCCCTTCGTGTCCTCCGACAACTACCTGGGGGGAACTTTAGCCACCAACCTCCTCATCGACAGGGGGTGCAGGAAAATCGCCCACATCTGCGGTAACCTCCGCCTCAATATGCTGGCAAACCAGAGGAACAGGGCGTTTGTTGCCACCGCACAGGCCAGAAAGGTGGAATACGTGACCGTGGAAACGGACCTCAACGTCTTTGACATGCGCCAGTACGATACACTGGTTCTCAGGCTTTTTGAGGAACATCCCGACGTGGAGGGCATCTTCGCCGGAAGCGATGTCATCGCCGCCAGCGTCATTAAAATCTGCCACCAGCGGAAAAAGAGAATACCTGAAGACATCAAGGTCGTCGGATACGACGACGTGAGCATTGCTTCCTTCCTCACGCCTCAACTCACGACCATCCGGCAACCCATTGAGGACATGGGGAGGCTGGCGGTGGAGCTCATCCACAAACAGATCAATAAAGAAGCGGTGACGGTTGAAAACGTCCTCCCGGTGACACTGGTGGAGCGAGAGACGACGTAACTTTTGTGTCAAACGGTTAGTATAACCACCGGAGATGTTCTGCCTCTTTTTTCCTGTTCGGAACCACAAAGAGTCTCGTTTTGTGTCAAACGCTTGACATAAAGAACTCCCTTATGCTATGTTTGGACCAGAACACGCTCAAGGGGGGCGAGACCGTGAAAAAAAGCGGTACCTCTGGTACTTCTGGGTTGTCTTGTCCTCGGCATGGTGTTCCCAGGAATTGTAGGGGCCGAAGCCAGGCACCGAATGACCGTACAGGATGTTGTCAATGCTATTATCCGGTACTCTGTCGGCGATAGGGAACTTGCAGTGAGCGACAGGCTCATCACAGGAAGCTACGACGCTGAGGTAACGGGAATCGTCGTCACCTTCATGGCTACCGTCGATGTCATCCGTACCAAGGGGGAATGCCACGGACTGGCTCAAGAACACTCCGGTGTACCTCGAGAAGAAAAAGCTCATAGAATCCCACGGGATAGCCATCTGGAGGTATCACGATTCCATGCCCATGGCACAACCCGATGGTATCTATGCAGGGCTCTGGAAAGAAATCGGCTGGGAAAGGTACCTGGTGAGTAAGGACAACCCCTGGATTTATGAAATTCCAGAAACTACCCTGGCCGACCTGGCGAGATTCTTCAAGGAGAAACTCTCCGTAGGGGTTGTGCGCATCGTGGGGAATCCCGACATGAAAGTCTCAAGAGTCGGTATTCTCGTCGGTGGAGGCAGTCTCGGTCTTGGGAGGGAAGAAATATAAGGGTATCCTGAAAGGAGGGCAGAGTGCACATTGATGCCACACTGGAGTCCTCAGGGGGCTTCTGTCCCCGGGCGCGCACGGGGGAACTCAGTCATCTCGTCGCTTTCGAAAGCGGTGGTGGAAGTCTCGGAAGGGAAACTTTTAGGGTTCATCGACCGGGGTATCTACACCTTCCGTGGGATACCATATGCCCAGGCCAGGCGCTTCATGATGCCCCAGAGGGTCAATCCCTGGAGCGGCATTCGTGACGCCACAAGGTACGGTGAGATATGCTACCAGAGCCCGGTGCGGGATAGAGTCGCACGAGATGAGTTCTTCAATCCCCACGTATACCTTGAGCAGAACGAGCACTGCCAGTTCCTGAACATCTGGACACCGGGGCTTGCGGATGGGAAAAAGCGCCCTGTTATGGTCTACCTCCACGGTGGCGCTTTCAGTGCCGGATCATCCCTTTCCCCCCTCACCGATGGCCGAAACCTCAGCGAAAAAGGGGATGTTGTGGTCGTCTCCCTCAACCACCGCCTGAACGTCCTGGGCTTTCTTGACCTTTCTCTTTGCGGTGAGGCATACAGGTATTCGGCAAACGTGGGCATTGCTGACATCGTGGCCGCCCTGGAGTGGATACGGGAGAACATCGAGCAGTTCGGGGGCAATCCTGAGAACGTCACACTTTTTGGGAATTCCGGTGGTGGGGCAAAAATCCTCGCCCTGGCGGCAACCCCCGCAGCACGGGGATTGTTCCACAAGGCCGTTATTCAAAGTGGCATTGCCTTTGGTTTTGGGATGACCCTCAATGAGAAAGAGGCTGCTGAACGGGTAGCAGCCTTGACCCTCAAAAACCTCAACCTCTCCCCAAAGGACGTCGATAAGCTCCAGGAAGTGCCGTACCATGTACTCCTTGAGGCAGCTAACAGCGCCAAAAGGCAAGTTTCACAGGAATTGAACATACGCTATATGTGGGGGCCGGTCCTCGATGGCGTGTACATCCCCGTGCACCCGGTCGCCGAGGAATTCACCCCTCAAGCCCGGGACATCCCCATGATCATGGGAACGGTCCTCAACGAATTCACCACCATCATCACCAGCGAGGCCGTTGACCTTCTCTGCGACAACAAAGACACCTGGAGCATGGAAAAGGTTCTGGCGAAACTCGCCGAAAAATACGGTCCCAGGGCTCAGGACGCCCTCCAGGCGTTCATGAAGGCCTACCCAAATAAGAAACCTGCCGATGCGTACTTCGTGGACACCGCATTTCGTCCTGCAACCTTAGAGGCAGCACGGAAAAAGGCCGCACAAAAAGGCGCCCCCGTGTACACCTACGTCTTTGCTTACGAAGCTCCGGTTATGGACGGTGTGGGTATGGCCTGGCACTGTGCAGAGCTCCCCTATGTCTTCGACAACACCGACCTCGTCCCTACCGCAACCGGTGGAGGGATAGCGGCAAAAATCTTAGCACACATGGTGAGCCTGGCGTGGATTCACTTTGCGTACACCGGGGACCCCACTCATGAGTGGATCCCAAAGTGGCCGCCCTTCACCCTCAACGAGGGCGCCACGATGGTCATCGACACTCTCTGGGAGGTACGATACCACCACGACAAAGACCTTATGGACCTTGCGGTAGAACTCGGGCTCACGGAACTCCCGGATTTCGATTTCTGAGTAGAAAGGCGAGGGTGAGTGTTAGCCATGCCGGTTCCCAATAAAATCATGCTCATCACGTACGCAGACAGCATGGGCAGGAATCTCAAAGAGCTGAAATACCTTCTAAAAAAGCACTTCCGCGATGCCATCGGGGGGCTCCACATCCTGCCGTTTTTTCCCTCTTCGGCAGACCGGGGCTTTGCCCCGATCACCTATGAGAAGGTCGATGAAGCCTTCGGCACGTGGGACGATATTGAAGCGTTGAGGGAAGATTTCTACCTGATGTTCGACTTCATGATCAACCATATCTCCCGTCAGTCCATCTTCTTCCAGGATTTCCTGGCCCGGAAGGACGAATCCCCTTACGCCACGATGTTCATTCGGTACAGAGACATCTGGCCCTGTGGGGAACCCACGGTGCAGGAACTCGACATGATTTACAAGAGGAAGCCCCGACCGCCTTACGTCACCGTGGAGTTTGCCGACGGTACCACGGAGAAAATCTGGTGCACCTTCAGCGATGAACAGATTGACCTCAACGTCACCTCCGAGGTCACCCGAACCTTTATCAAGAACACCCTTGAGCACCTTGCGAAGAAAGGCGCCTCCCTCATAAGGCTTGACGCCGTCGCCTACACCATCAAAAAGCGCGGAACAAACTGTTTCTTCGTCGAACCGGAGATATGGGAACTCCTTGAGTTCTGCCGGGAGGTGCTCGCGCCCTACGGCGTGGAAATCCTCCCGGAGGTCCACGAACATTACTCGTTCCAGCTCAAGCTCGCGGAACGGGGATACTGGGTGTACGACTTCGCTCTGCCAATGCTCGTCCTCCACACCCTCTACAGCGGCTCAACGACGCGCCTCGTCGACTGGCTGCGGATATGCCCCAGGAAACAATTCACCACCCTCGATACCCACGACGGGATTGGAGTAGTTGATGTGAAGGACCTTTTAACCGATGAGGAAATCGAGAGGACCAAAGAGTACCTGTACTCCCGGGGGGCAAACGTCAAGAGAATCTACAGCACAACGGCGTACAACAACCTGGACATCTACCAGATCAACTGCACCTACTACTCAGCCCTCGGCAACAACGACGATGCATACCTTCTGGCACGAGCGATACAGTTCTTCGCCCCCGGTATCCCTCAGGTGTACTACGTGGGGCTACTTGCGGGAGAAAACGACATTGAGCTCGTGGAGAGGACGAAGCAGGGAAGGGACATCAACCGCCACTACTACACCGTGGAAGAGGTTGAGGAAAATCTTCGCCGGCCCGTGGTCCAGAAGCTCCTTCAACTCATGCGATTCCGCAACACCTATCCGGCGTTTTCGGGGGACTTCGCTATCCAGGAAACAAACAGCGAGCACCTTTTGGTCCTTCGGTGGAAGAAGGACGAGTACGAAGCCACGCTGGAGGCGAATGCGCAAACGTTTAACTTCACGGTCACCTATAGCGACCCCTCAAGGGGGACAAAAGAGAAGTTATTTTAAAAGGTTCCTGTATGTCAAACGGTTGACATACGGGGAAGAGAAAACTATAATACCACCAGAAAAACCCTTCTATAAAGGAGGAGGAGAAAGGTGAGGAAACTTGCGTTCTTTCTGATTGCCGCACTGGTGTTCTCCGCAGCCATATCAGTTACCGCCAGCGCCAAGGTGAACATCACGTTTCTGAACTCCAAAGGAGAGATCCAGGCACAGCTTGAGGAAATCGCTGCCCTCTACAGCGAAATCGCCAAAGACGTGACGGTCGAAGTGATTCCCTGCCCGGTTGGCCAGTCGCCCTTTGAGAAGGTCGTCTCCATGTACGCTTCAGGAAACGCGCCGACCATCGCCATGGTGGATGCCGGTGATGTCAAGAAATTCCAGGACAAGGCCCTGAACCTCACCGGTGAACGATGGGTGCAGGACGCCATTCCTGGAAGCCTGGACATGGCAACCCTTGAAGATGGAACCGTCGTCGGCTTCCCCTTTGCCGTCGAGGGATACGGGCTCATCTACAACAAAAAGGTCCTGGACAAAGCGTTGGGAAAGAGCTTCGATCCTTCTTCAATACGCACAAGGAAAGACCTCCAAGCACTCTTTGAAGAGCTCAAGAACGCCGGTGTCGCACCGCTTGTCATATCCCCCCTTGACTGGTCCCTGGGAGCGCATTTCTTCGCGATAGCCTATGCCGCCCAGTCGCCGGATCCCAAACAGGTCGATGCATTCCTCAAGGACTTGCGGGCCGGAAAGGTGGATCTCCAGCAGAACAGCGTCGTACATGGTCTCCTTGATACTTTCGACGTCATGAGAGCGTACAACATCGACAAAGATGACCCGCTCTCCGGAACGTATGACCGAGGCTCGTATCTTCTGGGCACTGGAGAGGTCGCCATGTGGTTCATGGGCAACTGGGCCTGGCCACAGCTTAGCGAACTCGACCCTGAAGGCGAGTACGGCTTCCTGCCCGTTCCCATCAGCGACAATCCCGACGATTACGGGAACTCCCAGATCCCCGTGGGTGCCACCAAATTCCTGATTCTTGACAGAGAACAGAGCTCTGAAGCAGAACAACAGGCGGCCAAAGACTTCCTGAACTGGCTGGTGTACGACGCAAAGGGCCAGGACATGCTGGTCAACAAACTCAGCATCATCCCGGCTTTCAAGAACATTACCCTCGAGCCAAGGGACCCTCTGGCTAAGTCAATCCTCCAGTACGTCAGGGCAGGGAAAACGCTCCAGTTCGTCCTCGACCTCCCGGCGGACCACTGGCGCATGGTGGGCGCTTTCATGCAAAAGTACCTGGGCAATGCCATAAGCCGGGATGAACTCCTTGACGAGATTGAAAACTACTGGAAAAATGTGAAATAGCATCCTGGGAGAGCACCCGGAAGGAAAGCTTTCCTTCCGGGTGCTTCGGAGTGTGCCAAGAAAATGGTTTCAGAGAAAACCCCTTTCGGGAAGGTTGGAACGTACCTTCTGTTTGCCGGACCCACCACCTTTGCGTTCTTCACCGTGGTCATTCTCCCATTTCTCTTTGGCGTCTACCTCACCCTGACGAACTGGGATGGTCTGTCAGCAACGTACCTCTTTGTGGGCCTCAAGAACTACCGGATGGTCTTCGAGGACAGGGCGTTCTGGACATCTTTTGGCCTCACCCTCAAGTATGTGGCGTACACTGTCGTCCTCACGAACGTCATCGCCTTTACCCTTGCGTACCTTCTAACCAGCGGGATTCGAGGGCAGAACTTCTTGCGGGCCGGCTTTTTCGTCCCGAATCTCATAGGGGGCATTGTTCTGGGCCTCATATGGCGCTTCGTCTTCTCCAACGTCCTGGTCTACGTTGGGAAACGATTCGGATGGGAGCTCTTCCTTCGCTCCTGGCTTGCCCATCCAGACAAGGCATTCTGGGCGCTTGTCATCGTCAGTGTGTGGCAATCCTCCGGGTACATGATGGTCATCTATATCGCCGGACTCATGGGCATCCCGAAAGACCTCGTTGAAGCAGCCACCATTGAGGGAGCCACAGGCCTCCAGAGACTGCGGTACGTCATCCTCCCCCTTTTAACCCCCTTCACCACCGTCTGCATCTTCCTCTCCCTCCAGCGAGGCTTCATCGTCTATGACCTGAACAAGGCCCTGACCGAGGGAGGCCCTTACAAGAGCACAGAACTCGTGGCCATGCACGTCTATGAAAAGGCGTTCTTAGCACAGCAATATGAAATCGGTCAGTCTGAAGCGTTCTTCCTCTTTGCGATGATCGTCGGTGTCACCCTTGCCCAGGTGTACCTTGGGAAGCGATTAGAGGTCGAACAGTGATGGCGCAACGGCAAAGGTACCGGGAAGGAATTTTTGAGGCGCTCAGGCTTTCTTTCCTGTACTTTCTCCTTGTGCTCTACCTCATCCCTTTCTTCCTCGTTTTCGTCAACGCCTTCAAAGACCGCAACCAGATTATCGCCAACCCATTCCGCCTCCCTTCAGCTTTCCACCTGGCCAACTTCATCGAAGCCTTCAGAAAGATGAACTACCCCTATGCCTTCTGGAACTCTCTGGTCATCACCGTCCTGAGTACCGCCCTCATTGTCTTTTTCTCTTCTATGACTGCCTATCTCTTCGCGAGGCTTCCCTGGAAATTCAACAGGTTCATGTTCTTCCTCATGGTTGCCTCCATGCTCATCCCTTTCCAGGCCATCATGATTCCCCTGGTCAAGATATACGGGTCTTTTGGACTCCTCAACAACCGCTGGACCCTTATGTACATGTACCTCGGCTTTGGGTGCTCCTTTGCGGTTTTCCTGTACCACGGCGCTATCAAGAGCATCCCCCTCGAGTTAGAGGAGGCAGCCATGATCGACGGGTGCTCGAGGTTCCAGGCATTTTTTAAAATCGTCTTCCCCCTTCTGAAACCTACAACCACAACAGTGGCCATCCTCGACGTTTTGTGGATCTGGAACGACTTTCTCCTGCCGTCTCTCGTCCTCATTTCCCCCAGAAACAGAACCCTCCCCCTCTCCACGTACTACTTCTACGGGACCTATACCTCAGAATATGGACTCCTCCTTGCATCGCTTATCCTGAGCATCACCCCGGTCATCATCTTCTACCTTTTCATGCAAAGGCACATCATCAGGGGAATACTCCAGGGCTCCATAAAGTAGCTTCCTGACCCTGCGCAGAGAAGGTTGGATGCCCGCTTGCTGGGAACGCCTTTCCCCGGCCAGGTCCTGGACCCATCCCACAACGCTCAATCCAGAGCCTGATGGCCCTTGACACCGGGAGAGCTTTCCCCTATAATGCTACTAAAGCGATAATATTTATAGATTTTGGGGGGATAGACGATTCGACTCTCAACCCGTTCCCGATATGGACTCCGGCTCATGATAGAGCTTGCCCTCTCTTACGACGAGGGGGGATTTGTGTTCCTTCGGGATATTGCGAAGAGAGAAGAAATCTCTGAAAAATACCTGGGGCAACTCATCATTCCTCTGCGCTCTGCAGGTCTCATCTCTTCCAAGCGAGGGGCAGAGGGAGGGTACCAGCTTGCCCGACCTCCAGAGGCCATCACAGTCCTCGAGATCGTGGAGGCCCTGGAGGGGAAGGTCGTCATTGTGGATTGCCTGCGAGACGAGGCCATCTGCCATCGGGCTTCGTCCTGCGCCGCCCGGGAGGTTTGGAAGAAGCTCCAGGAGACCATTGTCAGGACTCTTGGAGGGGTAACCCTTGCCGAAGTCGTGCGCATTGCCCGGGAGAAGTCGCAACTCCCTGACTACTCCATATGACAGGAGGTACCATGAAGGCCGTTGGTCTTGTTTCTGGAGGACTCGATAGCTCCATCGCGGTAGCCCTCATCCGATCCCAGGGGATTGAGGTCGTGGCACTCCACTTCACAAGCCCTTTCTTCGGCAGAAAGGCTTTCCTCGAAGGGGTCATGAAGCGGCTGGGCGCAGAGTTCCGGGAAGTCCAGGTAGGTGAGGAATACCTTGAGATTGTCCGAAATCCTCGCTTTGGCTACGGGAAAAACCTTAACCCCTGCATCGATTGCAAAATCTTCATGCTCCGGAAGGCAAAGGCCATCATGGAGGAAGAGGGGGCAAAGTTTGTCTTCACTGGCGAGGTCGTCGGGCAACGTCCCAAATCCCAGATGCGAGATACCCTCAGGCTCATCGAGAAAGAAAGCGGGCTTTCGGGGCTTTTGCTCCGGCCGCTTTCGGCAAAGCTCCTCCCTCCGACCATCCCGGAGCTCGAGGGATGGGTCAGGCGAGAAGAGCTCCTCGGCATCGCCGGAAGGGGACGAAAAGCGCAGTTTGGGCTGGCAGAGCGCTTCGGAATTGAGGAGTACACGAGTCCTGCCGGGGGGTGCCTGCTCACCGACCCTATCTTCTCGAAGCGCCTGAAAGACCTCCTGGACCACGATGCGTTCACCCTCGAAAACGTCGAGCTTCTGAAGCTCGGGAGGCATTTCCGGTTCACCCCCTGGTACAAACTCGTCGTGGGGAGGAACGAAGGTGAGAACCGGGCGCTGCTTCGCCTTGCCCGGGAGGGAGACTTCCTTTTCTTCCCCCAGGGCGGGAAAGGGCCCCTGGGCCTTGGAAGAGGAACGGCAGGACCCGAAGATATCGAACGCTCCGCCCAGGTCATTGCCTTCTACACGAAAAACGGTGCGGAGAAAACGGCAGTTATCGTCCGGGACTTCTCTGGAACCTCCAGGGTCCTCGAGGTCCCGAAGTGTCAGGAAAACGTCCTCGAGTCACTACGCATCCCAAAGGGGTGAGAACATGGTGGGAATGGGAACCTCGTGCGGTGTCCACAGTGTGGAGCAATCTCCTGGGACGGAGAGGACCTTCTTCTGCTCTGTCCTTTTTGTGGTGAAGTGTTCGTTGCCTCTTTGAACGACGAGAGGGGGGAGGACCCGTGCGCATTGCCCAGAACATCACCGAACTCATCGGCAACACTCCCCTTGTGTACCTGAGTAAACTCGCCCAGGGACTTCCGGGAAAGGTTGCGGCAAAGCTCGAATTCTTCAACCCCTGCGGAAGCGTCAAAGACCGGATTGCCGTCTCGATGATCGAGGAGGCTGAGCGGCAGGGACTTCTTGGCCCGGACTCCACCATTATCGAGCCCACAAGCGGCAACACCGGCATTGGTCTTGCTTTCGTCTGCGCCCAGCGGGGGTACCGCCTTATCCTCACGATGCCCGAAAGCGTCTCCGTGGAACGACGGAAGATTCTCACCCGGTTCGGCGCCGAAGTGGTCCTGACCCCCCAGGAAGAGGGCATGAGAGGTGCGGTGCGGAAGGCGGAGGAGCTCCTTGCCCAGATCCCGAACTCCTTCATGCCCCAGCAGTTCAAAAATCCTGCAAACCCAAAAATCCACCGGGAAACCACGGCAGAGGAAATCTGGCGGGATACCGATGGGACCATCGACATCTTCGTCGCCGGAGTGGGGACCGGGGGAACCATCACCGGGGTAGCGGAGGTGCTCAAACCTCGCAAACCATCCCTCCGGGTGGTGGCCGTTGAACCGGCCCGCTCGCCAGTGCTTTCTGGGGGTCAGCCCGGACAGCACAAAATCCAGGGGATTGGAGCAGGATTCGTCCCCGATGTTCTGCGCCTTGAGCTTGTGGACGAAATCATCCGGGTTGAGGACGACGCTGCCTTTGCCACCGCCGAACGCCTGGCAAAAGAGGAGGGTATTCTCGCCGGGATTTCCTCAGGAGCCGCTGCCTGGGCGGCGCTTGAGGTAGCGAAAAGACTGGAGAACAGAGACAAACTCATCGTTGTGGTTCTCCCGGACACTGGAGAACGGTATCTCTCAATATGGTGAAGACGGCCGCCTTCACAAAGTTCGAGAGGCTGAAGGACATTCTGGCCTCCCTGCAGGAGGTCGTCGTGGCCTACTCAGGGGGTGTGGACTCGACGTTCCTCCTGTGGGTGAGCTTTCAGGTTCTTGGTCCGAAAGCACGGGGAGTCCTCATCGACACGCCCCTCGTCCCTCCCTACAAAAAAGAGGAGGCGCTGGAAACCTCCCGTACCCTGGGACTCCCCGTGGAGGTGCTCTCCGTAGATATCTGGCAGGAAGAGGGTATCCTCGCCAACGGTCAAAGACGCTGTTACTTCTGCAAGAAATTCCTCTTCTCAAAACTCAAAGCCGCTGCCGGGAAGATCCCGGTGTGCGATGGGACCAATGCTGACGAAACGCGGGAATTCCGCCCGGGCCTTCTGGCCAAAGAGGAACTCGGCGTTCGTTCACCCCTTTATGAGGCCGGGCTCACGAAAAGGGAAATCCGCGAGCTCTCTGCGGCCTTCAACCTCCCCACGGCCTGGAAACCCTCGTACTCGTGCCTGGCCACACGCATTCCCTCTGGAACGCGTCTTGTGCCGGAGCTCCTTGAGCGTGTCGGGGAACTCGAGAGGTCTCTTGAGGAGCTTGGGTTTTCGGGACTCCGGGCCCGCCACCACGGGGACATCGTCCGTCTGGAATTCGAGGAGCAGGATTTCCCCAGGGTCCTTGACCCCGGAATACGGAAGGCAATTCTTGCGCTCTGTAAAAAGGCGGGATACCGCTTTGCGACCCTTGACCTTGCCGGATACCAGAAAGGGAGTATGGATGGAGGATGAAGCAGCGTGTGCTTGTGGCGATGAGCGGAGGAGTGGACTCTTCCGTGGCCTGCTTGCTTTTGAAAGAGGCGGGCTTTGAGGTCATCGGGGTCACGATGTGCCTTGGGGAAGAGGGAGGAGAAGCTCGATGCTGTGGAGGAAGAAGTCCGGGAAATTGCCCGGAAAGCGGCCCTCCCCGTCGCAGAGAAACCCCAGAGCCAGGACCTCTGTTTCATTCCTGGGGGGAACTACCGGGAGTTCCTTTTGCGCCACCTGGGGGAAGAACGGCCAGGGAATATCGTTACAAGAGACGGAAAGGTCCTCGGCCAGCACCGGGGAATCTTCCATTACACCATTGGGCAGCGAAGAGGCCTTGGGATTCGTGCCTCCTATCCCCTCTACGTCATCGCCATCAATCCGGAGCGAAACGAGATCGTGGTGGGTCGTCGGGAGGAGCTTTTGAGCTCTGGACTTGTGGCCCAACCTTTCAACTGGCTTGTTGACGAACCCCCCAGAAAGGCCCTGGTTCAGGTCCGCTACCAGCAAAGGCCCCAGCCGTGTTTTGTAGAAACTGGTGAACACGGTGCCGTGACCATCGTCTTCGAGCAACCCCTGGAGATGGTGACGCCCGGACAGGTTGCTGTCCTCTACGAGGGAGATGTCCTCCTTGGGGGAGGTCCTATTGAGGAGGTCTGGCATGAAAAGCGTTCAGGAACGCATCAGGGAACTGAAAGAGAAGAAGAATGCCGTTATTCTCGCCCACAACTACACCCTTCCTGAAGTGCAGGAAGTGGCAGACTTTGTGGGCGACTCTCTGGGTTTGAGCATTGCGGCTCAGAAAACCTCTGCCGACATCATCGTTTTCTGCGGGGTCTACTTCATGGCAGAAACGGCCAAAATCCTTTCGCCCTATAAAAAGGTGCTCATCCCCGACCCTGAGGCGGGATGCCCCATGGCCGATATGCTGCCCCTTGAGGAACTCCGGAAACTCAGGGCCAGGTACCCTCAGGCCAGGGTCCTCTGCTACGTCAACACCCACGCTGTGGTGAAGGCTGAATGCGACCTTGTGTGCACCTCGGCAAACGCCCCACAGGTGGTGGAGCGGGGGTTTGCCCCCGGCGAGGACATCATTTTTGTTCCTGACCAGTACCTGGCACAGTACGTGGCTGCAAAACTCCAGAGAACGTTCATTCTCTTTCCCGGCTACTGCCCAGTGCACGTGGCCATCACCGAAAACCACATCCTTGAGGCCAAAGCGCAGCACCCCGAGGCCCTGGTCCTTGCCCATCCTGAGTGCCGTCCGGAAGTCCTGCGCCACGCCGACCAGGTCCTCTCCACAGAAGGCATGTGCCGGTACGTCAAAACCTCACCCCATCGGGAGTTCATTGTCGCTACAGAAGTCGGCATCATCCCCCGCATGGAAAAAGAAAACCCTGGAAAACGATTCTTCCCCGCCTTTTCAGGTGCCATCTGCGAGAACATGAAAAGAACCACACTCGAGAAGGTTCTCGTCTCGCTTGAAGAGGAGATTCACGAGGTTACCCTCCCTCAAGAGGTCATCGAAAAGGCACGAAGAGCCATTGAGCGGATGCTTGAGCTCTCGCGATGAACCATGTTCGTCTCCGG
>Ga0072500_118967_pt1 | contig 13467 bp, 17 predicted proteins | sample GBScelen77Swater_FD_63803 | JGI IMG/M metagenome (GOLD analysis project Ga0072500, IMG submission 63803) | Hot spring microbial communities from Great Boiling Spring, Nevada - cellulolytic enrichment S 77C v2 (version 2) | ecosystem: Environmental > Aquatic > Thermal springs > Hot (42-90C) ...
GCAACGTTACAAACCTTCTACCAAAAGCATAACTATTATCGCAGGCATGGTGGTAATGTTGCTTTCTGCATAGAGTTTCCGAAGCTTTACAAGTTTTTCAGCCTGCTTGACTACTTTCTTATAAAAAACTCAAAAAGATTCACTCAGGTGGTGATAATGACTTAACAGTCCCTGCATTATACAAACAAGACAAATGATGTTTTTACTACTACGAAGAAAATACCTTTGCTTCAAGCCTTTCAATCCTAAAAATAATATCCTGCACTATCTCTTTATATGAAAGAGCCTTTTTAAGTTCACCTTTTACTTCTGAAAGCTCAATATACAATGTATCAACACGACTATTAAGGTCGTCGATCCTTTTATTCGTCTCATCTATTCTTTTATTCGTCTCATCTATCCTTTTATTCGTCTCATCTATCCTCTGATTCGTCATATCAATAGCTCTCCTTATATCTCTTAACTCATTTTCTATATTGTTCTGCCTTGCCTCTATAGCAGCCATTCTGGCATTCATCGACTCTATGGCAAGCCTAAAGCCATTAAGCTCCCCAGAAACAGATGCCTTAAAGTCCCTAAACTCCTCCTTTAGCTCCCCTAAAATCATGTCTCTCATCTTTTCTGCTATCTTCTCCCATTCCATTGGGAACCTCCATTTTCAAATTAGTGCTAAATAACAAATAAGGTGTTAACTCAAAAACCCCTCCTTGGAAGTATAAGTTTTTAATATGGTAATTTCGCTCTATATACACGATTTTACTTCTTTATCGACAAAGCTTCAATATCTATCTCTTTAATATAATTGTCTACCTTAAACTGCCACATCCTTAAGATGACCTTCCGAAAATCTTTATTCTTAGGCTGCTATAGCCTGATTGCCTTTCCACTAACAGCTCATCAATCCTCCAGTCCTCGGGTGCCCCTTCTTTTCCACCAATAATGGGCAAAAGGCAGTCTAAGGTAGATTTGACTGTGTCTGTGGGGATCTCACCTATGTTCACGCTCTCTGGAAATATTAAGATGAACCCAAAACCTCTCGTATCTCCTTCCTTTAAAGCCAAGAGAAATAAGCCACTCCGAAAGCCCCCTTGAGGTTGCAGATTTTGGTAATTCCCCTCTGTATTCATCATTAAAGATCTCTTCGCCCTTTATAACCATTTGGGGCTTGCCTTCAAGTATCTCTATTTCTACACCAGTTGGTTTGCCTATATCCTTTCTTGCATACCACCACTCAAGGTTTGTCCTCTTGCCACAAAAATAATCCTTTCTTACCTATAAGAACAGATAAAACTGGCTCTACAAGATTGTCAAGATCATAAGGCTGGCGATTGCGGGTATGAGAGGAAAGTTTAAATCTAAGGGCTATGCCTCTGTAATTTTTCTCCTTTTGACATGGCTGTATACCCTGAGCCAGCTTCTCTTTCCAATCTTTCTCACCACTCGTAGCAAAAGTCGCTGGTTCACCCAGGATTACAACCAGCATTATTGGCTATTCCTTCCCCCTTAACACCTTTTGTGCACCTGATTTCTTGCCCTTGTGGAAGACTACTAATGCTCCTAAGAGAGACAGGATCAAGGACATTACCAGCAACCGATTATCTCTGCTAACAAAGGTCATAAAATAAGGCACTCTCCCTCTTAAGTTTACTCAAAAAACTTAATCTGATTTCAGATAATTGTCAAGAATAAAACATATACAATAGGTATAGATAAATTATCCCTTTCAAAAAGGGCTTCAGAAAGAGTAAGAAGGACTGCAAGAATAAAAATGTAAACTATACCAGCTACTTTTGACAATCCAAAGGCATAAAGTATTAACACTGTAGAAACAAAAAAGCTTAATGAGCCATATAAAGTTTTTCCATAGAACATCTTTGGTCCATCTAAAGCTTTCCCTACAAAGTAGGCAATTGTGTCAGAAATTCCCATTATAAGAATTAAAGCTCGTAACCATACTTCCCAAAGGAAAAGGCTTGCTATCAGCATCCCTAAAATAAAAAACCAAGCATCGGTAAAGCTCTTAGCTTCCCTTTCCTTAAGCACAATCTTCATTTGTAAAAATTTTGGCAACCTATGAGGCTTCCTTAGCCTCACAAATTCCCAAAGGCTTTCTATCAAAAAACATGCAAAAAGTAGAAATATAAAAGTCCCCTTTTCAAAATAGTAAGTTCCGCAAAGGAGAAGCAAGGAAAAGATTACATGAATGAGCTTGCGAAGGAGGAAGCTTTCCTTATTCCCATTCAATGGTTGCAGGGGGTTTAGAGGAAATGTCGTAGACTACTCGGTTTACGCCCTTTACCTCGTTTATTATCCTGTTTGAGAGCCTGGCTAAAAGGTCATAGGGTAAGCGAACCCAGTCTGCTGTCATGGCGTCTTGGCTCTCTACTACCCTTAAGGCTACTACATACTCGTAGGTCCGATAGTCCCCCATCACTCCAACCGTCTTTACTGGAAGTAGGACGGCAAAGCTCTGCCAAACCTTATAATACCAACCAGATGCTAACATCTCTTCTTGGACGATGGAGTCAGCCTCACGAAGGATTTGCAGGCGGTCTTCCGTAACCTCTCCAAGGATCCTTATGGCTAAGCCCGGACCAGGAAATGGTTGCCTCCAGACTATGTGCTTTGGTAACCCAAGAAGTTCAGCAATCTTTCTTACCTCATCCTTAAATAGCTCCCTCAAAGGCTCAATCAACTTAAGTTTCATCTTCTCTGGAAGCCCGCCTACATTATGATGGCTCTTTATCACTGCCGATGGTCCACGAAAAGAGACGCTTTCTATAACATCTGGATAAAGGGTCCCCTGAGCAAGATATCTTACATTTTCAAACTCTTTTGCTTTATTTTCAAAGACTTCAATAAATGTTTCTCCTATAATCTTTCTCTTTCTCTCAGGGTCAGTAACGCCTTTTAGTCTTTCTAAGAAGAGCCTGCTTGCGTCAACATACTCAAGCTTAATCCCTAAGCTTTCCATTAGAGACCTTACTTCTTCAACCTCCCCTTTGCGCAAAAGCCCGTTGTTCACAAAAACGGGTATAAGCCTATCTCCGACCGCCTTATGCACAAGGATAGCGGTGACGGTTGAATCTATACCTCCTGATAGGGCGCAGATCACCCTTTCATCTTTACCTACAAGATTTTTTATCTCAGCAACCGTCGTTTCAATAAAGGATGGCATAGTCCAATTGGGCTGGGAGCCGCAAACCTCAAAAAGAAAGTTTCGAATTATCTCCCCGCCAATCTCTGTATGGACTACTTCAGGATGAAACTGAACGCCAAAGAAGGGCTTGCTTTCGTGGGCTATCACTGCAAAGGGAGAATGCTCAGTCCTTGCAAGAGCGATGAAGCCTGGAGGAAGTTTAATGATCCGGTCGCTATGGCTCATCCAAACTCGGTATGGCTTCTCTTTGCTTAAGCCTTTAAAAATTGGACTTTCACGTAAAATGAAAAGCTCAGCAGGACCAAATTCCCTTTTTTCGCTCCTCTCAACCTCACCCCCAAGAAGATGCGCCATAAGCTGAGCCCCGTAGCAGATACCCAGAATAGGAACTCCAAGCTCAAAGACTTCTTTTGGCAAAAGGGGTGCACCTTCATCGTAGACGCTTGCCGGTCCACCTGAAAGTATTATTCCCTTTGGATTAAAGGCTTTCACCTCCTCAAGACTAATCAAACAGGGTTTGATCTCGCTGTAGACATTGTTTTCTCTAACCCTTCTTGCGATGAGTTGGGTTGTTTGGGACCCAAAATCAAGGACAAGTATACCCTGTGGGTGCATCTTTCATCTCCTTATTTTACGAAATAAATAAATAGCGATTACAAAGATTATAACCAATAAGCCTATCAAACCCATCTCAATAAGATAAAAGGTTATTCTTTCTGCTGAATACACAACTGGATGAGCTATTTCAAAGGTAAGCACAAGTAGTCTTCTGACTAATGCAGTTATAGCAACGAGTAAAAAAGGCTCCACACATTTAATAGCGCTTTCTTCAAGGATTGCTACCATAACCGTATAAAAAAGCTCAACTACTATCAAAGCAACAAGTATTTTGTCTAAAAATTTAACGACACCATAAGAAATATCCTTCATGTCAAACAATGAAATTAGAACAAACAAACCATCAACGAGGATTAGACCAAAGACGATCAACAAACCAAGAGAAATTAAAAGGTATAAAATTTCCTCTATCTTTAAAAGCTTTTCCTTTAAAGAAACTTTAAAACTTTGATTGTCCTTTCGTTGTTCAGTCATTTTTCCCCGTTCTACACTTTTATAGAGTTGTATTTGGTCATTACCTTTAACAGGTCTTCCTGTAAAAGGTCTTCCAAGGCTTGGGTAGCCAGCTCAATTACCTTTTCAACGATTGAATACTCCTCAAAAGTAAAGGGCGAGAGGACAAAATCTCTTGGGGCTACTCCTGCTGGTGGACGACCGATGCCAAGCTTTAGCCTGGGGAATGTATTTACACCAAGCTCTGAAATTATAGACTTTACTCCGTTATGCCCCCCTGCTCCCCCCTTAGGTAAAAGCTTAATCCTTCCAAGGGGTAAGTCCATATCATCGTATATAACCAAGAGCTCTTCGGGCTTTAGTCCCTCTTTTTTGAAAAGCTTTTTAACGGCAACTCCTGAGAGGTTCATGTAGGTCATGGGTTTAAAAAGGAGGCAAGTCCCGTTTAGCCTTGCAACTTCAGCAGGATAGAAATCATCATACTTAAACCTTAGCCGCCGTTTTTCCGCAAAGGCAGACACTACCATAAAACCAAAATTATGCCTCGTCCTCTCGTAATTTTTCCCAGGATTACCAAGCCCACAAAAGACCCACATCTAACGCGCATCTATTAAGTAGCAGTTTCTTCAGCACCTTCTCCTTTCTCTTCCTCTTCAGCAACTACTGTGCAGACTGTCTCCTCCGGACGGTCCTTAATTTTTATCCCCTCTGGCACTTTGATATCCCTAACATGCAAGCTATCTCCTACGTCAAGATGGCTTATATCAACGACGATCTTATCCGGAATGGCGGTAGGCAAGCATTCCACAGTAAGCTCATGCAAGAAAACTTCAAGAATTCCACCTTTAGTAAGCCCAACCGGTCTTCCAACAAATTCGATCGGGACCTCTATTTCAAGAACATTCTCTGCTGAGACAGCATAAAAATCTAAATGAATGAACCTGTCCGTAACAGGGTCTCTCTGAAATTCCTTTAATATACATTGATACTTTTGGGTCTCACCGTTAGCAACCTCAAGAAGATAAAGCACCGTCTCTCCTTTATACCGGTTGTAAACCCTTTCGAATTCATTGAAGTTCACAGCGATAGGGAGCGGCTCTATCCCAGGTCCGTAAATTATAGCAGGGATCTTACCCTGTTTGCGAAGCTTTTTGCAAACCTCTTTCCCAACTTTCTCTCTCTTCTGAGCTGAAAGCGTTGCCTGTTTCATCTCTTTCCCTCCTTAAGAGTAATAATTATTATATAAAAAGTGAGCTAATAGAGTCGTCCGTGTGGATCCTTCTTATTGCCTCTCCTAAAAGTTTGGAGACAGTGAGCACTTTAATTTTATCAAGCCTCTGAGCTTCTTCCCTTAGAGGGATGGTATCGCTAACCACTACCTCCTTGATAGGAGATTGGGCAAGTCTTTCTACTGCCGGTCCTGAAAGGACCGGATGAGTGGCTACGGCATAAACCTCCTTTGCACCTCTATCCATGATGGCTGAAGCTGCTTTACAGATGGTTCCTGCAGTGTCGATCATGTCGTCAATGATGACCGCAATTTTATCCTTTACATCTCCGATGATGTTCATGACCTCGCTTTCGTTTGGTCTTGGTCTTCTTTTGTCCACAATAGCCATGGTTGCGTTTAACCTTTTTGCATACTCCCTTGCCCTCTCAACACCTCCGGCATCTGGGGAAACTATAACTATCTCCTCTCCGCGAAATTTGTCCTTTAAATATTCCAAGAAGACTGGCATGGCATAAAGATGGTCAACTGGAATGTCAAAGAAGCCCTGGATCTGTCCAGCGTGTAGGTCCATGGTAAGGACCCTTCTTGCCCCAGCCACCACGATGACATTAGCTACGAGCTTTGCGGTGATGGGAGTCCTCGGAGCAGTCTTTCTATCCTGCCTTGCATATCCGTAGTAGGGGATGACGGCGGTAATCCTCCTTGCTGATGCCCTCCTTGCGGCATCTACCATGATAAGTAGCTCAACTAAGTTCTCATTAACCGGCGGACAAGTAGGTTGAATGATAAACACATCTGCCCCGCGCACATTTTCCTTGATCTCAACAAAGATCTCACCATCGCTAAAGCGGGTTATCTTGGTTTGCACTAAAGGAGTAGCTAAGTACTCGCTTATCTTTTGGGCAAGCTCAGGGTTTGCCGTCCCAGAAATGAGCTTCATATGGTTTAAGAACATCCTTCCTCCTCCTTTTTAAAACTAAAATTTATGTCCCCCTCGGCTGTCATCCCAAGGCACAATCTACCAAAGGACCTCTCAGAAACATCTTTGTTGTAGGAGTAAACCTAAAGGTTTACACCTACAAACTGCGAGCAAGATAAATTTTACCACCCTTTAAAAAATTTTTTAGTAGGTCATAGGCTTTAGTAGCCGATTTTTCATCCTCAAAGACTGCAAAAAGCGTTGAACCTGTTCCACTTAAACCTATAGCCTTAGCGCCCGTCCTTCTAAAGCTTTTTTCAATGTCCTGAAATTGAGGATATTCAGAATAGATCAAATTTTTAAAATCGTTTATTAGCCCCCTTGGATCTTGCCAAGGTGGTAGGTCTTCACTGTAAAGATAAGGCTTTTTTTCACCTTTAAAATTTAAAGCCCTGTAAGCCCAGGCAGTCTCAACTTTAAAACCAGGATAATAAAGGAGATAAAAGGCTTGGAAGTTAGGATAGGGTTTTAAAATCTCTCCTATGCCAAACCCGCAGGCTGAAGGATAATCTTCAATAAAAAAAGGGACATCGGCACCAAGTTTTTTCCCGAGGGAAAGAAGTTCTCCCTTAGGTATCCCAAACCTTTGCCCTAAGAACTTAAGAAAGGTTCCAGCGTTACTGCTTCCTCCCCCAAGACCAGCGCCAAGAGGGATTCGCTTTATAACTCTCACTTTAAAGCCATCCTTTATTCCATAAGTGTCGGTAAAAAGCTTATAAGCCCGAAATACCAAGTTCCTCTCTATCGGGATGTTTTCCTCTGCTAAAAACTCAAGCTCAAACCTTGGATGTGGCTTAACCTCAAGCTCATCAAAGAGGGTTATCTTTTGGTATATGGTGTAGATTTCGTGATAGCCGTCCTCCCTCTTTTTTAGAACTTGAAGGGTAAGGTTGATTTTGGCTGGGGAAAGCAAACTCTCAAAATTCATGAAAGATTTTAGAAAAAGCTTAGGGACAGAGCTTAACGAAGCGGAGCTTTAAATCAAAAAGGATGCTCTTAAACAGCTCCTCTTCCTCGGGTGTAAGGTTCCCTTTTGTCTTTTCGCGGAGCATCTCCAGAGTATCTATCACCTGCTTTGCTAAAACAAGGTCTACCCTCTTTTCCTTAGTTAAGGGGTCAGGCAATTCTCCAAGGTGGACAAGGGCTGCAGTGTTTAAAGAAAGGATGAAGGTGCTAAAGGTTATTAAATTTGAGAAGTCATCCTGCCAGTCCATGCTTAACTCCCCTTCTTCTTAGTAATTACTATCTCAGGCTTTGAGACAAAGTATCCCGAAGTTGGTTTTCGTTCGCTTAGGGCATCGGATAGTTTTTTTATCCTATCGGTGGGATAAAATTCCTTTGCCTTCTCTAAGAACCTTTTGGCATCCTTATACTTTCCGTCTATAAGATAATCCCTTGCCCTCTTAAGAATTGCGCTCTCCCTTGCTCGCCTTGTTGAAGAAGCATCTTTAAAGGAAAAGATTGAAGGCACCTTTATCACTTGCTTTGATTGGCACTGAGGACAGGCTGGAAAATCCTCATCAATACTTAAAAGGCTTTCAAAAAAATGACCGCAAACTTCGCAGCTAAACTCGTAGATAGGCACAATTCAATTATAATCCCTCCTTTGCGTATCTTCAAGTTGTTTTATAATAAGTAGTAAATGCAGAACCTTCGTCCAACAAGCCTTGAAGAGTTTATCGGACAAAGACGGGTCGTTGAAGAGCTCTCTATCTACATAAACTCGGTTAAACAGCGAAGGGATGCCTTCCCTCATACCCTATTCATCGGGGCTCCTGGACTTGGAAAAACAACGCTTTCACGAATCATCGCCCATGAGCTTAGACGGAATTTAAAAGAAACCTCAGGACCGGTTCTTGAAAAACCGGGCATCATAGCAAGCCTGTTGACAAGCCTTCGTGATGGAGACATCCTCTTCATCGACGAGGTTCACAGGATCCCCAAGGTCTGCCAGGAGATTCTCTACACTGCCATGGAAGATTTTGCCCTTGACATCGTAATTGGCAAGGGCTCTACCTCGAAGACAATTCGCTTAAAGCTTCCCAAGTTCACCTTGATTGGAGCTACAAACAAGCCCAATCTTTGTCTACCCCCTCTTCTTGACCGCTTCCAACTTGTGTTTAAGCTTGATTTCTACGACGAGGCTGAGCTTGCGGAGATTGTAGAAAGGGCAGGAAAGGAGCTTGGTTTAAACCTTGAGCGTTCAGCATCCCTTCTTCTTGCAAAGGCTGGAAAGGGCATACCGAGGCAGGCTCTAAACTTACTTAGAAGGTTTTACGAATACTTAAACGGCACAAATAAAGACCTAAAAAGGCAGATAACATCAGAGACCGTGAATGAATTCTTAAGGCTTCTTGACATAGATGAATGGGGTCTCTCGCCAGAAGACAGGCGTTATCTTTTCACCCTTTACCACCACTTTAACGGAGGTCCAGCTGGACTTGAAAGCTTAGCCTTAACCTCGCAGATCTCTCCTTCCGAGCTTGAGACTATCTTTGAGCCCCCTTTAATCAGACTTGGGCTTGTCTCTCGCACAAGGAGAGGACGGGTGCTAACTGAACTTGGCAAACGCTACATCTTAGAAAAGGGCTTAGTCCTCGGGGGGAGACAAAGCAATGTCCCTTTTTAAATTAAGTCCCCAAGCTTTAAGAGCTAAGAAGAAGAAAGAGGTCATCTGCGGGGTCACAGCCTACGATTATGTCTCGGCAAAGCTTGCTGAAATGGCTGGCGTTGACTTTATCCTTATCGGTGATTCTGCAAACATGGTTATGCTTGGAGAGGAGGACACCTATTCTATTACCATGGAAGAGATGCTCCTTTTTTGCAAGGCAGTTGCCAGAGGGGCTCCAAACACTTTAAGAATTGGCGACATGCCCTTTCTTAGCTATCACACATCCATAGAAAAGGCTATAGAGAACGCAGGAAGGTTTATCAAAGAAGGAAGGTGCCATGGGGTAAAGATTGAAGGCGGAGCTGAAGTCGTTCCGCTTGTTAAACGCCTTGTCTCTTTTGGGATACCTGTTCTTGGACACATTGGACTAACACCTCAGAGGAGCTTAGAACTTGGGGGGCTTAAGGCTCAAGGAAAGGATTTTAAAACAGCAAGGGAGCTTCTTTCTTCGGCAAAGGCTCTTGAGAAGGCTGGTTGCTTTGCCATCGTCCTTGAGTGTGTCCCCTCTGACCTTTCAAAGCTCATTACTGAAAACCTAAGCATCCCAACAATTGGCATAGGAGCTGGACCCTTCACCGATGGTCAGATCCTTGTCTTCCACGATGTAGTTGGACTTTTGCCAGGCTTTCGCCCAAAGTTCGTAAAGTCTTACATTAACGGGTTTGAGCTTCTAAAATCAGCCCTTGAAGCCTACAAAAAAGAAGTAAAAGAAAAAGCCTTCCCCACAGAGGAGCATTCCTTTTCCATCAATCCCCAAATACTTGAAAGGCTAAAGCAGAAGAGCAAATCATGAAGCTTGCCGGTCTTTATGCCATAACGGATGAAAGGCTCACCCCTTATGAAGGGGGGAAAATCTTTCAGTTAGTTGAAAAGGTTTTAAAAGGTGGAGCAAGGGTGGTTCAGCTTCGGGATAAGACTAATCCAGATGAAAAGCTAATTCCTATCGCTGAAAAACTAAAGGAGCTTTGCCATGCCTATTCAGCCCTTTTTGTCGTTAACGATAGAGTAAAGTTGGCACAAGAGATTTCTGCAGACGGGGTTCATGTGGGGAAGGATGACGAAGACATAGCTCTTTTACGAAAACTTTTACCAAAGGATGCGGTGGTTGGTGTTTCCTGCTATGCAGACCTTGAACGCGCAAAAAGGGCTCAAAGCCTTGGGGCAAGCTATGTTGCCTTTGGGAGCTTTTTCCCCTCTCCAACCAAACCAGAGGCTCCTTTAGCTCCCTTTGAAATTCTACCAAAAGCTAAGAAGGAGCTAAGCATACCCATCTGCGCAATCGGTGGCATAACTCTTGAAAATGCAGAAATTCTTATAAAGCAGGGTGCTGACCTTATCGCCGTAATAAGCGACCTTTGGACAGGCAATGACCCAGAAGAAAGAGCACGAGGCTACACTGAGCTGTTCAAAAAGTATGGAAAGCTATGAAACTTATGGAGTTGCGCTTCTTTCAACTTGCCACTCTTCTTCAGGATGTGTAGAGACAGCAACCCCAAGGTCTCTTACCTTCTCTAAGTATTCAGGAAACTTGAGGATTGCTCCTTTTTCGTCAACACCACGAAAGAATAATCCCCCTACATAAACACCCCAGCAGGCATCCATAACATACTTAAAGGTCCTAACAAGCCCCTCAAAAAGCTTCTTACCCTTTGTTGCTCCAACAGCAAGAAGTAATCCCTTAGGAGTTTTCCCAAGAGGATGAGGGGCATTTAGGCGGTATTTCCGGCACCAAAGGGCTTGGAAACGCTCAAAAAAGGCTTGTAGCATCGCCGGATGAGCGTAGAAAAATATGGGGGTTGCACAGACTATCACATCAGAAGAGAGAATTTTTTCGTAGATAGGGGTTAGATCGTCCTTTAAGACGCATTCTCCAGTTTCGTCGCAGCCTCCGCACTCAATGCAGGGTGAAAATTTAAGCTGATAGAGGGAAATCTTTTCTACGCTTGCACCTTTTGATGAGGCCCCCTCGATAAAAGCAGAAAGAAGAAGGTCTGAGTTTCCTCCTAAGCGAGGGCTTCCATGAACGGCTAAGACTTTAACCAATGCCTTAACCCTGCTCTATTGTCTTTTTTACTACTCGATGGACCAAGGTAAAGACTTCCTCAAAAGTTGCCGGAGAGCAGCGGCCCATCTCAATGAACTTGATGACTATCTCTTTTGTTGTGCGAAGGATTGTTTCTTCGACAGGATTTAAAGCCTGTCTTTCTCCGAGGTTTTGGCGTTTTTCTAAGTTGATTATCTTATCTTGAGGCATAAAAGATTAGATGGTGGAGCCGGTGGGACTTGAACCCACGACCTCGTGAATGCCATTCACGCGCTCTCCCTCTGAGCTACGGCCCCAAACTTTTTATTTATTTTAAGATTAAATTTTCCTCTTGTCAAGAAACCAAGGAGGCTGTTCTAAAATTCTTACAAGCACAGCTTGCCATCTTGAAGGAGCATCCGCAACCTAAGGCTTCCCTCTATGTACAACTTCTTTCCTGCCTCTCAACCAAACTTATAGGGCTGAAAAGAATTTGTTAAAAATTTGTTAAATATTTCACAAAAACTCTTTTTATTCTGAAGATTTGATATTTAAAAGTTATATTAAAAAGGTGACATTTGTTTATTCCAAAATAATTCCAAAATAAGGGGGATGCGCGATGGAACTAAAGGAAAAGGTCAAAGAGGTAGAAGGTGAAGAAGTTAGGGATGAAAAGGGGGAGGAGAGGCAAAGCAATGGGAGTTTAGCCATAAAGGCTCGTTTTTTTATTCCGCCAGAGGTAGAAGTCCTTTTACCAGGTCTTGCCCTAACTGCTTTCATCTCCGCTTTAGCCCTTCATACAGGCTCACAGCTCACCTATGTAACACCGCTCATAGCCTCCCTTGGCATAGGCATGCTTATTAGCAACCTCTTTATCGTCCCATCAACCTACAAGCCTGGCATCTACTTTTCCATGCGCCAAATCCTAAGGCTTGCCGTAGCCCTATTGGGGATCAGGATCACTGTTGATACCATCATAGGTCTTGGCTGGCAGGGGCTTCTTATAGCTATTGTTCCTCTCATCTTAACCTTCATCTTCACCTTGCTCATGGGTAAGGTGCTTAAGGTTCCGGGCACTTCAGCGCTACTCATAGCTACTGGGACTTCAATTTGCGGGGCAGCGGCTATTTTGACTATAGGAGCTCTCACCCGAGCTCGTGATCAGAACATCCTCGTTGCTATTGCTTCAATCACCGTGTTTGGAACTTTCCTTATGCTTATATATCCTTTCCTCTTTAAGCTTGGTCTTTTACCGTTGAATGAAAGTCAGTATGGACATCTGGTAGGAGCTTCGGTGCATGAAGTTGCCCAGGTTGTTACCGCAGCTTTTGCCGGAGGAGAAGTTAGCGGTAAAATTGGAATCCTCATCAAGCTTACCAGGGTCATTGCGCTTATCCCCTTGGCTTTTATTATTGCCTATCTCGTTAGCTTAGGCAAACTTAAGATGGAAGACAAAAGCGTAAAAAGGCAAATCACTGCTCCCCTCTTTCTTTTGGGTTTTGCCTTGATGGTCACCTTAAACTCGCTTGGTTTTTTCACTCCAAAGGCTGTCAAGTGGATAGAGTTCTTTGATATGTTTCTCTTCATGATGGCTATGGCTGGAATGGGCTTAGAAACAGATTTTAGAGCCCTTCTAAAGATTGGCTTTCGTCCCTTCTTCCTTAGCCTCTTTGCGACTATCTTTATCTCAGGGATAAGTTTAATCTTGATAGTAATGCTCCTAAAATAAGCTACTTCTTAGCTCGGCTATGACATAGGTTTAGCTTAGACGATCTGTAGCTTAATGAGCTTACACGGCATGGAACAATGCGGCAAGACAAGGGTCGCATTCCCTTTTTTAAAAGGCTTCCCCTGAGAATAAGCAGAGGGGCTCGACTGTTGCAAGCAGGCTTTAACAAGGGGAGACGGACCTTCCTCACATGTCCTTCTTCAGGGCGTTAGCCCTGAAGGACCTCTGAGGCTCTTCGCTTCGCTCAGGGCGACAGAAGGGAGGCTATTCGGGCTATCGCCCTTAGGGCTTCAGCTCAGGGGCTAAAAAAAAGGCTCTTTGCTGACGCTCAAGACTACGGAGTAGAGAGGTCATCCTGAGGGCCGTAAGGCCCGAAGGATCTCTAATATCCTCATGATACCGAAAAGGGTTTAGATTGACAAGCTTATGAAATGAAAGAAATCAATCGGGGTTTAAAATTTCAAAAAGTTAAAGATGGTTAAAGCTAACATAATGATAGTAAAGCAAATTCCAATAAACCATTGCATAAAATTCAACCTCTTTTCTAAGGACTCAAACCGAGCATTAATCTCCCTCATCAACGCCTCAAACCGAGAGTTCATC
>Ga0072500_129848_pt1 | contig 13460 bp, 16 predicted proteins | sample GBScelen77Swater_FD_63803 | JGI IMG/M metagenome (GOLD analysis project Ga0072500, IMG submission 63803) | Hot spring microbial communities from Great Boiling Spring, Nevada - cellulolytic enrichment S 77C v2 (version 2) | ecosystem: Environmental > Aquatic > Thermal springs > Hot (42-90C) ...
GCAGAGCGATAAGTATCGAGCTGGAGAGATAGAGGAAGACGACAGCTTGGAGGAGGGCCGCGACCATAAGATCGGGCCGCGCCACGCTTATGGTGGTGCCGAAACCCACCGCCGAGATCAGGAGTAGGACAGGTGCACCGACCGCGAACTCTAGCAGAGAGATGACGATTCTGCCTGTAACATGTAGCGTAACGCTCCCCCCAGCAACCAGCACGTTCTCGAGTATCCCCTGCTGTACCGATGTGGAGAGAGGTGGCTGCCCATGTGAAGGATGAGAACAGGATGAAGAAAAAGCTCCAAGTTAACGCGTTGAGGTGGTACTGGGACCTCAGAAGTTCGGGGGGAGTGCATGAAGATTGTGAGAAAAAGGAACACCGTCCAGAACGGATAGGATACGAGGTCGGAGACAAACCAGGCCCCTGCCTGACATACCACTTTAAGCCCCTCGATCTCCAGCCACCACCCTACTAACTGACGCCTCTCATCCTAACATAGAGCGATTCACCAACCTTGTAGACCCATAGCCCGATGAACAGATACACTATGAGAAGTAGATTGGGGGAGTAGGCCGCAACTGGAAAGACCCCATCAATATCTCCCTCGTAGACTCCACCATATGTGAGTAGGGGAGAACCGGACCGAGGGTCTGCAGGAAGATGGATAGGGGGGAGAGGGGGTACGAGAAGCCTGAGACTGCCGCCACCACAGAGTTAAACGCGTTGATAACGGACTCAGGCTCCATGAACACTAGTGTCATCACGCCGACAATCAGGTTCAGCCCAATCACAGGGAGGAGGGCTACTGCTAAGTAGAGAATGGACAGTAGCGTGGTTGAGAGTTGTTGCGGGCCGAAGACAATTAGAACACCTATGCTTGAGATCACTAAGAAGTTGATTATATTGAAGATTGTGCTGGAGTTGACGCGGTTATAACGATGAATGGATTGATTGGCGTGGCCAAGATGTATTCAAGCCTTAAATAGTATTGAATGAGATTGTTGAATATGATAATTAAAAAAGCTAAGATTAGAGGTAGAGATGGAGTATTCGATATAAAGATAGAAGATGATAGAATAACAGAGGTTGCTCCACAGATTCCTGTTAGAGATGATGAAGTAATCGATGTTGATGGAAGATTGGTGATGCCTACATATATTGATATGCATTTCCATCTTGATTCAGTACTGACCGTTGGTGACCCTAGATTCAATCAATCCGGAACTCTACTTGAAGGAATCGAGATATGGTCAGAATATAAGAAGAAGCTCAGTATCGAGGACATAGTAAACAGATGTAGGAAAGCCTTAATGCTCATGGTCTCCTATGGTACAACAAGAATTAGAACTCATGCAGATGTTACCGAGAAGAGTCTGACAACACTTAAGGGACTACTTGAAGTTAAACGCTTATTCAAAGACATAGTAAATATACAGATAACAGCTTTTCCTCAAGATGGAATACTGACCGAGCCTGAGAATGTAGAGTTACTGGAGAAAGCTGTAGAGACTGGCGCCGATAATGTTGGAATGATCCCACACCTAGAGTATACGAGAGAAGACGGTGTCAAATCCATTGAGATAGCATTTGATATAGCTAAAAAATATGATAGAGATATAGATGGACATGTGGATGAGACGGATGATGAGCAATCCCGTTTTCTAGAAGTTGTTGCAGCTAAAACCATCAAAGAAGGATATAAGGGTAGAGTAACCGCTGGACATACCACAGCAATGCACTCCTACAATGATGCATACGCTGATAAACTCTATAGAATTCTTAAAAAGGCAGAGATAACAATTGTACCAAACCCTCTGATAAACATCCATCTTCAAGGAAGATACGATAAATATCCTAAAAGAAGAGGGTTGACGAGAATAAAGGAGTTACTAATGAACGGGGTTAATGTAGCTTTAGGACATGATTGTATTATGGACCCGTGGTATCCACTAGGTAGAGGAGATATGATGCAAGTACTCTTCATGGCAGTACATGTAGCCCAGATGATGGGTTACAATGAGCTTATAAAATCATTTGACCTTATAACAGTTAATGGTGCAAAAGCTCTTAGAATAGAATCTATATACGGTGTTGATAAAGGGAAGAAAGCAGACTTAGTTGTACTTGATGCATTTAATGAGATAGAAGCTTTAGCATATCTTAAACGTCCTCTATATGTTATAAAAAATGGTAGAATAGTGTCGGAAAGGAACATTGAAGAAGTTAAAGTTGTTGACCCAGTATATTGGAAATCTGTAACGCTTGATGAAAGAATATTGAAGTAACTAACGTCAAAGACTTTTTCATATTTAGTTATCATATCATAGAGAATCTCCATATCTCTCGGTCTAGTCATTCTAGAGTATGCGAGGCGAGAAAAGCAATCTCAATCATCTTGTTCCTCACATATGGGTGATAAGCATCAGCTACATCATCTTGTATCTTCTCTATCCAGCATGTTCAGAGTATAAGCATCTCAACTGATTCTAAAGGATAATAAACTTGAAGATTTACTAAAGATAGTAACAAGCTAGGATTATCAATTTCAATCCATAACAATTTGCCGTCAGATTCTTTGATTGATGCTTGTACACCTGAATTCTTTAATAGCTCGTTAAACCATTCTTGCAAAGACATTATTACTCTCTTCGATATGGTTGTAGTAAAGCTTTAGGAGGTTTTACACGTTTACCTAGTATTGCTGATGCAGCTATCGTTGCTATGTATGGTATTGACTGGAAGAATTGATATGGTATCTGGATGACTGTTGCTACAAGCCAGGCTTGGACCGCGTTAAGCATTCCAAAGAAGATGCATGCAAGCCAAACCCATAGAGGATTCCAGTTGCCTAAGATAACTAGTGCTAGAGCTATCCAGCTCCATTCTCCTCCAACGTTCAGGTTGAAGGTTCTCAAATCTACCAAGGAGTAGTATGCCCCCCCTACTGCCATCAACATTGAACCTAGAATCGCCGATACATATCTAGATAGATGTACTCTAATTCTAGCTGCATCAACAGTCTTTGAATTATCCCCTAATGCTCTAATTATCAGCCCCCATTTAGTCTTAAATAATATGATTATGGCGATTGGAGCTAATGCGTAGACTCCGATATAGGTGTATAGGTTCTGTTTGAAGATACTTCCAATTATTGGTAGATTTCCTATTATTGGTATATGAATTGTAGAGGTGGGAGGAACAGTAGGCTCAACTAATGGTGAACCAATTAATACTCTATGGAAGAAGTATGATAAATTCATTGAGAAGAATGTTATAGATATTCCTGCAATATGTTGTTGAACTCCTAGAGTTACAACTAGAAAAGCAAAGATTGCTCCTAACGCTGCTCCCATGAGTGCTGCAGCAACTATTCCGTAGATTATGTTTCCATAGAAGTATGCACCCATGAAACCCCACGCAGCTCCAGATATCATTATGCCGAGTATCCCTAGATTAATCATGCCAGCTCTCTCAATGAATGTCTCACCTATTGCTGCGAAGACTATCGGTGCAGATATAATTAAGGTTAAGCCGATTATACTTGAGACCACCGAGTTAATATAGCTTCCCTTAAAACCTGGATACCCCAAATCTAATATGAAAAAGAAGAACACTACTGCTATAGAAATTATTAAAAGCTTTAGTGTGTTTTTATTGATTGTGATTTTCCTATCTTCAGGATCTAAGGATTGTGGGGGCTTGAGCTTAATAGGTTGGGGTTTTGCTTTTCCAGATTTGCTTCGGATGATCGTTGGTCTATACATATTAAATATACTGAAGATTAGGAGGAAGATTAGTGTCTGAGCTTGTATTATGTCTGAGAGGAAGCTTGGTACACCTGTACTCCAACTCATTGCATTCGCTCCATTTATTAATATGCTGAAGAATAGTGCTGCAACCATTACTCCTATCGGGTTTAGGTTGCCGAGCATTGCTATAGCGAGAGCCACTAAACCATAGTATGGACCTACGAACGGTGTCATGTAGTATAGTATCCCCATCAGCTCTACTGCTCCAGTTAGACCAGCTATTCCACCGCTGAGAAATGCAACCCAGAAGTATGTTCTAGAGATGTTTATACCTTCAAGTATGGCAACTCTTGGGACGGTAACAGCAATCATCTTATTCCTAAAGCTTGTACGGTTAAAGATTATCCAGACGGCGATCAAGACTATGAAAGGTATTATTACGCCTGCGTGAAGCCTAGTCTCAGGAATTAGAATTGGAAGTTTAGCATTAATCCCTATCTCTTGTGATTGAGGATAAGTAGTATAAGGTGAGCGTAAAGGACCTGTCAAAAGACCTGCATTAATCAGCAGTATCGCAGACCATATTAGTATAGTTGTAAGAACTTCATCTTGATTTCTCTTTACTTTAAGCCACCATGATATTAAAGCAACCCCTGAACCTCCCAGATATGCTATTATTAAAATGAGTGGTATCAGCAGGTATGGAGTAAGGTCTTTCAAGACTACACCAAGCCATGCAGCTACTAAGCCTCCCACGATGAATTGACCATGTGTACCGATATTCCAGAATCTAGCTTTAAAAGCTACTGTAACAGCAAGAGCAAGTAGCAGTAAAGGAGTAGCTGTTACAAAAATCTCCGTAGGATAAGACAATGGCCATGTAAATAGATAATAATATACTTGGAAGACATCTCCTCCAGCAATTACGATATAGATGGATGATGCGATTATCGCTAAGAGAGTTGAAGCTACTGGTAATAATATTCTATATTTTAAGGGGAGAAGTTCTCTTCTTACAAGTTTTAAGCTGATCAATTTCTAGGCTACCCCGCTAACCATTAATCCTAGTCTTTCTACAGTGACTTCTTCAGGCTTGAATGTTCCAATGATTCTTCCTCCACTCATTACTGATATTCTATCGCAGAATGCCATCAACTCTTTTACATTAGGAGATATAATGATGGTTGTAAGATTCCTTATCCTTCTTGCATTAACTTTATCAAAGAAGATCTTTGTCCCCATTGGGTCGAGACCAACCGTAGGATGGAGAGCTATCAACAGCCTTACATGACCTCCCATAGCTCTAGCTAGATAAACTCTCTGCATGTTTCCTCCTGATAATGTTATGATAGGTGCTCTAAGATTCTTGACAAGTATCGAGAACTCTTTTACTAAGTTTTCAGCCAATGCTTTCCTCTTCTCAGTATTTATAAAGATCCTTTTAAAATACGAGAAGTTGTCTTCACTGCCAATAGTTAGATTATCCTCTACAGATGCATCAGGTATTATGCCATCTCTAATTCTATCGTCAGATATGAAGGCTACTCCTTTCTTTTTTATTCGAAAAATATCTAGCTTCGTTGCATCTTCACCGAAAAGCAGTATTCTCCCAGATTCTGCACGTCTTAAACCATAAATGCATTCTGCAAGCTCCTTCTCACCTGTTCCAGGTACAACAGCTATTCCATGAGCTTCTCCCGAATACACTATTAAATCTAAATCTTTAACTACAAGATTTCCTCGATCATCTCTAACATTCAGCTTTTCAACTTTAAGAGCATAATCAGTTCCTACAATCTTAGAAGCAGATCTAACTGATTCCGGGACTAAAGCTACATCAAACATGGATCTAATTAATTCTGACATATCTAATCTTTCTGATCTAAAGATTGATGATGCTCTTCCAGTAGTCATCACAATTATCTGGTCGGAAACATCTATTACTTCAGCTAGATCATGCGATATTAAGAGTATTGTATATTCTCTGGGAAGTAAATTTCTCAGCACGTCTTTAATAACTTGTTTCTGCTGAATAGGAAGAAATACTGTTGCTTCATCTAGAATGAGTATAGGCTTTCTTCCAGCCTCACTCAATAATTCACAGAGAAGTAAAGCTTTAGCTATCTCGAAAATTCTTAAATGGCTTATAGGTAGATCTTCAACTCTAGCATCAAGGTTGACCCTAACTCCTAATCTACCCATTAATTCTTCACATCTTCTCTCTAATCCACCAGTCTTGACTGAGATACTGGATAGGAGTAGAGCTAGATGTTCTTTAAGTGTTAAACTAGGTGCTAGATTTGGATTCTGCTCTACTTTTACTACCCCTGCAGAAATTGCTTCATGGAAATCTTCTATCAAATTACCGTAGATGTATATTTCTCCTTTATCTGGGAGAAGATATCCACTTATTAGATTCATTAATGTAGATTTCCCTGCACCGTTAGGTCCAACGACCCCATATAGTATACCCCCATTAAGCTCTAGGGATACATTATCTACGGCTATTACTCCTCCAGGGAAAGTCTTGCTAACCTCTATCAGCTTTACAGCCGTATTCATATTCTGCTCTCTGACCATTTTTAGATCAACTCTAGGTTTAAAGCATTTTGTTGAGTTATCGAATGTTTTTCTTTATTATTGGGAGTTTTAAAGTTTTAGAAGTCAGATACTGGCGGTGTCTCAACAATTAGAACCCATGTTTCTCCTTCCAATATCTTTTTCTCCCATTCTTTGACTAGATCTATTATTTCTTTCGTTAATGGTGGTGAAGGGTTACCGAAATGGTGGAAATCTGCGAGATACGATCCACCGAAAGTCATCCATGAATATGTTCCAAGATTATCTGGAGTCCATGTTCCTGCAAGTACTCTTTCAAAAGCCACCCTTACAGTCGGTCTCATATCCCAGACAAGGCTCGTTATTGTTACTTCTGGAGCTCTCTCATACTGGTCGGCCATCATGCCTACAACCCAGACAGGCTTACCTTCAGCATATGCTTCTCTAGCAGCTTCTTCGGCTCCTACTCTCTCAGCAAAAATTACATCTGCACCTAGGTCTATCAGGGTCTTTGCAAGCCTCTTAGCAGTCGCAGGATGATACCATGGGGATTCTCCTGGCGGAATGTTTCCAAGAAGATATACAACTTTAGCTTTAACATCTGGGTTAACAGTCTTAGCTCCAAGAATGAATGCATTAACTATCCTGTTTACCTCATTTATATCCATAGCTGCTACAACACCTATCTTGTTAGTTTTAGTAATCTTTCCAGCGATTATACCTGCTAGAAAAGCTGGTTGATGTAGCCAGTTATCAAATACTGCAAAGTTGGGCGGAGTAGGGAGATATTCACTTCCAGCTGCGAAAGCTACATTTGGATACTTCTCTGCAACTCTTCTCGCTATATCCTCTTTAAGGAATGCGTCTAGAAAAACTATATCAGCCACTTTAGCTGCATCTTCTAGAGCTAACTCGTATTCCTTTGGATCTATCTTCCTATCTACAAACTTGTAGTCAACTTTAATTCCTTTCGCCTCAAATTCTTCTTTAACAGCTAGAATAGCAGTATGTATAGCGCCATCCCAAGGCTCACTAACAGGTGTTTGGAATACAGCTCTAACTACAAGCTCTTTTTTAGGTTCTACTCCAACAGTAGTTGTTACTGTCTTCTCTACTGTGATTGTCCCCGCACCGATAGCAGATGTAACAGTTCTCTCGATAGTTTGTACCCTCGTCGTAGTTACCGTTGTTGCTGGAAGTAGAATGGGTTCGACTGCAGCTACTATAGCTAAGATAATGATTACGGCAACTAATATTGCAACAGTCCTAGAAACACCACTCACTTTTCTCCCATTCATCATAAGACACCTCAAACATGCATTTAGAAAATGCTCACTTATTAAGGTTATCATAGTGTCCAAATAAGGGGTTTTATTTAAAGGCCGGCTATTACGTCCTGTTTGTATGGAGATAGTGGGTCTTGTTTCAAGCTGCTTCAAGCGTAACAAAAAAGTATGGATGTCAAGGTCCTAGCCGTATTTGGTTACATGTTCTACGGTAGCTGCAGGAAGATATCTAGGGTTCTAAGCCCGGCATTGGAGCCTATAAGCATAATCTCATCCAAGGTTAGAGTTGGTTCAGAGTCAAGTTATAGATTCTGGGGAATTACTGGCTCTGGAAGCTTCCTATGGGAGGAGTAGTCTAAACGCGATAATGTTCTTGCAGAAGGCCCTAAAACTATGCACCAACAAACCTAATGTGATAGCCGATACAGGTGGGCGTTAAACAGGCTATCAGCGCAGGGGTGGTTAAAGATGCTTATTTGGACACTATGCCATTAACGGTGATAATGCATTTATGGGACGAAGAGAAACGTATTGCCTCGACCATATCCGAGGATGGCATAAAATACGGTAACAGAGCGGTTGTCTTCAATGTGTTTAATGACTGTTTCGAGATGTTTTATGGGGAGCGAAGAGGCATATTACCCATGTGTCAGGGAATAACACCTTTCTACCTGACTGAGCTACGGGCCCGTGGAGAACATCTCCGTAGCCGATATTTATCTTATGGGTATTCTATGTCCTCGACCGGTGTTTTGACATACCAGCTGTGGCCGCATCGGGGGCAGTAGAGGCTCCAGATGCGTCTGACCTTTGAGTCGCTGGGCCGCGTGGGTATGGTTAGCTCGTAGCGGCACTTGGGGCAGATATATTCCTCCTTTGTCTCAAGCTTGTCTTCGGTCAAAGTGGCTGCCTCGCGTCGAGCTTCACCCATTCAGGGTAGGTGTAGTTCTCAGCCCTGTAGTCGGGCCTGTAGGGCTTGATGTCTATCACGGGTGTGCCGTCGAAGAGGTCCAGCCCCTCCACGTGGAGCACCCGGCCGTCTCTTCTGACAAGTTTGACGAGAGTGAGCCCGACGGGGTTTGGTCTTACAGGCGAGTCTGTGGAGAAGACGCCTAAGACAGGCAGGTCCTCCTCCCGTATGCCGAGCCTCAAAAGCCTCCTCGGCCTCACCTTCAGCAGGGTTCTGTACTCGGGTGGTGCTTTGTGGAAGACCGAGAGTATGAAGATGTGGCTGTAGCCTTCAACCCCGTCCAATGCCTCCTCATACTCGGGAAGTATCTCGACACGTCCAGGGATCTCGCCCGCATGGGCTTTAACATATTCATCACCGTGGTCAACCCTGACATATCCGACAACCCTAAGCTCAAGCACGGCTAGCTATCCAAGAACCGCTATATAACCCGTCCCTTCATGAAAGTTTCTCAACGATACGCAGCCACTCATCCTCTGTGAGTGTGCCGAACCTTTTCTCGTAGACTATCTTGCCGTGCGGGGATATGCCGAAGATCGTCTCCTGCGTTATAACACGTAGCGTGACGAGGAAGTCGAGGTTTGGCTCCGTGACTATCCACCCGTTTCTGACGCCGTGGCTTGTGAGGAAGTTGTGGATTTTGCTCGCTGTGTCTCCGGGGTCGAAGCTTGAGAGGAGGACGGTAACCTTTCCACCAAACCTCGGGTAGGCCCTCCAGAGCGTTGAGATGTTTTTGCTGCATGTGGGACACCAAGTAGCGAAGAAGACGAGCAGCACAGGCCGCCCCTCCTTAAGCAGCTCTTCCACAGTCACGTATCCGCCGTCAAGCCTTCTCAGCTTTATCTTGAATGCGTGGGCGGCTGAGTGCTCCCCATGGGCCTCAGCGCCACCCGCCCTGTCCCCCAGCATGTGCTGGATAACTCCATCCCAGCCGGTAACCTCGCCACCCTCACGGCGTGCAAACTCAAGGGCCTGGGTGAAGGATTTGAACGCTATAATGCCGTGGCGCATCGGTGTGAGGATTGATGAGCCGACAACATACCATGCCGTAAAAGCCTCCAAAGGCTCCTCGGCGTCATACGAGTATACGACGGCTTTTTCCACCCTAGCCAGAGGCCACACCCCCTGCACAGGCTCCAGGGCCCCTGTGAAGGAGAGGTAGTGAACCACCATGCATGCTATGTCTTCGTATGCGAGGCGTTTCCCGTCGACAACAAGCCCTGCCGCAAACCTCCTATCAACAACCTGCATACCGCAGTAGCTGCACACCTCGCCAACAGGCCAGACATCTCTCCATAACACCGGTCTGCCGAGCAGAAGATATCCCGTGGCAGAAAGGGCGGCGGAACCGGCGACGGCTAGGAAAACCCTCCTCCTCAACCCTGGGCTACTACCTCGACAACCCCCTGCATCCAGGGATGTACCGTGCAGGAATACTCATACCTCCCGGGCCTTGTAAATGTGTAGCTTGCTCTCTGACCTGGCTGGAGCTGGTAGTCGAAGAGCCGGGCCGTGCTGGTTACGGTGTGGAGTGCCGTGTCATCGTTCACCCATACCACTGTGTTGTTGACACCTATCACCACCTTCACGTAGGCTGGCTCGAAGCTCATGCTAGTGTTTGTGGCGGAGCCCGGCGGATTCGATACGATAACCTCTTTCACAGGCCATGTCATGGTCGGTGTGGTCTCCACACGCGTTGCCGGGGTTGTTCTCGGAGTCGGTGTCGCCGTTGTTTTCGGCGCCTCCGAGGGCCTCGCAGTGTAGGCGAGGAAAAAGCCCACTAAAGCGGCCGCGGCCACAACAACAGCGATGGTCAGCACAGCGGGGCGCAAAGCAGCTGGCCTACTCTTCGATGATTATGAGCCCTATCATCCCAGCGTCCGCGTGGCTTACGACGTGGCAGTGAAACAGGTATACGCCGGGATTGTTGTAGACCAGTATGATTGTGTCAGCTGCTCCCGGGACGAGCGGGACTACCTGAGCCGGCCAGCTCCTGCCGCCGAGGACGTACTGTGATTTGTGGTCTCCGACGTGTGCGTGGAAGCTGTGGAAGAGGTCCCCCAAGTTGATTATGTGGAACCGGAGCCTCTCGCCGAGCTTCGCCTTGAAGACGGGCATGCTTTTGTTGAAGAGCTGGGCAACACCCTCCAAGCCTTTGAGCTGCGGGAAGATTGTGCTTTTGCCGGCGTAAATCCTCTCAAGCTCGGGCTCACCTCCCGGCACACCCATGCCGTTCATGATGTAGAAGGGCCTCTGCCCGGTTCCCACTATGGCGCCCCGAACAGCAGGCGTTTCAGCCATGAAGACTACGAAGTTTCTCGACGGAGGCTCATCAACCTCGTCCACTATTATCGCGCCGTAGAGACCCATCAGCATGTGGTCAACTATCCTCAGCCCGCCGTCCGCGGAGTGGCAGTGATAATACCATATCCCGGCCTTCGTAGCGGGCCATTCATACACCCACTCACCGCCCGGCGGTATCATCGAGCCCTTCCCAACCCCTGTAAGTATGTTGATTTGGCTGCCGTCGTGCTGTAGGTCGTAGTAGGGTAGGTGGGGGTGGAGGCTGTGGGTCAGGTTGAGCTTGTTGATCGCCCTAACCCTTATCAGGTCTCCGACCTTGGCGTAGAGGGTTGGGCCCGGCACAGTCCCGTTGTAGGTCCATGCATTCCAGACAACACCGGGAGCCAGCTCGATCTGCGCAGGCTCGATGACTATCGTGTATTCACGTACGTTTCCCTGCTGGGCTACGGCTTTGAAGATGTTGGGGAAGAAAGTTGGGGCCCAGAAGATTGCTGTAGCGTATCCGAAGAGAAACCCTGCGGCGAGCAGGCCTGCGATTATATAGGCTGTTTTCATGGTGTTTTCTTGAGGTGTTTGACTTTTTAGGTTTAACCCGGTTAGGGGGCCATGTTCTTTAGTTACCCTAACATATTAGGTGTGTTGTATACTGCTCTTTTGAAGGTTCAGGCCTTCTGTCCTTGGATGGCTGAGTTGAGGAAACATGTTACAGGCCTTGAGGTGCTCAGCTGCAGGCCTGTATTCCACGGCGGGGGAGCAAGCGCCGTTGTCTACTTCAAGACACGTAGAGACCTGAAGGAGGTGGAGAACATCGTCAAAAGCATACAACACATAACCGGGGTAAGCTTCTCCAAGGTTGGTAAAGGCGGCTGGAGCGTGGGAATAGTAACATCCCTTTTTTGCCCCTGCACCAGACTTGGCATACCCAACGTCCACATACTGAGAATAGGTGTTGAAGGCGACTGGCTCATTTTCCAGCTTGTTTTTCACGACCTATCGGAGTTCGCCGAGGTTACCGAGAGGTTGAAGAACATGGGTGTCAGGTATGTCTTCGAAAAACCTAAGCGGTTTAAGGCCGGGCTCCTGCTTACGCCGAGGCAGGAGGAGGTTCTTATACACGCATACCTCAACGGCTACTTCCGCAACCCAAGGCCGGCGACGGTAAACCATCTGGCCCGGAAGCTCGGAGTCTCAACACCGACATACACCGAAACCCTGAGAAGGGCGCTGGCAAAGCTTGCGGAGAACGTTGTCTTCAAACACGGGCCGTCAAAGCTTAAACTACCTAAAGCCCTTCCGGGAATGCATCATAAATAACCTTCGGGGAATGCCTCATATCTGCCGTGCGGGCGAAGGCAGTTATCCAGTCCGTCGTATATTACTCACTAAAAAGCTTGAAGCAGCTAATGCTTATCATCCATAACCTTCCCCTTTATCTCGTTCTGGCTGTATGTTGCCAAAAGGATTAAATCGCTCAGCTTCATACCCCATACCCCGCCCCACATCCATATATCCTATTCAAACCCCTCAAAATCGAGGCTTACCCGTGGCCTGTCCCCATCGTTGCCCTTCCTGCCTTCCTTTCTTGTCTTAGTCCCACAGACAGGGCATTTATCAGCATCGTAGTAGCCCGTCCCGCATGAGGAGCAGAAGTAGAACCCTCTACCGTAGTAGGCCCTCCTTATCTGAGGTGGATACATAGCCTCCTCATCCTCTTTATAGAACATCTCGAAACAGCTATCCAACACCTTTATCTTACCTGCTTCGTCAAAAAGTAGCAATACGAAATCCGGCTGCAAAACCTGCTAAGGGCTGTCAAGCTAGGACTCTGTAGGTGGACATGTGGTTGTGGAAGGCGGATGCAGGCCGTAGCCTACACCATCCTGAAAAAGTATGAGGTCGAGAAGGGCTCGTATTCAAACATGACGGATGGGGTTGTGAGACTGTCAACTTAAGGCTATCCATGCCTTTATCCATCTTTCTGTTGTTTTATGTTGAACTGTCTTATCCTCCTCTTCAGCTTGGGGAACCACTGCTCTATCGAGTTTCTAATACCGAATATCTCACACCTATACCTTATTCCCAGAACCTTCATATACCATGGACCCCTATCAGTATAGGTCGTCGGCCTGCCTCTATACCTACTCTCCACCAAGTATTCACCCAAACCCCTACCCCTAGATACCTGTAGAGATACAACATCACTTCCCTGGCAGCCCATAGATAAGCCCTCCCAGACAGGTTACAGCCTCATCCACCGCTATCCCTAAGAAACCACCTCCTGACAGACTCCCAGCTGACAACCACCAAAAACAGAGGATAAGCAAAGGCCATAAACCTACCTTAAGTTGACAGTCTCAATGAGAGAGATGCGCTGAAACCAGCTGTAAAAGCCATAGAGAAGCAGATGGATGAGTTAGCTCTTAAGATAGCTGAGGCCGGCAGGAGATACCCGGCCTATAATAGACTTGCCAGTGAGCTGAACATTAACAGTCCGTCGGGGAAAGAGGCGCTGGCCGAGCTTATGGCATACGTAGACTTCGCCAACAGCCCACTAAGAGGCATTAAAAAGCTTCTAGGACTATACAGGCCTGTGAAA
>Ga0072500_153752_pt1 | contig 13450 bp, 7 predicted proteins | sample GBScelen77Swater_FD_63803 | JGI IMG/M metagenome (GOLD analysis project Ga0072500, IMG submission 63803) | Hot spring microbial communities from Great Boiling Spring, Nevada - cellulolytic enrichment S 77C v2 (version 2) | ecosystem: Environmental > Aquatic > Thermal springs > Hot (42-90C) ...
ATTGCCCGAACTGTTCATGCGCATCGGCATCCACACAGGCGAATTGGTCTTCGGAGCCATCGGCTCTAAACGCCAATCCGACTTAACCGTCATCGGCGATACGGTCAATGTCGCTTCCCGATTGGAGGGCATGAACAAAGAGTTTGGCAGCAGAATCCTTATCAGCGAAGTGACTTACGAATCTGCTCAAGCCGCTGGCGCTCGTTTGATCGCTGAATCCGTCGGTGAAGTGATGGTGCGTGGACGGGCGCGCCCCTTGCGAGTTTACAAGGTTCTGGGCGTGGATGATGTTTTGCTCCCTGAAGCGAATGCTGTCATCGGTCACACGGTAGAGCGAAAAGTGGCGTTATAGTTTTCCGTCCCCAAAAGATACTTCTGCAAGTCAAGGAGGTGGCGAATATGCGTCGGTTGTGGTTGATAGCCTTGTTGGGCGTTTGGACTGGAATGGGCTGGGCGCAACAGGCGACGATTACCGCTGTCGTGCGGGTCGTGGAGCACCAACGGAAGGGAACGGCTCAATGGCTGACCAGCAAAGTCGGCACGACTTTGGAAAACGGTGACCGAGTGCGGACAGGCAAAAGGTCTTACGCCGAAGTCACTTTCGCCGATAAAAGTGTCGTCAAACTTAACGAACGCAGCGAACTTACCATCGCCTCCACCGCTGCTGGCAAGCAGGACATGGAACTGCACCGAGGCAGCCTTTGGGCTCGTTTTGTCAAGGGCTCACAAGCAACTATCAAAGCCAAGACAACTGTCGCAGCCGTTCGTGGCACGGAAATTCTCATCGCCATCTCGCCTGAAGGCATGGTTCTTGTTCGTGTCTTGAGGGGAGTTTTGGACATCCTTTTACCGAGTGGGCAAAGCGTAACTGTCATTTCAGGTCAGCAGATAATCGTCTCTCCCGACCCGACAGCACCACCTCCATCTCCAGCGCCAGCACCTTCGCCTCAATATGGTAGCGATTTGAGACTGACGGATACACCTTTCACCGAATCTTTGGTTTCTGGCTCTCAAGTTTTTGTGACCACTGGGGCACAAGACTTTACGGAAATCCAGAGAACTGATCCAGCCCAATCTTCTGTCAACCCAACAATATCACCAGAAGTGCCGGGCGGAGCACCAGTCGGACCAACCCCACCTCCGCCAACCCCACCACAAACAGGCGGTTTGGAGGTTAATGTCCGAAGCCGACAATTTGGTTTGGAGGCTACGGGTTTGAGTTTGACCAGTGACCGAAGACCGAGGACATTATACGGTGTTCGGTTGCGACCTTCTGGGACGACAGGTCCTTTCTTCTTTGCCCTTTCTTGGCAACCTGTCAATATTGCTGGGACGACCCGAAGTCGTTGGACGGAAACCTACATCACCTACAAGGACGAACGCTTTGGAACTTTCCGAATCGGTAGGCAATGGCTTTCTCAAAGCCCTGTCAACGCTACATTGGTCGGCAAACTCCTTATCAGCGACATCGCTGATGCAGTCTCGTGGCAGCATCGGTTTGGTGCAACCAATGTCACAATTGCCTACCTATACGATGGTCAGCCTGACTTGAACAAGTTTTTCGGTAAACCTGCTGGCGGAAGGAGGCAGGGATTCTATTTGAGGTTGGCTCAACCTGTCCTCAGAGGTGTCGTCGGTCTCAGCACTATGAAGGTTCGCAGCGGAACAGTGGGTTACGCTCTTGACCTTTCTCTACCTATCTTGCCCAATGAAGTGGACATATATGGCGAAATTGGTCGTAACAGTTTGCAACGCAGCAACTTTTACACTATCGGGCTTTACTTCCCCGGCTTGTATCAGCGTTACGACACCGACTTGTTCATTGAATACACGAAAGCGCCCAGAAACCTGCCCGACTTTCTCACTGTTAGGCTCTTTCAGACCATCCTGCCGAACTTGAGGTTCGTTTTCATTGGTGCCCGTCGCGGTGACGAAGCCACCAACGGTAGCGGGGTTGACTGGACTGTAGGTTTGATTTACTCAACTTCCTTTGCCTTGCAGTAAACCGAACGCTGGTGGTTGGCATTGTCAGCAGTTTCGGAGAGTGCCCTAAAAGTCCAAAACCTTCCCATGCTACGGGCTTTAACCCTTAGTTGATGACGAAGAAACTGAGCGCCAACACATAAACGGGACGAGGGACGGGAAAAATTGGGAGGATGAGGCTCCTGCCGAACCCAATTTTCGGCAGGTCGTGAGATGGGCAAATCGGCAGGTCGGGAAAGGCAACGAATGGCAAATAGCAAGTGGCGAATAGCAAGTAGTAGTCTGGAGGAGCGGGCTACTGCCCGACCGAAAGTTTCGGCTTAAGAATTTCGTCATCAACCACTGGTTGAAGCCAGTGACATGAGTAGTTTCAAGAAACCTCTCACTTCATTGAAACTTCCAACCCTTCGCCATCAATCACCACATTCACGCTTGCTCGGCAGTTTTGTGGGTTCCTGACGAACTCAAGGTAGCGCTTCAACTGATGAGCCAAATTCACACTGTTATGGGCGAGGATGACGCTGCCTGAACGCAATTTGTCCCAAGCAGCCAAAAGGATGTCCAAATACACTCCTTTGCCGCCCCTGCCTGCCCCATCGGCGTCAAGGTAGAGCAAATCAATGGTGTCGTCAAAATTCGCCAACACTTCTACTGCATCAGCAGCAATGACCTCAACTGCAGGGTCGTCTGTCAAACTTCTGACATTTCTTTCTGCCCTCGCTGCTTCTTCGGGTTTGATTTCAATGCCGACTAACCTTTTGGCTTCATAGCACTTCCCTTGCCCCACAGCAGCGCCAGCGTTGCAAATGAAAGTGAAACCGCAAAAGATGCCTGCTGCGACCATAACCTTTGGCTGAAGGATTGCGTTGATTGCGTAAATCAGCCTGTGCATTCGCGGCGTAATTGCTGTCCAAGGGATTTCAAACTTTTCGGCAACTTCCCTTCGGTGAGCCAAAAACTTCTCACGGTCATAGTCAGTGTGGGACAAGATGCCAGCATGCTTCAAAATGGCGAGTGCCTCATCAACGACCCGAACCTCGTGCTCCAACGGCTCAATTTGCTTGAACGGCTCTCGGTAGTTCATCACATACCTGTCCCAGTCAGGGCTGCGATACTCAAAAACCATTTCTCACGCCTCCTCGCAAACTTAAGGTTTTTTCGCATGGCAGGAAAGTTTGGTGCTTCGGCAAGGAAAAGTCTGTAGGGGCAAAACTCGTAAGTCACTTTCCACCTCGCAAAACTTCGTGCCAGCGTTGAAGGAGCGTTTGAAGGCGTTGGCGAGTCGTCTCGGAAACGCCACGAACCGCAGGCTTCAAGTTCTTCCGCCATCGCTCTTGAAACTCCTTCAGCATCCCCACAACCTCTGGATGCTTTTCTGGGTAGATAGACGGTTCGTGGAGTGGCTCGCAATAATCCTCCCATGTCCAAATCAGCGCCACTGGCACATCCAACGCTTCCATCATCTCCAACACGCACCTCAAACCCTCCCGACCTGCAGGATGTGAATAACCTTGCGGCACCGCCTTTATTGAAACACCCAATTCGCCAGCATAAACGGGCTTGTCCAGTTCATCGGCAACCTGCTTCAGCACCACAATTTGGTCAAGCCTTTCCTCGCCCCCAAGGTAGAAGTGGAAACTGATGAGGTCAACAGGTTCGGGGTTGATGAGGCGGATGAAGTTGGCTTGTTCTTCTTCCCTGTCCTTCGTCCAGTCCATCTTCTTTTCCCGACGCAACGAACCAAGCCACAAATGCCAAGCAGCAGGTCTCGGCAGCGAAAACCCTGTCCCAACGAGATGATTTGGGTCAAGGGACTTGATGAGGAAGGTTGTCTCGCGAACAAATGCTGCCAATTCGTCGGCACTCCAGTTGTTTCGCTCATCGCGAGGTCCAGGGTTGCGAACGAGATGCTTGTAAGGCTTGGTCAAATCACGGGGCATTATAACTCCCTGCGGGAACATTGGCTTTAGGTCAACGGTCAAGTTTGCTTCGTTGGTCAGTTCCCAAAACAGGATTGTAGGGTCGTCTTTGTAGCGGGTGACGATGTCTTCAACCCAAGCATCAAAAAGCCTTCGGCTCTTTGAGCGTGGATGGTTGACAAAATCTTGCAAACTCTCGCTGGCAAGGTCAGGGAAAGCGATGTGCCACATCAAAACGGGAATTAGCCTCAAGCCTCGTTGACGGCAATCAGAGACCATCTCATCAAAGCGCTTCCAGAAAACATCACGGGCTTCAATGTAAGTGCGCTCAATTTCTGCCGGCCAAAAAGGCAAAGCGTTCACCCGAAGGGCAACCATGCCCGTTTGAGCCAAAGCGTCAAGGGATTTCTTCGCTAATGTGAGTGCTTCGTTACGGTCACGACCAAGCAAGTCGGCGAGGTAAAGGGAGAGCAATTCATGCTTGTTGATGCCAATGGTTCTAAAGGGCTGACCGTCAAGGAGCAACTGAAAGCCTTCACGGCGAAGGAAGGGGGAAGGTTGCTGTGTTGCTTTTGCTTCCACCTTCATCGCAACTGCCGTTCCCAACCCAACCGACGCTTGAAGAAACTGCCTCCTTGTCATCATTTCATCACCTCTTGCTCATGTCCTTGTAGTTGACTGCTCACACCTTTTCATGTTGTCATTATAGCGCCAAAATGAGCACCTTAAGAGGAGGCGTATACCAAAAGGTCTTTCCTTACAAAATGCTAGGTAAGGGTTTGATTTGGTGGGATTGTTGCTAAGTTCGCATTTCTATTGGCATTTTCACATTGCAAGGTGCGCAAAGAGAGGGCGGTGTAGCATGTTGCAGGTTAGTGCCGACCTACTGATGCAGATATGTCCAGAGTGTAACCTGAACAACACCTTGACTGCTTGCAATTGCATCCATTATGGTTTTCACCGTCTTTACAGCGTTTTTACAATCCATCCTGCCCATCGCCTAAAACACCGTGCTATAATAGGCACTTGGTTTTGGTTATTGAAAAGGGTGTGGTCGCAAACTCATATGCGTCTTGGGAGAAAAGGTAACGGAATGGGAAGGGGAAAGGCAATGAAGGGAAAAGCAACGAAGGTAATATGGTCTCTATTCTGGATTAATTTGTCGGTGATCCTGCTTGGGTTGACTCAGGGAGGTCAGGATGAATGGCTAATAGCGACGGGGTTAGGCAAGAGCCGATCGGAAGCCATTCAAGACGCCTTGCGTTCAGTGGTAGAACAAGGGGTTGGTATCTGGGTTCAAGCCCGTAGCCTCATGGTCAATTTAGAGGTGAAAGAAGATGTCGTGAGGACAGTGGTTAAAGGTTATGTCCGTCGCTATGAGATATTGGAAGAGCGGCAAGAAGGTGAAATCTACCAGGTGCGAGTGAGGGCGAAGGTGGCTGATATCTCTCAAGCCATTGACCAATATTTTTCACAGGCTCCTGCCCTTTATCAGGAACTGGGTGAGCCACGCTTCTTTGTGCTGTTAAATGAAGAGGCATTAGGTCGTCCCTTACAGGATGAACATCCTGCCGAACTCGCCATCTTAGACGCTCTGTTGAAAGAGGGAATCCGTGTCGTTGACCGAAGTAGAGCCGAGAAAGTGCGAAGGGATGGTCGGTTACGGGCGCTCCTTTCTGGGCAAAAGGAAGTCGCTTGGGCTATCGTGAGGAAACACAGGCTGAAATCCTTTTGGTTGGCACCGCAAAGGCAGATTTTTTCGGGGAGGTCATTAGTGGAGTTTCAACCTGTCATGCCCATATTGAACTGAAGGCTATCTGGATAGACGACGGTGAGGTGTTGGCAGCAAGGCGACTGGAAAAAGTTGCTGCCGCTGAGTTCCAGTTATCCACAGCAGCTCGGATAGCATTACAAAGGGCAGGGCAGCGGGTTCTTCAAGAAGGTTTCCTTGCCCTAATCGTTAAAGCCTTTGCGTTGGAAGTAGCCGAAGGGCGAACGATAGCCTTGAGGCTTAAAGGAAATTATGATGACCTCATCAAACTTGCCAGCATCGTGGAAAAGTATCATGATTTTGTCAGTGTGGTCAGGGATGAGTATGCCGAGGGGAAAAAGGAAGGATGCCTTTGGGTGCGAGTGAAAGGCGATTTATCCGCCTTCCTTCGTTGGCTCCTCAAACAGCCTTGGAAACACTCCCGATTAAAAGTTCTCCGTAAAAGTGCGAGTGGGCGAGAAGTGACGCTGAGCGCTTTGTAATTCTTTAGCCTTTCGTTTGGAGCAAAAGAGATTTTCTGAGTTGGTTAGCCCCACTCTCTCCCTTGACAATCCCTGCTCAAGATTATCATTACTAACGACAAAGGGTCGCAGGGGGTAATTGTTGAGCCACTACAGGAGGGATAAAACATGAAAGGTTGGATCAGGTTAGTTGTTGTCGCATTGGTGCTCAGTGGGGTCATCTTAGTGGCTGCTCAGCGGGGGCAGAGAGCCACTGTGGCAGTCGCAGCGGTCATTGAGCGGGTAGAACATGGAGCGATTAACTGGACACAGGGTTATGTGGAAGCAATGGGGGAAGCCATCTATCCATCGGGCAAACCACGCTCTCAGGCTCGTCTATTAGCCCGCCGAGGGGCGATCATGGATGCCCAACGCAACCTGTTAGAGATTGTCGCTGGCGTCCGTGTCAGTGCGGAGGCGATGATGCGAGATTTTGAGGTCACTTCCGACATCGTGCGCACCCGCGTGGAAGGCATTGTTAAGGGGGCACAGGTCGTTAAAGAACAAGATTTGGGCGATTCCTACCGAGTGACCTTACGAATCCCCATGCAAGGCGAATTGGCTGCCTTAACCCACACTGTTTTGACTAAGCCCACAGAGATAGATGCCCGCCTTAGTGAAGAGACGGTCTCTCGTTTCTCGCCACCTCAGGTAACGCCTATCACTCCTCCTGAGCCACCTAAGATTTTTCTCCCACCTTTGCCAGAAGTCAGTGAAGGTCCCTTTACAGGAGTGATCATTGACTGTCGTGGCTTTGGGTTGAAACCATCCATGTGCCCCAAAATTCGTAAGTCCGATGGGACAGAAGTCTGGGGAACGGTAAAAGTCAGCCGCGATTTTGTCATTGAGCACGGCATTGTTGGCTATTTGCGAGATATAAAAGACCTGAAGCATCCCGATGTCGTCGCTCGGATTGGTGACCGACCTTTGGTGCTTCGGGCAATCGGGGTTGGGGGTAAACACCGCACCGACCCAATCCTTTCCGATGAGGATGTTCAGCGACTCCTTCAGGAGAACGAAAAATACCGTTTCCTTGACCAGATGCGGGTTATCTTCTTCATTGACAAACCGTGACAAGTCAGAGAAGCGAATCTAACTGTCCCTAAAAGGGAGTGAAGCACTATGCCCGTGCGATGGATGGTCTGTATTATCTTGCTCTTCTTGACTTTTTTGTCTTTCGGTCAACCACCCTTAGCCCGATATGCCGAGCAAGCAGCCGAACAGTTGGCTAAGATGGTCGGCGAACAGAAGGTGAAAATCGCCTTCGGTGCTTTTTCTGTCCAAAAAGACGGTATTGAGTTACCCAGCCCCATGATGGCTGTCTTCCAGTCTTTCCTTGCCGATGCCTTGCAAAAGTCAGGCAAGTTCATACTCCTGCAAGCCGATGAAGCCAAATTGAAAGAATTAGTCAAGGAATGGAAATTGGCTGAATCAGGCTTAACGGCAGAGCAAAAGCAGCGACTGGGCAAACTCTTTGGCGCTGATGCCATCCTTTTTGGAACTGCTATGGAGACCCAGCACCGAGTCGTTATCCGATTGGAGTTGACGGATGTGGAAACTCGGGCGGTGACAACAGTTACTGTTAGTATGGTGAAAGACGAGTTGAATGGCACAGCCCTTTACCCTAAGACGACAGATTCCCTTCAACAGGCACTGGACGAATTGCGCAAACCTGCCACCACCTTACCCTTAAAGGTGAAGGTTAACCCTGAGAGGTTAAACGGGGTCTACTATGAAGGGGAAGAGGTAAGGATTTACCTATGGGCAAACCAATCCTGTTACCTTTGGCTCTTTTATGTTGACGCATCAGGAAGATGGCAATTGCTTTTGCCTAACCCCTACCGCCAAGATAACTTCTTCCAATTCGGCAATGACCCTATCCTTTTCCCCTTCGAAAAGGAGCCGTTCCGCTTCCTTGTTGTCCCACCTTTTGGGACGGAGATGTTTCTCGTCTATGGCAGCACTGCTCCCTTGCCTACGGAAGAGGTAGAAAGGTTGCTTCGGCAAAGAGGGCAAAAAGAAGGGATGCGAGGTATCGTGCAGGGGATGCGAGGACTACTCGTCGCACCCCATCATTCCCAAAAACCTGTCTTTTTTGATGAGGACTATTGCACTATCATAACGCTCCGAAGATGAGCCAAAAAGCAAAAATGAGAAGGAGGGAACTGTGATGGGCAAAGGAACTTATTTGGGCATATCAACCACTCTTCTCATCCTAAGCGCCACCTTTGCATTGCCCCAATCCGACCGACCTACTCTCTTCCTGCAAACAGGACACAGCGCTGCAATTTATTCCGTCACCTTTAGTCCTGATGGTAAGAAGTTGGCTTCAGGGTCACGGGACAACACGGTCATCCTTTGGGATTTATTCAGCGGAAAAGCCGAGAAAATTTTAAAAGGGCATAATAAACCTGTTACTTCTATTGCCTTTAGCCCTGACGGGAGGAAGTTAGCTTCAGGGTCAGTAGACGCAAAGGTTATCCTTTGGGATTTATTCAGCGGAAAAGCCGAGAAGGTATTGGAAGGACATACGATTTTTGTTACCTCAGTCGCTTTTAGTCCTGGCGAAAAAAGGTTGGCTTCAGGGTCGGATGACAACACAGTCATTATTTGGGATTTAGCTAATGGAGAAGCTGAGAAGGTATTGAAAGGACATACGAGTTCTGTTACTTCAGTCACTTTTAGTCACAATGGAAAGAAGTTGGCTTCAGGATCATGGGACAAAACGGTTATTATTTGGGATTTAGACAGTGGACGAATAGAAAAGGTATTAAAAGGACATACAGATCGGGTTTCTTCTGTTGCTTTTAGTCCCGATGGAAAGAAGTTGGCTTCAGGGTCAGGGGACAAGACAGTCATTATTTGGGATTTAGCCAGTGGAAGAGCAGAAAAGATTTTGAAAGGACATACGGGTATTGTTAATTCTGTAGCCTTTAGTCCTGATGGAAAGAAGTTGGCTTCAGGATCAGAAGACAACATGGTCATTATTTGGGATTTACACAGAAGACAAGCCATGGTGTTGAGAGGACATACAAATACTGTTTGGTCTGTTGCTTTTAGTCCTGATGGTAAGAAGCTGGCTTCAGGGTTAAGCGACAAAACAGTTATTATTTGGGATTTAGACAGATGGAAAGCCGAGAAGGTATTGAAGGGACACGAAAGTGATGTTTGGTCTGTCGCTTTCAGTCCCGATGGAAAGAAGTTAGCGTCGGGAGCATGGGACCTTAAGGTCATCCTTTGGGATTTAGCCAGTGGACAAGCCGAGAAAGTATTAAATGGACATACAAGCGTTATCACTTCTGTTGTCTTCAGTCCTGATGGTAAGAAGTTGGCTTCTGGATCAGTGGACAACACGGTCATCCTTTGGGATTTAAACAACGGACGAATAGAGAGGGTATTGAAAGGGCATACGGCTATTGTCTGGTCTGTCGCTTTCAGCCCTGATGGAAAAAAGTTGGCTTCTGGGTCAGCGGATGGGAGTGTGAAAGTTTGGGATGCAGATACAGGTAGGGAATTGGTAACCCTGTTGAGTCTGGACAGCGGGCAAGACTGGCTTATCACTACGCCAGAAGGTTATTACAATGGCTCTCCAAACGGAGCAAACTTGGTGGCTTGGAAGTTAGGGGATGAAATCTACCCTGCTGAACGGTTTGAAGAGCAATTTAAGCGTCCCGATTTGGTAGCGAGGGCTTTGCGAGGTGAACCCCTTCCTGCTAACGCTCCAGTTTTGACTACCCGTAAAGTCCCGCCAATGGCTCAATTCCTTGCCCCACCTGATGGCTCTATTGTTGAAGGCGAAACAGTGCAAGTTGAAGTGCTGGGAATGGATGACGAAAAGGTAACAGACATTGAGTTGTTTGTGAACGGGCGTCCCATTTCCCCTGCGATAAGGCGGGGAATTGCTGTCGTAGGGGAAAAGCCAACGGATGAAGGGCGTTATAAGAGCGTTGCCACCTTCCGCCTAACCGTTCCACTTCCCCCAGGGGAAGAGAGGGTGCAGATAAGGGCAATCGTTTATGACAATGAACGGCTTAAGAGTAACCCTGCTGAAGTGATAGTCTTCCGCCGACTGGCAAGGGGAGAAGTTGCACAGTTGGAAGGCGACCTTTATGTTTTGAGCATTGGTGTCAGCCGTTACAAGAACCTACCCAGAGAAGAACAACTCCAATTCGCCCATAACGATGCAAGGGCGATGGCGGAATTCTTTAAGGGACAAGAGGGGCGACTGTTCAGGCAGGTGCATGTGCGTTTGTTGGTGGACGAACAGGCTACCAAAGAGGCTATTCAGTCGGCTTTATTTGAACTTATTGAGAGGGTCAAGAGGAGCGACACGGTTGTTCTCTTCTTCGCTGGTCACGGTCTTCGGGACGAGGATTTCAACTACTACTTTGCTCCCCATGAATTGGATTTGAAAGACATCAAGGGCACGGGGGTAGCGACGGTGGTGTTTGAGACGGCTTTGAGCAAGGTAGATGCCAAGCAGATTTTTGCCTTCTTTGACACCTGCCATAGCGGTGGAGTTTTGGGAGAATTGAGGGTAGGAACGGAAAGATTGACAGAAGGTTTGATGAAAAAGGCAGGGGTAACAGTTTTTTGTTCCAGCACAGGTGAGGAAGTGTCTTTTGAGCGGGAGGCGTGGGGGCACGGTGCCTTCACGCTGGCTTTGCTGGAAGGTTTGAAGGGGGAGGCAGACAGATTGCCAAAAGACGGTTCGGTAACGATTGCGGAGTTACAAGCCTTCGTTTCTTCACGGGTTTCAGAGTTGACAGAAGGACGACAGAACCCACGCATCCCTTTGCAGATTGGCGGTAACCCAAACGCTCGGCTGGCGATGATAAAATAACTGGCGACGATAAATAAGCCCTGAAGATAATCCTGACCGAAAGGCAGGTGAAAAGTATGAGGCTTTGGATGATGTTTTTGTCGGTCATTTTTGTCTTCGGGCTATTGGTTTCCTTTGTCGGTTACTCTCAACCCTCCGAGCCAAGAAAATGGGCAATAATCATCGGCATTAACGGCTATGAGTATGTCAGAAAACTTCGTTTCTGCGAGGCTGATGCAGAACTCCTTGCTCAGGTGCTTATCCGTGATGGCGGATATTCTCCAGAAAGGGTTCTCTTGATGACCGAAGGTGAAGCAAAAAGGAAGAACCAACCACGCCTTCGTCCCACCTTGGCGAACATCTTGGAGGCTTTGAACAGTTGGCTTGGTGTTCAAAAGGAGCAAGATGTTGTTTTGTTCTTTTTCGCTGGTCACGGGATGAGGAGCGACAAGGGCGAAGATTTCTTGCTTCCAATTGACGCTACGCCTGCTGCTTTGGAACGGACGGCTATACCTGTCTCCTTCCTTTTGGAAAGGTTGCGCCGCTCAGGTGCAAAACAAATCGTTTGCATCTTTGATGCCTGTCGCACCCTTTTTGAAGGTGGGAGAGGGATAGAGATACAGTCTCGTTTCGGTGAGCAAACGGATGCCCTTTTGGAAGCAGAAGTTATCCTTCGTTCCTGCAAGCCAGAAGAAATTTCATGGGAAGACGAAAAGTTAGGGCATGGAGTTTACACTTTCTTCCTTGCTGAGGCTCTGTCTGGGAAAGGAGACGCCGATAAAGATGGTGCTGTCACCGTTGAGGAGACTCATCAGTATGTCTTTGAGATGGTTACCAAAAGGGCGAGGGAGAAGAACGAAAAGCAAACGCCAGAAATCAGCAAGACCTATCGGCAATATGGTGAGATTGTCTTAGCAGGTAACCCTTTGCCTCCTGGAACGCTCCTTTTGACGGGCAGTGAGAGAGGGGTTACGGTTTTCGTTGACGGTGAGTTGAGAGCAACTAACGCTGACTTTCCCATCCACATCCCTGTCAGAGTTGGGCGAAGGGAAATCATCGTCAGGAAAGAAGGGATGGCTGAATTCAGGAAAGTTGTCTTTGTCCAAAGCCAGCAAGTTGAAACCGTAGAGGTGAACTTGAAGGCTGAGAGGGGAAGTTTGAGAGTGGTGACTGAACCTGAAGGGGCAACCGTCTGGCTGCAAAGGGTTAGGAGGGGCGAGACAAAGAGGGACGGTTTAGTCATCACCGATCTTGCTGTCGGTGAATATCTGCTGCGCATTGAAAGGGAGGGCTTTTATCCTTATGAGCAATCAGTGAGAATTGAGGCAGGCAAAGAGCAGTTGCTTAGAATTTCTCTTTTGCCGAGGGGTAGGGAGATTGGTGAGGGGAAAGGTTTTTTGTTCGTTGATTCAGAGCCTTCAGGGGTTGATGTGTATCTTGACGGTCGGCTTATCGGTAAGACTCCCATCTGGCAGGAAATAGTCTCTGTTGGACAGCATCGCCTTGAATTGAGGAGCGAAACTCACGAGAATCTTTTGGAAGAGATTGATGTTGAAGATGCATCTGTTGTCAGGAAGAGTTATCGGCTCAAGCCTGCCTACGGAAATTTGGTGGTGTTCACGGATATTCCTGATGCTGTGGTGAAGGTGGGAAAGCAAGTAGTGCCTTTGAAGGATGGAAGAGGGGAGGTGAGGTTGCCTTGTGGCGAGCACGACCTTGTTGTCCAGATAGGGCAATGGCAACTAAAGCGTAAGGTGGTTGTTTTGAAGGAGAGGACTGTTGAGGAATTCTTTCGGGCAAAAGATTGTGTTGGGCATTTGACCATTCTGAGCGACGAACCGATTAAGGGAGTTACGATAAACGGTGTCAAGATGGAAGTGGAAGTCCCGTTAACTTTGAAAAATTTGCCTGTCGGAGAATATGTGGTTCGCTCCCTGCGGGAAGTTGGAGACATGTGGGAAATTTGGGATGGGAAAGCCCATGTCACTGCAGGACGAACAGAAATCCTTCGGTTAACGAAGAGAACGATAAAGAAATTCTTTCTGAATCATGGAGCTCCAATTAACGAAGTTTCCTTCAGTCCCGACGGAAAGTTTTTGGCTTTGGGTAGTAATGATGAGACGGTGAAGGTATGGGAGGTAGGAAGTTGGAGAGAAGTCGCTACTTTGAAGGGGCATGAGGTTTCTGTGTTGTCAGTAACCTTCAGTCCCGACGGAAAGTTTTTGGCTTCGGGTAGTGGGGATGATACGGTGAAGGTTTGGGAGGTAGGAAGTTGGAGAGAAGTCGCTACTTTGAAGGGGCATGATTGGAGTGTGACTTCCGTAACCTTCAGTCCCGACGGAAAGTTTTTGGCTTCGGGTAGTAATGATGAGACGGTGAAGGTATGGGAGGTAGGAAGTTGGAGAGAAGTCGCTACTTTGAAGGGGCATGATTGGAGTGTGACTTCCGTAACCTT
>Ga0072500_125889_pt1 | contig 13441 bp, 10 predicted proteins | sample GBScelen77Swater_FD_63803 | JGI IMG/M metagenome (GOLD analysis project Ga0072500, IMG submission 63803) | Hot spring microbial communities from Great Boiling Spring, Nevada - cellulolytic enrichment S 77C v2 (version 2) | ecosystem: Environmental > Aquatic > Thermal springs > Hot (42-90C) ...
CTGCAGCTGCGACGACGGGCACGAACGCTACCAGCATTGCGCAGGCAACCCTTCGCACCATCCTCGTCCCTCCGTCTTCACGAGGGTGTCCTTCCCCATAAGAGATTAGCAGAGAGAGACATGTCAAGACCTCGAAGGTACAGTAGGCAAACTCGTGCCTTTCCGCTTCGATGGGGGAGCGAGGCGCACGAGGTCAGGGTACACGTCATCGACCAGCTGGCGTCCATGAGCGGCGCGCGGCGCGGTAGACAGTGGGCGAAGTTCGAAGGAACGTGCGCTCGCCGAACGTTCTGCGGACGGCACGGCACGCACTGTTGGATCACTCCACGGGCATGAGGCAGCGCAAGCTGTCTTACGATCGCTTTCCGACTACCGCCGCCCCCTCCGAGACGATACACGAATCGGGATCAGATCGCATACAGAAGGTTCGGTGCCGTTCCCATGCCCGTGCCGGATCATGCCTGGCTCTCGAGTGCTTGCGTCGGGTTCGCCGAGAGAGTACGTGCGCAAACATCTCTCCCGGCAAGCAGCACACACCGATCGAGATGACTCGAAGCCCCCGAAAAAACCGGAACTTCCCAAACGTAGGCCGAATGCATCGTCTGTCAGCGGGAACCAGCAAGCAGCAGCGACCGGACAGTTGTGCTGCTATTCGATCACGACGGGAGCGACTGCACCAGCGAGCTGCTCGACGCGTTCCCGTGCGACGGCTCCCGGCTGCAACGTCTCCACGCTGGCGGAACCGGCAGCCACGGCCAGCCGCGCAGCCCGCTCGATCGGCCAACCGTGCAGGAGCCCGGTCGCCAGACCGGCCACGAACGCGTCGCCGGCTCCGATCGGGTTGCGGATGGTCACCGCACTCGGCGCGGGCACGAACCACACTCGCTCCTTGGTCGCGACCGCTGCGCCAGCTGCCCCGGCTTTGACGATCGCCGCCAGTCGTACCGCCCGAGCCAGTTCCCTCGCGGCGGCGAGAGACCGTTCACGGAGTTCTGCAGGATCGTCGGTGACGAGTTCGGCGCTGGCTCGTCCGAGCGCGCCCTCCGCCTCGAACACGTTGGGAGCCAAGATGTCCGGCTCGGTCGCGAGTACCGCGACGAGTGCTTCCCGCGCGGCGTCCACGATGATCGGCAAACGGCGCGAGCTAGCGAGCCCGACGCAGTCCGCGTACAACGTCGAGGGGAGACCAGGCGGGAGCGAGCCGATCGCCACGACGAGCGCGCTCTCGGCGAGGTTCGATTCGAGTACGTCGAGCAGCCCAGACGCCAGACTCGCGTCGAGTCGCGGACCCTCTTCATTGAAGACGGTCACCCGACCGCTGTCCTCGAGCACGATCGTGTTGACCCGTGTCTCCGCTTCGATCCAGTATGGGTGCACCCTCAGCCGCTCGTTGCCGGCGAGTTCTGCCACCAGACGACCGATCCACCCCCCGAGGAAGCCGACCACGCACGCTTCGGACCCCAGCGCTGCCGCCGCGCGCACGAGATTCAGCCCCTTCCCGCCCGCCGAGACGAAGGTCGAGCGGAGACGCATGACCGTGCCAGGTACGAGCGATCCGAGCGACCCGATTCGATCCAAGCCGAGGTTCGGGCAAAGAACAGCGATCTTCCCTCCACTCATCGGGTTACTCCACCCTTTCTGCACGGACGAGCGACCGCATCGAAGGGGACCGTGGTGCCTCGACAGGCCAGCGCGAACGTCATACAGGAGCATCCTATCGATCCGATGCCGAGCCCGGAAGACCCCCAGGTTAGGACAACGCGTCGAAGTACCGGAGACTACCTGTCACCGCGCCCGTCTCGAATGGACAGCTTCTCGGTGAGCGGAGAGCGTCGTACACTGGGTCAGCGTGGTGGGAACGACGGGAAAGGGAGCCGCGAGCGATGACGACCGTGCTCGGGAAACCGCTCAAGCGACGCGATGCCGAACCGAAGTTGCGCGGTGAAGCGCGTTATGCCGACGACTTGCACCTTCCTGGGCTCCTCCATGCCCGGCTGGTCACGAGTCCTTACGCACACGCCCGGATCGTCCGCATCGATTGCGACGCAGCACGCCGCACTCCGGGCGTCGTCGCGGTCTTCACCGGTCACGACCTCCTTCCCGAGGGTCCAGAACCGGCCGAGCGAGCCCGGCATCTGCTGGCCCGCGACAAGGTCATCTATGCTGGTCAGCCGGTCGCGATCGTCGTCGCCGAATCAGCGTATGCCGCGGCCGACGCAGCAGCGCTCCTGTCGATCGAGTACGAGGAACTGCCGGCAGTCGTCGATCCTCTCTCCGCCATGACACCCGAGGCCCCGGTCATTCGCCCCAAAGAACTCGAAGGCGAGTGGGCTGAAGCTGGCATGCATGCCACGGTCGCTGGTGGCGAGGAACTCGATGTCCGGCGGTTACCAGCCAACGTCACGAATGCCGTGCGCTTCGAGCGGGGTAACGTGGTGCAGGGTTTTGCCAGCGCCGACGTCGTGATCGAGCGAACGTACCGGACACCATTCGTCCACCAGGCGTATCTCGAGCCGCATGCCTCGGTGGCTGTGCCGCGTCCCGATGGCGGCGTCACCGTCTACACGACCACACAGGGTCAGTTCTATTGCCGCAACGTGACCGCGACGACACTCGGACTCCCGCACGAGCTCGTGACGATCGTGCCGATGGAAGTCGGAGGCGGCTTCGGCGGCAAGACCGTTCTCCTCGAGCCTCTGGCCGCAGCGGTCGCGCTGCGACTCGGCAGACCAGTCAAGCTGGTCCTGACGCGTACCGAAGAGTTTCTGCTCGCCACACCGGCCCCTGCCGCGATCTTCGAGCTCAAGGCTGGTGCTCGCCGCGACGGCACGCTCACGGGGCTCCGAGCCCGGGTCATCTTCGACTCAGGTGCCTACCCCGGCGCGCCAGTCAATATCGCGCTCCTTCTCTTGGGTGGAACTTACCGCTGGGAACATCTCGATCTCCTCGGCTACGAGGTTCTCACCAATAAGCCAGGGACGGGGGCGTATCGTGCACCAGGTGTCCCCCAGGCCACCTTCGCGCTCGAGCAGCTGATCGACGAACTCGCCCGGGCGATCGGGCAGGATCCCCTCGAACTGCGTCTCCGCAACGCTGCGCGGACTGGTGATCTCCAGCCGAACGGTGTTCCCTGGCCACCGATCGGGCTGGTCGACGTGCTCGAGCGCGCCCATCAACACCCCCTCTGGCGTTCACGCCAGCGCCGCCCCAACGAAGGCTGGGGCATCGCGGTCGGTGGATGGCCGGGTGGTATCGAACCTTGTGCAGCGAACATACGGCTGAACCACGACGGCACCTTCACCGTCACGCTCGGGGCTGTCGACATCACCGGCACGCACACGGTTCTCGCCATGATCGCGGCAGAAGTTCTGGGACAGCCGGTCGAGCGGATCCAGGTCAAGCTCCTGCCGAGCGACACTGCTCCCTACGCGGGGATGAGCGGGGGAAGCAAGATCACTTACACGGTCGGGCTCGCGGTGCAAGCAGCAGCGGAGGATGCCAGACGACAGCTCCTCGAGATCGCTGCCAACGAACTCGAAGCGGCGCCCGAGGACCTGGAACTCGCCGAGGGCGCGATCCGCGTCCGCGGGATGCCCGATCGGCAGATCACGCTCCGCGAGATCGCCCACATGAGCATGGTCTTCGGTGGCAAGTATGCACCCGTCTACGGCACGGGCCGGAGCGTCGTCCGCCAGCAGTCCCCCGGCTTCGACGCGCAGATCGCACACGTCGCGGTCGACCCGGAAACCGGCGAGGTGCGGGTGCTCGATCTGGTCGCGATCCAGGACGTCGGGCGCGCACTCAACCCAGCACTCGTCGAGGAGCAGGTGCACGGTGGTGTGGGGCAAGGTATCGGGTGGGCACTGCACGAGGCGATGCGCTGGAGCGAGAACGGCCAACCACTCAACCCCTCCTTCCTCGACTACGATCTCCCCAAAGCGAGCCAGCTGCCTTCGATCGCCGTCGAACTCGTCGAGATCCCCTCGCCGATCGGTCCCTTCGGCGCGAAGGGAGTCGGTGAGCCGCCCGTCGTTCCGACCGCTGCGGCCATCGCCAACGCGATCGCCGATGCGATCGGCGTGCACCTGAGCGAGCTCCCCATCACCCCCGAGCGCGTGCTCGCTGCACTGCGTGGCAGAGCGGTGAGTTGAGCGCGGATGGTATCCCCTCAGTCCCCGGCGGAGTCGGTCCGCCGAAGCGGACCGACTCGCCATCGATTCGCCAGGCGTGTCTCGCGGTGCTCGCGGCAGGCGAGAGCATGTCGGGCAACCCACTCTCGCGGACCAGCCAGGCGGCGCGAGCTCGGGTCGCCATTCGAGCTGGACGTGGTCGCATCGGTGAAGAGATCACCGCACCCTCCCCGACAACCGGAGCGCTCGAGGCTCGCGCCAGCCGGACAGCTCGGATCCCGAGCACCGGACCGGCCCCCGCGTCTCGCCGTGCCTCCCCACGGCGCTCGCCCCGTCCCGTGCTGGCCACGGGGACGAACGTGCTTCCTCTTCACTCGAGCGAGCGCACCGAGCGCCGCTCGTCGCCATCTGCTCATCGGCAAGAGGGTATCGGGTCGGTAGGGCAGTACCGCGCTGGCCCAAGCCTGCCAGGCGCTGCATGCCCGAAGCAGATTCCGAGCTGGTGACCGACCGAAGCGCGACTCGACGAGGCGCTCAGTCGAAGAACGATTCGGGAACCGCCACGTAGGTCACGTCGGCGAGCGCCTCTTCGCCCTCCCGGGTGAGCCAGGTTCCCAGCACGGCGGGGCGGACTGGCCGTCGGGCGACACGCTCTAGGAGTGCCGCCCGCTCACGAGCGCGGAGGATGTCCGAGATCCCGACGCCCCAGGATATCTCGCAGACAACGTAGATCGGCTCGCCTCCGTCCGTCGCGTCGCGTCCCTCCAGCACGAGATCGACCAGCAGCAGCTGCTCCGCCTCCCGTTCGTCCAGGAGACCAGCGTCCGCGCCATCCTCGACCAGACGTGTGAGTTCTTCACTGGACAACACACGCGGGCGCCGCAGGATCTTGCGGAAGAGGCCACCGAACCGACGCTCGACCACCAAGGGGAGGACGAGCCCCTTGAGGCGGCCGAGATCCCGCTCGACACGCTCGAGACGACGCTCGAAATCCTGCATCCGTTCGGTGAGCGCGGCGATCTGGGCCGCCATCTGCTGCATCTGCTCAGTCAAGGCCTCGATCTGCGCCTCGACCCGCTCCATCCGCGCCGTCAAGGCCTCGATCTGCGCCTCCACCCGCTCCATGCGCTCCGTCAAGGCTTCGATCTGCGCTTCGACCCGTTCCATCCGCGCCGTCAGCGCCTCGATCTGCGCCTCCACCCGCTCCATGCTGACGGTGAGTTGGCGGATCTGTTCGGTCGTGGCAGCCTGCTGCTGCTCCACCTGTGCCATCCGCTCGACCAGCGCAGCGATTTGCGTCGCCGTCTCGGCTTGTTGCGCACTGACCGACGCCAGCGCACGCTCCACCGCTTGCTGGAACGATTCCAACTGCTGTGCCAACCGCTCCTGCGTCGCAGCGAGGGACCGAACCAGATCCGGAAGCTGCAAGAGCTCCTCCGAAAGCAACAAGGAACGGACCAGCGCCCGGAACTCTGGCGAGGTCTCCAAAAGGTGCAAAAAGTCCTGAATGTGCTTCGGGTAGGCGCTCACACTGGCGTCCCTCCTCGTCCGCAGCGAAATCATAGCAGGTTCGCCGCGTCGCTGCCGGATGACCGCGTGCGATCAGGCGAGTGGTGCGGTCTCCCACCCTCGCTCGGTCAGGACGAGCGTTTCCCGGTACCCCACGGCACCGAGGAGCGCCCGCGCCTCGCTGAATCCAGCTGCCACATCCTCGGGCCGATGGGCATCAGCTCCGATCAACACTGGAATCCCCAGTTCCCGGCACCGTCGCAGGATCCATTCCCCTGGATAGGGCGCAGCGATCGGGCGGCGGAGACCCGACGTGTTCAACTCGATCGGTACCCCTGCGCGGCTGATCGCCAGCAGTGCTCGCTCCACCGCTGCTCGGTACCAGGCAGCCGACTCGTCGAAGTAACACTCTCCCACGTTCCACTGCTTGACCTTGTCCAAATGACCGATGACGACAGGCAAGTCCAGCCTCGCTGCCCAGTCAGCCAGTCGGGCGAGGAGACCATAATACTCCTCGATCAGCTGGCGAACGTCGCCGCGATAGACTTCCTCGAGTTGCCGAGCGAAGGCTTCCGCCGACTCGTCGACCGCCCACAGCTGCCCCGCCCGGTCTCGTCCCATGAAGTGCAGGCTCACCACCACATAATCGAGGCCGCTGCTCAGCACGACCGCGCGCTGGAAGGCCATCCCCTCGGGAACCAACGTTGGTTCCAGGTAATCGAGTTCGACCCCCAACCACACGGGAAACCGCCCCGACCAGCGCTCCTGAGCTGCCCGCACGTCAGTCCGGTACTGCTGGAAGCGTTCGACCGTCATCGTCCAGTCGCACGGGAACGGTACAGGTGCATGCGACGAAAACCCCACCGCCGCCAGTCCCGCCTCCTGCGCCGTTGCGACGTAGGCCTCGACCGTTCCTGAACCGTCGCAATACCCTGGATGGTTGTGGTAGCTTCCTACGAGCACGACTTCCCTCCTTGCAGGCGAAGAGCGCGCGACGAATCGACTGCCTCACCGGCCGCGAGGAGTACCCTACCATCGCTCGTGGCAAGATGCAGCCTCCAGATCAGCCGACGATCGTCTCGGGAGAAGCGACTCACTGGTGCGAGCGGCGTGTCGCCAGGCACCGTCACCGAGACGCTGCGGAGCATCGGACGCTTCTCGATCGGGTAACCCTGCCCACCTTACTTTCAGCATGCGCCTTCGCGCGCATCGACACGGACGCGACATCGGCCGGCTGGACGACGCTTGGCAACCGGGCCTGTGCGCGTGACAATGCCCATGATGAGCAGCCGAGCATGCTGAGGAGCCAGCGTATGGATACGAGCGAACGGCCGAGCACGCTGCGCCACACCGAGGCGTACTATCACCTCGTCCTGGAGCGGATGATCCCGAAAGCTGAGCCCGCTTTCGAAGCACCCGAGATGCAGGAACGAGTGTGGGGACGCCGCTGGGGAGTCGAGAACGACGTCGGACGTCTCCGGCTCTGCGTCGTGCACCGTCCCGGGGACGAGATGCTCACCGTCCAGCCAGAGGGGCACTACGACCCGACCATCGGCGCTTACATCGACGAGGAGAACCAATGGTACTGGCGGGACAGCAACCCGCCTGACCTCACCCGCATGCAAGCCGAGCACGACGCGCTGGTGACCGCTCTTCGGGCAGAGGGTGTCGAAGTCGTTTCCGTCGACTGCCCACCTCGCGACCCGCATGCCGTCTTCACGCGCGATATGGCGGTCGCCGTCAAAGGGGGTGCCGTCGTCTGTCGTCTCGGCCTCGTCGGGCGCCATCCCCAGGCTGGCCGACGCGGCGAGGAAGCGTTCATCACCCGCCTCCTCGCCGAACTCGGCATGCCGATCCTGCACACCATCCATGGGACGGGACTCCTGGAAGGAGGATCCGTTTGCTGGCTGAATGACTCGACGGTCGCGGTCGGTATGTCCTATCGGCAAAACGAGGCCGGAGTGCGGCAATTGGAAGCTGTCCTCGCCGAGCAAGGCGTGCGCCTGGTCCGGGTTCCCCTCCCAGGCTATGCGCTCCACCTCGATGGTGCCTGCGTGATGGTCGATTACGACAAAGCGCTCATCAACCTGACGCGTCTTCCCTACTGGTTCCTCGACTTGCTCCGCGAACTCGACATCCAGCCCATCCACGTCTGGCCGACCGAGCCGCAGGCCGTCAATTGCCTCGCTGTCCGACCGGCCCGGGTGATCATGCCGGCAGGCTGCCCTCGCACACGCGAGCGACTCGAGGCAGCAGGCATCGAGACGGTCGAGATCCCGTATGACGAGATCTTCAAAAACGGGGGTGGCATCCACTGTTCTACGCTACCCCTGATCCGCGATCCGTGAGACCTTTCGAGGGCAAGCGACACCAGGCAGCCACCCCATCGATTTCGACGACAGGACGGCACGCGATCTCCGGCGATCTTGTTGCCGGAGATCGCGCAGAAAGCTGACCACTCCGTCAGAACACGACCGCGTCCACGACCATCGCGGCAAAGAGCAAGCCGAGATACTGCATGGAATAGAGGAAGACGCGCTTCGCCAGCTGCTCGCTCCGCTCACGATAGAGTCGCGCCACCAGCCAAAGGAAGCGGGCACCCAGCACCATAGCTGCCACGAGGTACGGAACGCCCAGTACACCGAGCGGGTAGAAGAGTAAACTCGCCAAGACCATGGCCATCGTATAGGCCAGGATCTGCCGGCGCGTCTCCTCCTCCCCGCGCACTGTTGGCAGCATCGGCACCCCCGCCGCAGCGTAATCGCCACGCTTGTACAGCGCCAGCGCCCAGAAGTGCGGTGGCGTCCAGGCGAAGACCAAGAGAAACATCAGGAGAGCTGGCACACTGACTTGGCCCGTCACCGCTGCCCAGCCGACCAGCGGTGGGACCGCTCCCGCTGCACCTCCGATCACGATGTTCTGTGGCGTACTTCGCTTGAGCCAGATCGTATACACGAAGACGTAGAACAGGTTGCCGGACAACGAGAGCACGGCTGCGACCGGATTGACGAACGCGGTCAGAACATAGACTGCCAGAACACTCAGTACGACACCGAAGAGCAGCGCATATTCCGGGGCCAATCGTCCAGCCGGCAACGGTCGCCGGCGCGTGCGCGTCATGATCGCATCGATGTCCCGATCCACATAGTGATTGATCGCCCCTGCTCCACCGGAAGCGAGCGCTCCACCGACGAGCGTCCAGAACAGCGTCCACAATGAGGGCACTCCCTGCGCCGCCACGAGCATCGCGCACGAGGTGGTGACGAGCAACAAGACCATCACACCTGGCTTGGTGAGCACGAAATAGTCGCGCAGCACTTGGCCGAGCGGGCGCTGGATCGCTCCCCGTACCGCGACTCGGTCCTGCTGGACGGCAGCACTGGCGAACGCGCGGTCAACCAGAACGGCTAGCACGAGCAGCACCCAAACGATCGTCGCGACTGCCAGATGCGCAACGCTCACCGCTGGGTGTAGGCGGAACCAGATATTGGCTGCCCCGACGAAGACCTGCGCGACCATGAGCACTGCTGCTGCTGTGACCAGCCCGACGACCCACGGTGCCTCACCGCGCACTCGCCGCGCCTTCCAAGCGACCCCGATCACCAGCAAGACCGCACAGAGCGCAATCGATCGGTGCGTCAGGTGAACGTCGACATTGGTCCACCCGGTCGGGATCCAGAACCCTCCACAGAACGGCCACTCCGGGCAGGCGAACCCCGCACCGCGCTTGGCCGTGTACGCTCCGCTGAGCATCAGGAGGAAAAGTGCTCCCAGCGAGGCAAGCAGCCACGGGCGCAATGGAGAGCGTACTGTCGCTCGGGCGAGGGCCGGAAACCACGTCCGGAAGGCGAGCACGAGTGCGACCGCGAGATAACTCAACGCCACTCCCAGATGGAGCGCAACCACCGCTGCCTCCAGGTGCGTCCAGACGGTGATCGCGCCCAGCATGGCTTGAACGAGCACCAGCCCGACAGCGATGAGCGGCAACCGCACCGTCCATCGATCCAACGAGTGTGTGCGCCGACTCGCCACGGCGACCGCTCCGGTGAGGAGGATGACCGCCAGCGCGATCAGTCGGTGAACGTATTCGATCCAAGCTAAGAGATCCCAGCCGGGTACGAGACGCCCGTTACAGAGCGGCCACTCCGGGCCACAGCCCAAGCCTGCTCCGGTCACTCGGACTGTTCCGCCGATCACGATCAGAAGATAGCCAGCGATCGCGACAGCCAGCGCCAGCCAACGGATGCTCTGACGCCCCTCTCCCATCTCGCGCATGGTGCCCCCGCACCGTCGTCGCTTCCCGACACGACTCGCCGGCAGCGAGTCTACCACTGGTAGCCTACCGGAAGACGAACGATCGCGCTGTAAGCGTTTACCCGATCTTCCACGGTACCCGGCTCAACTCGAACCAAGAGAACCCGTAGAGGAAGATGAACAGGATCAAGAACGCAACCGAGATGACCAGCGTCCCCGGCACCTCGAAGCCTCGATGGGTCGTCGTCGCTGGCTCACCCGCGCCGCCGGCGATGGCTGGATACGGGCTGAAGGCCTCCGGAATGATGCGCCCGACGGCAGGGCGCGGTGTCCGCTGACCAACGAAGACAGTCGCTACCGCTACCAGTACGAACATCGCACCGCCGACGACGGCGATAACGCCACCGATCCCCACCATCGCGAGGAACGCCGCGATCTCAGGCCGGAGTTCCTGTAGGTTCATACCGAGTGCCGGTGCGGTCGAAAAGGTAATGTCCCAATGGCGTCGTGGAACACCCCAGTGGCCTGCCAATCCCAAACCGAGACCGAGGATGAGCATGCCGAGGCCAAAGACGTACGGCTGCCACTGGGCGAGTCGTCGGAACAAGAGCTGTCGCTGGAAGATGAGCGGCACCAGGTAATAAGAAATCCCCATGAAGGCGGTTGTCGTCCCCGCCACGACCGTCATGTGGAAGTGTGCTGGAATGAGCAGGGTATTGTGCGAGATCATATTGACTTGCGGTCCACCGATGATCACTCCGCTGATACCACCGAGCAGGCCGAAAAGCACCATGCTCACCACCAACGCAGCGAAGCCCGGCTCACCCCACGGCGCTCGACGGAGCCACTCGAACAAACCACGGCGGAATCCCCGCTCGCGCAGCGCTAACTCCATCGACGCTGGGATGCTGAACGCATGGATGAGGCTCCCCATCACGGCAGCGTACATAAAGTAGCTTGCATTGACATTCTTGACCCAGGTTCCTAATCCTGGATCGACCAGTAAGTGATGCATCGCGCCCATGTTGATGAACAGGACATAGAGCACGATCGCGATCCGGCTCAATCCCTCGTTCAGCGGTCGAGCCCCCGTCGTCAAGCTGGCCAAGCCATACCAGACACCGACCATGGCAGCCAGATTGACCTGTTGCGCTCCGTGTCCCAGCCCCCAGAACAGCAAGCGATAAATACCAGGATCGACTTCCGGGAGCACGCCGAGCGCCCAAAGCCAGACCGGAAACAGGGCCAGCGCGCCAGACACCAGCGACCAGAGGGCGATGATCGCCGCTCCCATCAAGGCAAACGTAAAGAGGGGCAAGCTTCCCACATCACCACGCAGGCGCGCAGCGACGATGTTCGCGAAGAAGTGCACCACGGCGAGGATCGCACCGACAGCGAAGACCAAAACGGCAGCGTAGTACCAGTGCGTCTCGGCACGCAACGGCGGATAGGCCGTGAACATCACCGTCGCCTTCCCGCTCAGCATGAGCACGGTCGCTACCACCGACCCGACGAACATCATCCCGTAAGCAACCCAGCTGAGCCAGGGGATGACCATCCGCGCACTCAGGAGCACGGTACTCGCGAAAATCAGTCCAGCGACCTCGAAGAACAGGATCCAAAAGATCAGCATCACCATGCCATGGGTCGAGACGAACTCGTAGAAGCGCTGCGGGCTCAAGAGATGCACCGTCTGCCAACGCGTCAACGCGATCAGCAGAGCGAGTATTCCCCCGATAGCGAGATAGACCACCGCCGTGACCGCATTCAGCATGATCAGGCGCTCAGCCGAGCGATCGACCGAGAGCCCCGTGATCTCGCATCGCCGCATCGCTGTCGCCGCGGTCATCGCTGCACCTCACTCCGTGACCACGATTCGGCCGATCATAAGGTGGTGACCCAATCCGCAATACTCGTTGCAGATGAGCGGGAACTCCCCGGCCTTCTCCGGGGTCAAGGTCAGTACCGTCACGTAACCGGGCAGCACTTGGACATTGATGCTGTGCGGCGGCATGACCAGCGAAAAGCCGTGCTGAACGTCGCGCGAGCTGATGAGGAAACGATATGTCTGCCCGCGCTGCAGCTGAATCACCGGCTGCCAGGCAAAGGCACGAGCATCAAGGTAGACGTCTCCCCCAGGGGGCGGAGCGACGACCGGTATCCCATCCAGCTGGCCAACCTGATACCGCGCGATGAAGGCTTCCGCCTCCGCTACGAAGGCCGCCGGATCGACGCGATACGAGCTGAGCCGATTCTGTTCCTGTCCCACGAGCGGCCAGACGAACGCGATCATCACGAACATCGCGATGCCCCAGATGACCACCAGCCAGACCCACAGCCGCTCGTCCCGACCCAACCCCTCCCACCAGACCCCACGCGGCTTGGCTAGCGCGCTGACTCGACTCGCCATCTCCCACCTCCTGCCCAGGTGTCGCTCAGCGGCCGAAAAGTGGGATGAAACCGAGATCGATCAGTCCCCAGATCAGATAAAAGAGGGTAGGAACCACTAGTCCAGCCATGAGCAAGAGGAAGATGTCGTCCAGCAGGACTTGCGGCCACGGTATACGCTCTGGTCGCTCCCGCTGCTCCATGCTCGCCCCTCCGCTTTGTCGCAACTCTACGTACATCGTACCGGGCGAGACATGAGCCGGTCAAGCACATCCTGCATACCTTGTGTTACAAAATCGTAACAACCTTCTTTTACAAACCGCACGGTGTTGTAATGTCATAGATGATCGTCGTTATCTGATCAGACTCATCGATAGACTATTGCCCATGATCTTTTCCATTCCTTCGCGGAACCGAGAATGGCTCGCGCAGCCAAGCACCGTACGGTCGCACTAGTCCCATGCCGAGTGGAAACATGCTGGTCAGGCATAGGGCAACCAGTACACTGGACGCATGAGGGGAAGATCGTCTCTTTCGTGCTGCCGCTCAACCGAGCAGCGCCACCATCGCCAAACAACCGACCACGATACCGATCAAGCCGATTCCGATACCTGCTCCAGCCATGAGCAGCGCCGTGCGCAGACTGCGCTCGGTCCGTTCCAGTTGGGCAGCCAGCCGCTCGTCCACCGCCTCGTGTTGTCCGACCCGGCCCTCCAGCGTCGTCAGGTATTCGCGCAGCTGCGCGATATCAGCTTTGATACTGCTGAGCGACTCACCGTAATAGCGTACGAGTTCTTGCCAGTTCCGCTCGAGGTCCTGGACACGAGTCGTGAGTTCTTCGGAGAGCCCTTGCACCATCCGCCAGCGTTCCTCATGTTCGTGCTCGAGTCGCGACACTGTTCGCTGCGCCTGCGCCACGAGTCGAGCACTGTCTCGCTCGACCGTCGCGAGCTTCTCCCCTGCTTCTTCGAGCAGGGAGGAAAACTGCTGTTCGTGCTGTTGCAGGAGCGTCAGCGCTTCTTCATAGAGGGACACGACCTGTGCCAGTCGTTCTCCCAACTCGGTGAACTCGCCAACCAGCGACTCGACCGTACTGGCTGCCTGCTGCGCGCTCGCGCGCCGCTGCTCGAGTCGCCGCAGCTGGGGGAACGGATCACGTC
>Ga0072500_161385_pt1 | contig 13384 bp, 15 predicted proteins | sample GBScelen77Swater_FD_63803 | JGI IMG/M metagenome (GOLD analysis project Ga0072500, IMG submission 63803) | Hot spring microbial communities from Great Boiling Spring, Nevada - cellulolytic enrichment S 77C v2 (version 2) | ecosystem: Environmental > Aquatic > Thermal springs > Hot (42-90C) ...
AAGGGGAGACTACTCAAAAGGTTCTACACATTCAAGTTTAAAGTAGGTTCTAATGATATAGAACATATAGATATAGCCATCGCTAGGAAAGAGGTCTATCCTAGACCTGGAGCATTGCCAATAGTAGAACCAGGAACTATTGAGGAAGACCTGTATAGAAGAGATTTTACCATAAATGCCCTGGCGGTTCCTATCTATCCTAAAAAGAAACCTGGCGAGATACTCGACCCACTAGGTGGAATAAAGGATTTAGAAGATAGAATCATAAGAGTCCTCCATGATAGAAGTTTTATAGATGATCCTACCCGTATCTTTAGGGCAATAAGATTTAGTGTAAGACTTGGATTTGTTATAGAACCACACACTTATGAGCTTATGGAGGATGCAATAAAAGGTGGAGCCTTAAGGACTGTAGGGATAGCCAGAATCAGAAAAGAGATCGAATTATGTGAGAAAGAAGAAAAGAATAAAGAGATATTTCAAGTCCTTAAGGCTCTTGGAATTCTAACTCAGGAATTTATAGAACCTGGAAGTTGAACCTTTTCTCTTCACCCCTGTTACCTTCGTTATCCACCGGATAGACTGAAACCATATAAACCCCTGGAGGTGCTCCATAAGGAACCTGCATAGAGAGTTTGAAAAGGTCCCCTTCCTTCTGGAACTGGATCATATAACCGTACTCAGGGATTCTTCCGTAAACAGCCTTGGTATCTGGAGAAGCCTTAACAACAACTGTCACCATATCCCCTTGCCTTCCCGAAGTGGGATTCACATCTAAGCTCAGTATTTCTGCCATCTTATCTTACCTCCTCCCAATAGGATATTTTCTAAACTCAATAATATCATTCCCAAAGACTTCTTGTCAACTTCGGATTATCCTTCTGTCTTGAAATGAAATTATATCTTGATGTATAATTCTAGCTAGAGAAGTTAAGATCTTTTAATTTTTTATGCGGTTAGGGGATCTTAATCTCCTAAATTAAAAATTATAAAAGGGAGGTATTATGAAGATGTATAGGATTAGGTTATTGGGGTTTATCTTAGCAGTACTTATAACTGTAACCTCTGTTACTCCTGCTTACGCTGACTCATTAGTGGACAAGAGGATTAGAGTAGGCCTAGACTCAATCATCTTGGGTTACTATACAGATTTGGGTCCAAGAGGAGAACCAGAGGCTCTTATAGGTCTGACTTTCCTTGGAGTAGGTTATAGGAGATACTTCCATTTGGGCGGTCCTATTTATTTCTATGGAGAGGGAGGGGTTGAAGTATTTATACTCCCTTATGCAGAAGGCGGACTTATATTTGTTGGACCTTTAGGGATGGAACTCAAAATGGGAATTCAACTCAGGTTAGGCGTAGAAGAGTACACTTACGATAGCACCACAGAATATTCTTTCTATCCTGATTTGGGACTTGCACTGGGTTTAGGCTTTAGATTCTAGTATCAGATAAAATTCTTATTCGATCTGAATAACGATACTTTGTGTCAGGATCCTTCCATCGTGGTTGATAATTATAGTAACATTATAAGTCCCAGCAGCTAAAGTCCCAGAAAGATTATCATAGTCTGCTTTATACCATGTATCTTCTAGATGTTCTATAGGGATAGAGATTGATGGGGTGATCTGGACTGTACTATTATTTAGATTAGATATGGTCGCTTGAGTCTTTATCTTTATTCTGAAACTTGTATTTTGGGGGATCTTATATGTAGGCCCTACAGGGAAGATTTGCTCTTCGTAGGGTATTCCATCTGTAGTATTTCTATCTATCCATACCTCGACTTTTTCTATAAATGGCTTACTGCAGTCGCATCCGTTAAGTCCGGTTATAGCAAACAGAAAAACTACTATTGATATAAGACTGAATGCTTTTCTATAATTTTTCAATCCTTTATTCCTCCTATTATACTCTAACTGAGAGCCTTTCGGCAGGCTTCTACTCTTTTTTCTATCTCTCTTTCAGTCCAGTCAGGATTGATAGATATGAATACAGTTCTACTAAGAATATCAAGTGTCTTTGGACACATATCTTTGGAGTAGTCTATTCTGAGACCTCTATTTTCTGGAAATTCAAACGGATTTAACCTAGGGTGATGTCCAACCCTATGTTCTAGAATTGGTTCCCAGTTAGAGTATACATGTTTTCCCGTATCTATTGGTAGCCATCCATTTACTCCTTCTTTTTGAGCAAATTCTCTAGCCTCTTTCTCAGATTCAAACTGGAAACCGACAACCACACTGCAATCTCCTTCTGGGTCATTAACTGGAACAAACTTTACACCTGTACTTTTGAGCTCATCGACGAAAAACTTTTTGATGCGTCTTAAATCTGAAAGTATCCCATCGAGTCTTCTAAGCTGAATCCGTAATATTGCACCCATAATTTCATTTGCTCTCAATTGTAATCCTATAAAAATTGGTATACTTACCTCCTTAGAAGAGGGACTGAGAAAGACGAATCCGCTATCGTGATATACCAGAACCCTTTCATAAACCAATCTATCATTTGTAACTATGCATCCACCCTCTCCACAGCTTATTATCTTATAATAGTTAAAGCTAAACACACCAACATCGCCTAGACTTCCTAATCTTTTTCCTTTATAACTTCCCCCTACAGCCTGACAGGCATCTTCTATAACCTTTATATTATGTCTTTTTGCTATCTCAATTATCCTGTCCATATCTGCTGGTAATCCCTGCATATGAACAGGTATGACAGCCCTGGTATTTGGTGTGATCTTTCTTTCAAGATCTTCAGGGTCTAAGGTTAGGGTTTCATCTACTTCTGCTATAACAGGTATGGCTCCTGCATTTAAGACTGCTGAAGCGGTAGCGATAAAGGTATAACCTGGGACAATAACCTCATCTCCAGGACCTATCCCAAGTCCAATCAGACCACTCGCCAAAGCAGAAGTTCCTCCTCCAGCCATAAGTAATGCATATTTGGTACCTATCTTTTCCGCCCATTCCCTTTCAAATGTTACTACCTCTTGAAGATGTCCTACATTAGGATCACCATATCTTAATAACTGCTTACTTTCAAAGACCCTCTGTATCTCTTCTAATTCCTCTTTACCTATCCTATACAAGATTATCACCTCCATCAAATAGTATACCAGAAATAAATAAAGGGCGACAACCTTCTATTAGTTGTCGCCCTTTATTGCTGAGTATTTATCCCCACTTACCCTTACTTATGTGTCCCTGAATCTCTGCCTTTATCTTCTGCTGAAATAGAATAGCCTGTTCCTTTGCTTCAGTAAAGATCTTAACGCATGGTGGATCCAGATTGTCCTCTAGCCCTTTTTGAGCCAACTCTGCAACTTTTGCCATTAATGTAAATAGTTCTATATGTAGTCCATTAGTAAACCTAGCTCTATCTATAAGTTTAGCTTGGTCCTCGGGGATCTGTGAAAACTTTTCTTTAGGAGCTCCACATTTTGGACATACATCAGGTGGATTCTCTACATCCAGAATAATACCACAAACTCCACATCTCCACTTATTCATATAAATCACCCCTTTTAAAATTTTTTAAACTTTTCTCTTGGTGCACCACATATGGGACATCTGTCAGGGACAGAACCTTCTACTGTATGACCACACACCTGACAGATGTAGATATCCCCAACTTCTATATCGTTTCCACTATCTACAGCTTGCTTTGCCTTTTGATACATAGCTGAGTGTATCTTTTCCGCTTCAAGGGCAAAATGTATACTTCTCTTTGCCTCTGGCTCATTCTGCAGCTCTGCTATGGCATTATACGCCGGATACATCTCTTGGACCTCAAAATTTTCACCATCTATACAGACCTGTATATTATCTGAAGAACCTTTTATACCGGACAGAGCTTTCAAGTGATTTGTTGCATGAACCTTTTCTGCATCTGCTATCGCCCTGAATAGTCTAGCTAAATTTGGCCTACCCTCTTGCTCTGCGATCTCGGCAAAGATTGTATACTTCATATGGGCTTGACTCTCACCGGCAAATGCTGCCTTTAGACTTTCTTCCGTCATTTTTCTCATACTATCAACCTCCTTAGAGGATAATTTTTATTATTTACTTAATATTATCAAAATTTTTTATTAAGTCAAGTGCTTTACGACTCTTCAACTTTTTGCGTGGGGTGGATCTTAAGAATATCCTCTTCTTAGCTTATAGATATGCAATTTGGAGGTCATCCTGGACACAAATCACCTCTTTTTAGAGGAATATTTCCTATATCCCACCCTTAAGGTAAAAAATTATCCCATACCCCCTCTTTTGAAACCCCTCAACCCTATCACTAATAATATTTTATCTGCTAAATGCTACTAAACGCTATACTAAGCCTCTGAGTGTAATTTAATGGATTCCTAAATCCAAAGCTTATCCTCTTTAGTAATTTAACTAATAGATTATTCCCCTCTAGTTGTGCATTTGTAGTCCGACTCTCAAAGTAGTTTAGTATGTACTCTTCGTATTTTGTTAATTTATCTACCCATTTATTCAAATCTGGATCTCCTATCTTCCTACCATAATTTATCCCAGCATCTAGTATCATCTTAGCTTCACTTCTGTTCCCTGCTTTGTATACCTTCCTTATCAACTCCTTTATCACATAATACGGTACTAAATAGGGATGTTCTTTAAGTACCTTCTTTAACTTTTCCTTTTCTTTGTCTTTTAGATGTTCTATCCCTTTGTAAAATATCTTCCTCGGCAATTTGACCTTACTTACAAAACTTTCTACTTCTATAGCCCTTAATACCTCTCTATTAGCATCTTGTATAACATGGAAGTGGTCCAGTACTATCTTTGCATGCGGTAGCTCTTCTCTTACACTGTTTATATAACTACTCTTCATGTCTACAGAAACCTCCTTTATCTTATCTTTTATTGGTAAGTTCCTAAGGAATTCTTTGAGAGTTTCTTTCCTGTCAGGATATATGAATCCTAATTGTGTATGTGTAGTTAGTTCTCTTACTGATGTAACCATATCGTAGCCCCTGAACGAATGTTCATCTATACCTAGTCTTAAATCACCTCCAAACTTTTCCCAGTCTATTGTGGTATTGTATGACCGTAAGAGTCTGGTAACTGTTGTATGGCTTATCCCGTATTTCTTTGCTACTTCATTTATACTTACCCTGTACTTTAGCGCCTTAATTATCTGTTCTTTACATTCTTCAGTTATCCTGGCTTTTGGCTTTACAGAAGGTATATTTATTGTTTTGGTTCTTCTACATCTTGGACAAATGTATCTTAGCGGACGATAAACTATCCATGAAGATTCACCTATAAGAACTTTCCTCTGTCTAGCGAAACCATGAAAGTGCATCTTTATGTGACATTGTTCACATATAACTTTACGTTTCTTAAGTCTTACTGTTATAATATTAGGTGATGTTTCGAGCTTTATTAGTTCTATATAGTGTTTTAGATATTTTAGTAAAGTTAGTAGCATAGGTCTAGTCACCACCTTATAAGGTTTTATTCTATAATAATTTTCTCACAAACAAAGTAAAAAGGGGAATACCTACAAGGAGTCGGTGGGTATTCCCCTAATTTTTAGACCCCACGCAAAAGTTTATAGAGTCCTACTATATATTCTGCCGATTATAGTATAATATATTAAAAATTGAGATGAAGAGGTGGGGGATAAAATTGAAAAATACTGATATTCTTGGATATGAAAAAATAAGACAAAATAAGTCAAATATTGTCGGTAGGATAAAGCTCATCTTATTACTGTTTATTCTTATTGCCTTATCCTTAGGATCTTCTCAAAAACTTCCTAAATTAACCCAGGCAAAGGTTAATAAAGTATTAGATGGAAATACTCTTGAGGTACTACTCAATAATAAGGTTGAGAAGATAAGATTCGCAGGGATAGAATGTCCAGAGATTAATAAACCTTATGGGAAGGAAGCTTTTAATTTTGTTAAAAATCAGCTGTTAGACAAAAAGATCTATTTAGAATTTGATACTGAGTTAAGGGATAAGTACAAAAGGATACAGGCATATGTATGGTTAGAAAAGCCTAAAGAATTAACAGAGAAAGAGATAAAATCCAAGATGTTCAGTGCAATTTTGCTTTCAGAAGGTTTTGCTCAAGTAATTACCACTTCTTCTAACATAAAATATACAAAATTCTTTCTAAACCTTCAGAAAATAGCCAAAGAAAATAACAAAGGCTTGTGGAAGAAGGAGAAAGAAGTAAAAACTTCAAGCATCATTGTCTACATTACCGAGACTGGAAAGAAGTATCACAGGGAAGATTGTAAATACTTAGAAGAGAGTAAAATCCCAATCTCTCTAGAAGAAGCAAAAAGGCAAGGATATAAGCCTTGCAAGATATGTAAACCACCCGAATAAAGATATCTCAGTATCGCTATCTATCCCCTACACCGGGAGTACCAGGGGCATTAAAGAATAAGTAAAAGTCCGCAACCATATGAAGTAAACTCAAAGATGATGTGTTTAAGAGAAGTACCTGAAGACTCTTTCACTGTAGGGATGAAGTGGGGAAAATATTATAATTGAGAATGACACGTGCGGAATGCGGGTTAGATGGAGAGTCAGGAGATAATCTTTATTCCTTGAAAGGTGCGTCAAAAGTGTTACAATATGAAGAGGTAAGGAGGTGAATTTAATTGCCTACAAATAAGCCAAGGGTATATGTGGTACTTGATGAACAGTTATATAGCATCATTCAACAGCTATCAGAAGAGGAAGATACATCGGTGTCTTCCGTGGTAAGAGACCTTGTTAGAGAAGCACTTGAGCTAAGAGAAGATATAGCACTTTCAAAATTTGCCGAGGAAAGAGAGGAGACATTTGACAGATCAAAAGCACTATCGCATGATAAGGTCTGGGAATGAGCTTTACCGTTATCTATCATCCGGATGTTAGTAAAGTAGACCTTCCAAAGGTCCCAAGTGATATCAGGTTAAGGATAAAAAGGGCAATAGAAGAAAGGCTTATGACTGATCCTGCAAAGTATGGCAAGCCACTGAGAAAATCGTTACGGGGTTACTGGAAATTAAGAGTCGGAGATTACAGGGTTGTATATAAGATAGAAGGAGACGAGGTAATCGTCTTAGGAATAATTCATAGAAAAGAGGTATATAAAAGTATCCATCGGAGGTTCTGATAGTAGATCTATCTTAAAGCTTTTTCCGTCCTATATCTCTGGCATTCCCGCGGAATTGAGATGCATTAGTTAAGGGCAAAATTTTAATATAACATAGGGGCGGGCTATAAGTAGTTCTATTCGTATCTTCAGTATCTTACTGAGATGGTAGGGTATTTACTGTAAGATACCTCTTTCACAGCAGGGTAGTTAGCAAATTACCCTTTCCTACAAGTCTACCTGTATGATCTCTAGTTTCATTTCTATTAGGATCATAAATACCTTTTAATCTATTCGTAGGATCCCTTAGTTCGATCTTACCATCTCTTAACGTCTTTATTCTTCCAAGGAGACGACTATTACGATCTTTTAATTCTTGATAAACCATAATATCACTCCCTTCTATAATATTCTCTTTTCTCTAGTATACTCTGCTACAGTGTTATTTGATGTCACTCTGTAAAAACTCATCATCTAATAAATCAAACCTGCTATAGATTGAACTAGCTGAAACCGCCTCCCTCTTAAGAATCCTTATCTTCTTCCCATTCTCATCTCCCTTCATTTCTTTCTCCCTAACTAGAATTATAAATCACTTATTCAAGATCTCAAGTTTCGACGACCCCTATTTGAGGCAGTCCTACAGAATGTAGGGGTTACTTTTTGATCTTCTTTATATACTTACCAGCAATAATGATATTATAACAGGCACCTCCTAAGCGATTTGTGTTACTAACCTTACCTATAACATATCCACATATTTCAACAGTATCACCTCTATTAAAGCCAACAAATGGACCTCCATAGTGGTATTGAATAGCATCTCCTATACCTCCTATATCACCTATACCGTACAGCATAACTGTAGATGGTCCCCCTGGATTCAGAAGTTTAGAAAAAGTATTACTTGGTGGAAGTTCCTCTGGCTGTTGAACTTCTATAGTAAGCCTCACAAGTTTTCCTATATATTTCCATGTATGTTTATATAAGTCTTCTACTGTTACTTTCTGTGCTTTATTGATATCACTGGGCTTCCACCACTTCAGGTATTTTGCAGCTACAAAAAGATTATGCCAGTTGTTTTCCGTAGGGTCGACGGTATCTCTATCAAAGGCAGGAAGAGATTCCTTTTTTGCTTGAGCTACTTTTACACCTTCGTGGTCCCTATTATAAAACAGATTACTCTGTTGATTTTGAGATGTCGATAATTCCTTAACATAATTGTCTGAATTGAAATGCAAAAAGAGAGAAATCGGAACTACTAAAAGTAAGAATAGAATTACAAAAAGCGACCCTAGTACAGATTTTTTTGCATAATTACTTTCTTTCTTATGGTAGCCGTATCGTCTCTGCCACTCTTCACTTTTCATATAATCTCTATCGTACAATCCCATTTCTTAAAACCTCCCTGATATCAATGGTTATCTTATTCTTCTTTCTACCTCCAAGCTCTCCCCACTTCTTCCTCCTAACTAGGATTATAGCACGCCCAATCTAGATTTGATAAAGTGATTTTAGAGCCTTAAAGAAGTTTTCTTTGCAACAGGTAGGTAAAAACTTTCCTTAAGAACTTATATCTCCTCCTTCTTAAAAGAGAAATATGCATTCTCTTCTTTTAACTCCAGATTTCTTTATTTTCCTCGGCAAGTAATCTCTGGATTATCTCCTTTTCTTTTTCTTCATTTATTCTTCTTGTCTGACGGGGTAGAGTAAACAAATCATAAAGCAAAAAGGCTCCTAATATAATAACGAAAAGCCCCACTATTAAAAAAGGTTTTCCCCAGTAGAATCTGTGTTATTTAAAAATAAAGAATTCAAATCATAGAGGCCAGAGCCTAAAATAAGTATTAAGTTTAGAATAGTCAGTATTAAATAAATTACTCCCCATACTGTCTTTCCCAGATAGAACTTATGAACGCCTAACCCACCAAAAAATATAAATAAAACATAGGCTAAACCCACACTTCTTTTGTGTTTCTCCATTTCACTGTTCAGAATAGCAAGTTGTTTTTCTGTTAGCCTCTGCTTATACCATAATATTTCATCCATTTTAATCCCTCCTCTTTTCTCAAATATACCCTGCTACGGTGTCATTTTATGTCCCTATATTCTCTATCTTCTATACTTTTATCTTATTTTATCCCCTGTACAATTCCTAAGTGTTTAAATAACATTTCAGGCCAGTCTTCATCTTCCAGGAATAGGACGTGATGTTTTATGTACTCTTCTTTTGATGGAGGGCTGGTTCTTCCCTTTACAAGGTCTGAGTATGTTGTGTCAGATAGTATGAAAGATTCAAGAACTAAACCTTTTATCCCTAATTGACTTTCAATATCTTTAATAGTAAGGGTTTCAGAATCTTTGCCTTTAAAACCGGCAAATACTATTTTTTCATTGTCTAAATCCTTTGTATGCTCCAACCCTTTGGGATCTATGAAGACTATTATTTCTCTCTCTTTGTTTTTGATCCACATAATAAAATCAGGGTAAAAGCCTGCCCATTTTAACTGGAAACCTACCCCTGAGAGTGGAGTATTTCTCAACAGAAAGATATCAGAATCTAGATCTTTGCCTTTTTTTCCTTCTAAATACTCTTTTAAGCCAGAGATAAACTTCTTTTCACTCTCCACGAGCCCCACAGGAGATATTTTATCTATCCGGTTAGAGTGCAGGAGAACAGGTATAAAGAGATGTTCATCCAGGCATATCCTTGGAATCGGGTCTTTCCCATCTTTATAAAGTTCATTAAGATTACTGACAAGGTCTTTGATCTTCTTTATCAATTCTCTTTCTTTTTTCTCAACCTGCAGTATATATTTAGGACTGTCTTCAGAAATAATGGGAAGCCTTAACTGCTTAATAGTTTTTGGCTGTATATATTCAGTTTCAAAAATCTTTGCATATTTTTTATAGAAAAGATCTATGTATTTCTTCAGTAAAAGAATAGTAATATCTTCTAATCTCTTTATATCTTCTTGGGTTTTTATCTCAAAAACTTCCCTTGTAGCATATATCTTATATTTCTCTGATGATGTCAGGTTTCTCAGTATCCCCATATCCAAGGTTAAATTCCAGTAGCCTCGAAGTTTTTTAAATTCATATACCTCCTGAAATATTCTCTCCCAATCAAATAGGTCTATGAACTTTTGAAGTCCTTCCTCTTTAAAAGTAGTATCTAATTCCTTAGCAGTAATACCTTCTTCTCTTTTCTCAGTCTCGTAGATAGAGACTTTAGGACGGATGTCTATTTTTAATTTGGACAGTATAGTTTCATCTATTTCTAACCTTAAGACTTTGTCCTCTTCAAAATGCTTACTTTCATCAGGGAATGGAATACGAAGGGATTCCCATTTATCCTGATGCTGTTTTTTTATCGGTATCTCGATAGTCTCAAATTCTACCTCTTCCTTTCGTATTGCTTCAAGGAATTTACTCAGATAGTCTGCCTTTATGGAGTAGATGTTTAGGGTTTCAAGGATTCTTATAGACGAATTATCTCCACTTCTTTTCAAGCTCATATCTTTACCCTTTAATCTTACCCCCCTCCCAAAAAGCTGGATAATTTGAGGACCTTCTCCTCTTCCCATATTCAGGAGTCCCATAGAGGATACTCTCCAGGTATCCCACCCCTCAATAAACTTCCTTGAACCAATAAGGATGTTTATTCTGGAATTCTCCCTCTTTATATCATCAAAGAGGGAACTTGAGATAACATCATCATTTACAGGTATATTTTTCTTTTCAAGCTGCTTCTTAAATCCAGTAACATCTCCTATATTTACAACTCCAAAATATTCGTTCTCAGAGATCTTTAGTCCAAGTTCGCCTGTAGCATTCTTCAATTCATACACATTTAAGCTTCCCTTTCCACCAAAGACCCTTTTATATAGGTCCTCAAAATCTATCCCTTTCTCTCTGAGATATCTAAACTTTTCACTGAATACGTCTTTGTCTTTCTCATCTTTAAGTCCTGTTCTTCCTTCCATAATATCCTTTGTAACTTCTTTTAGCCAGTCTTCATCCTGAACCACCCTCTTTATAAAGTCTAATATCTGAAGGACGTCAGACTCTTCCTCTTTTCCTGTAACACTGGCTCCTACAAATATCCACAGAGGTTTCTCTATGTTATACTCTTTAGCTAAGCGTCTATTTTCTTCATAAAATAATAACTGTTCGTAGTAGGATAGAAGGTTTGCTACAAACATTATTTCCTGAAACTTCTCGTTTCCCACATTAACTTCCTTTACATTTAAGACAGTGAAATCTTTTCCGTAGCCATCAAGATAGAAGTATTTATAAGAATAATCAAGGATTATAGATTTTGCATACTCTTCTAAAAGCTCTTTATTTTTCTCATCAAGGATCTGCCCAAAAGTGGCACTGTATTCAAAGACAAAGCCATTTTTTGCCAATCTATTTCTAAGCTTTGCCCATTTTTGCTCTTCTGACTTCTTCCCTTTATGTCCCTCATCCACAAACACAAGATTTTTCCCCTCAAAGACATCTACGGGAAGAGAAACCCCTCCACCCCTTTTCTCCTCTACGAGTTTTGTAATCTCCAGAATTAGTACTTCATTATCAAATTTGAGACCTCCATTTAGACTTCCTGAGTAAAGCGTACAGGGGATATCGCTTTTCTGCAATTCTTCGAAATGCTGTTTTGAAAGACCTTCATTTGGGGTAATGAGAATTATATTATCAGGAGAAAAGGGATTGTAATGGAGGAATTGAAGATAATTTATATGCATTATGAGGGTTTTCCCAGACCCTGTTGCCATCCAGAAGGCAAGTTTATTTAAGTCTTCCTCGGTGAAATCACTTATAGTATTAATATCGTGTTCTCTTTTATATTTACTGATGAATTCATTGAGGTTATATAAAAATTCGCCCTTTCTGTTCTTCAGGTTATCAAAAAAGATCTCTGTAAAGAGTATGGCAAGATATTGGAAGTATTTTAAATGTACAGGTTCACGCCTACGGTTGATTTTACTCACATAGGATTGTATATTCGCATCGTACCCCAAAAGTAAATCTTCTGGAATCTTTAATCCAGAAAAAGAAGATCTGAGAGTATTGATAAAGCGAGTTCTCCCTTCTATATCAACATCCGAAGGCACATCCTTCAACTTACTCTGTATCTCCTTAAAGTCCTCTATGCCAAAGAGGGAAAGAAGATATTTATTTAATACAAGATATTTCTCAATATTCATAATATCTCAGCCCTGAAGGATATTCTTCAAGTATTTCTTTCAATCTTGAACAGATCTTATTCAATGAGGTTTCTTTTGCCACTTTACCCCTCCATCAATTTCTTAAACTCTGGTTCGATATATCTTATCTCTACAGTATTATTCCCAAACTTTGGGGTCAAAACACTCTGTCCATTTACATAGACGATGTGAGGTTGCCACTCTTTGAGTTCGCTTATTATAAATTCCTTATCCTTCTTGAAATCATCCTCATTCCACTGTTCGTTATATTCCCTCCAGACAATAGCTATATCTTTACCTTCTTTCTCTCCGAGGATAAATAGATACTTTGTTCCATTTCTTCTGGTTTTCATCTTTTTAACCTTTAATCCTAAGAGATAGTTAAAGGTTTCTGGTATATCTACCACCATCTCCTGAGGCTCTCCTACCTCACTAAGATTGACTTTCAATTTATATGCAAAAGGATTCTCAAGCATCTCGATATTCAGAAAATATGGGCTTTCGCGAGTTTCGTAATTCAAAAAGTACTTGAGAAGATACTCATCTTTAAATAAATCCATAGCTTCCTTATTCTCCTTAAGTTCTATATTATCAAGGGCATCCTCGTACTGCTCAAGAATCTGGTATTTGAAGAATACTCCAATGCCATCGGTATCTTGTGGCTTCCCATCTTTCCAGTCAAAAGAATAAGCAATTTTCTTAATTCTCGGGATAATGACTGTATGAAAATAGTCCGCCATTTCTACAAGAATAAATTTCCTTTTGCCACCGTCTTCTTTGTTTAACTTCATAACTGCATGGGCAGTTGTGCCAGAGCCAGCGAAGAAATCTAAAACTATGTCCCCATCTTTTACCGTGGTATACAAAAGAAACTTAATTAAAGATGTAGGCTTAGGATTTAAAATCTTAATCACATCTCTTTTTTCTGGAAATAAATCGTTCATCTCTTTTTTAGCATCACTGTTTGTTCCAATTTTTACTCCGTTGTCAGTAAGAATGCTTTTCAAAACATCCCCATTTATAGTACCATCTTCGTTATAAAGGTAGTT
>Ga0072500_142886_pt1 | contig 13317 bp, 8 predicted proteins | sample GBScelen77Swater_FD_63803 | JGI IMG/M metagenome (GOLD analysis project Ga0072500, IMG submission 63803) | Hot spring microbial communities from Great Boiling Spring, Nevada - cellulolytic enrichment S 77C v2 (version 2) | ecosystem: Environmental > Aquatic > Thermal springs > Hot (42-90C) ...
ACTGCTAAGCGTTGATGGTTCTCGTTGTGGGGGTCACTTGTAATTGCATCCGATGCGTAGTTGACGCAGGTGGTGATAATGTTGGTAAACTGGTGTTGTGTCATCTCCGCAATCTCTCGGACAACATTTTTTGCGGACTCCAAAGGAGACACTGAACCCTTCCGCTTCTTTCCTCGCTGTTGGGGGTTAGCAAGGCGGTGAACTATCGTGATAGCAGCAATGATGATTCTGAGATAGTCTCTTTGGTTGTTCAAATTGCGAAGTATGTTCTCTATTTCTTCTACTATTTCTCCTTCTGCTCCTTCTGATAGTTCTTCAGGAACAATTATCTTATCCACAATGCTTTGTATAGTGCTAGTTATTCTATCTAATGTGCTTTGCGCTGTTGATGCGTTTGCGAAGTTCGTGTTGAGATATTGAATGACTTGCTCTCTATCCCGCAGGAAGTTGTTCAGGCTTCTTTCTACCAAACTTGCAAATGTCTCCCTAATATCCAACCTACCTTCTACTTTCACTCCCACCTGCTGCGAAGGGTCTTCCACAGAAAAGTTGTAAAGGTTGATTGCGCTTTCTACTATAGTATAAGTCTCATCATTAATTTGCTCCCTTGGGAAGATGTGGGTTATCAAGTGTTCTATTGTGGTAGCAAGCATTTCTCTTGCTAACTTTTCTCCCACCATACCTGTTGTGATGTAGAAGAGTGCTCTAATTTCTGGTGGTATGTTTTCCCTTTTGAAGGATGCATTACCTCTGATTGCTTGTGGGTGGGGGGTTTGTCTGTGCAATTTTTCCGCAACTTCTTGGATAATGTTTACAATATTTAACTGTGGTCTGCCTTCCCTCAAGGCGTTTTCAATATGCTCTAAAATCGTGTTGGTGACAAGTCTGTATAGGGTAGCAGCGACCACATAGGTGTAGTAGTCAATTATGGCACGGGGGGATGGGGCAACCACAAGTTCTCCGTGTAACATTATGGGTTGCCCAGATTCCAAATATTGTGCTGCATTTCTGAAAACTGGGTTTGGTGAAGTTCTTAACTGCTCCACGATTATATGCTTCAGGTGTTGCGCAATTGAAAGGACTCCCTGATAGACATCTCCTAATGTTTCCTCTCCTGTTTCAGCATCTTGGGGGGCTGTGTGGCGCAGCATTCCCAATTTGGATGCCACTTGTTTCACAAAGGTTAATTGAGGGTCTCGCATTCTCCCTATAATCCTTTCGGTTTGCATATTCTTTATGTGGTTTATAGTAACGAGAAGAGCACGGGCAGAGGATGGCAGTATGTCATTGTGGGCAATGGGGTTATTGGGGTCGGGTTGCAATTGTCTAATCCCAGCATCTATTGTGTTTTCAAGGTTGATAAGCAGTGGGTATAATTTCTCAACTTCTTTGCTTCTCCAAGCCTGCAGGTATTCATCTATTGCTTGTATAATGCTCTCTCTCACGGGTGCAGCATCGGGACTAGTTAGTAATTCAAAGTGGCGAGGGGGAGCAAGCACCGTCTCAGGCTCTGTAAGGTTTCTTCTAAACACTCTACAACGGGCTGCCGCTGTATCGTAGTGTGTAAGAAGGGTTACTTCTTCTGAGTAGCGGTAGAGTCCTTCAACTTCTTGGGTGACATAGAGGACTGTTGCTCGTGCGATGAAGGGTGGGAGGGGAACTTGAGCACCTTCTTTCTCAGGGATGTTGGAAGCAACTATAGCAAAGAAAGGAGGTAGTTTCATGTCAGAGAAGACACCGTGAGTAAGTGCTGCCAAGAAGGAGTTCACAACATTGACATTGTATCCAACTTCGTCTATAAAGAGAACAAAGGGTTGCTGTGCTATTTGAAGTTTTCCAAGCGTGCCAGTCAGTTGGAACTTAAATTGGGTCAAATTGAGTGCCATAAAGTCTCCCAAATCAAACACCATCCCCAGATATTTTTCAGGGGTGCTTACGGCTCCGCCTACGGGGGGAATGTTGTAGGTTTTCATTATATTGTAAAATTCAAACAATGCTGCTAAAGTGTCTTGATGTTCTTGGCGCAACCATGCGCTTTTACTTGCTACATCAAGTTGAGGGTTTTGCATCGTGGTCTCTGCATCCTGAAGTTTATCTACAATAAATTGAACGAAGCGTTTGATATTTGGTTGATTTTCTAATTGTTCTATTAGTTTGGTGAAGTAATCTTTCAGGTTGCCTAGTGCAGCAGTGGCTTTTTCTGCCACCTCGGACAAACTCAACTTTTGGCTTACTGGCATTTGGATGTCCTCTCTCACCATTGCAGTGGCAGTAAGTTGCACAAAGGGAACCCCCACTTCTGTTGCTGCTGCGGTTGCTATGGAAGTTTTCCCAACACCCCTAGGCCCAATCAAATATACGAGAGGTGCCATGGGGGTAGGGGCTACTCCTACAGTTTCATTTTCTATAACCTTTTGCAGTGCAGTTTTGGTATACCACATTGAAATCATGGTTCGCAAAATGTTTACGGCGTCGGGAACTGTCACTTGCAACTCTTCTTGTGATAGAAAATCTCTGTTGGTAGTTAATATATCACGGGGAGCGGAGGTTTCTCCTCCTCTTTGCTTCACTAACTTTGTATATTGGTGCAACAAATTATAATATACCTCTTTAGCAAGTTCTTGCTTGCTTGTGCTCCGTGTGTTTTTTGCTTTTGTAGTGGTTACAGCGTGTGCGGTTGTTTCTGCTGAGTTAAGCAACTGGACGATAATCCACAGGGCGTAGTGTGCAACATAGTAGTGGAATGCGGGGATGGGGGAATTTAGTAACAATTCACTTTGCGGTTTTAGTTTCTCAGCCAATTCTTGGGGAGTTATTTGTTCTCTACAATTGCGTGCAGCGTAGTATAAAAGGGAGATGATGGTGAAAGAGTCATTAAGGTTGTATTTTTGGGATAAGTTGATGGCTTCTCGTAAACTTGTAATCACGCTCTTTTTGTCTAGGGATTCTTTGTTTTTCACCCATGCCTGCACAAAATCTACTAAGCGTTGTAAAATCTGTGTTTCTGCTTCTACATGGGGTGTATCTTCTTTTGTTCCTATGTTTCTAATTTCCTCTGGTAAAGAAGATAGCAGTTCGTGGGGGGAGGGGGTAGTTTCTTCTTCTGTGCTTTGTTGTAGTGCTGTTTTAAGTGCTTGCATGTAGGCTTGTCTTAACTCCGCTGCGAGGTGGGGGGAAATGCTTTCAGCAGCATCCCAGTCAATGGACACAAACAAAGGGTGGATTAACCCGTTTCTCAATAGTTCTGCAGTTTTCCGCAATGATGTTTCGCTTAACCTTTTACTTATTTCACGGACGCTTCTCCTCGTATCATCATGAACTTTCTCACCAGGCCTACGCACAGGTGCTAACACCTCCTCTTTTATTTTAGCACAAGCGCACTCCCCCCGTGTGTTTGCATCTATTGTCCTGTGCCACTGGGGTGGGAGTCTTTACAAATTCGGAAGTTTGTGCTAAAATATAAGTGAAAATGGGTGAGTTGGAGGAGGACTTATGTGAACGACGGGCAGGTTGTAGAGAGAGCAAACTACAGGCTAAATTAGGTGATGGTGATGAACATGACATTACGGGACGCCATTTTCAAGAAGATGAGAGAAGAGTGGCGCAAAGAGATGGGTAGTTTATTACTAACAAAAAGTGCAGATATTCCCGCCCCCTCCGAGAAAGAGGATGATGAGTTAATTAAAAGGCTTCCTCCTGCCTTACGGGGGGATGCTGCAGTCCGCCAATTTGTGGATATGCTACGCAATTTGATAAGAGAGAAAGATGTGGATGGGTGGTGGACAGGAGATTTTCCGAAGATTATAGATGATGGATTAGCACAATATAGTGGAAAGTATTTCTCTCTTTTAGAATTGTGTGGGGATGCAAGAACGGCAGCAAAGTATGCTGAGTTATTTGGAATACCTACGGCGGCAATCTGCAGGTTTAGAATTGGGAAAGACCCAACATACCGCACGGTGCTTGCTATTTCTCCTCAATTCGTAAGAGCACTGCCCATTCAATCTGCTATAGATGCTGCAATTTTCATTCACGCTATCAATCTTGCGGTTCGTGAATTAGGTAGTGATGTAGTCTTATCAGAACTACAAGGGAATGGTGCCCCGCCAGATGTTGTTGGGTTTTTCCATCGCATGTGGGGCGGAGAAACACCAACACTACATTCCATTTTGTCTCAACTGATTGACATTTCGCTTACTAGGCAGTATAAAGTTAATCCCACCGCTAGGTTTGTGGGGTGGGGGTTAGTTTCTATTTTGCGCTATAGTCCATCCCTTTTTGATAAAGTAAGTGATATTAAGGTTGCAATAGCAGTTGATGCTGATACATTGATGGCGATGCGTGCCCAGGAGGGTGATGAAGAGTCCTCAAGTAGGCTAGAGGAGTTAATGAAATTGCGGGAAAAGTTTGTTGCGGGGCTTAGTCGGGAGTTATCATCTATCCCTCCTGATTTTATTAGAAATTTGGGGTTGTCTGTGTTGCATGACGCAAGAGATTTGTGGAACGCTATTTTGTTTCACGAAGTAGGGCACCTTGTTGGTGACCATACACTTCCAGTCACGATGATAGAAGACAGTAGGTGGATTAATAAGTATGTAGCACGGCGTTTGGTGGAACTAGCACAGCAGCATGGAAGGGGGAAACGGATAGAATTTCCCAATGGTGTGACGATAGAAGTGTCCCCACCACCCCCAGACGATGATGCTGCTTTCGCTGCAGAGGTGGATAAAATACGAAAAACGCTTGATAACTTAGTTGCTTATATTTTTACTGAAGAGGGCAGGAAACTACCTCTTGCAAGATTGTATGATGAAGCCTTAAATCATTATTACGACCTAATTGTAAACAATGCTGTCTTTGAGTATCTTTTACGAAGAAGCCCTACGGGAGTATTAAGTCTTGTATATCGTTATGTTGTTCCTTATGCGTTTGGGTTGCCTACATTTGCTGAAGCAGTTACAAACCCTCAATTATCAGAGGCAGATATATACACTGCATATAGGAGAAAAATAGGAGAGGAATTGGCTGACGCCTTATGGAGGGAAGAGCACGAGGATGTTGATATAAAGAATGGAGGTATAGGGAATGGCATAAAAGGTAAAAGCCGAGTTAAAGGGCGGATGAGCGGAAAGCGCAGAAGTATATGGGATTGGGATGAAGATAATACTGGTGATGTAGAAGACAAAGGAACTGTAGATGAAGAGGATATAGAGGAGGGTGAGGGTGAAGAAGAAGATGAGGGTAAAGGAAAACAGAAAGGTGAGGAAGAGAAAAAAGAAGATGAAGAAGGTAAAGAAGATGAAGGCGCAGGAAAGCAAAGAGAAGATGAAAGTGAGAAGGAAGAAGGAAAAGGTATTGGTGAGCGAAAAGAAGATGAAGAAGAAGAGAAGGATGGAGCAACAGATGAAGAGGTAAAGAACGCACAGAATGATTTAGAAGATGCGCTGAGAAGAATATTACACCGTCATGGGTTAGAACCTGGTGCTCTAATTAACCCTCTAAGGATGCGCCCTGCTGAAAGGGAAGAAGTTCCCCCACCAGTGTGGCACGAAGAACTGCGAACCACCTTGGAGTTAATGCTAACAAGATTACAGCCCCAAGAGCCAGGAGAAGAGAAAAGAAGTTACTACCGAGAAAGCCGCAAACCTGTTGGTTTAGGAGAGGATACAATCTATGTGTCACGCCCAGGTAGGGAATTTAAGATAAACTTTGTGGTAGTGCAAGATGTGTCAGGTTCTATGTCTCATTTATATAACGAAGTGGTGTCCCATTTTGTAGGTTGGTTGACAGCGCATCAGTGGGATATGGCAAGAAGGATGGTAATGGGGGTTGAAAAAATAGGCGTTAATATCTTCTTCCTACCCATAGATACCGTGATACATAAAATAGGGTGGTGGAGTGCACGGGGTGGTGGGGAGATTTCCGAATTTGCACAAAATTCACTGCTGGGAGTAGCAGGTGGAGGCACCGATATTTATGGTGTTTCACAAGGTAGTCTTGGCTTGCGACAATTTATCAAGGTGATGTTTGACCCTACCTATAGAGAAAAAGTGTTGGGGGAGGCAAGGGAAACTGCAGAAAGGGAGGAAGATGAGAGGATAGTTAGAGTGAGTAGGCATAGCGATGCTGGTTTGGCTCGTGCTTTAAATCAACTGGGGGTGTTTGCTGCAGCAACTGAGGAGAATTGGAACGATGCATGGTGGGTCTTTATTATTGCTACCGACCATCAAACCGAATTAGGTGATAGGATTGCACTCAGGGATATGGTAGACACTTTGAATTCTAAGTTACCTTCTCGTTACATGGTGTTTTATCTGCTTTATAATGCTGATAAGGAACAAACTATCTCTGAATTGGAGGAGATGTGGAGAGATGCTAAGGCTATTCCTCTTACAGCAGGTGGGTATAATATAATAACAATCAGACCTGGTATTTTTGCTTTCTTCGTTGATACCCAACGGATGGTAGGGAGAGCCCGAAGGTTGGAAGAAAGAGCAGAAACAGAAATCCGTGGTGAGAGAGAAGAAGAAGAAGAAACATCAGCAGTTTCGCCTCCTGAGTCTAAGGCTGAAGAGCCAACTGTTGAGAAAGAGCCTTCTACTTCTGTGGGTGAGGAAGAAGAATTGGCAGGTGATGAAGTTACTGAAGGTGGTGCAGAAGAAGGTGCTGGCACAAAGAAAGAGGATAAAAAGGAAGAGTTGAAGAAGGCTTTTCTTGTTGCTGTGCTTCGCTATTTAGCGAAAAGGACAGAAGACTCCAGATGAGGAGGTATAGAATGTGCAAAATTTTGAGTTAGATGGGGCTATTCTCCAGATTTTGTCTTGTGAATTTGGTGCTTTAGGTATTAACCTGCATGACATTCCTCTTCCTTTTCTCTCCGAAGGGGAAGATGGAGGGTTGGTGTTAGCAGATGGGGAGTGGCGAATCTATATTCCTTTTCGCTTAACGAATGTTCATGAGAGATTGGCTTTTTATTTACATTGTGTCGCTCACTATCTACTTCTTCATCATGTTAGAAGGCCCCCACAGTGTTTGCAGGATGTGTGGGATACCGCTGCGGATTATATTGCCAATTCTTTATGGTTCCACATCTATGGTAGGTTAGGAAAAGACTTTCCTCCCAACATGAAGGAAAGTCTCAAATTTTTAAGACCTTACAATAAGGAATGGAAAAATAAGTCCGTGGAAGAAGTGTATTTTCTTTTGTTATCTAGGAAGGCATCACAGTTTTCTGGGAGGATGAATGATTCCCATTCATCTTTCACCTGGCGGACTTCCAATTTAAACGAGATGAGTGATGATGATTTACGCTCTCAATTGCTTGATGGTATTGCACAGAGCGTTGCTGGGGGGACCTTATCTGCCAACCGTCCATTGAATGTAGATGTGAAACCCCTTGTCCCCCCACACAAACTTTATCATTTACTGCAGCGTTTCAGTTATGTTGAGGATGAAGTTACAGATGTTGTGTTCTTGTCTTACAACAAAGTGATTACAGTTCCTGTTATGTTTCCTGCTATTTGGGTATTGCACATTTGTGACATATCTATGAGTATGCAAAATTATATTCAACGGGTTGTTAATGCCTTTTGGAGCGTGGGGAACACTGTGGTAGCCTTGTTTGGTGATAGGAGCCGCCAAACTGCTGTTTTTTCCGATGTGGATATTCAGGGAATGTGGGAAGGTATAGAGTTTGATGTTAAACTGCGGAAGTTACTAAAGCAACTCAAGGGCTTGGGCGGCACTACCATTTTTAAAGCGGTAACTTATGCGATTCCATCTGTGCAGCGATACAACATTATCTTTGTCTATTCCGACATGGAGTTGGCCAAAGAAGACACAGATTACTTTTACTCTTTGCGCCAAAAGGCAGCGTCGTCGCTGTGGGTGCTGATTGCCCCTCACGATTACAATGAAAGGTTAGGAGAGTATTTCCACTTTCACCTGCCCTTGGCGTCCTTCAAGGCAATGTGACACTTTACATTTGCCCCAACATGCGCTATAATATTAGGTGCGAGAAGCACAGCGTGGGGAGGATGAAGATAAATGTGCGCTGAAGTAACACCCAAGCAACTGGAAAAAATTTTAGAATACGATTTTATGGTAAACCCTCACTTCATCCCTTTTTTGTGGGGCCCACCAGGGGTGGGGAAAAGCACTATTGTGCTAGAGGTTGCTGCTGCATTGGGATTGGATGTTGTAATTTTGTCCACTGCGTTGGAACATCCCCACACGCTAGGAGGCATGCCTGCAATCGTGTGGAAGGAAAAGGCCTACGAAAAATTGCCCCCACGCAGGTTGCTCAATCTAAGGAATTGTGTTTTGTTTTTGGATGACTTTGCCGCAGCAGACCCTGCTCAGCAAAGGGTTGCACTAAATCTCACTACATACAGGAAAATTGGCGACCACCCACTTGATTCTACCGTGAGGATAGTATTTGCATCTAATAGGGTAGAAGATGCATCCCACATCATCCGCCCATCTCTTGCAGTGATGAACAGGATGAAGCATTATGTTTTGGTGCCATCCTTAAGTGACTGGGTTGATTGGGTAGCAAAAACGGGGAAGGTAGACCCTCTCATCCTAGCGTATGCCTATACTTTTCTTTCCACTCCTGGGGTGGGGGAAAAAAATTTTGCGCACACCCCCCAGCAATTAGATGTAACTGCTGTAGCCTACCCTACTCCACGGAGTTGGTTTAACCTTTTGTGTGATTTAACAAACATGCTGTATAAAAAGATGATACACCTTCCGCTTACCCAAAACTGTGATGGCGAAAAGATGGATTTGGTGCACATTACTTCTGCGGCGTGGTTGGGAGAGAAAGTGGCAGCAGAATTTGTTAGAAGTTTGCAAATAGATTTAGCACTGGTAGATAAAATCGTGTCCAAAATTGAAACTATAAAGGATATTCCACCACATTTGCAGCCTCTTACTATTTGTCTTAGTCTTTCCAAAGTTAACAATAAAGATGAGTTTTTATTGCGCATTTTGCAGTATATTTCATCTGAGGTTGTTGCTGTTTTGTGTAGCATACTAAGACAGAGTGTGCAAATTAAGAAAACAACTAAAGCCCACTTAGTTGCGGTTGCTTTGGGGGGGAAGCCTGTAGGACAGTATGCGAAGAAATAAACCACACCAACTTACAAGGAGGTGAAGGGGAGGAGAATAGTTGCAATTTCTCCTCCCAGAGCAATGCGGTTGAACTTTGCATCAGTGACTAAACTATTGCAGGAAGTTGTAGAGGAGTTGGCAAAGCCTGATGAGGAGGTGCGGGTGCGTCCGTCAACTTTGGGGAATTGTCCTAGACAGGTTTATTTCTCTGTCTTGCAAAAGGTAGACCCCGAAGTGATTGAGAACAGTGTAGATGAATGGGGGATGGGTGGGGATGTGGTGAAAGGATTCTTTGTGTCGGGGAAAATCCACGAGGAAATGATACGCCCTAAAATGGAGGCTGCAGGTTTTCACTATCAGTGCTATATTGTTGTAACTCCAGATGAAGACCCTCCTCTGTGGGGGCATTGCGATTTCTACAAGTATGACCCCGATACAGAGGAGTGCTTCATAGTTGACATTAAAACTACCAGCATCAAAAGTAAACCCTACCTTCCAAAACAAACGCATATTGCGCAAGTAACTCTTTATCTGCATGGGGCGCTGCATGGGGAGGTATGGCGTTGCGACGAACAGGGAAACCCTGTGGAAAAATTCCCTCAAGCAAAGGTGGGGCATGGGTGTATATTCTACATAATAAGAGAAAATCCTGCCCATTTGTTTGATGGGCAAGAATACTGGTTTGATTACGATGAAGATGAGGCGCAGGCGTTGCTTGCATATAAAAGGTATCTTGATACGGCAATACGGACACGCAAGGAGCCTCCCATTCCGCCCTCCTATTCCCCTTTTTCATTCCCTTGCATGTATGTGAGTGAATTTAGTTATAGAAGCGTTATGTGCCCATTTTGGCGACTATGCTGGAAGGACACCATTGAAAGGAGAACACGAGATGGAGATGAGCAACTCCAGAAGTTGGGGGAGGAATTAATTAAGTTGTATGTAGCGAAAGAGAAAATTACAGAAGAATACGAAGCAAAGGTAGCATTGTTGAAAAGCACCCTGAGTGAGATTCCTCACATCACCATCTACACGCCTTTGGGGGAGATAAGGAAATCCACCTACTCTAGACGGTATGTAAAGTGGAAAGAAGTGGTCAATGCTTTGGTAGAAGAGGGGTTGGTATCATCAGAGAGCGTGGAAAAATTAATCCCAAGGGCAGAAGTGGTAGATGATGTTGTTACCTTGAGGATAAAGCCAACAATCTCAGATTTGACATCTCCCTTGCCTTTGAACAATGAGAAGGAGGAGAATGGTGTGTCATCTGACTCTTCTGAATAGCGAAGGTGATAGACTTATGCCAGAGCAATCCGAGCAACTAAACAGGGTAACAAAGTTGCGGCGACGGTGTTTTGCACTCGCAAAGGAAGTGTTTGGTAACTTTCCTGTAGGGGGAGTTGCTGCTTATGATTATTTTCTTAGGAAGTTTGTCAAAGAGAAACTTGGGAAGGATAGCAGGAAAGACTTAGATGAAAGTGAGTGGGAGATGGTTCTACAGTGGTTGGAAGAACTTAGGATGAGGATGTTGTTTCCTTAAACAAGAAGGGCTAAATTGTAGGTGGGACAATGTTAGGTTCTAGTCCAGTAAAAAGCGAACAAAATAACTTAGTGTTGCGTATGGGGGTGTTGATTGTGCCAGACCGAGGGCTTTTGGATATAGTTAACGAAATCCGCCGACAGGGTTTAGGATTAGAAACACAACAGATAGGAGATATTACATCCGTAGAAGGAATTCTGGAATTTTTTCGTGATACGATAAGTGAAAAAGTGAAGGAAATAGTGGAAGATGCCGCAGGGCAAGTTGCTTTATATGCTATAAATATTGCAGCATTCAAAGTTGCTCACATGATTAGATTGCTTCTGACGGATAACAACATAAGGGATGCACTAATGTCCTTACCTTCGCATGTGCAAAGTGCCGTATTGCGTGCAGCACTAACAAACATATGGCGTGATGCAATTAAGGAGTATGCATCTAGTATACACAAACACCTTGTTGGGGATAGCAGGAATGATGAAAATTGGGTAGTAACTTTGCTGATTGAGAAGATTTTTGAGAAGATAGGGAGGAAAATGTAAGTATGGGTGATAAGAGGAGAATATCTCCATGGATTGGCATGTTGTTGATTGGTGCGTTAGTGGTGTGGTTAATTTTTTACATGTTTGGTTTGGGAATAGGCATAGTTGTGGGAAACTCAATGTATCCCACACTGAGAAGTGGGGATTTGATAATCTTCAAAACCTTAGGTAAAGGTGCTATCTTACCTTCTTTACCACTGAAGCAGGGAGACATAGTGGGCGCAATAGTCTATGAGTATCTTTCTGATAATTTGGATTGCGGTGTTGTTGGTTATGAACGGATATATAGCGTAATGGAATACCGAGTTGTGAAGCGTGTAGTTTGCATTTTATTGCCACACAGGTATGGCGAAAATAAAGATATAGATGAAGGGAGCATAGACTTGCATTCCTGTCTGGTTGTTTTATGTGGAGACAATAAAGAAGCGACGGCAAGTTACATAGTTCCGCTATCCCAAGTGAAAAGCAAAATTATATGTGCAGTGCCCTATGCTGGGGCCTTATTGTGTGCGTTTGTGGTTTTTCTTGTGTTCTATTTATTGCTTTGGTTGTTACTGAAAATGGCATATCCTACCAAAGGAGGGAATTGACATGCCATTACCTAGTGAAGTGAAAATTTATTCAAGCACGAATATGTTAGGAGGGGAAATAACAACTCAGGAGATACCAGATGACGCATTACATGCAGTTTTCCCCCCAATAGATGGGGCTACAGCGCAAGAGGGGAAGATTGAGTATGCATGTATTTACCTAAAGAATGTATCATCAGATACACTTTTTCGTGTGCGCATTTACATTAAATCCCAACCAGATAGTAGGAGCATAAAAGAATCTTTTGCTATTGGTTTTGACCCCCAACCTGGCAGTCCTGTGCAAACAATAGATAACATTACAACTGCACCATCAGGGGTAAACTTTACTACACCAACATCTGAGGATGATGCAATAGAAATACCAATATTTCCTGCGGGGGAAGTTCGGGCTATATGGTTGAGAAGAACAATCCCTGCGGGAACACAACCTACAGGAATTGCTAAATGTGTGCTAGGTATTAGTTTTGTGAAAGTGGTGACATAGAGGAGGTGACTTGAATTGGCAGACCCAAAATCTATAGGGTTGGGTAGTCTTCCCATATTAGGAGGAGGGCGGGGATTGCGGAGTGTCGCAGATAGCCCCAGAAGTATCTTTGCAATTACAATTAAAGGGGTATTTAGCATCTTGGATGCTAGAAAGGATGCAATAATAGAGTGGATAGAAAGGCGGCTCACCTATGATATACAATTATTATTGCATCAAGGTGGTAAAGTGGGAATAGATGCTGCACAAATACGAGAGATAAGCGAGTTGCTCTATTCTTCGGTTAAAGATGTTGTGCCTAAAATATCATCTATGGGAACAAATGTAGGAATCACTGTGATGTTTCAACCTCACAAGAGAAAGGATGGTCAGGTAATTTTAACTAGAACAACTTTTGCAAATATTATGGACAAGGATATACAAGAAGCAATTGATAAGGCAAGGGAGGAGGGAGTGGATGATGTAAGGATGTGGGTAGAAGGTATTCTTAGGGGAGGGAGATGGATGCTCTATTATGCATTATCAGGTATTTTGGGAATCACTCGTGCGATTGCATATGATGTTGGTGTTAGTTTGCAGGCAAAACAGGAACAGGAAAATCTAGTAGAGCAATTGCGTGATAAAGTTGACGCTTCTAGTCTGCGGACAACCTTATTTCAAAGATTTCACGCTTTGGAACTTCCTGTTGCACAGGAGCAGATTGATGGAGTGACATTGTCTGGGCAAAAAGGGAAGTTGATTCCTCCTAACATTTTGCAGCACGCATATACTCCACTTTATCATGTGTATTCACAAATTGCTTCGCAGCGTGGCAATGTTGCAGGTGAGATTAAAACTGTGTCCATTTTTGTGCCTGTTTATTCTCCTATTTCTCAGGATGTAGTGAATAAGATTGTTGATGCACTTGTGCGGAACCCCAAACACCAAGTAGCGGTTGATTTTATGCGAGGCAATTGGGAAAAATTGGGGTTGGGGGAAATCCTTTGGCCTGATGATTTGTGGATTTTTGATTTCAACTCTATGCGGCACCCCATTGGTGCATATTTT
>Ga0072500_139397_pt1 | contig 13288 bp, 10 predicted proteins | sample GBScelen77Swater_FD_63803 | JGI IMG/M metagenome (GOLD analysis project Ga0072500, IMG submission 63803) | Hot spring microbial communities from Great Boiling Spring, Nevada - cellulolytic enrichment S 77C v2 (version 2) | ecosystem: Environmental > Aquatic > Thermal springs > Hot (42-90C) ...
TCGCTGAATTTTCGAGCACCCTCAGGTGGGCACTGGAAGCGGGTTGATGCGGTAAAATAAAATAGGAAGCCCCGATCGCATGGGAGACTCATAGGAGGCGATGGCTATGCGCGTTGGTATTTTGACAGGTGGGGGCGATTGCCCCGGTCTTAATCCCGCGATACGGGGCGCGACGCTGCGCCTAATACGCGACGGTCATACACCCATCGGCATTCAGCAAGGTTGGCGTGGGCTGGTGGAAGGTTTGACCGTCCCACTCAGTGTTGAGCGCGTGGACGAAATCATACGCGAGGGTGGTACCATTTTGGGTACCTCTCGCACGAACCCATTTAAGCAGGAAGGCGATTTGGAGCGGCTGCTGGCGAACTATCGGTCGCTCCAACTGGATGCCCTGATTGCCATCGGTGGGGAGGACACGCTGGGGGTCGCCTACCGCCTATACAAGGAGCATCAGTTGCCTATCGTTGGCGTGCCGAAAACGATGGACAACGACCTGAGCGGCACCGATTTCACCTTCGGCTTCGACAGCGCGGTCTCCGTCGCGGTGGAGGCGATGGACCGGTTGCGGGATACCGCCAAATCGCACGCTCGCGTGATTGTGTTGGAGGTGATGGGGCGCCATGCGGGTTGGGTCGCACTTTACGCTGGCATCGGCGGCGGCGCCGACTGGATCCTCATCCCAGAGGTGCCCATCGATCTCGACGAGATGTGCCACTATCTGCGCCAGCTCTATGCCAGCGGCAAGCGTTATGCGCTGGTGGTCGTCTCGGAAGGCGTGGAGCTGCCTTTCGAAACGGATGGTCAACCCGTGTCGATGGACGATTTCGGGCATCCGGTGCTGCGGGAACGCGCGGTAGGTGCCCGCATCGCCCAAAAAATTGAAGAGATGACCGGCTTCGAAACGCGCTACGCTGTCATCGGGCATATTCAGCGTGGTGGTCCTCCCACCGTGTTTGACCGCGTGCTGGCGACTCGGCTGGCACTCAAAGCAGCGGAGCTGGTGCAGGAAGGGCGTTTTGGGCTGATGTCGGCGCTGCGAGGCACAGAGATTGTGGCGGTGCCGCTGGAGGAGGTCACGCAATCGCCCAAGTTAGTGCCGCGAGAACTCTACGAGCAGGCGCGTCAAATCTTTCAGCGGATACAGGATCAGCCCCAGCCACAGGGCAGCCGAACGCCGTAGGGGCGCCCAAGCCTCCAACGGGCGGGTCTGTAGCTCCGCCACTATCGCTTGCACAACCTGTGGGTGGTATCGATGACCCGCTTCCGCCTGCAGCTGCATCAACGCTGTTTCGTAATCGCTCTGATGGGCAAGTTCCATCAAATCGCTCAATGCTGCCAGCAGGTGGGCGCTCAGAGGTGCATCCGGCTGCTGTGCATAGACCACATGATGCAACCGTATGAGCGGAGCCACCTCGCTCAAGGCGGGAATCTGCTCCGCAATGGCAGCACTGATTTCGGCATGGCGCATCAGCGTGAGTTGCTCCAACGGTGAAAGAGGGGAAGGCTTATTCAGCAGAGCATAGGGGATGCTGACCATTCCAATATCGCGTAGATAGACCGCCATCTCCAATCGCTTACGCTCCCCTTTGGGGATACCGAGCCGCGCGCTCAGACGCATCGCCAGCTCCACCATCAGCTCAGTATCACCGTAGCGTCCTTGCGTGCGCAGCTCAATCAAGCGGGCAAAGGCACGCAGGCTTTGGCAACGCCACCGATGGAGCTGCGCCGGCAAAAACACAAAAGCATAATAGCCCAGCGCCCCCAGCGAGCCGATGATAACACCCAGACTGACCCCTATGGTTTCCATAGGCTACCTATCCCTTGCTTTTCGTGTCAGCGGTGTCCACTCCTGCACGACCTGCTCGAAAATCGCCACGACCTGTGGGTCGAACTGAGAACCTGCACCCCGCCGCAACTCAGCCAGTGCTTCCTGAATGCTGAGAGGATGCCGATATGGACGCTGCTGACTGGGTGATTCGCCCCCAATCATCGCATCAAAGGCGTCCACGACGGCAATGATGCGTGCCTCTATGGGGATCTGATCACCGCGCAGTCCATGGGGATAGCCTTTGCCGTCCAGTCGCTCATGGTGATAGGCGATTCCGAGCACAATCGCATCGAGGAATGGCACATTGCTTAGAATCTCAGCGCCCAACTGGGGATGCCGTTGAATCTGCTTCCACTCACTGGGAGTGAGCCGTCCCGGTTTGTTCAGCACACGCTCATCCAGCACGGTCTTGCCCAGATCGTGCAGGAGTGCCGCTTCATAAAGGAGTTCACACCGCTCCGGTGGCAAGCCCAACCGTTCTGCCACCTTGCGCCCCCACTGCGCTACCCGCTGCAGGTGACCACCTGTGTAGGGATGGGCCCGCTGAATCAAAAAGCCTAAACTCCGAATGGTCTGATGATACAGTTCGTGCTGTCGCATGTAGAGGATAAAGGCTTGGCGTAGCGCCAAATAGGGTGCCAGCACGGTCAATAAGCCTGCAAAGCCGTAGAGATAGAGGACTACCATCAGCAGCAAAGAGAGAGGAAACATGGGGAGCGTCTCGCGAGGGGTATCCAACAACGATTCACGCAGCACCCACTTGAAACGCACCCCTTCTGTAAGAGCAACGGTGATAGACATCAATAGGACATTGATGGCGCTGTAAAGCGTCAGGGTGCCAAATAGTCCCACCGCGAGACGGGCGAAGTTCTCGGCAGTCAACCCTTCGGGCTGTGGGGGTAACGCGAAGAGGGCGGCGAAGCTGCCCGCGCCTGCCGCGCAGAGCGTGCTTTGGGCGGTATTCAGCCAGACCCAACGGAGACGGGATTGCTTGAGCCACGCCACCAGAAGCCCCGCACCAAAGGTAATCATTGCATCCAACCAGACCCCCATCGCCCAGCCATAAAGCATCAGCGCAGCGACCACCACGGGCGTGCTGACACTCATCCAGATACCGCGACTGGTGTAAGCATGGCGTAGGGGATAACGCACCAGTAGCAACTCGGCCACCAGTGCCACCGTGCCTAAACCGAGCAGCAGGGTGAGGTGTCCCTCCCGCTGGATGGGACTCCCCGCTTTGATTAGCAGGCTCGCTGCACCGAGTGAGAGCAGCCCACTCCACAGCAGGAACCGCTTCCGCAAAGATCCTCTTCGCTCATCTGGTGTCATCGATCGGTTTCCTTTGAAGTGAAAAAGTTTACCATGTTGCCATCGGAACAGGTTAGGCAGGCGGAGCGCATTTTGTGTTGGCACTTGCATCAGGTTATGGGTTCGGCAGAGTTACCATCACCTGTTGTGCCTCTCGCTCCAGCGGATCGTCCCAGCGGTGGGGGTAGTAGACCCGCTTCGCGCTGGCGACCGCCATAAGGGCGACAAGCGCCGTCATCAGAACGAGCCACCGCTTCATCTGCTGTCCCTCCTATTTAGAGTGGTCAGCCGCTCGGTTTCCGCTCCGCTTCAGCGCTCTCGCCTGCCTTTTCTGGGTACACCCACGAGCTGTGTACCCTGAAGGGGCACAAACCCCTCCTCTACATCTTGTGCCGTGAGCTTGCCTCTACGGCGAATTCGGTTCTGCATCGGGCAGCAGCACCGCTGCCTCCGTAGTCGGCTCAAAATCGCTGGGAAACGCCGTCACGCGCCGATTGATGGCATCCAGCGTTGCTAACCCAACCGCCCGGTAAATATCTTGGCGCACCAGGGCGCTCCCCACCAGCAAATCCTCACCATTATCGCGCACCGCGCTCACCAGCACCACCGCCACAGGATACCCTGCCAGCACCGTGTTGGTGGCAACATCTTCCAGCCCGAACCGCTCCTGCAGCCCATATGCCGATTCAACGGCACGGAGCGTGGCGGAGGCGACCAATCGTGGCAAATGGGTGCTGGCGCGCACACCCGTTGCCGTTCCACGATAAACCTGTCCACTACGCTCTAAGAACACACAGACCGTTGCGCGGGTTCCCTCTTGGGAGATTTGCACATCGAGCCAGCGCAAACGAGAGCTGGAAGCCAAACGGCTACCGCCTTTCTGGGCAACGCTGATCTTGCGGTGATCGACGCTGACCCCAAAATGCGCCATCAGTGCCGATTCAACATCGCGCACCACCTGCTTCGGGTTCCGTTCACCTTCGACCAGCAAGTGGATCTCTTGGATCAGCCCTCTCTCGTCCGCGACCACGCGCGCCCCGCACACGCCTTTCAACTCGCGCAGGGTCGCCTCAATCTGAGCCGCACTCCAGCGACGCTCCATCTTGCGCCCATCCTCCCCCAGAATCTTCTCTTCGCTGGACAACGGTTATACCCTTTAGGCATTCCAAGGGAACCTTCGCCCAGCCTTGAGCAAGCCTCCCTGCTTCTGTTTTTCCCCTTCTACTCGCTCAAAGGATGCGCGTCAAGGCGACCACTTTTATTATACTCCCCTTCCGTTGCGATTCCTGCTTTTTGGCACCTCTATTGCGGGATAATTCGCCCTTGCCTTACGGATTCCTGCTTAATCCCTGCAGAATAGCAGGTCTCGCTTATAGAATTTCGCCGCATGGTTATCCTATCCTGCTTGCTGGATGGGGAAGCTCACCGGGTATACAGGTACAATCGATTTGATGGCAGTTCAGGTGCAGCATGTGTTGCAGGTGCTTGAGCAACTGGCTCCCTCGTCGTTGGCGCTGCCAGGCGATCCAGTGGGTTTGCAAGTTGGCTCGCCTGAGTTGGAGGTGGAGCGGCTCATGGTCGCCCTCGATGCCGACCCCCGCACCGTGACCAAAGCGCTCTATCACAACTGCCAATTGCTCGTCACGCACCACCCGCTCATCTACCGCCCATTGAGCCGCGTGCATTATCACGAGCCGGTGGGCAGCGCGGTGCAGCAGCTCTGTGCGGCACGAATGGCGCATATCGCGGTTCACACCAACTGGGATTGTGCGCCAGGCGGCATCAACGATGCCCTCGCCGAGCAGATTGGATTGGAGGAGGTACGCCCAGTCGGTTCGGGCGCCCAAGTGCCGATGTTCAAGCTGGTTACTTTCGTGCCGATGGAGCATCTGGATGCCGTGCTGGATCGGATGGCATCCGAGGGGGCGGGTGAAATCGGCTTGTATCGGCGGTGCGCCTTCTACCATCCCGGCACGGGCACTTATGAGCCACAACCGGGTTCACATCCCTATCGTGGGGCAGTAGGACGACGGGAGCATGCAGCTGAGATGCGGCTGGAGGTGCTGGTGCCAGAACATCGCTTGCAGGCGGTCATCCAAGCGATGCTGCAGACACATCCCTACGAGGAGGTCGCCTACGATGTTTATCCCCTGCATGAGCCGAAGCGTTATCCCATCGGGCGTGTGGGACGACTGCCGCGCCCGATGCGCGCCGAAGAGCTGCGTGCCTATCTCGCCGAGCGACTGGGCAACCCCCATGTGCGGCTCTATGGCAAGCCCGGTGCACTCATTCGCACGCTGATGGTGGTGGGGGGTGCTGGCGGGGATTATCTGCATGAAGCCCGTGCTGCCCATGCCGATGCCTTGCTCACGGGCGAGGTGCGCCACCACCACACATGGGAGGCGTGGGCGCGCGACCTCGTGCTGTTCGAAGGCGGGCATCGCGAGACGGAGCTGCCTGGCACCCGCGCCTTGGCAGAGCGGCTGCGCGAGGCATTGCCCAGTGATCAGGTGGAGGTGCTTTTCGCTGAGTCAATCTGACCCGTCTGACTCGTCCGACAAGGCTGACACTTGTGACGGGGGTATAATCCTTTGTAAAGGAGGTGGCGGAAATGCAGCAGCACCCATGGCTGACACGAATGGCGCCTGTCGCAAGATACGAGATAGGCGGCGCAACTGTCGAGCTGTACGGCTTTGCACACACCAGTCTCCATCGGCTACCCGCTGACGCGCTCATCTTGGCAGCCGATCAAACCCTGCGCATGGTCACAGGTGTGCGTAAGCAGGTGCGCGATCTGGCAGCATTCAACCTCGTGGAGGATGAAGCGGTGCAACAAGCCCCCCTGCCACCCCAAGGCATCGCCATCACCCGTGGCGGGCGCACCCGCTTCAAAGCCATCCTGCATATGAACATCTTCGATGAGCAGACCACCACCACAGCCGATTTGCAGAAGCAGGCGCTGCAGAAGGCTCTCGAAAAAGCGGTGGAGCTGAACGCCCACACAGTGGCAATTGCCGACTACACACCCGACCTACGCCGCGCCTTCGCCGAAGAGACCGCTTGGACCATCGCCGAGGTCATCGCGCACCATCGCCCCGAAACGATCCGCCGTATCCGCCTGCTCTGCTTCGAACCAGTGAATGCGTGGGCATATCGCCAGATACTGGGCTGGATAGCCGAGAACGGCTTCGAGCCCTATCCGCACATGCTTCGAGTGCGCCACACCGTTGTGCATGTGGAGGAGGCACCACCCGTTGGCTGGCTGCGCAAAAAACCGGGCTGGCTGCTTATCCCAGCGGAAGGGCTTTGGCACTTCACTGATCCGCAGCTGAACGCAATAGGGATGTTTGTGCGGGGGGCAGAATTTGTGCCCATCTCAGGACTGGGCAAGCCGCTGGCTCGCTTCGGGGGATGCCCGCTGCTGAAAAAGATAAGCGAGGTTGCGCCCGTTGCGCTCGGCGAGGCGACCTACACACCAGGCGGTAACCTGCCCATCCGTTGGGTGGTACATTTAGCAATTCACGATGACGACACCCCTGTCCAAATGGAGACGCTGCGTCGGGCGACACGCGCCGCGATGGAGCTGGCGCACCAGCAAGCGATGCACACCCTGCTGCTGCCCGCACCACCTTGGCAAGATGGACTGGAGCGCGAGACCTTCGCCCAAGTGGTCCTCGACACCATCCGCGACTACCTGTACAAGGAGAACGCCTTTGTCGAACGCATCATTCTCTACGGCGCCAACGACGAAGAGGTACGCCCCTGGCAGCAGGCAGTCGATCGGCTGCGTGAACAACTGACCCTGCCACCACAGGAAACCGTCGAGGAGGCAGTGGGTTCGTAAAATACTCATTCTTTGAAAAGATACTTCCGCTTCCAAATCATGAAGCTGTTTATAGGTTCCCTGTCGCGCTTGCTGCTGCAGCTGGCATTAGAGAGGCTGGCTGAGCCTGCGCCTGTGGTGGTGCTGCCTTCTGGTGCGGGGAACCTGTTGTTGCGTTTGCCCAGCAACCCTGCGGTTGTGGAGTGGCATCGCTTGTGGCAGCAAGTGCTGGGCGGGCAAGTGAATCTGGTGGAGCTTTCCCCTGCCCATGTGGCTGCCTGTGCCGAAGCATGTTCCAACATTCTGACGGAAAGCAGCTATTTTGGCAAGGTGCGCCGTTCGCCCCGTTTCCACCAGCAGCTGCGTGCCCGCTTCGTCGAATGGCAGCGTGATGGTCTCACCCCAGAGCGGCTCAGTCGGGCAGCCCCGATGGTGGCTCGTCCCCCATTAGATAGCCTCGCGGGCATCGAGCTGGACGAGTTGCGTGCGGAGTGGCTGCGTAAGGTGGAGGAGCTATGCACGCTCTGGTGCGAGTGGGAGCAGCAGTTGCAAAGATGGAGTCTTCCTCATCCGGGCGCGTGCTGGTGGGAGGCAGTGGAGAGCCTGCGGCGTGGGCAGATGGAGCTGCCTCCGCGCCTTTTGTTAGCAGGTTTTCACGATCTGCACGAGGTGGATATTGCGCTGCTGCACGCCGCCGAGCAGCGGGGCTGTGAGGTCTATCTCACGCTGCCCTATGACGCTAGCCATCCGTTGGTTGCCCGCCTACGACCCTACCTGTCTGACCTGTCCGACTTGTCCGACGAGTCAGACATGGTGGCGGGGGCATCCACGGCGATTGTGGTACTCAGTGCGCCCGACCCGCTGCGCGAGGTGGAGGTGGTGGCGCGGCAAATCCTGCACCACCTCCAGCGGGGTGTGCCAGCCGAACAAATTGCCCTGATTCTGCGTCAGCCGGCGGCAGCCATCGAGCGGCTTACCCTGTTGTTTGAGCGATACGGCATTCCACTGGCGCTGGAAATTCACCTGCCCCTAAGTCGCTCGCCACTTGTGGGTGTCATGCTGGATGCGCTGCGCCTACTGCTGGGTCAAGGGACAGGGGCAGATTGGCTGGAGTGGCTCAAAAACCCCTATCTGGGCTGGTCGCGCGAGGTTCACTATCGCTTGGCTCAAGTGGGCAAGCGCGCCTTGCCAGCCGATGCGTGGCTACAGGAAGTGAGTTCGCACCTGATGCAGGAGCCGATTTTGGGGGATGTCTTGACTCGCCTGCGCGAATATCAGCAGCTGTTGCGCCAGCCGTCGCACGACCTGCATACGGTGCTGAAGGCACTCAGCGAATGGCTGGAGCCGTCTCCTTTAGACATTCAGGCGCGCAACGAGTTAACGGCGGTGGGCAAGCTGAAGGAGTTGGCGCATGCTTACATGCCGATGTTTCAACGGATGCCCGCTGCTCGCGCCGTGGCTTACCTCGTTCGGCTGTGCGAGGTGGAACTCTATCCGCACCTGCTGGGGCGCGAGGGGGTGCGAGTGGCGCCGCTGGAGCATGCAGGGCTGCTTCAGGCGGAAGTGGCGTTTCTGATGGAGCTAATCGAAGGTGTGTTGCCGCGTCGCCATCCCGATGACCCCTTTTTGCGCGAGTCGGAGCGGCGGGCGCTGCGAGCATATTTCGAAAGTCAAGCAGAGCGCGTTTACTTGCCTTTGCGCTCCGAAAGGCAGCGTATAGAGCCGCTGCTGTTCGCGGAGGCAATTGCGGTGGCTGCTCCCTATCTCTATCTAAGCTATCCGCGCGTGATAGAAGAGAGCGAGACACTGCCCTCCTCCTATCTGCAGCAGCTCCCACCCCACGAGACACGCTTCTACCGCCTGGAGGATTTGATTCCACCCGAAACGGAGCAGCTACATCCCTATGACCGGGCTTTGGCGCATGCCGCCCAGTTAGGTCCCTCCGACTCGTCCGACTTGTCCAACGAGTCGGAAGCGTCAGACCGACTCACTTTGCCCACCACGCGCCAGCAGGTGATGGATATTAATCGCACCTTCAGCGTGAGCGAGCTGGAGACACTGCACCGCTGCCCGTTTCAGTATCTTTTTCGCCATCGGTTGCGGGTTCGTGTGCCCCGTCGTGGGCTGCACTTGACACAGGTGGGGAGCGTGCTGCATGCTGCGCTGCGCCGCGCTTATCGGCATCATCGTGCGCTGCCGCCCGATTCGCCCGAATGGGCGCAGTCGCTGCTCGATTCGCTGGAGCGCGTGCTGGGCGAGACGCCCCTTGAGCTGACACATTGGCAGCTGCAGGTGTTGCACGCCTACGCCACACGCCTGCTCCAGCTTTTTGCGCAGCGGGAACCGCGCTACCGTCAGCAGTTCGGACTGGAGCCACGCCATTTCGAATGGGCGTTCGGCATGCCCATCAGCAGCGATGAGGAGAACCCGCTGCCCGATGAGGCTGCCAACCTCTCTGACTGGTTTGACCCCGACTCGGTGCAGGGTGCGTTCCGACTCTCACTGGGCGGTGGGTATTCGATACGGCTCAGTGGGGTTGTGGATCGAATCGATTTCAGCCCTACTGGCAAAGTGGCGATGATTACCGATTACAAGCTCACCCGTTCGCCGCTTCGAAGCGAGATTGAGGCGGGTGTGGCATTTCAACCTTTGTTGTACACGCTGGTGGTACATGCGCGGTTCGGGGCGGAACGGGTGGTAATGGCGTTTGATGAGCTTTCGCACGGGCGGCGGGTGCGCTTCGTGCCCTACGACGAGGGGCTGATTCGCCGATTCCGCGCAGGTGAGTGGGAAGGCAGCCCAGCGGAGATTATGATGGTGCTATCCCAACCGCGTCTGACACAAGCCATCCAGCGGCTGCGCGAGGAGCTGCGCCACCTACTGGCACTATTGCAACAGGCGACGGTTCTGCCGACGCCAGGCGAACATTGCCGCTTATGCGCCTTCGGGGATTTGTGCCGCCGCGCACAGCGGTAGAGCAGTGTGTAGAGACCCAACACGGCAGAGAATAGGAATCAGGAGCGATCTGTCTCTTATTCTTGCCCCTTTGCCGAGCAAGTTCCCACTTGCAAGGGGGTGCATGTGCTATAATATGGGTGAGAATACGAATTCTCACAGCGAGGGTGCAGACCCGCAACGAGGTGGACTATGCGCACGCCGCTGATAGGCTGGTTGGTCGCAACGATGCTGATTGCGTGCTGGGCGCAGGGTGAGCCGACGCGCGCTGTGACCTTCCGATTCGTACTGCCCGAGCCTGCCCATCAGGTCTACCTCGCAGGCACTTTCAACGAGTGGCAGTATCGTCGCCATCCGATGCAAAGTGCCGATGGCGGACGCACTTGGACACTCACTTTGCAGCTACCTCCTGGCGCCCACCAGTACAAGTTTGTGATTGACGGCGTCGAGTGGCGCACCGACCCGAACGCCCCCGCCATCGACGATGGTAACGGCAACCTGAACTCGGTGGTCTGGGTGGAACCTGACGGCTATAATCGCCCAGCCCGCATAGGCGATGGGCTGATAACCCGTAGCGCCATCTTGCACAACCCGAACGACCTACGCGACCGCAACCCGCTGAACGGCACGCTCTATCTGCGCCTGCGGGCACGCCGCGATGATATTCAGACAGTGGAGTTGCATTTTTGGCAAGAAGGACGCAAACACACCCTTCGCATGGAGCCTGTTGCCCAGGACGCGCTCTATGCCTACTATCGCGCTGCTATCCCCGAAGCCGATATCGAGTATCTGTTCCTTCTGCAGGATGGCAATACAAGGCTCTGGCTGACACCCAGCGGCTTGCAACAAGCGCGTCGCACGAAGAGTACCCAACGCTTCTGCCACCGCCGCGGCGAGAACCACTTCGATGTGCCCGACTGGGTGCAGGACGCCATTTTCTATCAGATTCTGCCCGACCGATTCTATAATGCGGACCCATCCAACGACCCACCCAACGACCAACCGATCGACTTCACAGGGCGCATCGAGGGCGACCGCTTCTACGGCGGCGACCTGAAGGGCATTCTGGCTCGACTCGATTACCTGCGCGAGTTGGGTATCACGGCGCTCTACTTGAATCCCGTCTTCGCCTCGGTTAGCCATCACAACTACGATGTGGACGACTACGAGCGCGTGGACCCCCAGCTGGGCACAGAGACGGACCTGCGTCGGCTGGCGGACACACTCCACCAGCACGGCATGCGCTTGATTCTGGACGGTGTGTTCAACCATGTGGGCATCCATTTCTTCGCCTTTCAGGACCTGCTGGCTCACCAGGAGCGCTCGCCCTACCGCGACTGGTTCTATGTGGAGCGGTTCCCGGTGAAGGTGGAGGCAAACCCCGCTTACTGGGCGTGGTGGAACATTCCCTATATGCCCAAGCTGCGCCACGAGAACCTGCTGGTGCGCCGCTACCTGCTGAATGTGGCGGAGCGATGGATGCGCGAGTTCCAATTGGATGGCTGGCGGCTCGATGTGCCCAACGAGGTGCCGGATCGATTCTGGCAAGAGTTTCGCCCGCTCGTGCGCCGCATCAATCCGCAAGCGGTCATCATCGGTGAAATCTGGGGCGATGCGGGGCACTGGCTGCAAGGCGATATGTTCGACAGCGTGATGAACTATCTCTGGCGGGGTGCAGTGCTGGACTGGATTGCGCATCGGCGCATCAAGCCGTCGCAGTTTGACCAGCGGATGCAGCACCTTCTCATCCGCTACCCGCGCCAGAGCCTCTACGCGATGTATAACATGCTCAGCAGCCACGACACACCGCGCTTCCGCCACGAGTGTGGCGGCGATTTGCGCCGAGTGAGGCTGGGCTTGCTGCTGCAGTTCACGGCGATAGGGGCGCCGGCTATCTACTATGGCGACGAAATCGGGCTGGAAGGGGGCGGCACGCCCGACAATCGTCGCCCGATGCGCTGGGAATTGAACAGTGAGGAGTGCGCGCTGTTGGACTATGTGAAGCGGCTAATTGCGCTGCGCAAAGCGAGCCTTGCCCTGCGCCGTGGCGAATGGCGTACGCTGCTTATAGATGACAGCCGCGACCTCTACGCCTTTGCCCGCTTTCTGCCATCCCCTGCGGAAGCGCATCACCTCGCGCTGGTTCTGCTCAACAATAGCGACTACCCGCAGACGGTGAACCTGTCCCTTCCCTGGCGCGTGGAGGCGTGGCAGATAGCGGTCAGCACACCAGAATTTTTTTCTCTGGGTGAGAGCAACCTGCCGAGTGGTCGAGACTTGGAGAAAAAAATTCTGCACGATTTCGGGCAGGGGAGCCTCCCTGCTGCGAAGGGGTATCTCTCTCTGAGGATGCCTCCCCTTTCGGGAGCCATCTTGGTTCCCGCACGGTCTAATATCACAGGAGGTCTATAACCATGCGAACCAAAGGCTTTACGCTGATCGAGCTATTGGTTGTGATTGCGATTATCGCCATCTTGGCGGCGATTCTGTTCCCCGTGTTTGCGCAGGCGCGCGAAAAAGCACGCCAAACCCAGTGTTTGAGCAACGGTAGGCAGATTGCGCTTGGGCTGCTCATGTACGCCAACGACTTTGACAACCGCCTGCCCGTCTACAACTGGCCTCAGAGCTTTATCATTGCGGCGCGTATGATGCCATATGTCAAAAATCGCGACATCTTCAAGTGTCCCTCGTCGCGGTTCCCTCAAGGTTCAGTACAGGCCGCTGAACGCGACAATGGCGAGGGAGACTACTTGGTCGCGCCGAACCACCCGCTGATAGGGTTAGGCAACTCTACGCGTGGGCGCCAGCACTACTTTGACGACATCTACCCACCGATAGACTACCGAACCAACGAGAACATGTGGGCATACCGCTGGTCGCGACCCGATTCCCCCTGCTACTTTCCACCAGTGCAGTGCGCGGGCTCTGTATGTGTTGAGCCGGGCAGGTCTATCGACGACCCGGTGGTTGTCAACCCCAGCAAGGCGGTAATGATGATCGACTTCCCGACGGCGTACTTTGAATGGCCTGGTGCCCGGCTGTGGGGTCAGAACTTCAAGGGGCGCCACAACGAAGGCTCGGTAGCAATCCATGTCGACGGGCATGCTAAGTGGTATCGCTTCCTTGCACTTTACCCGCGCAGTGTTCAGTGGAGCGGTCAAAATGTGGAGTGGTACTACTGGGGGCTTGCTTGCGGGCACGAGAGCGTGAGATAAAGCAGGATGCATCAAAAGGGTTCACCCTTTCAACTCGAGGATCGCACCCGATTGAGAAGCAGGCGCACCCAACCCGAGAAGCGAATCAGCCCGATAATCAGGGCGTAGAGGGGCAGGGGCAACCGAGCGCGATAGTGCTTGCGATAAAATCGCTCCAGC
>Ga0072500_142875_pt1 | contig 13259 bp, 16 predicted proteins | sample GBScelen77Swater_FD_63803 | JGI IMG/M metagenome (GOLD analysis project Ga0072500, IMG submission 63803) | Hot spring microbial communities from Great Boiling Spring, Nevada - cellulolytic enrichment S 77C v2 (version 2) | ecosystem: Environmental > Aquatic > Thermal springs > Hot (42-90C) ...
ACAGAATAGTTAAAGTTGTTATAAAGAAAGGTGGTTTTGTCCAATAATTCTACTATATCTCCTTGCTAACCACACTGCGGAATAATTATTGATAAACTATATAAACCTACGAAGGATATGTGAAAGTTGATGTTCGTGAGCGTTCAGTTCAAGTTGGAGTTTGAAAACAAAGAGGATAGAGAAGCTCACCCTCAAGGGTGGGTGTGCATGGAACTTTTGTCCATGCAGAGGGGAACTCTATCAAGGAGATAAGTTTTTGGGCTCAGGCTCTTGCGGAGTATCTTGAGAAGGCTTTGATCGATGAAGTTTAGGCTCAATAAAAAGGTAATAGACAACGCGAAGGAGGGTTAAGACTATGAAGGCGATAGGAAAAAGCAGAATAAAGAAAACCCCTATAAACCATCCTATCAATATAGCCAGCGCTAAACTCATATGGACTTCACCATAGCAATTAATTTACAACCAACGGATGATTTTACAAAAGAGCTTTTTAAACTCAAATGGCTTTGTCCAATAATTCTTGTGAGACAGTATTCCTTCATTTGCTTTGACCTATGCTATGCTATACTAAAAGGTGATGTTTGTTAGTGTCCAGTTTAAGCTGGAGTTTAAAAACAACCAAGACAAAGACAAACTCTTATCCCTTATGCGTCTTCAAGGTTCTGCCATTTGTTTTATCTACAACAGACTGAAAGAAGGCAAGCTTGAAAGCCTTCAGAGCGAGCCAAGTTCCTGTGAGGCCGTCGATGGAAGGAATTCCAACTCCCATAAAAAGGCTTGGCAAGTTCTGAGGTCCGCCCCTGTCTTGCCTTTGCTGGGGAAGTTCTTTGTAAGGGACTTCTCTCCCTTAAAGTCTGTTATGATTGAAGGGATATGGCAAAGGCGGACAAGTAGGTCAGTTCCCTTAGAGGTTGGGGGACGTCCCGATGAGGGATTTTTGAACAACCTCAGGCTTTAGCATACTACGAGGAGTCTTTAAGGCTGAGATAAAACGAAGAAGAAAAAGCAACAACTTACAACAATATAGCCTTGATATATGACAAAAGGCGAATATCAAAAGGCGCTGGAGTATTTTCAAAAGGTTATTGATATACCCGAAAGATACGGAGATTACCACAGAGCTGTACAAACTATGCTCAACATGAGTAATACACATAGGAAAACCAAAGACTACGAACAAGCTGAGAAGTATCTTATGTAGGAGCTAAACAGGATAAAGAGAGTGGGAGACAAATACTGGGAAGCTACCGCTTATGCATATCTTGGGCGGCTATACAAAGACCTTAATAACAAACAAAAAGTGGTAGAGTATATTACTATGGCTTACAATTTGTCTAAGTCCATTGGAGCGGGAAAAAAAACACACAAACAATGCATGAAAGTTTGATGTAACTTGGGGTGGATCCAGAAAAGTTAGAGAAAAAAGAGCAGAAGGGCAAGATAAAGAGAAGGTAAAGGGGTAGTTATATTTCAAAAGATTTAAGGGTGGTGTTGTATCCTAAAGCTTGCAGACTGCTCTTATTATCTTTTTAAATCTTGCAAATTTCGGAGTTTGAACTATATAATAAATATTTATGATTTACTCAGAAACTGTTAAATACGCTTTGTTGGCTTTAGCTTATTTAGCCTTACAGAAAGGGCGGCTTGTGAAGGTAGAAGAGATCGCTCAAGTGCAAGGCATCCCTAAGCCCTTTCTCTCAAAGATCTTTCATAAACTGGTCAGGGAAAGGGTTTTAAAATCATACAAGGGTCCCAATGGGGGTTTTGCATTTGCTATCCAACCTGAAGAAATATCCATATACGATGTGATAAGATACCTTGATGAGGACTATCGCTTAGATTACTGCGCTTTGAGACCTGGAAGATGTGAAGAGTGGCAAACTTCACCCTGTGCAGTTCACGATAAGTGGACAGACCTTAGGGAACATATTATGGAATACTTGACAACAACTACTATTGCAGAACTGGCAGGTGTTGAAGAAAAGCACAAAAAGTCAATCCAAGTGGATGGAAGGAAGACTTAGGAGATTGAAGGGTTATAATTATTGAAATGGAAGAGGAAAGGAGTGAAGACTTAGCTAGTCTGTGGCAGGAGGCATTAAAAGAGCAAGAGGAAAAAGAAAAGCAAGAGACAGAAAGAAAAGAAGAATCTGAAGCACATCCAACTCCAGAAATTCATGAGAAGTTAAAAAAATTTTTGGACCTTCCTCTGGTAGTGGAAGTTGTGGTGGGTTCCACAACACTTACTTTGGGAGAAATACTAAACTTAGGTCCAGGATCTGTAGTAGAGCTTAACAACATGATAGACGAGCCGGTGGATATAAAGGTAAACGGCAAACTTGTAGCTAAGGGTGAAATAGTAGTGGTAGAGGACAAATTCGGAGTAAAGATAACGGATATAGTGGAAAAAGAGGAGAGGGTAAAGAAAGCTCTTTAACACTTGCCTGTTATATAGTCTGCCACAGAAGACGCAGCTATTGATTTGGGTTTTACCACGGGTTTTAGTCCCTGAGCTAAAACAAAACCGATTGCTTCCTTCAAAATTATGGACGAGTTATGCTGTGGGTTTGGGTTTATATCAAGATGGACTTCAAAGGGCCTGTTGCCCACCACGTCTATAAGTTCCAGGGCAGTATAGACAGCCCTGCTGACCTCTTCCATAAGCCTTTGTCTTAGTGATCGTATGCGCTTTACTCTTTCAGTCTTCCAGAAAACCTTTGCTCCCCTGGAGGAGTCTATATGGACGACCACTACGGTGACAAAAACTGTGCTGTCATTTACCTGACGAGAGTCGCATCCAACGTATACGGCAGTTCTTTCAGAGGTGCTTTTTATAAACTCCCTTACTTCTTCAAAGTTCTTTATCTGAGGCATTTATATTTCCCTTAAATTCCACTGTTTTTAAATAGGTAGGCTTGAAGAATATCCAATCTTTCATGTTCTGTGCACTTCTCCCATAGCACACCTCGCAAAGAAGCCCACCATCCACAAGCTTAGAGTTATCGTCGCAACAATCGGACAGGTTCCAAAACTCGTAGTTATCATGAAAGATCAGCTTGCCACAGCCTAAACATCGGTAAAGCTTACATCCTTTTGAGCTTAAAAACTCTTCAAGCTCCTGATCTAAGGAAAGCTCCTCCAATTCAAAAACCATCTTTAGAAACTCTTTCTGTTTTTGGTTAAGCTCTTCAACTTTCATCTAATATATATTTTATTCCCATGCTGGTGGATGAATTTGATGTGGCTGTGATAGGTGGTGGTCATGCGGGTATAGAGGCTGCCTTGGCTTCTGCTCGTATGGGTGCAAGGACGGTCATGTTCGTACTAAACGCAGATACTATAGGCCAGATGTCCTGCAATCCAGCCATAGGAGGCGTGGCAAAGGGCATAGTGGTAAGAGAAATAGATGCACTCGGTGGGGAGATGGGAAAGGCTATAGACCACACTGGTATACAGTTTAAGATGTTAAATACCAGAAAAGGGAAGGCGGTTTGGTCTCCCAGGGCGCAGGCGGACAAAAAAGCTTACAGGGAATACATGAAAAAGGTTTGCGAAAATCAAGAGAACTTACACATAAAGCAGGACGAAGTGGTGGATATTGTAGTAGAAGACGGAAAGGTGGTAGCTGTAAAAACAAGGCTTGGGCTTGAGTATAAGGTAAAGGCTGTGGTGGTCACCACGGGAACTTTTTTGAACGGTCTTATATACATAGGGGACAAGACCTTTCCTGCAGGCAGGGCTTGGGAGCCAAACTCTACTGGGCTCTCTGAGTTTTATAGAAGACACGGTTTTCCTCTATTGAGGTTCAAAACGGGCACACCCGCAAGGCTTGACAGAAGGACCATAAACTTTTCCAACCTTGAGATAGCACCAGGAGATGATCCACCACCTAAATTTTCCTTCTGGACAGAGCCTGTGGGCACATACTGGTTTGAAAAGGGTAAAAAGCAGGCCGTTTGCTGGATAACCTACACCACTCCAAAGACCCACGAGATAATCAGAAAGAATTTGCATAGAACAGCTCTCTACGGTGGGCTCATCAAGGGTATTGGTCCAAGGTATTGTCCTTCCATAGAGGACAAGGTGGTAAAGTTTTCAGACAAAGACAGGCATCAAATATTCTTAGAACCAGAAGGTTGGGATACGATAGAGATTTATCCAAACGGTCTGTCTACTTCTTTGCCAGAAGAAATTCAGTGGGAGATGTATAGATCCATACCTGGTTTGGAAAAAGTAGAGCTTATAAGACCTGCCTACGCTATAGAATATGATATTGTTCCACCTACTGAGCTTTATCCTACATTGGAAACAAAGAAGATTAGAGGGCTTTTTCATGCAGGCAACTTCAACGGCACCACCGGATACGAAGAAGCGGCAGGTCAGGGCATCTTGAGTGGTATAAACGCCTGCCTGAGATCTTTCGGGAAAGAGCCCATATACCTTAGAAGGGACGAAAGCTACATAGGGATTATGGTGGATGATTTGACCACAAAGGGTGTTATGGAGCCCTACAGACTTTTTACCTCAAGGTCAGAATACAGGCTTTACCTAAGGCAAGACAACGCCATCCTCAGGCTTGCCAGGTTGGGAAGAGAACTGGGGCTTTTGTCTGAAAATCAATACAGACTTGTTGCAGAGCTTGAAAGGGAAATAAGGTCTTGGCTTGAGTTTTATAGGCAACACAGGGTTTCTGTAGCTATAGGTTCGGACTTGAGACCTTACAGCCTATCACAGCTTCTCACCTCAGAGTATTCCATATACGACCTTAAGAACTTTGGTGTAGAAATTCCAGACCACCCTTACGTGGCAGAAGAGGTGGAGATTGAGCTAAAGTATGAGCCTTATTTGGAAAGAGAAAAGAAGCTAAACGAGAAACTAAAAAAACTTGAGGATACCCCCATCCCAAAGGATATAGACTACGATAGTATTCCTGGGCTAACCAACGAAGCTAAGGAAAAACTGAAGAAGTTTAGACCTTTGACTGTGGGACAAGCTAGCAGGATAGACGGCATAACGCCAGCAGCCATAACTGCCCTTTTGGCATACTTAGGAAAATTGGACTAAGATGATAATCTTCTTCATAGTCCTGTACATGCTTATTACCTTAGTGGTAGGCATACTGGCTGGCAAACTTTTGGTTAAAAACTCAAAGGATTACTTACTTGCCGGCAGAAATCTCCCCTTTTATATGGCAACCTTTGTAGCTTTTGCCACTTGGTTTGGTTCAGAAACTGTTTTGGGTGCTTCTTCTGTGATGGCGAAGGAGGGACTCTGGGGCGTTGTTTCAGATCCTTTTGGTGCAGCGCTTTGTCTTGTTCTCGTGGGCCTTTTCTTTGCCAAACCCCTCTATAGGATGAACCTTCTGACCTTTGGAGATTTCTACAGAGTAAAGTATGGCCGAAAGGCAGAGATAGTAGCAAGTATTATGCTGATAGCCTCTTACTTTGGCTGGATAGGCGCCCAGATGGTTGCCATAGGCCTCATACTTCACATCACTATCGGGATACCTCAAAGTGCTGGCATAGTCGTTGGTTCTTTTGTGGTGCTTTTATACACCTTTTTTGGGGGAATGTGGGCTATATCTCTGACGGACTTTATACAGACTGTGGTTATCGTTTTTGGCTTGGTCTTTGTGCTCTATGAGGTTTCCAATGGTTTTTCTGAGGTGATTCCGGTAGTTGCCTCCCAGCCTTCCGAATACTACAAGTTTTTCCCAAGCTTTAACTTAGAAGAGATCCTTCTGTTCATAAGCGCGCTGATAACCATAGGGCTTGGCTCCATACCTCAGCAGGATGTATTCCAGAGGGTGATGTCTTCAAGGTCAGAGAGGGTAGCTGTTCTTTCATCCATAGGCGCAGGATTTATGTATCTGACGGTAGCCCTAATTCCACTGCTCTTAGCCATTTTTGCAAAGGTTAAGTATCCAAACCTGCTTGAGGTGGACCCTCAACTTATGCTTCCTACCATGATCATGGAGCATACATCACAGATAACAAAAATCTTGTTCTTTGGAGCTCTGCTTTCCGCCATCATGAGCACAGCAAGCAGTGCGGTTTTAGCTCCAGCGGCAGTTCTAAGCGAGAATTTACTTAGACCGATCTTTAATAATCTATCAGACAAATACTTTCTGTGGCTAACAAGGCTAAGTGTAGTTTTTATCACAGTTGTATCCTTAGCCTTTGCCTTTGGGGGTGAGTCTATATTTAGGCTTGTGGAAAGCTCTTCAGCTTTGAGCTTGGTTTCTCTTTTTGTCCCAATGGTAGGAGCGCTTTACTTTAAAGTTTCTGATCAAACCTCTGCCATAGCAAGTATGCTCTCTGGCTTCTTTGTTTGGGTGGCTTTGGAGTATATATTTCATTATCAGTTTGCGCTGCTTGCCGGACTTACTACAAGCTTTATTAGCTTTGTTTTGTTCCTTTTACGCTCCAAACTTAGAAAGTCTTAAAGAATGAGCGAGCATAAGGTTTATGAGTTTCTTTGCTGGAAAGATACCAAGTTCTCCCCTTAGACACTCCCTTTCGGTAAATCTGCGGGAAGTCATACCAAGAACATAGGGAGACTTTAAAAGAACTGGCACAGGATGCCACGAGTGGCCTTTAAGAACAGAAGGCGTGGAGTGGTCCCCTGTTATGACCAGCACGTCCGGCTTTAGCTTAAGAATCTGTGGCAGTTTTCTGTCAAACTCTTCTATGACCTTAACCTTACCCTCCCAGTTTCCATCCTCTCCATAGGAGTCTGTCTTTTTAATGTGTAAGAAGAAAAAGTCATAGTCTTTCCATAACTCTCTCAGCACGCTTATCTGATCGTCTATGCTCTGACCTTGAACATCTATCACATCCATACCCACCAAGCTTGCTAATCCTCTGTACATAGGATAGACTGCTATGGCACATGCTTTCGGTCCAAACCTTTCCTCAAAGCTTTTGAGTTTAGGTTTTTGAGAAAAGCCTCTCAAAAGTATATAGTTCGCCTTAGGCTCGTCCTTTAAGACCTCCGAAGCCTTTTGCAGAAACTTTTTTACCACATCAGCTACCCTCTGAGACTGCTCGTTTTTTCCTACTGGCTCAAGGGGAGATCTACCTTCTTTTTGTGGATCGGTATCGTTTATAAGGTCGCTGTTTTCTGGAAGGGCTTGAGGAAATCTTAAAACTATAGCCAACCTGTGCTCCATACCCGCTTCCAAAAAAACCTCTACATCGTCTATGAACCTTATGTTTTCCTTTAACTTCTGTGTAATCCTTCTGTTCTCTTCTGTAGGTATCCTTCCTGCCCTTCTGTCTTTGACTATGGCATGCCCATTCTGGTATTCTACAGCAGCGTAGTTGCCCCTTATGGCTATATCTGTTTCTTTTACAGTCAGTCCAAGTCCCAAAGCTTCCAGTATCCCCCTTCCTATCTTATACTCCACAGGGTCGTATCCAAATATTCCCAGATGGCCTGGACCACTACCTGGAGTTATCCCATAATCCACCGGCAGGTGCATACCCAAGGCAGACTCTTTAGCTAATTGGTCCAAATTTGGAGTATTCGCTATTTCCAATTCGGTTTTTCCATCTTTTACTGGAAGCCCACCTATGCCATCAAGGACGATCAAAAGAATTTTACTGCTATTTTTTTGTATCAGATGTTCCAACATGGCTTTAAAATTTTAAAGCATGGAGCTAATTGGTTTAGAGGATTTCATCAAGCTGGACATAAGGGTGGCAAGGGTTATATCTGCAGAAAGAGTAGAAGGCTCTGAAAAACTTCTCAAACTTAGAATATCCCTTGGAGACCAAGAGAGAACTATAATGGCTGGCATAGCCAAACACTACTCACCCGAAGAACTTCTGGGAAAGAAAATAATAGTGCTTGCCAACCTAAAACCGAGAAAGATATTCGGCGTAGAGTCGCAGGGTATGCTCTTAGCTGCCTCTGACGGAGAGCGTCTTTCCATCCTAACACCAGAAAAAGACGTAGAAGAAGGTTCCAAAGTTGGCTAAAGAATGGAGAAATTATACTATAATGAACTTGAAAATTTTTAAAAGGAGGTAAAGCATGAGGAAAGTAGCTTTATTGCTAATATTCACTACATTTTCTGCAGCTGTAATATCGTGTGGTCAAGTGTCTTCCTCCAGAACTTACGAAGGTGCAGCCGTAGGCGGTGCTGTGGGAGCAGCAGCGGGTGCATTGATAGATAAAGAAAACAGATGGAGAGGAGCTGTTATTGGCGGGGCCTTAGGTGCAATCTTAGGAGGGACAATAACCGAGATAGCTCAAAGGGCATCCAGGGAAGCGGCTATGGCAAACAGACCAGTAGAATACAGGTCAGAAGATGGTAAAGAAAGAGTATATGCAGAACCTGTAGCATCAAAGGGGAAATGTAAGATAGTTAAAACCAGCTACTATCAAAATGGCAAATTGGTCAAGGTAGAAGAGAAAGAGGTGTGCCCCTAATACTGACAGGTAGGCCTTATTCTCCTCTACACCTGGTATTCAATATACCAAAGCTTCCTCTTCTTTTTCTGTAAGCAATTTTTAATTCCCCTGTTTTAGCATCTATAAAAGGTAGAAAATAGACCCCACTTTCCTGAATCTCAAGTATGGCATCCTCTTCGCTCATTGGCTTTTCTATTACTAACTCTTCCTCAATTATAGTGGGTCTTTCTTTTTCTTCCAGGGGTGCAATTATAGCACTTATAACTTCTTCCTTTATTTTAGCACCGCGCCTTCTGTACTCTAATCTTCTCTGTTTTAGCTTTATTATCTGCCTTTCTGCTTCATCAAGCACCTTATCCAGTGCTGAAAACACGTCTATATCCTCCTCCCATGCATGAATAACTCCACCACCCCAGGTTTTTAAGTACAGATCCAAATCAACCCTATAAACAGTAGGCCTGCTTTCACCGGCATAGTCTTTTTGCTTTGCCCTGGAGGTGGATAGGGTAACCACAACCTCCACTTGATCTTCCTCTGCCTCTTTCAAAAGTCTGGAAAACCTCTCCAGCTTACCCTCTACAAAACTTTTCATAGCATCAGTCCACTGTATAGCCTTTCCTACAAATTCTACGTTCATACAAAACCTCCTGGTGTTTATAGGGGCATAAAATTTTAACAAATTTTTTTATTAGACAGCTAACCTTTCCAGCTCTCTACGCTTAAGTATTTCTATGAAACCCCTTTCTGTGTTTATAATACCCATCTTCTTCCACTTACTCATTACCCTTATGGTGGTTTCCACAGTAGTGCCAGTCATTTCTGCTATATCGTTCCTAGTTAATGGAGCATCTATAACTATGGTTTCTTCATACTTTTTACCTATCCTATCCGCTATCTCTAGGAGAACCTTTGCGATCCTCTCCTCTACCTTACCACCAGCTATGCTCTTTAAAGTTTCATATGTTTTCAACAGAATTGCGGTAGCCTCACAGGTCATTTTAATAGCAATGGCGGGATGTTTTATAGCTAAGTTTATGAAGTCTTTGTTTGATATGTAAAGGGCTCTTGATTCTGTTATAGCTTTGGCTGTGTAAGTATTTTTGGGTGTTTTCTTTCCCCATTCTATCCAACCAAATATGTCGCCTGGATAGACAAGGCGAACTATTACTATCCTCGCATCGTGGGTTTCCTTTAAAAGCTTTATTAACCCGTCAAGAAGTATATATATACCAGGTTCTGCTTCCTCTTCAAAAAAGAGGTACTCACCTTTCCTAAAGCTCTTTTCCTGCATATACTGAAGAGCTTGTCTTAGCTCATTCTCAGAAAGGTCCTCTAAAAGATGTAGGTTTTTTAGATCCTTAATCTTCCCTTCTCCAGTAAAAGTTTTTGCCATCCTTTTCCTCCTATCATTACTGTGGGTTCAAAGATAACATAATCTGTGTGAAACGGTACTTTGTTAATACCCCCAAAAGTATGATTGTCTCCTATGGCTACATGCACCGTGCCCAATATCTTCTCGCATTCTAAGACATTATCTACCTTCTTTGCTTTTGGGTTCGTTCCCACTCCCAGCTCCGCAATATTCCTTGCCCTTTCGTGTTCTTTGAAAACGTTTTCTAAGTATACTACATATGGGTCAAGGCCTTCTATCTCTTCCACCACACCATCTTTGAACCTGAAGGTTATGGGACTGTCTAAACGTCTGTCTGGTCCATACAGAACGGTCATTTTACCATAAGCTGAGTCTTCTATAGGTGCTATAAAGGATTCTCCCGCAGGCAAGTTACCATAATCTCCAGGTCTATGAAACAGACCTGTATCTGCTATGGCTTGCCTTCCTTTTATAGAAAACTCCAGCTGAGTTCCGTCTGCCTTTATCTCCACCCATTCTCCTTCTGTTAGGATTTCAGCTATCTGATTACTAACTTTACCCACCTCTTCCCAATCTACATCCATAGGACCGTAAAACATCTCTGGCTCAAAAAGGGGCATGGATGCATACCTCACTCCAAAGTACCTTGTAAGAACTTTTCTATAAAATGTATGCGTCGTGGAATAGTAGGGAAAGGCTACAATCACATTAGGTAAATCTTGGGCATGTTTTTTGAGTATGCTTAAAACATCCTCCTCTGAATAACTTTCCTTGTTTATTACTCTGCTAAATAGACCGCTCCTTGTTAGCTCCTCTATGGTAGACTCACCGAAGGTTTCTATCCATACTTCCTCGGGGGGCTCTTTGCCGTGTTGCCCTAAAGAAGAGTATTGTACTTTCTTCACTCTCTTAGACATTAATTTACCAACTTGGTAAAACTCTTCCAGAAGGTCAGTAAGATAGGGTTTGGTATCATCGGTGATCAAAAGCAGAGTCTCATCCTCTTTCAAATTCATGTTGATGCGATAAAGTCTTTCTATGTGAGCCTCAAACATCATATAAAAATTTAATACGAAAAATGCTAGGGTAATCTAAATTTAAGGAAGTGGTAACCTTAATGTGCCTAAAATGTACTTCAGGTCATTATCCGTAAATAAAACTCCCACTCCTGCCATTCCGCCCCTTAATTTCTCGTTAAGAAGGTCATCACCACCCACCCTTATATACAAAGGACCCTTTACATTGTATTGCAATCCAACCTGGAGGTTTGGTTTTAGTTTTTTGTTATTTTCTTTCCTTCCAAAATCCCAAAAATCGGAAAAGAGCATGACCTTTTCATTCCAGATCAGATCAAAGCCTATGCCCCCTTCAGACTCTTTCAACCCAGCTCTAAATACGGTCTCTTTATCGAAAAATGGGAATATCCTCGCATATTGCAATGTAAATTGGGGAGTAAATTCTTTTTTTGTTATTGTACCCGCATTACTTGTTTCCTCGTAAGTTATTCTACCCTTTGAATTACCAACTATCTCCGCTAAGTAGTATTTTTGATTGTCTGGTTGCACTTTTATGCTAAGTATTCCTTTGCCTTCGTTGTCTTTGTAAATCTCTCCTCTGAAACCTATGTAAAAGTTGGTTCTTCTAGCCACCTCTCCAGCCTGGGAGAAAGCTCTTGTGGCGGAGGTTACACTTTTGTATAGTTCCTCATCCTTAACCAACTTTCCAATAGTGCCTTCCCCTCTTTCAATTCTGGAAAGAATGAGGTTTAGATTCTGAGAGGCTTGGGCAAGGTTTTTAGATAAGGATCGCAAATCTTCTCTGTTTTCGGACACTACCAAGTTAAGATTTTTTGAAAGTTCGTTTAGATTTTTGACTAACTCGGGAAGAGTAGTTTTTGTATCCTCTGAAACTTCTCTCAGGTTTTCTATTATTTCCTTTATGTCCTGCCTATTTTCGGAAGCAATACCTTCTAAGGTAACCACAAGCCTATCTATGTTCTCTATTGTTTGAGGGAGTGTTCTGTTGAGATTATCAGAAAGAACTTTTATTGAGTATATGGCAATTCTGAGATTGTCCCTGTTTTCTGCAGTAATTTGGTTAAGGTTGTAAGTAAGTATTCTTAGATTTTCCATAATTTGCCTAATATCTTCCCTGTTTTCTGCCAAGATAAGTTGAAAGTTCTGTGCAAGAAGCTTAACTGCTTCTGATGCCATAGTTAAGTCCTTTATCAATTTATCCGTATCCGCATAACCTAAGGTTTGACTTATAACTCCACCTTCCTCTAAGACACCAGCTTGGGAATTACCCGGATGTATAGAAAGGTATTTATCGCCCATAAGTCCAAGGGTGCCAATCTCGGCAGAGGCATCTTTGTAAAGCACAATGTCCTTATCTACTTCAAAGACTACCTTGACCCTTTCACCTTCCAAGCTGATACTTTTAACCTTACCACTCTTTATGCCCGCTACTCTAACCTCCGCACCCACCGATAACCCAGCCACATCTTTGAAATAAACCACATACTCTTTGGTAGGTGGTCTAAAAAAAGGAATATCTCCAAAGGTTATTATCAGAAAGGCAAAAGCCAAAGCTACAGCTAATACGAAGGCACCAAGCTTGGCTTCTACGGATAACCTCATAGGTATAGTATAAATAATAATTGCTTTTTGCAAATTCTTTGCTTAAACTTTTCATAACTATGAGCGAAAAGGTTTATGCTTACGATACTACTTTGAGAGATGGTTCCCAAGCGGAAGGAGTGAACTTTTCCATAGAAGATAAACTGAGGATAATTGCTAAGTTGGACGAATTTGGCATTGATTACATAGAATGTGGCTGGCCTGGATCAAACCCTAAGGATACGCTCCTTTTTGAAAAGCTCAAAAAGATGAAGTTAAACAGCTCAAAGATTGTGGCCTTTGGTGCTACCAGAAGGCCGGGTAAAAAAGTAGAAGAGGATCCGCAGGTGGAAAATCTAATAAAGTCTTCCGCTCAAACTATCACTATCTTTGGTAAAAGTTGGGATTTTCACGTTTTAGAGGCTCTCAAAACAAGTTTAGAAGAAAACCTTGATATGATAGCCCAGACGGTGGAATATCTTAAAAGGCATGTGCCAGAGGTGATTTTTGATGCGGAACACTTCTTTGACGGATATAAAAGAAACCCAAATTATGCTTTAGAAGTCCTTAGGCATGCCCTTCAGGGCGGAGCGGATTGGATCGTGCTGTGCGACACAAACGGTGGATGCTTGCCCCATGAGATATACGAAATAACAAAGAAGGTTAGGGAAGCCTTTCCAGAGGCAAAGATTGGTATTCACGTGCATAACGATTCGGACTGTGCGGTATCAAACTCTATAATGGCAGTTTTGGCTGGAGCCAGACAGGTGCACGGCACTATAAACGGTATAGGGGAAAGGACTGGAAACGCAAACCTTTGCTCTGTAATTGCCAATCTACAGCTAAAGCTC
>Ga0072500_160794_pt1 | contig 13209 bp, 11 predicted proteins | sample GBScelen77Swater_FD_63803 | JGI IMG/M metagenome (GOLD analysis project Ga0072500, IMG submission 63803) | Hot spring microbial communities from Great Boiling Spring, Nevada - cellulolytic enrichment S 77C v2 (version 2) | ecosystem: Environmental > Aquatic > Thermal springs > Hot (42-90C) ...
CCTACCGCATCCATTCCCGCAAGGATGTTGACAAGTGGCTGCTGAAAGTCTTGAAGCACTTAACGCAGGAAAGGTTGAAGTTGAAAGCGAAAGCGAAGGCTGGGGATAAAGAAGCAAACTACGCCCAGCAAGCGCTGAAAATCCTAATCAACGCAATCTACGGCTTCTATGGCACACCCGCTTACCCCTTTAACGATATGGAAGCAGCCCCTGAAGTTACCCGCAGGGGAAGGGAAATCTTGACCTTGATTTGCTTCGTGATTGAAGAATGTGGTGGCATCATCGCTGAAGCAGATACTGATGGGGTAATCTTCAGCCATCCGCACCCAGAAAAGGTGGTGGAAGAAATCCACAAAGCCCTTCCAACGGGCTTCAGCGTGGAATTGGATTGGAAGGATTGCGTTGCTTTCATCAGCGATAAGAAAAACTACATCATCTTCAACCCCGATGGCAGCGTGAAGGATATAGTTGGCGGGAAGTGGCGGGGAAGGAATTTGCCCAAGTTGGTCAGCGAATTCATCCCCACCTACATCCAGCGCTACATCTTCGCTTCCCCCGCTGATGCGTGGAAATACTACCAGCAAGTTAGCAGCGAAATTTTGGAAGGTGGCAGCAAAGGGCTTTACTGGGTTGTGCAGCAAAGAAAGGTAAGCATCAACGATAAAACCCTTCAAAGGGCTGGTGCGCAGGTGGATGAAAAGGTCACCTTCGTTTACGCACGGAAGGGCAACAAAGAAACTGAAGCAATCATCATCAGGGAAGGGATGGATTTGAATTCCATCTGCTACGATGCCCAGCACTACTTGAAGATGCTTTCCCAGCGGGTTGATGAAGTGAATAAGTTGCTTAGCAAGCAGTATGATGCTTCTGCGAAAGAGCGCAGCGGGGATGGTGTTTCGGGCAGCCAAACGGATGGTGGTGAAGGGCGGAAGGAAGGTGATGGGCGATGAAATGGCTTCTTTGGGTTTTGTTGGGCTGGCTGTTTGGGAAAAGCATCAAAAATCTTCCCCACCCACAGCGGAAAGCAGCAAGCAAAGCGTGGCACACTTTCCGCTTTTTCACAGCAAAGCGCAGAAGCAGCAAACTTTACCACCTGTTTCGCTTGTTTGATTGATGCGGGGCTGTGGTGATGCTGTGGGCTGCCCATCCTGCTGATGGTGAAATTCTACATGTTTGCGGGGTATAGTTGCTACTACAAAAAGGGGGTAGGTAGGGGGAATTCGCTGGGGGTGCATGGTTTTGATGGTAACGAAACGCAACTTTGCCCTGCGGGATGGGCTACCTTGCGGGTGTTTTTGCCCTTGCAAATGCGCTGCTTCCACAATTAAAGCGAAAACCAGAGGGGTGGGTTTCTTTCCTGCGCTTTTATCCCCTTTCCCTACATATGCCCAGACCCTGCTTGTCAGTGGTTTACCAAACTTCATCTTCTTTCTACACCTCACTTTCAGAATACACATCTTCTTCCCATTCATCACATCACCACCTTCAGCAAAATTTCTATAAAATCTTGCAATCCAGTAATTAAAAGCATTCAGAAAAATGATTGTTGTGCAAAGAGGGCTTATTTGCTTGTATTTTGGTAATTTTCAACAAATTGCAACAAAAGAAAGTGATAAGTATACTGAAATGAAATCGCCTTTTAACCCACTATTTCAAGGATAGGCACTAAAACTTCTGTGAGGGAAAGACCTCCGTGGGATGTGTGGCGAGCGTTTTGACCGCTCCCACTTCGCCAATACCGCCCCTTAAGGGCAATCCATTCCCCATGTCCAATAAATGCGTCCTGCTCCGAAGGAGATAAACTTGATGCTTCACCCCTTCTGTAAGCCCTCCTTTCCCTCGGCAACTGTTCCAAACCCCTGAAAGAAACTTCTTCAAAGTGCTTTGATGATGCACCGTAAAAGTATCCATGGTCGCTGGTGATTACAACTTTCCTTCCACCCAATCGCTGGAATAACTCGCCCAAAGCCTCCACCGTCACCCTAAGGACATCTGCCATTTTAGTTGTTTGCGCTTCCGTTACCTGCTCAAGTTCGGCATCTGGCAACCGCAGCCATATAAGTAAAGGTCGGTCTTCGGGAAATGATTGCTCTAATGCACCAGGCCCAGCAATGTAGCGATAAGTAAACTTTTCGGTATCCCTTCCACTTGACGGAGCAATAACTCCCAATAATTTCTGAGCGAGACTTTCTGTTAAGGTTGGGAAGGGAGCAACTGCAAAAGGTTGGTCTTCAGCAAAGTCTAACTGCGGAAACCAAAAGGGTAGCAATGCTGCTTCACGGACACTCAGACTATCAGCGATGATGACCACATTGTTGCCCTGCAACCACTTCAGAACATAACTCCCATCCTGATTGATGGCTCTTTGGAGCAAAAAGTCATAAAGGTCAGAAACCATATCCGAGAGAAACTTCTCTAGCCGAAACATTTGCTCCTCCCGCTCATCGTAGAATTCTTTCAGCGTCTCAGGGGATAACTTTTCAAGTTCTAACGATCCATTTGGCTTCCATATCCTCACCATCGCTTTCCATATCACAGGCAACAAATCTTCTGCCTCAACTAATTCCCTGACCAAACTTTCATTCAGCATGCATCACGCCCCCCTTGAGCGCTTCCCTTCAATTTTCGTGCTCACAACAAAACTCATACCCTCAGGCAAACTTTCAATCCATCTCCGACACAGGTTAAGCAACTCCTCCTTCCCTGCTGCTACCTTGAATGTCCAGTGTATCTGCCACCTTTCGGTCACTTCCGCAACATTCCTTATCTCCTCTGGCGTGATGGGACACTGAATCTCACAAGAAACTCTCTCAACCTGAGCATCCTCATCCAGTTTATTTTCAAGTTCACCAAGCCACAAATCCTTGCTTTCAGGAAAGCGGTATTGTTGGATTTGGATGGAGAAAATTTCAGTTCCCGAAGGAGCAGGAGGGGGATAAGGGGGAAGATAAGTAACAGGAAGCCTCAGTTTTGCATCATCCGACAAAGAAGTGACGGAAATTTCCAAAACTTGATTTTCACCTTCAAAGACCGCAACCTTTCCATCCCCCCATAACCTCTCCATAGCCCTCACAATAGCGGCTTCATCAATACCTTGCAACCTCAACCTCTCTTTCACTTCTCCCCATGTTATGCCTTCATCACCTGCTGCCTCAACCAACCTCAAAATCTCACTTCTGGCTTTTCGGTCATCAGGTGGTGCAAACTCCTTCAGCCAAACTTTTCCGTCAGATTGAACCCTATCAACAGGCAAATGACCATCTTCAGGATAACGCTCCCCATTGGTCTCTATGATTGCCTCTCCAGCGTTCACCAAATCAGCAACTGCACGACGAACTTCTTGCATTTCTCCACCAACTTTCTGCCTCAAAACACTCACAGAGATGCCTTCGCCTTGAGCCCTTTGCAAGATTCCCCTTACTTTCGCTTTCAAATCTTCAGGCGCTGGCGGTTCAGGCCCGTATGCTTTCAACCAAACTTTCCAACTATCTTGAAAAGGTTGTGGTGGTGTTGTGCTTGGTGGGTAACCATAAATGTTCCTACCGACACTAACCACAATTCCAGTTTGCTCGTTTTGGTCTTCAAGCATCATCCTTATTGCCTCATTGAATGCACCTTCTGTCGGGCTTCCCAAAACAGGCAACCCAACTTCCCTGCGCAGTTCGTCACGAATTTGCCTGATGGTCAACGACGCTAAGTCCTCACCCTTCTTCTTCCCATGCCCTTGCCTTCTCAGAATTTTCGCCACCGCATCCTTGAAAGCATTCGGGTCAAAAGTCTCCCTCAATTTGCTCTCAACTTCCTCCCTCCTCAAACGGACATCCTCCGAACGAACAACATATCTTGGCTCTTCACCCAATTCCCCAAGGCGTGATAACCTTAACCAAGTAGCGAAGTTGGTTTCTATCAGTCGCCTTAGTTCATCTTCAAAGTGGTTTTTGAACCTTTGAAGGTCTCTTTGCCTTTTATGCCGCTGCCTTATCAACTCCTCACAAACCATCACCCTCGCTGTTGCGAGAAGCCAATCATTGTCCTCTGTAATCTTTCCTTGGACGGATGGACGGGGCGCTAACAAAACTACAGTGTTATCAGGCAGGATGGGGCGTAGCACATCTACATCCGCCCTTAAGGGAGAGAGTGAAATGACAAATTTCAACCCACTTCCGCCACTTCTGATTTCCTCATCAGGGTAAAGGGTTACATCCCCACCGAAGGTTTCACGAATCTCCTTCTTCAACCTCTCCGCTACCTTCTCCTTCCCATCGGGACTTGAGATTAACAAGCGTGCATCCTGCTCCAATCGTTTCTCCAAAGATTCCTCAACAGTTACAACCCAGAAACCGTTCTGCTTCTCAAAAAACAGTGCTTTCCTACCAACTTCATCCAAAGCATCCTTCAAGTCGTTGATGTTCCTGTCAGGGCGAAGGGTTGCCATCCACATCTCGTCCTCACTGATACCTTGCTGGTTTCCAACAGAGTAAAGTAAAGCAGCACCGAGAAACTCTGAAGCATAAGAGATGTTCCTGCACCTTTCCTGCAAATCCCTTTGTGCGTTTTCAACTTTCTGCGGGTCTAACTTGCGCAAATCGCTGGCTATCTCTTCATCAAGGGCATCCAAATCTCCAGCCAAGATAGCATTCCTCTCCTTTGCCCTTCTCCTAAGCAAAGTCGCACACAAGCCAATGACGCCCCTTGTCGTTTCATTGCGTGGCATCAAACCGTAAACCTCAAAGACCTTGTGCAAGAAGTGCGGGTGGAATGGATAACATTGCTCCATTTCTTTCCTGAGTTGGTCAAAGTCCTGAACCTGCGGAAGGTAACTGCGAAGGTTTTCATAGACTTTCAAATACTCCCGAACAACTTCCTTCGCTTTCCCTTCATCCAAATCATCCAGCAACCTGTGTCTGACAATTTTCCACCTATCAACAGCCGTGCCCACATCCAAAATTGGCGGTTGAGTTCGGTTCAAAACAGCCATGACTTCGTTGTTGAAACCGTAGACACTGACCACAACCGAAAGGGGCACTCCATCCAACTCTGCTGCTTCCATCAAGTTTTGCAAAGCGTTCCTTTGAACCGCTCTCTCATCAGCACTCAAACCTTCATACCACGCTTCCAATTCGTCAATCAGCAAAACTGTCGGTTGTTTCCTTCCAAGTCCAGCCCACTGGTCACGGGAAGGATATCGGGAAATGTTGCTTAGAAGTTCGTTTTCTCCCAACCTCTCAAGCAAAAGTTCCCAAAGGTTTTCAGCATTTTCTGCCACCAGTTGGACTGCTGCAACACGGACATTTTCTGGGAAAGTGAAAGGCATATTCCATTTGCTTAGCCAATCGTTAGCCCTTTTGCTGTCAGCGCAAAGGTGGAAAAGGGTCAAAAGGGTGTGGGATTTCCCTGAACCGTAAGAGCCACGAACAACTATACCACCTTTGTGTGTTTTCCCTACCAACTTTTCGGTCACTTGCTGGATGAGAACCTTCATCGGCTCTGTCGGGTAAGTCACTCTCAGGACGAAATCACCATCTGCTTCCTTTTGCCCTTCCTTGTAAACTCCATCCAGAACGACCGTTGTCAACAACTCATTGAGCACAACTTCCTGAGAGAGTTTGCAAATTTGACTAATGGTCATGCTTCACACCCCCTCGCATAATTTGCCCAGTATCCATCAAAATCTCCCATAGCATCCCAAATGCCCTGTCAAGATTTCTTTTGGCTCAAGGTTACTCGGAACAAGTTGAGACATCATAAAAAGCCTTTGAACTTGTCTGGTTCTCGGATGGCGATAACCAACCCACCATCCATCAGCCGTTAACTCCAACGAACCGAAAGCCATCAGGATGATTGGGGATTGAGAAACTAACCATCCCCGCTCGTGAGCAAAAATGCTTCTGAACTCTTGAACAACTTTCCTGACAACTGCCTGTGCTTCCTTTTCGCAGGCTTCTCCTCCATTGAACCAAAAGACATCATACATTGCTCGGTCAAAGTTCAGAACCAAGATTGACTTAGGGAGTTTCTCTCTTCGCTTCAGTTTCCTCAAAAGCGTTACCATCCCCATCCGTTCGGGTGCTCCCTTCAGTTTCTCTTCCGCCACCAATTTCTGCACCAAATCCTTCCACCTTTGCCCCTCCCACTCAATGGCGTAGAAACCGAATTCAAGCATTGCCACTCACCCCTTAGGAGAACCATCGCCTCAACTGCCGACACAACCATCGGAAACTTGGGCATTTTCTCTCCCACAGTTTCAAATTAGCGTGAGAAGCAATTTCGCTCCACAACTCAGCATTTGGTCTTTCCCCTGCACGCTTGCATAGATATTCCAGAGCCTCTTTCGGCACCTTCTCCACTTCCTTTCCCCACTCCTCAAGCCATTGTTGGATTTTGCTCTCATCTACACCCAACACCTTCACAACAGCACTCCAATCTTGGCACAACCAAATTTCCAACTCAGGGTCAACCGCAATTGCTTTAGAGCAATTCTTTAGCGTCTTCCTGTTCAGTTCCCTTTGGACAATCCCTTGAGCACGCTGTGGTGTTCTGTTAGCGTAACGGCTATCAGCGTGATCCCAGAGCAAAATCACTTTGCGAAAATTCCTTCGCTCTATCGCTGCAACTTCTATCCCCTCTGTGTAAACTGCTCCAGAACGGTGGCGAAACTCCAGCGAAACTTCTCTGATGCCCAAATCCCTCGCTCGCTTCTCTATGATGGCTCTCAAAACCGCTTCATCCCTCCGCCCCTCAACAATCAAAAGCAAATCCACAGGCATTTCCCTTCACAGAACCCCCCACGCCATTAAGTCCCCAAGTGTTAATGCTGCTGTTTTCGTCTCCCACCTTCGCATTAAATCTTCCGCCGTCTCAATCACCGTCGCCCCATTCTCCAAACGAAAGCAAAGTAGGTTTGAAGGCTCAATGTAATCCTTGCAGTCAAGTATGGTTGGTGAATGTGTTGCCATAAGAACCTGAATGTTCTGGGCAGTCGCTAACGCTTCCACAACTGCTTCCAATGCTTGTGGGTGTATCCCGTTCTCTGGCTCTTCTATCAACCAGACCCCTCTCTCCTCAGGTAGATAGCCAAGTAGCGTGAGCGCCAAAAACCTAAGAGTCCCCTCAGAAACACTCCACTGCTTAACTGCCACTCCATCATAGTGAAGGACGAGATAAAGTGCATTGTCTTCCTCACGCCTTCTCACTTCAATGTCCTTCAAGCCTTTAATCTCTGAGCGAACATGTTCAAGCCACTGACGGAAAAGCCTTGGCTCTTCTTTCTGCAGCCTTAACACCACTTTCGGGAGATTTGCTCCGTCCGAGTTGAAAGCATCGCTGGCAGTTGCAGGGCATGGCTTTCTCATCAATCTGGGATTAAGTTGCAGCATGAAAACTTCATCACGCAAAAACTGCATCAACCAAGCCGAAGCAGGTAACCGTTCCTCATCAGCCAAACTTAATGCCAACCTTTTTGGAGAAATTGTTAACGGATAGTTCCACTCCCCAATCTCACTCCAATACCTTGCTTGCTCGCCTTCACGCCTTATCACCAACTTCCAGCCCTCAGGTGTTCGGTGTTGGAAGAGCGTTTCTTGAAGTTCTTCTATGCTCGGTTCAAACAACCATTGCTGAACGCTGAATTCAAAGTCATGTGGGCTTTTACCCTCAATCAACCACAATCGCTCACTCAATACTCCAAACTCACCTTCTTCATCCACTCCAATTCGCACCTGATAGCGGCATCGGTCGTAGGGGCGGAGTTTTTCATGCTTACGAATCGTGGACGGTAACTTTGCTACTATAGCGAGTGTGAAAGACCTACCCTCACCTTTGTGAAGCAAGTCACGAAAGTCCTTGTAAGTGCGTGAAGGAAGCCAATCAACGCCTAATTCTTCAGTGCCAAAGATGGCAGTTTCAATGTCTGCTATCACAGCATCTCGCAAGAACATCAATACATCCAAAAATGCGCTCTTACCGCTCCCGTTTCGCCCGATAAGGACATGAAACCTGTCAAGCGGTTGCCTTATGACTTTCAGGCATCGGTAGTTGTAGGCTTCCACTTGAACAATCACAGCCTAATCACCTGCTTTGAATGATGTAATGGGCAAGCACACCCTTTTGCTCCCACTCTTTTGCCTTCTTCAGCAAAAATTCCGCCAATCCTTCACCTGGGCTGACTGGCACTACAACTTGCAATCCATTCCGCTCTAACAAAAACCGAACACCAATGTTCCCTGCGATAGGGCCACCAAATGGTTCTAACTGGATTTCCTTTACAGTCCAACCACGAGCCAACAGTGCTTTCAGGTTATCCAAATTCAGGTCAGGCAAAGCCACTTCCCCAAGGTGATTTCGCACCTGCTCTGCCAACTCTGTGACGGAGCAGCGATACCTTTCAAACAACTCTTCCCCAAGTCCAACTTTGGAAATCATCGTTGCCACCTCAATCACCCGCCAAGTGGGTTGGTGAACCTGTTCCTACTCGGTAAGTATGGCGCTTGGGCAAGTAATGTGTTCAGTATCTGTTGCCAACGACATGCCAGATGACGGCAGTGCAGGAGCACTGTCCTCCAGTGAGTCAACCATTAATTGAAACCGTGGTTATCGGAGGGTCGGGCTCCTGCCTACTCCCTTTTACGCATCACGCATTACGAATTACGCACTACCCAATCAGTGCTCCTTGCTCCTTCATCCGCCTCAGTCTTTCCGCTATCTTGCTGTAGGTTTGGTCACGGGTGATTTTTGCCAGTGCATCACATACTTCCTCTAAGCCACGAATGTAAACCTCACGGGCAACCTCATCAACTGGTTTCCCACTCTCCCATGCAATGTGAAGCCAGTGGGCTCGGTCTATAGGCAATGGCTCAACTCCGCCTCTCGCCCTTGCCTTCTCTCCCCAGATGCCCTCAAGGTATTCCTTCCTCTCCGATGGTTTCAGCACTTTGAAGACCCCACTCTTTTCCTGCTTGATGAATTGGCGGTCAATGAAAACCGAAAAGTCTATGTTCCTTGTTCGGCAAACTTTCACCAAAGCATCCCTCGTGACAGCAGGTCTGTGCGCTAAAGTCTGGCAGTAAATTCTGCTCACTGGGTCAAGCCATGTGGGAACAATCATCCCGTAGTAAGCATCAATTTGCTCATCAACAAGGGCTTCTATGTCTTCAATGGCTTCCTCAAGGCTAACTTGCTTACCCTCCCTCATCACCCTCGGATAGTGGCGTGAGTAAACGGCAAGCGCTTTGCCCATCACAATGACGAAAACATCTTCTGGCGAAATATTGGCTCCGTTCTCCAGCAACCGCTTCAATTCATCCTGAACTTCTCCAACAATCTCATCCTGCAAACTCGCCCATGAAGCCTCCGCCGTCTCTCCAACCCGCTTTCGTGCAACAATTACGGTGTCAAATCGGATACCTGTATGCAAACTTCCAGTTTTCTCGCTATGGTAAGTCCAAACCCTTTTAATGTCAAAGCCTGCTTGAAGGACGGCATCAAGGACAGCAGCCCAAGCCTTTGGCTTTTCGTGGTGGAAGGTGAAGACCAAAAGCCCGTCATCTTTCAGCACACGATGGCACTCACAGAAGCACCTCAAAAGCCCATCACGGAAGAAAGCATCATCCTTAACCCTTGTCCCTTGCCCCGTTCTGACAACCGCCTTCTCGTTCACCACAATTTCCCGCTCTTTGTTGACCAGTGGCGGGGAGAATTCTGGGTAGTCATCTTTGAGAGCCAACCGAAGCCAAACATAGAAGAAATCGCTCAACTCGCCATACATCACATTGCCATAGTATGGTGGGTCAGTGATGATGGCATCAACGCTTCTGTCAGGCAGGAAGGAAAGGTCTTCTGCAGTTCGGGCATAAAGGGCACAACGAGAAGTGTCGTTTAAAACCTCATTTGCATTCTGCGTCACCTGTGTAAGTGGGCTATCACCGATTTCAATTTTCAAAACCTCTTCATCTTCGTCCGTGAGTGAGTTAATAGGTTCACGCTCCCAAGGTCTTAGCAGCCATTGAATTGCTTCCGTTAATTTGGGACGCCGCCCCTTCGCCTGCTCAGTCTTTTGGAAGTAACTGAGAAAAGTCCCCCTCCCTAACTGCGTCCCCCAAACATTGCCCTCAGCAGAAGTGTCAGTGGGCCAATAAGCATGGTGACTGAATAAAGGCTCTACCTTCCTTGTATCCGCAACATATCGGCACAGCATATTATTTGTGTCGGCTAAGTCGCTTACAACCACCGCCATCAATTCCCTCACAGCCTTATCCTCAATTTGCAAAATCGCCTTCATCAACATCCCCAAGCAAAGCAACTGGCGTGGGTTGAACAAATCCTGCCAGAGACGCAGACCATGATTGAGCAACTCCTGCGTTTTCATGCCCTCATAAACTTCACCCTCAGGCAAAGGCAGTTCCGTTTTTCGCTTCTCAAACTCTTTACATGCTTGCAGGTAGAGATTTCGGTCAAATTCCTCTGCACCCTTGTAGCCTCTCGCTTCTGCTTGAGCCTTTCGCTTGCTACGAGTTCGCCTGTAGGTCTGTTCGTAGCATTGCTGACACCAGTATTCAATAGCGAACATTTCGTAGTCTGGTGCTTTCCCCGTCCTACGAACCCATTCAACCGTCTCATTCTCACGACCACAATGCTCGCACCTAAACTTCCCACCTGATGCGAAACCTTCCTTAGGCTTGAATTTCGTCTTGCAGGCAAAGCAAGTAACTTCATTGCTCCCTTCATTTACCCATTGAGCCGTGTAGCATGCAGGACAGATGACAGCATCCTTCCTTCCCTTCGTTGCTATTCGGAAGGAATTGAACAGCCTTGTCTTCTTGCCGCATGATGAGCACTCAACTGTCTTCACCCAGAAAACATACATCACATCCGCTTCATGTCCTTTTGGGCATTGAGTGCGATACCACCTTAAGATTTCTGGAGCAACTGTTCTCTCAAGGCTTTTGAAGGCTTCTTGCAGTTTGTTCAGGTCAACAGGTTCAACGGACTTTTTGGTGATGAACCAAGCAACAGGGTTGACATCCAAACCGATGACCTTGCAACCAAGCCTTAAGGCTTCAACAACTGTAGTCCCACCACCCATGAAAGGGTCAAGCACAATTTTGTCCTTGCAGTATTTGGCAATCAGTTCCTCAGCGCATCCGTGACCTGTGTGGTCTTTTGCATTTTCGTTGACATGGCACTGACGGTAGTAAAGCCAATGCCAAGCAGTAACACCTTGCTTTTTTGCGATTTCATCAAGTCTCTTCCATTCTTGGTCGGGGATGAGGGACGAAAGGATGATGGTTCTGAAGACGCAACCAAGTCTCCTTGCCCACCACTTATGGAGCAGTTGGTATGGACGCTTTGCATTTGCTTCCCTTTGAGCCAATGGGTTTACCAACTCAATCGGAAAGTCCACTTCAACCCTCCACAACATCCCACATTCACCTTCCTTCCAACGCTTCTGCTGCCTATAGTTTGTGGCTGAAGAAATTTCATTGTAAAGGGGGCTTCAAGGAGCATGGAACAGCACTTGCCCTTCAGGTGACTTAATGAGGAGAAGACCACCAGAAGGTCTTCCACTCAAGTGAACGCAAGATTTCCCATTCCTGTCCCTGACACCAATAAACCCACCATCTGGAGTTGTCCCAAGCCCAACCGAAATTGTCCCGTTGGGGTTGAAAAGAGCCAGTGAGCCTCCCCACCCTTCTATCCCTTCACCAATCACTGCAACAATCTTACCACTCCCGCTTTGTATGAAGACTGCATTACCTATCGGAGCAGGAGAAATTTCTAAGACTGTTTGGAAACCCCTGACGAACTCAATCCTTTCAACCTGAATTGCTCCAAGTGGCTTTGCTGGCAGGAAAGCAAGGATTAGGTTGGGAAGGAGAACAAGCAGGAAGATGAGGATGAAGCAGGCAATCAGCCCAATTGTAAGCAGGCGAACTCTTTTGCTCAAGGCTTCAATTTCCTCCCAAATTTGCTCAATGGCTTGATGGTTTGGTTGAGGTTCCCACTCCATCTTCTTCACCCCTCCGCAAATTGTTGTGCCAGTAGAAAAGTGAGACAGTTTTAATACAAGAGTTCACCCCAGTGATTTTGTGAATAGGTGGTAAGAGGAGATTTTCTCGCTCATATCCCATGCTGTCCACTACAACCACTCTATTGTCTTCGTTTAAAACTGCTGTTTGTAGTAATCACATATTTCTGCCAAAGGACATTTAGGACACTTAGGGGAATAATTCTTACAAATTTTCCGCCCTAATTCCCAAATAAAGTCATCAACTAAACCAGGATTTTCTGGATATATCAATCTGACTAAGTTTTGAAAGTCTTGAGGTGTGCTGTATCTGGCAAATCCAATCCTTCCAAATACCCTCCGAACATGCACATCTATTGGCATCTCCGTAAAGTAAATTTGCTCAACCTTTACCTCTACTGTAACCCCTCTCTCCTTAAGTCGTTCATTGATGCTCTTGAGCCAAGAACTGCCCCTACCAAAGTCTCTTGCTATCATGGATGCCTTCTTAGGGCCTATCCCTAGAAACTGCCTCAGAAGGAAATAAATCATGGGGATACTAAGATTTCCATTGTTTACCGTGAATATGTTATCAGGTTCATCACCATACTCTGAAGCAATCTTCTTACATGTTTCTATGATGTAATTGGAAATGTCATTCAACCATTGCTGCCGCTTCTCTTCTTTCATCCTTTTAGGCCACTTACCTTCCATGAATTTTCTTAACCACTCTCTTACTCTGTCCCTACCTATTTCGCATATTGTGCTTGCTCTAAATTCCTTGCCTTCAGATTTAAGCCACTCATTCATGTGGTAAGGAATCTTCCAAGCAACATCAGCGCTAATCTGCTGGTCACAAATTGTTCCTATAATTGGAGCAAGTGAATTTTTGTTGTTGAAGTCATTTGGGTCATAATCAACTTTCCTGTCTTTAAGAAAAGAAAACATTTGTTGCCTAATGAATTCACATTTGCGGAGCAAAGTAGAAATTTCGTGGAAACCTTGAGTCAATTTTGACCACCACCTTACAAGTTTGAAGTTTTACTGGGTAACCTCATAGCCTCGCCTCCAAGCCACAATTATACCACTACCATCTCTATCCCGTCAACATCTCGTGGAAAGCACCATGCTGTGCTTCAGAATGACATTTGTGGAAAGGTATGGTAAAGTTTTGAAGAGGAAGATTCACCTTAGTGCCTGCTCAGGTG
>Ga0072500_139313_pt1 | contig 13166 bp, 17 predicted proteins | sample GBScelen77Swater_FD_63803 | JGI IMG/M metagenome (GOLD analysis project Ga0072500, IMG submission 63803) | Hot spring microbial communities from Great Boiling Spring, Nevada - cellulolytic enrichment S 77C v2 (version 2) | ecosystem: Environmental > Aquatic > Thermal springs > Hot (42-90C) ...
TGGCTTAACAATGTACTTCAGTAAAAATTCAAATTACTCAAATTACAAGCTTTATGCAAAAATAAGCCTTTGGATAAGCATAGGAATCCACATAGCGAACATAATAGATAGCATAACCATCTCAAACAAAAATCTGAGGTGAAGCCATGAGGGCAATAGTAATAACCGCAATCATCTCCATCTCTATCATCGGATGTTCAACATCTGAGACATTTTTGGACCCCTATCCAAAGCCATATGTTAAAATTGAATCAGATATTAAGAAACCAGACTGGACCAAATCAAGTAAAATCTTTTGGTTCGACCAAAGCAATCAAGGCTTCTGGGCGATCGGAGTAGCTGAGTCAAACGACCCAGACTTGGCTTTCGCCAGCTCAAAAGCGACAGCAGCAAAGAACATAGCTGAGTTCATTCAAGCCCAGGTCTCATCTGAATTTAAGGTCAAAAAGGGAGCTCAACCCGATGCTCAACTCTTAGTTGAAATGATCACCGAGAAGATAAAACTTTCAATTGTCACTGTTGAATACTTCACAGAAAAGTATCTTGAATATGGCAGACCTAAGTATGTCTCTTACACCAAAAACTTCATATCGCAGAATTCGCTAAAGTATGCAATTGACGATCTATTGCAAAACTAAGATAAGTAAAGAAATGAACAAAAAAGTCCTCAAAATATGGGGGAGGCTGTTTCTCCCCCTACTGTTCTCTTTTAACTGTGCATTATCCCAGATCACTATCAACTTCGCCTATGAGAATTTCAAATATAAAGCTGTTTTGAACCCAGATTTCGTTAAGTCAATCAAAATAGACACAATGAAACATCCTCAACTCAACATCGCGAGTATGGGAGTAGGTCTACTCATTCATAGAAAACTTTGGCGTCTTTCACTATCGCTTAATCTGGGATACAACCCCAGAGATCATGAAGACATACAAATTTACACGACATTCCCTGAACTAAACATTGAACTTGGACCAAAATCTCTTGCTTTACTGCTCGGCATCAGAAAACAAACCTGGTTTGGAATGAAAATCCCTGGCTATCCGAAGGATGCCTCACTGGTTTATCCGAAAAACATAATCGTTTACCAGCCCTTCATCGGAATTAGCACTGGTATAGATGACGGTAAATATATCTTAATTTTGTCAGCCGCTCTCTGTCTTAACTTTTATTCAAAGAACAAGCTCACAAAGTTTTCGCAAGATGTAATACCCGCTTTCAATTATATTCAACTTCCCAAAAATTCAATTAAAATAACAATTTCTGTTTCAGAATTTAATTCAAGAAAAAAATGAAAAAAATCCTCATCACAACAGCTTTGCTCTTTAATATTGCCACTGGCCAAATGAGCTACATCGGCATCGCTTACAACTGGGAAGTATTTCAATATGATGCTGTTGTAAACCCTGACTTCGTTAAAAATTTTGGTGATTATCCAAAAACCAGCGCTTTTGAACTAAATCAATGGGAAATCTCATATTTCTCCAAGAAGCTCATCTCAATATACTTATCTATCGGATTCGGTTCCAAAAAAGAAAAGCAAGATCTGAAAACATCGTCAAATGCCTTTGTTTCCATGGCTTTAGGGATAGGCCCTAGGTGGTTTGAGTTCTATGGCGGTGCGAAAATTAGAATGATAGTCAACCTCAAACAGAAAGCAATTGACAAAAATAAGAAGAAGAAAGAAACATGGCACAACTTTAAAAATTCCGAAACCCTTCTATCATACGCCGTCTTTCAAGGAGTTAAACTAATAATTGGAGATGCCCTCGTCGTGTATGCAGAACTGGAGGAAAATCTTTACCCATTTAAGTATTTGGTTTCAAGTGAGGCTAAAGATACAATACCAGCCTTTAAACGATTAGCATTTTCAACATTTTCAGCTCGCATCGGAATCGCTTTACTATTTAAAACTTAAGTCAAAAAACCAAGATGATAGCAAAATTAAAAATATCTATTACCATAGTATTTTCGCTTTTCTTTTTTGCCTGTTCTTCAACAATGCAAATTCTCAGGGGAACAGGTCAACTTAAAGGAGTTGTATTAGACAATGATAGATCAGAACCATTAATTGGTGCATCAGTTGTGATTAGGGGAACAAATCTTGGAGCAGCTACAGGCTTAGATGGCCAATTTTTAATAAAAGGGATACCTTCAGGGGAGTATGAAGTTTCCTTTAATTATGTTGGATACAAACAGTTAACTAAAAAGGTCCGAATTTATAGCTCGCAGACCACTGTTTTGAATGTTAGATTAGTGCCACAGGATGAGAAACCCTATAAGAAAAATCCAGACCGTGTTGAGACACCAAAGAATAATATGAACGAAGCCAAAATCGAACCAAGCAGGATGTCAAACGAGACAAGCGAATTATTTAATCCACTTGATTTCCTGTATGTGACATCAAAATTTGGAGAATACAGAAACTATGGAAGACATTCTGGTGTCGACTTTTTAGCAAATTGCAATGACCCTGTATATGCGATTCAGAGTGGTCGCATCACTTTCGCCGGATATAAAGGAGGGTATGGTCTTATGGTTGAAATAAAACATAATGAAAATTTCAAAAGCGTATATGCACATCTCTCTAAGCTCCTCGTAAAGGATGGTGAGCTAGTTAGAAAAGGTCAAGTTATCGGGAGAGCCGGTGATACTGGTTATGCGACGGGATGCCACCTACATTTCGAAATCATAATCAATAACAGAAGGGTAGACCCAATGAAATTATTAAAAAAATTAAAATGAAATTGTAAAATCAGCTAACTGTAAGTAACTCTGGGATTCTATATTATTAATGAAGTCAAAAAAATTATCAACCATAATGAACAAAATCAACTGGGACACTTTATCGATTTTGCTCGCTTTGTTTGCTTTGCTACTTTTAGCGATAATAAAAAGAAAAGAAGCGGCTATGTTTTACCTCGGTTTCAATCACGGTAAGCGAAATTTCCCTAAACCGAATTCAGAGATCATCGAGGAACTCCCCGGCCAAATAGAAAGAATTAAGCAAAGAGCTGAAAAAGAAATAATGAATCTTATCCAAGTGACGATTCTAAAAATCGAAAAACTAAAAACACTCCATGAACTGGATCAAGAGAAAATCACCGGGCTATACAAGCTCATCATGTCATTTGTTTTTCTACTTTTTGCCATATTCGAAACGCTTCTAATCAAAAAGCCCTTCGAAATTTTCAACTGGGACTCAAACACGACTCTCTTGATCTCTTTTATATTTTCCATAGCATTGCTCACAGCAGAGATCTTAGCATTGCAAAAGCCGCCTGAAAAAATCAAGGAAATCTTGGAAAAGATACCTTGGACCATAATACCGCTTATCCTGATTTTCATCGCAGTGGTGCGCTTCTTATACTTATCCGAGATCCAAAACAACACCTATGCCAATGCTTTGTCCGGAACCTTGTTGCTACTGTTTCACATAGTATTCGCCACAAACTGGTTCAAACTACGAAACCTAGCAATCGAAAAATCCCAAATCAAACGTCAAGAATCTCTCATAAAAAAAATTAACTCACTTCATAAAAAAGCAAAAGCCAAAGCCGATCAAATAGCAGAGAAAAATCAAAAGCTGATAAATCTCTACTGCTCAGTTAACGAGTTTTACCGTAGTGATGGTGCCAAATTCTCGGAGAATTCAACAGCGATCATGAACCCGGCTGACTCACTGTTAACAATTTAAACAAAATTTATATTTTTAACCATGATGCTATTAATCTTAACACTCTGCCTTATCATCCTAAGCGGTTGCCAAGTTGAACAACCGCTCATAAAACCAACAAAAGACATCTTCATATTGCTCGATTTTACAGCCAGCTTCAAAAACCAAAAACTCAAACATGCTGAGATTATAAACACTATCCTGGACAGCATCACGATCGGCGATAGGGTCTACATCATGAAGATAACTAACATCTCCGAAACGGAGATGCTGAAAAAATTTAAAACTGAACCAGCTACAGGTGCTAATGAATTTACACTTAAAATAAAACTGAGACAACTTCAACCTAAACTTGACTCAATCAAAATCCTCATCGCCGATGAACTTAATTCATTTTTCAAATCGGAGAACACATATCAGGCAACTGACATACGTGGAGCTTTAAGACGCGTCTCTGAAATAAACCCAGGTGAATCAAAATTAATCTTCATCATCTCGGACATGATTGAAGAAACACAAAGCCTGAACCTGCTTCAGGTCAAACTCGACAACAAAAAAATTGAGGAAATAATTGAACACGATCATCAAAATCAATCAATACCGAATCTGACAAACTCAAAAACAATCATCACCGGATTGAACGCACCCAACATTGAAAAACTTCAAGAGATCAAAAAATTTTGGCGCGAATATCTAAAAAAAGCTGGAACAGAGGTATTCTTCTATTAAAAAATTAAAAAAATATAAGGAGGAACTACCATGCCGATCAAAATCATTGAACCAATAAGCGTAAGAACTCAACGGCAACTCATCGCTATGGTCCTTGACAAATCCCCGTCCATGAACGAGCAAACCCTCGGCGGAATATCTAAAATTCAAGCGCTCGCAAATGTGTCCCGCGACTTGATCACGCGACTCCAAAACTCACGCATCAAAGCAAACTTTGACATCTCAATCATCTCCTTCTCGGAAAACGCAACAATTGAATTACAACCAACACCATTGACAAACTTGACAGAATCATCCCTTTTCAGAACAACAACCCATGGCGGTGGAACAAACTTAACAGAAGCCCTCGAAAAAGTCCAGGAAATTTGGAACCAATACAAATCAACCGAATCAGAACTAAATGCCTCATGCGTCACCTTGCTCGTCACCGACGGCGAACCAAATATCAGAGAAAGCGAACTCCAAGATATAGCAAATAACCTGAAATCTCAAGGCATCATAATCGCTTGCTGCTTACTCCCATCTATAGATCAAAGAGGAGACCAAGCTAAAAACCTTATGAAACAACTAGTGACAAACGAAACTTACTTCACAGAAGCCAGAGACGTGGAACAAATCAGAAACTTCTTCATCAAAAGCATCAGCAGCGCCACAGGAACAAACCTCTAAACAAAAACCCCCGCCTGAGCGGGGGCTCTAAATTAAAAATAAAAAACGAAACCAAAATGACAGAAGCAATATCATTCACAACAAAAAATAAAAACGAGGACTCATACGCCTGCTTCTCAACTGAAAAATTAGACCTCCTCATAATAGCAGACGGCATCGGCTCCCTTAAATACGCCGCCCAAACATCTAACTTCATAACAAACTTCATCATCCAAAAATTTAAACAAGAACAAAACCTCACAAAAATCATCAACTCCATAAACACCGAACTCCTTGAATACGCAAATGAAAATAATTTTGATCCAAACCAAATGGGCTCAACAATAATAATAGCACAAAGAACATTAAATATACTTAACATCTACTGGCTCGGCAACGGCGCCCTCTTCATAATAAAACCCGAACAACTCCTTCAAACCCCATACAGACCACTCGTAAACATAATTGCCCCAGACACAATACACAGTAGCCTGTCCAGATACCTGTCGCCACAAAAATATCTACAACCTAACTTCATCTCACTTCAATTCGAAATAACCCCGCTCGTTATCGCATGCTCAGACGGCATATTCTCAGAAGAATCAGCAGAAATGGCAAAAGATAAAAATAACATCCTATGGAAACTTTACCCAATGCCAATTAACTCCTTAGCTGACAAAATCCTAAAAGCGATAAAAAATGATGACCTCAACCTGAAAAAAATTCTAAAAGAATTCCAAGACGAACATAAAAACCAAATCACAGATGACGCCACCATCGGTGTAATGATCACCAGCGATTTCATCAAAAAAATAAAAGATTTTAAACTATGAATTTCAAAATAACAAAAATTGTAGAAACAATTCCATTTCAATATAACTCAATAACTGTATTCGACAAAGAAATCGCAGAAGGAGCCCAAGGAAAAGTATTCCTCACCATAGACCAAAATTTCGCAGTTAAAATCTTCAATCAAGATTCCGCTCAAAACTGCTTGAATACCCTCGTCCCTCTTATAAAAAAATTAAAAGATTGCTTCAACCCCCCTAAAAATCTACTCTCCCACCCATGCCTACACGCCTTCCCAATCTGCGTCTTTGAATGCAACATCCAAAATGAAAAAAAATTCGGAACCATCTCAAAATACCTAAAAAATTGGAAAACCCTGCTAGATCAAAACGCCTGGATACGTATCGCCTCACTTGAAAAATCACAAAAATATGAACTCTTCCACAACATCGCTAGCTGCTTCTATCTCTTTTCCACAATCGGATATGTCTATGTTGACCTCTCATGGTCAAATATTCTCACCTCACCAACCAACCCACCTCAAATCGCATTGCTCGACTTTGAAAGCGGAGGACTCCTCCATGAACCAAACTCAACTACATCCACAATCGGAAAAAAAGAAGGCTTTGAAGCACCCGAAATCTTCCTCAAAAATAACACAAACAGAATAAATATCTACTCCGACTGGTGGTCTATGGCTGTCCTATTCTTTATAATACTATCAGCCGGCTTCCACCCCTTCTTCTTCCTCAAAGACCTCGGCAACATCTCAAAATATGTCAATGAAACCCAATGGCCAAATTATAACATTAATTATTGGAAAAACGGAACAGATCAAGACCATGACATCTTCAAAAATATAATCAAGGATATTGAACCAGAAATTTTAAATCTCTTCATAAAAACATTCAACAGCATCAACAACCCATACGAACGAACATCGCCCTATGTCTGGCTCACCACCATCGAAACTATACTTAAAAAATCTTACACCGAACTGCCAACATTCACCCACCATGACATCAAAAAAACTCAAATCGGAAACAAAAAGTATACCCTGATTGAATGGAAAACAAAAAATGCAAACTATGTCAAAGTTCAACTAAATGAAAAATCCATACTAAAACTACCAAACGATAAAATCATAATACCCGATGAAATAAAAGAAGTAAAATTGATCGCCATCAAATCAAAAGATAATTTCAACACCCTAAAAATTAAAATCTAAATCAAAAATGCGTAAGTTCATCAAAATATTATTTTGGCTCTCCTTCATCTTATTTCTGTTGATCCTCTGCCCCAAAGCACTCATCTTTATCCTTCTGTTCCCGCTATTCCTGCTTTTAATTCTAATCTTAATTTTCATAATCGTACCTCTCGCCCTCCTTACCCTTATCATTAAAATTTTCCTCTAAATTTAAACTTGACTTACTAAAATCTATTTTTTATATTTCAAGCAATTAACTTTAGATGTCAACCGCGACAGAAAAAGAATAGGCGATAACAAAACGAAAAACCATTATAAAAATAAAAAGGTATAGAAAAAATGCGAAATGATGCCATTGCCTACAACGATCTTGCCCTTGATTATTATGTCAGGGGTCAATATGACAAGGCAATTGAAAATTTTGATAAGGCTATTGAATTAGACCCGAATTATGCTGAAGCCTACTGCAATCGTGCCCTTGTTTATTATGACAAAGGTCAATATGACAAGGCAATTGATGATTATAACAGGGCTATTGAATTAAACCCAAACTATGCCATTGCCTACTACAATCGTGCCCTTGCTTATGTCAAGAAAAACCAATATGACAAGGCAATTGATGATTATAACAGGGCTATTGAATTAAACCCAAATTATGCCATTGCCTACTACAATCGTGCCCTTGCTTATTATGACAAAGGTCAATATGACAAGGCAATTGAGGATTATACAAAAGCAATTCAATATACAAAAGCAATTAAATTAAACCCCAATTATGACGATGCCTACAACAATCGTGGCCTTGCTTATGCCAAGAAAGGACAATATGACAATGCAATTGAAGATTTTACAAAAGCAATTAAATTAAACCCGAATACCATTGCCTACCTCAACCGGGGAAATGCTTATGCTAAGAAACGCCAATATGGCAGGGCAATCATAGATTTTATAATGACGATCGTGACCTTGCTTATCAAAAATTAAGAACACGGGAATTGAAACGCTAAAGGTATTGACGATCAAATTTGTCCTTTCCCCTTTTCTTTCATGAAACACGATTTTTGACAAAGCAACATTATTGTCCTTAATGGTTTAGATAACTATGGATAACATTCAAAAATTTCAAGATTTACTTAAAAACTTTTTCAATTTGACGCATCTGTTTAAACTTCTCTAACCCCCAAAACCAACCCTCTTGACTTTTCAAAAAATTTTATTTAATCTTCTATCAGATAAAAACAAAAAATCCCACGCCTTCGTCCTTAAACTCAAAGAAAAAGCCAACATAAAGAAGACACCAAATACAACGAAAACATTCTCAAATTGATGCCGACAAAAGAGAAAAAAATAACAATCTTCATAATAGATGACCACGACTCCGTAAGACAAAGCTATATCAGATGGCTTGAATTGGAAGGCTTTACCATCGCAGGCGACGAAAAAAACCCAAACCTCGCAATTGAAGAAATAAAAAAGAAAAAACCAACCGTCATACTCACCGATATAGACTTCCCGACAAATAAACTCGGAGGAATTGAACTCGCAAAGGAAATTATAAAAAATTACAAAGACGCTAAAATCGCATTCATAACTCATTACACAGAACCCGAAGTTATCATCCACTCCCTCCTAACAGGAGCCCTCGGCTTCTTCGCAAAAATAGATGACCTGTCACACCTTAAAGAGATCATCACAAAAGTCGCAGACGGCTACACGTGCCTATCACCAACAGCTCTTAAAAAACTAATTGAACACCTATCTAAATCCACCATGCCACCCGAAACCGCACTCAAAAACTTCAACCTGACCAACTCGGAAATAAAAATACTGAAACTCATCGCCCAAGGTCTCACAAATAAAGAAATAGCAAGAGAAATGGCAATAAACGAAAAAAAAGTTAAAGATATGATCTCAAACATATGCATAAAACTTGAAGCAAAAAATAGAGCCCACGCAGTAGCAATAGCCATAAAAAATAATATCATTTAACCACCCCATCCCCACATGGACCCGCTCAAGGAACTTTCGGGTGTACTTTTTTCTCCCCTTTTTGCATTGACTTTTGATCCAATATTCTTTAAAATAAAAATGTCAAAGTAAAAACAACAGCGCTAAATATGTTTCTTCAATTGCTCTTAAATGGAATCTGCGCATCTTCGCTTTTTGCTATCTCAGCTTTGGGATTTTCTCTTGTCTACAATACCACAAATATCTTCCACTTCGCTTTTGGTGCTATTTATACCGCAACCGCTTATCTCTTTTATTTGTTTTATATCTCCCTTGGCTTACCACAAATAATCTCAATAATTCTCTCACTTTTAATCTCAGCTCTTCTCGGAGTTTTAATTGATCTCATTGTCTACCAAAAAATAGAAAATAAACTCAACTCCCCACTCGCTGTTTTAATTTCTTCATTGGGAGCTTACCTTTTCATAATCAATTTTATCGCCCTTTTAGCAGGAAATGAAGTCAAGATAATAGAAAAAGGTATAACTCAAACTTTTCAAATCGGCTCATTAATTATTACAAAATATCAACTTATATCTTTAATCACATTCATCTTAATTTTTCTCCTCTTTCTAATCTTTAAAAAATCAAAACTGGGACAAATTTTACTTGGCTTTTCTTTCAACCCAAAGTTAATAGAGGTTCTGGGCTACAATCCTAATTTTATAAGAATTTTTGTCTTTGTCACAAGCTCAATCCTAACCGGCATCGCTTCAATAATCTCCGGTTTTGATGTCGGATTTGACCCCTATGTTGGTTTAAGTGTTGTTCTAATCTCATCCGTCGCCTTAATTATCGGCGGTGTTAAAATTTTTGAAGGTGCAATTTTGGGCTCATTTCTAATCGGAGTTTTACAATCAATCGTTATTTGGAAACTCTCAGCTCGCTGGGTTGATTCCTTTGTCTTCCTTTTATTTATAATTTTCCTTTTATTCAAACCAAATGGAATATTGGGCAAGAAATTAAGAGTTGAAGAGATAAAATGAATTATATATTCCACATATTAATATTTCTTGGAATTTATTCAATCCTTATTCAATCTTTAAACATTACAATGGGATATACCGGTCTTATCTCCCTTTGTCAAGCTGCTTTTTATGGTATCGGAGCTTATATAACCGCTCTTTTACTTCTAAAATTGGAACTTAATTTTTTTATTGCTCTACCAATAGCAGTGATTACAACCGTTATTTTAAGCTTTATTGTTTCTATCCCATCGCTTCGCTTAAGAGGTGATTATTTTATCTTGGCAACTTTAGGTTTTCAGATAATCATATTTAACCTGATGTATAATTGGATTTCTCTTACAAGAGGTCCTTACGGAATCCCTGGCATACCATCTCCTGAAATTTTCGGTATAAAATTTGACAATCCACCAAAATTCTTCATCTTATCAACGGCTATAGCGCTTTTAACTCTTTATTTCTTCCATCTCATAACTTCAATAAAATTCGGTAAAATTCTAAAAGCTATAAGAGAAGATGAAATAGCAATTTCAACTTTTGGTAAAAATATCACAAAATTTAAAATAACTGCGTTTTCAATTGGCGCTGGGATCGCTTCTATAGCTGGCGCTTTATTTGCAACCTATGTGACTTATATTGACCCAACAAGCTTCACATTAAACGAATCAATTCTACTTGTATCTATCCTTACAATCGGTGGGGGAGGAAATATGAAAGGACCTCTTGTGGGAACAGCTGTGTTGATTCTACTTCCTGAAATTTTAAGGTTTCTAGCTATCCCCGACTCAATCGCCGCAAATGTCAGGATGATGCTTTATGCCCTCGCCTTAATCTTTATCTTGATTTATAAACCACAAGGAATTGCCGGTGAATATGAACCAAAATAACTTAAAAATACTTGAATTAAAAAACTTAACAAAAAAATTTGACGGACTTATTGCAGTTGATAATGTTAGTGTTGATTTTTACAAAAATAAAATAACCGCGCTCATCGGCCCAAACGGAGCTGGTAAAACAACAATTTTTAATCTTATCACCGGCCTTTATACACCGACAAGCGGGGAGATTATTTTCAAAAACAAGCGCCTTAATAATTTAAAACCATATCAAATAGCAAAACTTGGAATAGCACGCCTCTTTCAAGATGTAAGGGTCTTTCAAAAATTGACCGCACTTGAAAACATCCTCACCGTTTTCCCAGATGAAGTAGGCGAAAACTTCCTGGACGGCATATTTAAAAGAAAAACCACAAAACTTAGAGAAAAAGAACAAATAGAAAAAGCTAAAGAATACCTTGAATTTGTAGGTCTTTCAGGATACGAAGATCATTTAGCCGGTAACCTTTCTTATGGACAACAAAAACTGCTTGCAATCGCTCGTTTGATGGCATCCGGGGCTGATGTCTTTCTGCTTGACGAACCAATATCAGGAATCCACCCTAAGTTGATTAAAAAAATTTCACAACTTATTTTAAATATGAAAGAAATGGGAAAGACAATAATTTTCATAGAGCACAATATAAATGTAGTCATTGAAGTCGCGGATTGGGTTTATTTACTTGATGAGGGAAAGGTCGTTGCCTTCGGTCTACCTGATGAAATTTTATACGATGATATAACAAGAAAAGTTTATTTGGGAGTATGAATATAATTGAATTAAAAGACATTTTTGCATCTTATGGTAAAAAAGATGTTTTAAATGGTATTTCAATTGAAGTTAGAAAAAATGAAATTGTTTCTCTCCTTGGACCAAATGGCGCCGGGAAATCAACCCTGCTTAAAGTTATCTCGGGTTTTTTAAAACCGAAATCAGGAAAGATCATATTTAAAAACAAAGATATAACAAACCTTAAACCCTGGCAACGCTCAAGATGCGGTATTGTTTATCTTTTTCAAGGTGGCTCTATTTTTGAAAATTTGACAGTTATTGAAAATTTAAAACTCTCAAACGAGAAAGTTGACCTTTCCTTTGATTTGTTCCCAGAACTGGAGAAATACAAAAACACTCGTGCTGGACTATTAAGCGGTGGATTAAAACAAATGCTATCAATATCTTTAATTCTATTAAAAGACCCAGAATTGCTTTTACTTGATGAGCCCTCAGCTGGACTTTCACCTCTTTTAGTTGAAAAACTTATCTCAAAAATAAAAGAGATAAATCAAAAATTAGGTAAAACTATTTTGCTTGTAGAACAAAATATAATCCAAGCACTTAAAATATCTCACCGTGTTTATCTGATGTCATCTGGGAAAATAATAAAAGAAAGCAATGAACCCGCAACATTTTTAGAAACCGAAAAATTTGAAAAAATATTCTTTGAAACTTGACAATGTTAAAAAGATGCTATAATTTATATTGAAAATTAAAGGTTAAATCTTACTATGAAAAACAAAAAAATACTCATCCCCCTGATATTAATTCTCCTCGCCGTAATTATAGTCGGCATCATAATCTATCCCACAAAGAAAGAACCCGAAGTAATAAAAATCGGCGCAATATTACCATTGACAGGACCTTTAGCTTTTTTTGGGGAACCTGAGAAAGAAATACTTTTATTGGCAGTAGAAGAGATAAATTCTAAAGGGGGGATTAATGGTAAAAAAGTTCACTTAATTTTGGAAGATAGTAAATCTTCATCTAAAGATGGTGTAAATGCTCTTCAAAAAATGTTATTGGAAAAACCCGTAGCTGTGATAACATCACTTACAATTATATCTAATGCTACTCAACCGCTTCTTAAAAACTATAGGATTCCTCAAATTGCTTTAAGCGTTCATCCAACCTTGGCTAAACAAAGCGAATTTACTATTAGACCTTATTATGGTTTTGAGGATGAAATGAGGGTAATAGTTGATTACATATTTAAAAAAGGTTATAAAAAAGTTGGTGTTTTATGGGTTGCTGTACCAGAATGTGAAGAAACAATAAATAAAATTCTTATCCCAGAATTGCAAAAAAGGGGTGGGGAATTGGTTGTATCGGAAAATTATAACTTAGGATCACTATCGGTAAGGCCACAACTAATAAAAATAGCCTCTAAACAACCAGATGCTATCATTGTTATGGATTTTGGTAATTTAATGGGGGTTATATTAAAAGAAGCTGAAGAATTTAAAATTAGAGAAAAAATTATTGGAGGAATTG
>Ga0072500_163551_pt1 | contig 13132 bp, 13 predicted proteins | sample GBScelen77Swater_FD_63803 | JGI IMG/M metagenome (GOLD analysis project Ga0072500, IMG submission 63803) | Hot spring microbial communities from Great Boiling Spring, Nevada - cellulolytic enrichment S 77C v2 (version 2) | ecosystem: Environmental > Aquatic > Thermal springs > Hot (42-90C) ...
TGCCTTGTGAACGATATCTGCCACTTGATGGAGGGTTGAGAGTTATGCGTTCAAAAAGGCTTCCTGAACACGCTCAACCCTCAACGCACAACTCGCAACTTAAAAATTGAGCCGAGGTGAAGGTCATGCCGTCATTGCGACGAACTCGCAAGAAACTGCAAAAGCAAGTTATCCGTTGGACAATTTGGTTGGGCATCTTGCTCATTTTCGTCCTCGGAATGTTCAGCGGCTTCAGTTGGGTTGAAAGGCAAGTTAGAGGTCTGAACCTGCCGAGAGCCATCGCACGAGTCAACGGGGAGGAAATCCCACGCCAACAGTATGAGCAGGCATTGATCCGCCTCACACAGTTCGGTTCCCACCGATTGAGCCCGCAAGATTGGGCGTTCTTCAAGGAGCAAATCTTCCACGAACTTGTGGACAACAAGTTGCTCAGACAAGAAGCATATAGGCGCAGGCTAAGGGTCACAAGAGCCGACATCAATAAACGCATTGACGAAATAGTGCAACTTCAGTTGGTCAGCGCCAAGCAACAGTATGAGAGGGACAAAGATTTTCGCGATTTCGTCAGACGCCAATATGGCTCTTTTGATGCGATGGTGGGCGATTTGCGCCGACAAGTCGGGCAGCAAAGGAGTGCCCTTGAGCAAGAGTTACTGATGGAGAAACTGCGCCAATCAATTGAGCAAGAAGTTAGGGTCACGGAAAAAGACCTGCTGAACACCTACACCAAGTTTCGGCTAAGGCACATCTTCGTCAGTGCCGACCGTTTCTTGCCCAAAGACAAACAACCAACCGACCAAGAAAGGGCTGAAGCCAAGAGGAAAGCATTGGAGCGAGCAAAGGAACTGAGGGAACGAGCCCTCAAGGGTGAAGATTTTGCGAAAATTGCCGAAAAGGAATCCGATGACCCTGTGACCAAACGAAAGGGTGGCGATTTGGGAGAGTTGAGTTTGGACACAGCAAGATGGCGCCTTGGCGAAGACGCCATGTCAATTTTGCCCAAGTTGAAGGTCGGCGATGTTTCAGAACCCATTGAGGGCTTCAATGGCTACCATATTGTCAAGTTGGAAGGGAAGCGAGTTGAAACTCCCGAAGACTACAACAAAGTCCGATACCGATGCGAGGAAAAGAAGTGCGGCAACATCTGGTTAGGCGAAAAGGGGGAAAAGAAATGCCCAAAGTGTGGGAGCACCAAGATCAAGCAAATCGCCGAACGGAAAAAAGAACTTTTGGACGAACTGAAACAGCAGAGAGCGCAAGAGAGGCAGATGAGGTTGCTCCAAGAATTGCGGGAGAGAGCGCGAATTGAAATCTACGATCCCGAACTTAAAGCCATCATTGCGTCCCGAGAAGGCAACACCGAAGAGGCTATACGCTACTACCGAGAAGCACTGAAAATCGCTTTGGAAAACCCAGAGGCACGCCGGCACTTTTTGTTCCCCGACTTAATTCACTACCAACTGTCAAGGCTATATATGGGGCAAGGTAAATTGAAGGAGGCGGAGCGTGAAATCCGAAAGGCTTTGGACTACTCCGACGACAACGAACTCCACATCCAACTGGGAAGCATCTTGCTGTTGCAAGGCAAGAAGGAAGCGGCACTCAAGGAGTTCATGAAAGTTGCCGAATCAAGCCCGACCCCAAGCCAGAGGCTCGTCCTCGCCAACTACTTTGAGCAACTGGGGCGAAAAGACTTGGCAGAAAAGCAGCGCAAGTTGGCAGAGAAGGAAGGCGGTTCTGGCGGTCTATCCATCCCATTGACTGTCCGCTAAAGTCTGATTGCTGTCGGGGACAATCCCTAACGCTACAGTGATTCCAAAAATTCTCAACAAAAGTCGGCGCCCAGTTTTCCGTCATCAACACAGATCAAAGTTTGTAGCATGGTTAGTTTTCGCTCAGTTATCAACAACCGACCACCTTGCTGGCTCCCGATAGAGCAGTATGATAATGCATTAGGGCAGCGTCACTTTTTATGGGCAGTGACTGTTTAACTACCGTCGGGAACCAAATTCGGAGAACGGTTTTTAAGTGTTGAAATTTTTCAGCACTGTAGCAGCGCTACTCTCAAGAAAACTGTTACTCACCAATCGCTACTTGCCTTTGAAGTTACCCTGCGTCACCGACTGCTATGCTTCACCTCAAACTTAACATTGTCCAAATACATCACTGCTGGTTCATTGCCGTCTGCTATGAAGAGAATTTTCTCCAGAGTGCCAAAGTCGTCATGGACAAAGGAAAGGGACTTTGTCGCTTTCATCTTGCCTTGCGAAACCGCTACATTAAAGGTCTTTCCCGGCAAGGTAAACTCAATGGAGACATGTGCCCACTGTCCTAAGGCAATCTTCGTTACTTTAGCATTCTCCCTCCCTGCAACAACAATGCCATCCGACAGTAACCTTACTCGTGGTCCGACCCTGTAGGGCTCGTTCCTGTCACGCAATTCAACATTCATCCTGCCAGGGGCATTGCTGGAATTTTTGAAATCAAAAGAGAGACGAACGCTCCCCACTTTGACTCCAATGCAGTCTCTACTGACCATTGGTGTCCATGGGAACCGAGATGGTCCATCAACAAACTTTAAGCACTGCTTGCTCTGGCACCCATCTTCCCCTGTTACTTCCGCACAGTTATTTCGCCTTCTTGGCGAAGCCTCAAGTTCTAAAGGTGCCCAACCTGGTTGATAGCGCTCAAAATCCTCAAAGAAATCTTTGGGATAACTGCTTGTGTCGGGCAAAGGCAGGTTGTAAACCTGTGGTAGCACTCTGGGAAGATCGTTCCTTACGATGTCAGCGTATTCTGGTTCTATGCCGGCTCGTTTGACCAACTCAATGGGAAACCCAGGATCGCCCGGACGGATGTCAATCACATTGCCACGAATGATGTGAGCCTCTTCAGGTTTTGCATTGATCCGAACCTTTGCCAAACGAGGGTCAAGCGTGCCAAATAGAGGTGCCCCGTCTGTATCGTAAATCACATTTTCCTCAACCACGCACCCCCAAGAACCGTGGTCGGGATAAATTCCACACTGTTTCCTGCCGGCTGCAACATGGCTCTTGCGAAGATTGTATATGTGGTTTCCGCGAATGATGGTGGCTCCTTTTATCCTCTTGTCTTCCTGAAAATGACCATAGATAGCAGCGCCGTCTTCCAGAAGGTTCATGACATTTCTTATCTCGTTGTATTCAACGACAGTGCCAACTGCTGGGTCTCTCCTGCCGATTTCCAGCCCCATGCCGTGATACGGAGCACCATCAATGAGGTTGTGCCTGATATGCAAGAACTTAGTGCCTGCACTCGCTATTGCAGCGACGCCGAAATGTATGAGCCCCATGTCGCGAATGAAGCAATTTTCCACAGTGATAAACGCAGGAAGCATATCCTCTGGGAACGCCGGTCCTAAATTAGCGTTGAGTGGATCTTCACCTAAAGCACCAATTTTTATAGCCCCGCCACCGCCATCGTAAAATGTGCACCCACGGACAGTAATGTAACGGCAGCCAAGACCAATGCCAAGCCCGTATGCACCAAAGTGTGCTATTGTGCAGCGTTCAAAAGTTATGTTTTCGCACCCCTCAACAACAATATTCGCTGGCAACTTGAACATGGACTGGAAGTCAGCAAAACCACTGGGAGGGATATGCCATGCCATATGCATGAACGACAAATTTTTGAACACAAGGTTTCTTGCGCCCTTCAAGATCAAGATTTGCTCCAACACCGGCGCAACGACTTCAGTATCCTCAAGCGTTTCCCCGGGCGCTGGCGTATACATGAGAACCCCGCGCCCTCTGTCCAGATACCATTCCCCAGGCTTGCCAAACTCTTCTTTCACATTCTCAGCATAGTAGGGATTGTTGATCCCATACCATCTGGTCACACGATAAAACGGATAGTCTGTGAACTCTATCTCGCAATTTTCATAATCAACCCGTTTTGGCAGTAACCGACAACTACTCCAAGAGTGGAAGGCGACGAACTCAACATTACTCATGTTTTCCCATTGACCGATGTCGCCAGGGAAAAATTTCCACGCTTTGATAGGCGAGTGGGGATCACGGGGATTCTTTGGAGGCACCTTGGTGGAATGCCCGGCAACTACAAGCAGCCCTTTTACAGGACGATAACGGCGGGTGAAAAAGTCGGCACCCTTCCTGCGGATGTAGAGTTGCCCAAAATACCGTTCTCCCTTTTTCACCTCAGGTAGGTAGGCTTCCCAATGAGTGCCCTTCTGCTTCCAACCCGTAATCTTCCGACCAGCGCTGATGATCACCTTTTCACCCTTATACCCAGCCCAGATTATGGGTTTGTCTTTCGTGCCCGAGTCGTCCGCAGTGAACACGATAGGCTTTTCACGGTAATAAATCCCGCCTCGCAGGAACACGCGCACTTCACTTTTACCCTTCACTTCGCGGACTGCCTTTTGGGCTCTTTCAATGGTGGCAAACGGTCTTTCCTGAGTGCCGGGGTTATCATCACTGCCATCCGGTGCGATGAAAAACTCTATCGGTTTTGCGCTTGTCTCTGTCTCAGTGGTAGCAACAATTGCGAAAGCAAACATAAAGCCACCAACCAAGGCGTAAGCCAACAAGAGTGTTGTTATGTGATTTCTACCTACCATGATGTTCCTCCCTCCTTCTCAACCTGACTGTCAATTCTCCACGATAACAACCTTCTCCTCGGAATAGACATTGAGCACAAAGTTGTCCAAGTAGTATGATGTCGCAGTTGTTGCGCTACCGATGAACCAAACTCCTGTCAGCGTTTTGAAGTTTGGAGTGGCAAACGGAAGGTCTTTAAATGTTCGAACTGGCTGACCGGGAATCTTCACTGTCAACGACCACTTGCCTGTTGAATCTGAACCCAAAGCACACTCAATCTCAAACCGAACCCATTGGTTTTCAGGCAACTCCAAAGTCCTCCCTTCGGGCAAGTGAACCTTTGCCCCTGTAATCCTCATGTGAGGTCCTGTTCCTCCTTCACCGCGCCACTCGTAAGAAAGTGCAGTAGCCTTCTCCACCCGAAGGTCGAAAGCGTTCCTAACCGTGCCCCTCTCAACTTCTGTCGGGAAGACGACGAGGGGCAACCAAGTAGGGTTAAAATCCGGTGAGTCGGTGACTTTGAGGCTTCGCTTACCAACTGGCTGCAGTCTCTCCCGTGACCAAAACTAAACCTTCCCTTCCCCTCGTGTCAATTCTAAAACCTCTGGGTTGCAGGTGTCTCCCGTTCAAAAGTCAAATTCGCACCTACCATAGGTTTCGGTGGCAAAGGTTCCGTTAGCGGATAGTTTGGTGGAGAAGTTGTCTCCTTAGCCTTGGCAATCCAAGCAGGGTTATAAACGCTCGCTTTAGTCCAGTCAAACGGCTTGAAACCGATTTTTAAGAGCAGGTGAATTGGGCTTGAGACGGAAATCACCTCGGGCAACATCCACGAAAAGAGGGTCGGTAATAATTGACCCTTCCTCCCGACCAAGTTTTTGCCATTCAGCCAACGACCTGCCCCAAAAAAAAAGTTACTGGCTCTCCCCACCGTTCCACCAACAGTTGTTCCGAGAAATCACTTTTCGCCCTATTCCAAGGTCCTGCTATTGCAGGTCCCTTCGTCGTCCAATGGATGATGTTGTTCTTGAAGGTGAAAGAGAGATGTTCCTCTGCACGCGTCAATTGGATTTGGTGCTTCTGAGAGTTGACGAAGATGTTGTTGCGGATAATGTTCTCCTTGCCGTAATTGCCACCCTCGTCATCATACACCCCCCAACCGCCGTAAGAGTAGCAGTAAATGTCGTGGAAGACATTACCCAAGACCACAGTGCCTTAGGATTCTCCGAGCATGTAAATACCTCTCATGTCGCTCATCAGTCGCTAACCGAGGTGGTGAACATGGTTGTAGGCGATGAAGTTACGCTTGTGGGTTGTCTCACCGTAGCCCAACCGCCAACCAACAGAGATGCTGGTGTAAAACAGATCAGAAATCTCGTTGTGGGTGATGCGGTTGTCACCACTTTGACTAATCCATATACCGACAGCGCAAGGAAAAACACGCCCTCCCTCTCGGATAATGCAGTTGTCTACAACTCCTTCTGAACTTCCCATCCTGCTCCCTTAGCCACAGCATTTATCGCCTCATCAACAGGAACATCTTGCAAATTGATCGTTATCCTGCTGATAGGTAAGTCAGCGGGCAAAAGTAGGTTCACTTTCCCTTTCTCCGCTATCTGCCTTAGAACTTCTGAAGCATCGGCATTTTGTGCGTTCAAAGTCACCTTACCCTCCTTGACTTCTACTTGAAGAAGTGGGGATGGGGGTTGCTTTGTCAGCAATAAACCTTTCTCCGTCTTTATCAAACGGGCACCCACCGCTTGGGCGATCAAAGACAAGGCTTCTTCAGCCGAGACACCTTTTAAGTGCAAAGAAACGGTTCCTGTAACAGAGTTGTCAACGATGAGGTTTAATCCCGTCGCCCTCGCTATCGCCATCGCTACATCCCTAACCTCTCCGTCCCGAAAAACCATCAGTTGTATGATTTGAACTTGCTGGGTGAAGGAAGGAACTTGGAGGAAGAAGGTCAAAAGGGAAACCAAAACCAAATTCCTTCTCATCTCAATCTACCCCCTTTACTTGCTGGACAAGGAAGGAAGGGAAGGGCATAGGTGCGTAGAAAAACTCAATACCCCACCTTCCCCCCTCATCCTCCAACTTCGGAACTAAGTTGACATTAACGCTACCTATCACCAACAACCTCATAGGTTCAGGTTTGTCTTGAATTTGAACCTTGAAACTCCCGTCTGTAGACCAGATTAGACCGCAAAGGAAAGAAATTGGCTCCTTAGGTATCCAAACAACTTCCTTTGCCACCAAAGCCAAGTAACTCCCTTTTCCAACGAGTATGCTTCCAAGGACAGTTAAAGTTCCCTTGCAGAAAACAACAACCCAACCTTTACCACCCTTGACCTCACCCGTAACAAAGCCGTCGCCTTTAAAGAAGAACTTCCCCCCTTCCTCCAGTTGGGAGAGGTCTAAGATGGAGAAGGTTGGGAGAACGGTTCCTTCACCACCTAATGAGGGGTCAGTTTCCTCAAGCCAAGACGACCAAGATGGCTTTGGGAGAAAGATGGGTGAAATTTTCTCCTGTAAAAAACCTCTCTCCTTGCACTCATGGAGACTTGAAATTATTTCCTTGCCCAAAACAAACCTCACTGACCCACCCTCTGAAACAGAAACTTCACCTGTAACCTGAACCTTGTCCTCCCTACCTTCCATCAAAGCGAAAATGGAATTTCCTGAGAGCGAGATAGATGCGTTGGCGTAGAAGGGACCGTAACAGCGAAAGCCTTTTGTCCATCCAGAGATCTTCACACCCTTACCACCTTCGTGTTCCGAGAAGGAAAAATGGGCTTTTTCCTCATCAAGGAAGTATTGTCTTGGGAACCTCGGAAGGACTTTAACTCTCTTGAAGGGACCTTTTTCATCCTCAACCCTTTCAAGACTTAAAGGTGCGAAGGGGAAGTTGATAGAAAAGGGACCTGGAAGGTGAGGGATTTGCCACCAACCATCAAAAGTGAAAATACCTTTTTGGTTTGGAACAGTCCCAACGACCAAATCCCCATTTTCGCTGACACCAACAACACTTTTCCCCTCAACACCCAAGAAAGGTTTTGCGGGCAAAACTTTTGCCCCTTCATCTAAAGTCAAAACCAAACTCGCTCTCACCAATCCTTTCCCCAAAGACAAGGGGTAAGGCGAAAGTGGGATTCTGCTTTCTGGGTCGCAGAAGAAGACAGAGATGGCTTTATCACCTATTCCTTCAGGGAAAGAAAAATTCACCTTTTGACTGAACCTCCTACCACCTACCTCCCCAACAACTTCAACCTTAACTTCCGTCCTTGTTTCATCAGGTTGAAAGGAAACGAAAATTTTTTCGCCTTCAGGTAGGGAGAAGGATAGGGAAGAAGGGATTTGACCGTTTTTGAGTTTCTCCTTCGCCAAAACAACTCCAGACTGGCAAAGCAACTTAGCCTGCAAACTTGAAAAAAGTTTCCTCGTCTCGGAGATAGAAAACAGGGCTTCTTTGAGCCATATGGATGAATAAAGGGCTATTATGGAGAACAAGGCAACCGCCGCTATGATCGCTTGTCCCCTCTTCATTCCACTTCACCCCTTTTACACAGTGGGACAAAAACTTCTGTCTCAATGATTTCTTCCTTCCCCTTTTCGTCTGTGACCTTCAACTTCAGGCTTAAAAGGTTTCCCTTCACCCACTCAAAAGCCCATTCACCTGAAACCTTTCCTTGCCGAAATTCTTTGCTAACGATGATTTCTTGACCTTCAGTTAAGATAGCCAAGCCCATCTCATCTACCTTGACCTCTTCAGCCCTTAAGACCTCACCGACCACTCGTTCCATCAATGAGACTGCCCTTTCGTGAAGTTCAATGTTCCTTTGCATGTTATAGGTTGCCCTCATTGTCAAGATGGTAATTTCAACAGCCAAAGCCAATAAGACCCCTGTCACCCCTATGGTCACTATCATCTCCATTAAAGTCCATCCTCTCCTCAAACTCATTTCCCCCTTAAAAGCCAAAGGGTTGGGCAGGAAACTCCGTCCCTTTCAACCTTAACGAACAACCTTTTGAGTTTCGTTGGGATTTTACTTTCCCTCAAACTTTCGTCCACAAATTCTCCCCAAACCTTCGCCTTCCAACCCTCTTCATCCCAATAGGCGGTGTATTGAACGAAGAAGATGGATCGTCCTTCAACCCTTACGGAAACTTCCCTGTCACCTTCAAAATAAGCAGGTATATCCTCACCGTTTTCCTTGAAGGCTCTAACTTCCCCTGAAATTGGTAAAGAAGGTCTAACCTTTACTGTCCCTTCTTGCCCTGAAAATTTTTCGGGCGGCAATCGGTCAAAAGGGATGGTCATCAAATTCTGAGTTACCTTGAAAGCGACCAATAATCCTTTCCGCTTCATCCTCTCCCTTGAAATGACCCTTTCACACGCCAACAAATTTGCAGCCACTACGCTAAGCAGAACAGCCAACAAACTCGCTGCAACAACGCACTCAAGTAAACTCATTCCCCTCTCTCTTTTCCCACCATCAAAAAGATGGTCGCAGCACCAACTTCTCCTGTGGCTTTTCCTTGAAAACCAAGTAGATACTATCAGGCTCAATCTTTTTCACCTCCCATCCCGTCAAAGGAATGGTCTCGCCTTCCATGACAGTAACCGTTCTCGTCCCTACCTTTATCACTGCCAATTTCACCTTTTGAGTTATGACCAAGCCGACTAACTGAAGGTTTTCAGGTGAGAGGGAAGGAGATGGCAAAGAGGGAGTTGAAGGGAAAATCGGTCGGGTTTGAGGTTGAATGGTTCCCTCTGAAGAAGGTTGAGTTTGGGAAGGTTGGGCTTGTGAGGAAGGTTTTTGTAGTGGTTGATGAGATGAGTAGACAGGCAGTGGGAAAAGGATGGGTGCTGTCGTTTTCTCCTCTTTCCCTTTTTGCTCAGAAGGCTTCACGGTTAAAGGAGCAGGTGAGTGGGAAGGCATCCCCCTTTCAATTGAAACCTCCCCTCCCTTCATTTTCTCTTCCAACTTCATCTCTCCCCTCACCTTCCCCATTTCACCCTTTACGACCTTCAAACTTTCTTGCCCCTCAGAAACTTTCTCCCTACTTGACAATGACCTGCGTAAGGAGATGTTCCAAGCGAAAAGGGCGAAAACCAAAAGGAGCAAAAATCCTGTTACCCAAAAGTTGATCCCATCCCTTCTCCCTTGTTCTGTAGACCCCCATTGGGACAATAACTCCTCTTGAGCCCTCTTCAATCTCTCCTCCGAACTTCCTTGTCCCATCGGCTCAATTTCAATCCAATCTTGCCCCATTTTTTATTCGCCCTCCATCAAAGTTGAAGTGACCCTTAAAACTTCGCCTACAGTTGTCTTCCCTCCCTTGACCTTCAGCATACCGTCCTCAACCATTGTCCTTATCCCTTTCTCCTTCGCAACCTTCCTCAACTCCCACTGGTTTGCTCCGGAGAAGAAAGCCTCTTTGACATCCTTTGAAAAGACCAGCAACTCAAAAATTCCTGTCCTACCCAAGTATCCAGTTTGACCGCACTTTGTGCAACCCCTTCCACGAACGAATTTCCAATCGCCTTCAGGCTCTTTACCCATCACCGCCTTTACAGCAGCAACCTCTTCAGGGAGGGGAGAAGCAGGGATGGAACAGAAAGGGCAGACAGTCCTAACCAACCTTTGAGCCAAAACGCCAAGCAAACAAGCACCAACCAAATAACGCTCAACACCTAAATCCAAAAGCCTCGTCACCGCTTCAAAAGAATCTTGGGTGTGCAAGGTGGAAAAGACCAAATGACCTGTCAAAGCAGCCCTAAAGGCAATGGAAGCAGTCTCTTCATCCCTTATCTCTCCAACAAAAATGATGTCCGGGTCTTGACGGAGAATGTGTTTAAGCAAAAGGGAGAAAGTCAAACCAATTTCTGGGTGAACCTGTGTTTGAGTCACCATCGGAAGCCGATACTCTATCGGGTCTTCAACTGTGACGATGTTAACTGATGGGCTTGAAATAGACCTCAAGGAAGCATACAAAGTTGTTGTCTTCCCGCTACCTGTAGGTCCGACAACCAAAATCATGCCTTGAGGGCTCTTTATCAGTTTCTTCCAAGAAGCCAAAGTGTCTTCCTCCATCCCCAGTTGGTTCAATTCCTTTATCGGCGCTTCTTTAGGCAAAAGCCTCAAAACCACCTTCTCTCCTAAGGGTGTTGGCAAAGTTGAGACCCTCAAGTCCAAAGGGACACCGTCAAAAGTTCCTGAAAAACGACCATCTTGAGGGAACCTGCTCTCGGCTAAATCCATATCAGCCATCGCTTTTATCGCTCCCACCAAACGCCTGCCTAAATCCAAAGGCAAGGAGATGCCCATGGGTCTTAAAAGACCGTCTATTCTGTAGCGAACCAAGTAGCCATTGTTGAAAGGTTCAATGTGGATGTCACTTGCCCTCTCCTTCACCCCTACCGTTATCAACTCAGAAACGAACTGCTCAACGGGGCGTGGTTCTTTCTCCGGTTGAACCATTTTTCAGATCACCTTCTAAAGAAGGGAAGGCAAAAACAATGTTGACAGCAGGTCCGTCCAAACGAAAGATGGTAATTCCTTCAGACCAACCGCTGATTTTCTTCGGCTTGTCATTGATCGTTGAGGGAGGGATAGCGACAAGGAAGAAACCGTGAGGGCTTTCCCAAAAACCAATTGAAAGAACTGTCGTCCCATCCACCCTCCACAAAGCCTTCTTTGGTTCTTTCTGGTCTTTGCGATAAAGGAAAGTCACAAAGGCGATTTTGCTTTTTTCAAACTGCCGCTTCAAATTTGACCAAGAAGTTTGAGAGAGGACGAAAGTCTTGACTTTTCCCTTTTTGCCCCTAAGTTTAAGGAAAAGTGGTAAGCCTTTCTCAATTTCGTGGACAAAGGGCTTATCGGGTAGGTCGCAAAGACAACGAGTAATCAGACCAGAAAAATCTCCGATGACCTTTTGGTAAGGTTCTTTCTCTCCAACAACTCCAACCCCCATAGCCCACATGGCACAGGAAGCAGAGTGGGTAGAGCGAAGGGCTGGAAGAACAGGGAAACCAAAGGAGAAGAAAAGGTGATTGGAAGGAGAAGGGAGAAGGGATGGACGGGATAGGGAGAAGGAAGCATCTTCTTTCCCTTCACCCCAAAGTTCAAAAGTCCTTGCATCCACACGAATGGTCATGCCCTTTTTGACCGCCAGACCATAACCACCCAAACCACGATAGAGAAAGTGCCAATCCCCGTCGGAAAGGAAGAAACCAAAACGGTTGATTATCCTTTCTTTTGCTTGCTTGAATTTGCTTTCGTGCCAGAAAGGGGAGCCTAAACCGAACTCGTAAAGGGTTTTCCCCTTTTGGTCAGTGATAGCGAAAGCAAATTTCCCATCAGGGCTTTTGAGCGTCCAGCCAGTAGCGACAGGAAAGAAATCAGAAAGGTTTTTGAGTGGGAAAGATTGAACAGGCGAGAAGGTAGGTAAGCGAACTGCTTGACAAAAATCCTTTACCATCTCCTGCCATTGAGCGAAAGTGGGAGAGCAAACCATTACTACCAACCAACCCAAAACCCATTGCCTCATGAAGGTTCACCTTTCAGAATTTTAACCTCACCTCCAGCAACATCACTTCTTGTTCCTCTTTCCGAATAGCAACCCTATTCCTATTAAGGGATTAGGGATCGGGGACTGGGGACTGGTGAGTTCGTTTCCCCAAGCGTCAAAGGCGTAAGCGTCAGAAACTTGCCCTTGACCGTCCATCAACTGCCTCACCGTACCTATCCCTTCAAAACCATACCAGTAACTTGAATTGTTTCGTGTCATCGCCATCAACCCACCACCTTCATGGTGATATTTTGCCACCAAGTTACCATTTTGGTCATATTCGGCAACCAAAGGTGCTAATCCTAGTGTATCACTTTCTCCCAAGTCATAAACAAACCATGTCTGCCCTTGACCTACTACCTCCTTCATTCTTCTGAAACCCAACCCATCAGTCTTGAAGTTCATCACAACACTATCTTCCACCCTAACCATCTTGTCCTCATCGTCCCAATAGTAGCGAACCTGACTTGTCCCTGTCGTCTTTGAAATCGTGTTACCGTTAGGGTCATACTGATAAACCGTCGTCACTCCATTCGCTACTTCCTGAAGCAACTTGTTGCCTCCATCGTAAGTGTAACTCTTCTGCCCAACTATGTTCCCTGAACCATCCCTTTGAACCATCACCAACCTGTTACTTAAACCATCTAAGCCTAATTTCTATCCATTATGTTTTCATATATCAGATTTTTGCTTATTGCGGATTTCTTGTATCTTATATTTCCACCAATCTACCCATGCTTTTCCAAATCCAGATGTATCTTGATGCCATTGGTATATCTCTGCAAACTTTACTGCATATTCATAGGCATTTAAGGCATATTCAAATTTACCTATTATTTCGTAAACTTCAGCTAAAACGCCCCAAATGTTTGGATGTTGTGGTTGTAGTTTTAATGCTTTTTTGAGTATATGAATAGCTTTCTTATATTTTCCAATTTCGCTATAATACTGAGCAACAAGTC
>Ga0072500_139259_pt1 | contig 13123 bp, 15 predicted proteins | sample GBScelen77Swater_FD_63803 | JGI IMG/M metagenome (GOLD analysis project Ga0072500, IMG submission 63803) | Hot spring microbial communities from Great Boiling Spring, Nevada - cellulolytic enrichment S 77C v2 (version 2) | ecosystem: Environmental > Aquatic > Thermal springs > Hot (42-90C) ...
GGGGTACTTAGAGGCCCCATTCCCTCCTGAGCCTCGCCACCCGGGCCTGGGCAAGGGGAAGGCGGGGGTCTTTGGGCGGTAGCCTCTCCAGGAGGGCCTCCCAGACCTCGAGGTCTTCCCCCAGGCGCTCGGCCAGGAGGAAGAGGGCCTCCGGGTCCATAGAGGCCAGGGCCGCCCGCCTCAGGGCCTCCTCCAGCTCCAGGCGGAGGGCCTCCACCCCGGGGGCCTGGCTTTGGGGCAGGAGGGGGCCCCGGTAGAGGGCCAGGGCTCCCCTTAGGTCCCCCTGGCGGAGGGCCTCCCACACCTCCAGGAAGTCCGCCGGGAGGGCCTGGGCCAGGCGGTAGGGGCGGCTTTCCACGGCAAGCCCCCGCCGCCTCAGGCGCAGGACCTCCATGCGGAGGGCGGGCTTGTTGACCTCCCCGTAGAGGGCCTGGGCCAGCTCCTCCCCCTTCCACCCCTCCTTTCGGGCCAGGAGGAGGACCAGAAGCTCCGCCTGGCGCAGGGGGAGGGGCTCACCCCCAAGCCTCGGCTCCCCCAGGGCCTGGAAGTGGGCCGAAGGGCTTGCGGGCCAGAGAAGCTCCTGCCCCCGCTTGGAGAGCTCTCCCAGGAGGGGGTGGGGCCTTCCCAGAAAGAGGAGGCCCCGCATGGCCTCCTCCGCTGCCTCCTCCAGGAGGAGGGGGAGGGCCTTGGCCACCCCTTCCCCGTCCCCCCGGTAAAGCCCCTGGGCCAGGGCGAGGAGGGCCTGGACGGGAGGCTCTTTGGCCCAGGGTCTCGCCGCCTGGAGGAAGGGGAGGGCTTCCTTCCCAAGGAGGCGCACCCCGGCAGGGGCGAGGTAGGGAAGGGCGGGAAGAGGGGCTTCCTCCAGGGCCTTCCGCAGGTAGGCCCGGGCGGTGGGTTCCTCTCCCTGGAGAAGGCGAAGGTGGGCCATGAGGAGGCGGGCGTAGAGCCCCGCACCTCCCCTCAGGCTCAAAGGCTCCACCTGGCGGAGGAGGTCGGGGAGGGAAGGCTCCTCCGCCGCGAGAAGGGCGAGCCAGGCCCACTCCAGGAGGGCGGAGGGGGTGAACCCCCGGGCGTGGGCTAAGGCGGCGTAGTCCAGGGCCTCCCTCAGGCGGCCAAGCCGCCTCAGGGTGCGGGCCAGGGCTAGGGCCAAGCGGCCTTGGGCCTGGGGGTCCTCGGTGCGCCGAAGGGCCTCCTCCAGGGCCAGGGCGCCCGCCCTCGGGGGGAGGGCGAGGCCCAGGTGGTAGAGGGTGAGGGGGGTCTGTGCCCTCTGGGCGGCCTTTAGGGCCAGGGCGCGGTAGGCCTGAAGGTTGCCCCGCCTCGCCTCCACGAAGCCCAAAAGGGCCAGGCGTTCGGCCTCCAGGGGGCCTTCCTGGGGGGTGAGGAGGAGGGACTCGGCCTCCAGGTCCTTGCCCTCATTCAGGAGGGCCATCGCCTGAGCTAGGGAGTACCCCACGTTTTCTCCTCAAGCCCCCAGATCTTACCCGGGGCCAGCTCCACCAGGTTGCCCGCGGGGTCTTGGGTGTAGAGGCTTTTCCCGGCGGGCCACTGGGCCCAAAAGACGGGGTAGCCCGCCGCCTTCAGGCGCGCTTCCCAGAGGGGAAGCTCCTCCTCTTCCACCCGGAAGGCCACGTGGACGCTTCCTTTAGCCCCATGGGGCGGGAGAGCCTCCTCCTTTTCCGTGAGCTTGGGGTTGAAGACCAAAAAGACGCCCCGCCCCGCGCGGAAGAAGGCGTGCCGGGGAGGCTTGAACTGGAAGCAGGGCAGGCCTAGGACCCCCTCGTAGAAGGCCCGGGCCTTCTCCAGGTCCTCGGCGTAGACGCAGGTTTCCAGGACTTCCACTACTTGAGCCGGGCGATGAGGTCGGCCACGGGGATGGCCTCCAGGGTGGTGGTCTTCACGCTTCCCCTCGAGGCCAGGTGGAGCATGGCCCGGGCCACGGCCAGGCTGTCCTCCGCTTCCACGATGTTCACGAAGTCATAAGGCCCCAAAACGGCGTACTGGGCCACCACCTTGACCCCGAAGTCCCGCTCCAGCTCCTGGTTCACCTCCTTGATGCGCTCGGGGTTCTTCACCAGGGTCTCGGCGCCCTCGTCCGTCAGGGTGCTGAGCACGATGTAGGTGGGCATTGTTCGCCTCCTTTCCCCTTAAGCCTACCCCCCTTCGGGCTCTAGGTCAACCCCAGCGTAGACTTCCTCCACGGAAAGGTGGCCTTCCAGGCAGGGAAGGGTGAGCGCCCCCGCCTCGAGGGCCTGGTGGACCACCTCCTCCCCCTCCTTGCGGTAGACCTCCACCAGGGGCCTTTCGGCGCTCACCAGGAGGTAGCCCCTTAGGGAGGGGAGGGAAAGGTAGCGCCATAGCTTTTCCCTCCGGTCCACGGCCTCCGTGCGGGGGGAGAGGACCTCCACCACCAGGCAGGGGGCTTCCTCGTAGAAGGGGTTTTCCGGGGGCGGGGCGCAGACCGCCATGAGGTCGGGGTAGTAGAAGGTGGCCTCCCCTACGCGGAGCTTCATGTCGGCCACGTAGAGGCGGCACCCCTTCCTGCGGGCCAGGGGATAGAGGAGGTAGTGGAGGTTGCTCACAATGAGGTTGTGGGCCCGGCTTGCCCCGGCCATGGCGTGGGGAATGCCCTCCAAAAGCTCGTGCTTCACCGGGGAGGAGGCCTCCAGCTCTAGGTACGCCTCGGGGGAAAGCCTGAGGAGCTTGGCGGGCTCGCCCATCACTCCCATTCTATGGTGGCGGGGGGCTTGGAGGTGATGTCGTAGACCACCCGGCCCACTTCCGGCACCCGGCGGGTGATGCGCCTAGCCACCTCGTCCAAAAACTCCAGGGGGAGCCTGGCCCAGTCCGCGGTCATGAAGTCCTCCGTGGTCACGGCCCGGAGGGCCAGGACGTACCCGTACCGCCTCTCGTCCCCCGCCACCCCCACGCTCCTCAAGGGGGTGAGGACGGCCAGGGCCTGGGCCACCTGGCCATAGAGCCCCCATTCCTTGAGGAGGTTGACGAAGATGTCGTCCGCCCGCCTGAGGACGTCTAGCCCTTCCTCCGTGACCTCCCCCAGGAGGCGCACGGCGAGGCCGGGCCCGGGGAAGGGGTGGCGGAGGCGGAGGGTGTCGGGAAGCCCGAGGAGAAGGGCCAGCTCCCGCACCTCGTCCTTGAAGAGGAGGCGGAAGGGCTCCAGGAGCTCAAACTGGAGGTCCTCGGGGAGGCCCCCCACGTTGTGGTGGCTCTTGATCTTGGCCGCCCCGTGCCCGCCGGCGGACTCAATCACGTCGGGGTAGAGGGTGCCCTGGGCCAGGAAGCGGAAGGAGCCCCTTTCCCGGGCCACCTGGCCGAAGACCTCCACGAACTCCCGTCCGATGACCTTCCGCTTTTCCTCGGGGTCTTCCACCCCCTTCAGGGCCTTCAGGAAGCGGTCCTTGGCCTCCACCACGAGGAGGTTCACCCCCAGGGCCCTCAAGGCTCCTTCCACCTCCTCCCGCTCCCCCAGGCGCAAAAGCCCGTGGTCCACGAAGACGGCCAGGTGGTCCACCCCCGCTTTGGCCAGGAGGAGGGCCAGGGTGGAGGAGTCCACCCCTCCGGACACGGCCAGGAGGACCCGGTCTTTCCCCACCTTTTCCCGCACCTCCTGGAGGAGGCTTTCCAGGACGTGCTCCGGGGTCCAGTCCCGCCTGACCCCGGCCACCTCCAGGAAGTTCTCCAGGACCTGCATGCCCTTGGGGGTGTGGGCCACCTCGGGGTGGAACTGGACCCCAAAGAGGGGGGCCCCTTCCGCCTCTATGGCGGCCACGGGGTTTTCCTCGGTCTCGGCGGCCACCCGCCACCCGGGGGGGAGCTCGGTGACGGCATCGCTGTGGCTCATCCAGACCTGGACCTCCCCTTCTAGCCCCCTGAAGAGAGGCCCGGAGTAGCGGGTGAGGAGGGCCTTGCCGTACTCCGCCCGCCCGGCGCGCTCCACCTTCCCCCCGAAGGCCTGGGCCAGGAGCTGCATCCCGTAGCAGATGCCCAGGATGGGGAGGCCCTGGGCGAAGAGGCGGGGGTCGGGCCTGGGGGCGTCCGCCTCAAAGACGCTTTTGGGCCCCCCGGAGAGGATGAGGGCCTCTGGGCGGTGTTTCAGGACCTCTTCCAGGGGGGCCGTGCCCGGGAGGATCAGGGAGAAAGCCCTTAGTTCCCGGAGCCTTCTTGCAATCAGCCTGGTGTACTGGGAGCCGAAGTCCAGGACCACCACCATGGGGCCCAGTCTACCCGTTAGCATGGGGGCATGGCCGAGGTGGAGAGCTTTAAGCTAGACCACACCAGGGTCCAGGCCCCCTACGTGCGCCTGGCGGGAAGGAAGGCCCTCGCCGGGGGCGTGGTGGAGAAGTACGACCTGAGGCTCGCCCAGCCCAACCGGGAGGCCCTTCCCACGGGGGCCCTGCACACCCTCGAGCACCTCCTGGCGGGCTACCTCCGGGACCACCTCCCTGGGGTGATAGACCTCTCCCCCATGGGGTGCCGCACCGGCTTCTACCTGGTGGCCGAGGGGCCTTTGGGAGAGGAGGAGGTCCTGGTGGCCTTTGAACGGGCCTTGAGGGACGTCCTCCTCCACCAGGGGCCCATCCCCGGGGCGAGCCTGAAGGAGTGCGGCAACTACCGGGACCACGACCTGGAAGGGGCCAAGGCCTGGGCGGAAAAGGTCCTGAAGGCGGGCCTCAGGGTCCAGCCCACCATCCCCCTATGACCGCCTTCTTCGCCGCCGAGCCCGAGGAGGCCCAGGCCCTTAAGGAGGCCCTGGGGGCCACCGCTTCCTTGGAGGCCCCCTTTCCCCTTTACCAGGGAGAGGGGGTCCTGGTGGCGGAAACGGGGGTGGGGAAGGTGGCCTCCGCCATGGCCGTGGCCCACGTCCTCACCCGCTTCGCCCCTAAGGAGAGCTTCTTCCTGGGGGTGGCGGGGGCTTTGGACCCCGCTCTGAAGGCCCTGGACCTCCTCCTGGCGGAAAGAGCGGTCCAGTGGGACGTGGACCTCACTCCCTTTGGCCGGGCCCCCGGGGAGACCGCTTTGGGGGTGCGCTTCTTCCCCTCGGACCCCAGGCTTCTCCTCCGGGCGGAGGCCGCCGCCAGGGCTTTGGGCTTTCCCTACAGGCTTGGGGTGGTGGCCACGGGGGACCGCTTCCTGGCGGACCCGGAGGAAGCGGGAAGGATCCGCGCCCTCCACGGGGCGGACGCCGTGGAGATGGAGGGGGCCGCCGCCCTCATGGTGGCCTACCGCTTCCGCCACCCCATGGCCCTCCTCCGCGTGGTCACCGACGGGGCGGGGGAGGGGGCGGCTTTGGACTTCCAGGCCTTCTTGCACGAGGCCGCAAGGCGCCTGGGCCTCCTGGCCCGGGCCCTTGCCTATACTAAGAAGGGGTAGGCCATGGAAATCCGGCTCTTTACGGGGAACGCCCACCCCGACCTGGCCCGGCGGGTGGCGGAGGCCCTGGGGGTGCCCTTGGGCCAGGCCCTGGTGGACCGCTTCCCCGACGGGGAGGTGCGGGTCAGGCTTCTGGAGAGCGTCCGGGGGGACGACGTCTACCTGGTCCAGCCCACCAGTCCCCCGGTCAACGACCACCTCATGGAACTCCTCCTCCTGGCCGACGCCGCCAGACGGAGCTCCGCCGCCCGCATCAACGCTGTGATCCCCTACTTCGGCTACGCCCGCCAGGACAAGCAGACCGAAGGGCGCGAGCCCGTGAGCGCCAAGCTGGTGGCGAGCCTCTTAGAGCGGGTGGGGGTCCAGCGGGTCATCGCCATTGACCTTCACGCTCCCCAGATCCAGGGCTTCTTTGACATCCCCGTGGACCACCTCTCCGCCGTGCGTCTCTTCGCCCGCTACCTCAAGGAAAGGGGCTACACGGAAAACGCCGTGGTGGTCTCCCCGGACGCCGGCCGGGCCGAGGAGGCCAGGCGGCTTGCGGAGAGGCTTGGCCTCCCCTTCGCCATGCTGGCCAAACGGCGCCACGGGCCCCGGGAGACCTCGGTGACCTACGTGATCGGGGACGTGGAGGGGAAGAGGCCCCTCTTGGTGGACGACATCGTCTCCACCGGGGGCACCATCAGGCGGGGGGTGGAGGCCCTCCTTTGGGCGGGCGCCCTGCCGGAGATCGTGGTCATGGCCACCCACGCCGTGCTGGTGGGTGGGGCCCAGGAGAACCTGGCCCACCCCGCCATCCGGGAGGTGGTCTTCACCGACACCATCCCCCTAAGGGACGGGGGCTACACCGTGCTTTCCACCGCCGAGCTCCTGGCCCAGGCCATCCGCCACGTGCACACCAACCAGTCCGTGAGCGCCCTCATCTAGGGGTGTGGTACACTCTTCTTCGTGTGCCCCTTTGGGGGCTTAGGGAGGAGCCATGGAGTACCGCTTGAAAGCCTATTACCGCGAGGGGGAGAAGCCCCAGGCCCTGAGGCGGGCCGGCAAGCTCCCCGGGGTCATGTACAACAAGAGCCTGAACCGCAAGGTCTACGTGGAGCTAGGGGAGTTTGACAAGGTCTTCCGCCAGGCCTCCATCCACCACGTGATCGTCCTGGAGCTTCCCGACGGGGAGGTGCCCACCCTGGTGCGCCAGGTGAACCTCAACAAGAGGCGCCGCCGCCCCGAGCACGTGGACTTTTACGTGCTCTCCGATGAGCCCGTGGAGATGTACGTCCCCTTGCGCTTCGTGGGCACGCCCGTGGGCGTGCGGGAGGGTGGGGTGCTCCAGGAGGTCCACCGGGACATCCTGGTGCGGGTCTCCCCCAGGAATATTCCCGAGTTCATTGAGGTGGACGTGTCCGGCCTAGGCATCGGGGATAGCCTCCACGCCGCCGACCTCAAGCTTCCCGAAGGGGTGAGGCTGGCCATCAACCCGGAGGAGACCATCGCCGCCGTGGTGCCGCCCGAGGACGTGGAGAAGCTGGCCGCCGAAGCCGCCGAGGCGCCAGCTGAGCCCGAGGTCATCAAGAAGGGCAAGAAGGAGGAGGAGGCCTAGGCCTCAGGGCCTCTTCGGCAAGGGGCGGCCCGGTTTCGCCGCCCCTTTTCCTTGGAGGGGCATGTTCCTCGTGGTGGGGCAGGGCAATCCAGGGGAGGCCTACGCCAGGACCCGGCACAACGTGGGCTTCATGGTCCTGGACCGCCTGGGCCTTTCCTTCCGCCAGAAGGGGGAGGCCCTGGTGGCCGAGGCTAGGGGAGGGCTTTTCCTGAAGCCCCTCACCTACTACAACCTCACCGGGCGGGTGGTGGCCCCCCTGGCCCGGTTCTACAAGATCTCCCCGGAGAGGATCCTGGTGGTCCACGACGAGATGGACCTGCCCCTGGGCCGCCTCCGCTTCAAGGCAGGGGGGAGCGCCGCCGGGAACCGGGGGGTGGCCTCCATTGCCGAGGCCTTGGGCACCACGGCCTTTCACCGCCTAAGGATCGGCATCGGCAAGCCCCCCGCCAAGGAGCTGGGGGCGGCCTACGTGCTTTCGCCCTTCTCCCAGGAGGAGGAGCCCCTTCTGGACCGGGTTCTGGAGGCCGCCAGGGAGGCGGTTTGGTGCTGGGTGGAGGAGGGGCTTCTCCCTTGCGCCGGTCGCTTCAACGGCCTGGACCTGAGGCAGGGGGGGTAAGCTTTAGGCATGGGGATTCGGGTCCTTCTCATCGCCGGCGGGAAAAGCCCCGAGCACGAGGTCTCCTTGGCCTCGGCGGAAGGGGTCTTGAAGCACATGCCCTTTCCCACGGAGCTGGCCGTGATCGCCAAAGACGGGCGCTGGCTTCTTGGGGAGGAGGCGCTCCAGGCCCTAAAGGCCAAGGTGGCCCCCCAGGGGAAGCACCCCTTCCCACCCCCTTTGGACTGGGACCGCTACGGGGTGGTCTTTCCCATGCTTCACGGCCGCTTCGGGGAGGACGGCACCCTCCAGGGGTTTTTGGAGATGCTGGGCAAGCCCTACGTGGGGGCGGGGGTGGCGGGGAGCGCCCTTTGCATGGACAAGGACCTCTCCAAGCGGGTCCTGGCCCAGGCGGGGATTCCCGTGGTGCCCTGGGTGGCCCTCTACCGGGGGGAGACCCCCCTGGTGCCCTTTGAGCCTCCTTTCTTCGTCAAGCCCGCCAACACCGGCTCCAGCATCGGCATTTCCCGGGTGGAGCGCTACGCCGACCTGGAGAGGGCCCTCGAGGAGGCCTTCCGGCACGACACCAAGGCCGTGGTGGAGAAGGCCCTTCCCGGGGTGCGGGAGCTGGAGGTGGGGGTCCTGGGGAACGTCTTCGGCGAGGCCAGCCCCGTGGGGGAGGTGCGCTACCAGGCCCCCTTCTACGACTACGAGACCAAGTACACCCCAGGCCGGGCGGAGCTCCTCATCCCCGCCCCCCTGGACCCGGGCACGGAGGAGACGGTGCAGGAAACGGCCCTCAAGGCCTACAAGGTCCTGGGCCTAAGGGGCATGGCCCGGGTGGACTTCTTCCTCTCCGAGGGGGAGCTCTACCTGAACGAGGTGAACACCATCCCCGGCTTCACCCCCACCAGCATGTTCCCCCGGCTCTTCCTGGCCAAGGGGCTCACTTACCCGGAACTCCTCCGGCGTTTGGTGGAACTGGCCCTGAGCTAGCCCCCTTTCCCACTAAGGGTAAGGGAAAGGGGGTTTTATGGACCTTCTGGAGCGGCTCGGGCTTTCCGGCAGGCGGGTCCTCATCCTCCACCACGACGACCTGGGCCTGACCCACGCCCAAAACGGGGCCTACCAGGCCTTGGGCTTTCCCACGGGGAGCGTCATGGTGCCCGGGGCCTGGGCGGGTGGGGTGAGGGGCCGGGACCTGGGGGTGCACCTCACCCTCACCAGCGAGTGGCCCGCCCCCAGGATGCGCCCCCTCACGGAAGAGGAAAGCCTCCGGGACGAGGCGGGCTTCTTCCCCTCTTCCCCGGAAGCCCTCTGGCAGAGGGCCCGGGCCGAGGAGGTGGAAAGGGAGCTCAGGGCCCAGATTGAGGCGGCCAGGAGGCTTCTTCCCCCACCCACCAGGGGGCGGTCCTGAGGCCGGACCTGGCCGAGATTTACCTGCGCCTAGCCCAGGAGTACCGCCTGCCCATCTACATCCCGGAGAGCCTCGAGGGCCTGGGCGTCCCCGAGGCCTTCCTCCCCGACCTCCTTCGCCTCATGGAAAGGGCCCCTTTCCCCCGGGTGCGCTTCCTGGACCCCTACGGCCTTCCCCCTGAGGAACGGCTCGGCTTCTACCTGGACCTCTCCCGGCTTCCCCCGGGGCTTTACTACCTGGTTCACCACAGCGCCCTGCCCACCCCCGAGGGCCGGGCCCTCCCCGACTGGGCCAGCCGGGAGGGGGACTACTTCGCCTTAAGCCACCCCGAGGCGCGCCGGGTCCTCGCTGAGTTCCACCCCCTCACCTGGAAGGAAATCCGGGAGGTCCTATGAAAACCTGGCGCTACGCTTCGGGGCAGTTCGGCCTCACGGTGGTCTCGGAGAGTTTCGGCACCTATCTGGCCTTCTTCTATCTGGAAAAGCTGGGCCTCTCCGCCGCCTTTTACGCCCTGGCCCGGGGCCTTTACGCCGTCTGGGACGCGGTCAACGACCCCCTCTTTGGCCACCTCTCCGACCGCACCAAGACCCCTTGGGGCCGCAGGCGGCCCTGGCTCCTTGTGGGCATCCCCCTCTTCCTCCTCTCCTACGTTTTGGTCTTCTGGGTTCCGGACTGGGCCAGAAGCCCTGCGGTGCTCCCCTACTACTTCGCCCTGGCCATCGTGCTCTACGAGACCATGGCCACCCTGGTCTGGACCAACTACGGGGCCCTTTTCCCGGAGATGTTCCGAGGCCTTTCGCAAAGGGCCCAGGCCGCCGCCCTGAAGCGGGGCACGGAGCTCTTTGGCCTTATTCTGGGCATCGCCCTGGCCCCGGTGATCTACGCCCAGTTCGGCTTTGCGGGCATGGCCCTCTTCTTCGCGGGGCTCGCCCTTTTCGCCTTTCTCTTTTTCCTCCCGGGGGTGGAGGAAGACCCCAGGGCGGAAAGCGGCCTGGGGCTTCTTGCCTCTTTCCGGCTGGTCCTCAGCAACCGGGCCTTCTGGGTGGCGGCTTTGGTGGGGCTTCTCTTTGAGTTCGGGCGCACGGTGATCCAGACCGCCATGGCCTTCTACGCCAAGCACAGCCTGGGCCTGCCCGAGGCGGCCACCGCTTTTCTCTTCGCCGCCGTTTTCCTGGTGGCCCTGCCCTCGGTCTTCCTCTGGGGATGGCTTTCCCAGGTCCTGGGGGGGAAGCGGGCCTGGCGGCTTGCCCACCTCCTCATGGGCCTGAGCGCCCTTCTCCTCTTCCTGCCCCAAAGCCTCCTTCCCGGCCTCCTGGTAGGGGCCTTGGTGGGGATGGGTTTCGCCGGGGTGCGGGTCACGGGGGAGGTGGTCATGGCCAAAGTCATTGACCTGGACGCGGAGAAGACGGGCACCCGCCGGGAAGGGGCCTACTACAGCCTGGTGGGCCTTCTGGGCCGGGTTTCCGGGGCTTTGGTGGGCCTGGCCTTCGCCCTCCTCACGCCCCTTTTCGGCTACGTGAGCGGGGAGAACCCGGGGCCCAACCCTGGCCTGGCCTTCCGCTTCCTCATCTCCGTGGTGCCGGGGGTGGCCATCCTCCTGGCCTACCTCCTCACCGCCTTCTTCCCCCATGAGGTGCGGGAATGAGGATGGAAAAGGCTTTCTTCCTGGCCCATCCCGCGGAAGAGCCGGCGGACCTCCCCAAGGAGGGCTGGCGGGAGGTGGCCCTGCCCCACCAGTGGACCCTCGAGGGCCTGGAGGCCGAGGTGGGCTGGTAACGCCTCCGGGTGCCCGAGGTGGGGCCGAGACGCTTCCTGCGCCTTTGGGGGGATTGCTACCAGGAGGCCTGACTGGAGGGGGCTACTTCTTCCCCTGGCTTTTGGAGCTTCCCCCTGGGCGGGAGCTTCTCCTCAGGGTCTCGGCCCCCAGGGAGCCCCTGGGCCAGTGGCCCCGTTTCAAGCGGCAGATCAAGGGGGTCTTGGGCCAGCACGACTGCCGCCCCGGGGGGAACACGGAAAGGGGGCAGGAGCGGGGCACCGGGGGGCTTTGGGGCGGGGTGGAGGTCTGGGGCCGGGAGGAGGTGGCCCTCCTCGGCCTCCCCCACCGCGCTCACAAGACCCCCAGGGGCTGGCGGCTTCTGGTCCGGCTCCTTTTGGACGCTCCCCGGGCCTTTCGGGAGGAGGTCTGGCTCCGCCTCCTTCCGGAGAACTTCCCCGGGGAGGCCTGGGAGAAGCGGGGGGAGGTCCTGGGGGAGGGGGGCCGCTCCTGGCTTGAGGTGGTCTGGGACCTGCCCGAGATGCCCCTTTGGGAGGTGTGGGAGCGGGGCTTTCCCCACCTCTTCCGCCTCGAGGCCCAGGTGGCCGGGGCTTCCCTCGCCGTTCCCCTGGGCTTCCGCACCCTGAAGGTGGACGGGGATGGCTGGCTCCTTTTGAACGGCAACCGCCTTTTCCTGAGGGGCACCAACCTCATCCCCATCCAGTGGCTTGCGGGCTACGGCGAGGAGGCGGCGGAGAGGGACGTGGCCCTCCTCAAGGAAGCCCACCTGAACGCCGTGCGGGTCCACGCCCACGTGACCCACCCCGCCCTCTACCGGGCCTGCGACCGGGAGGGGGTTCTGGTCTGGCAGGACTTCCCCCTGCAGTGGGGCTACGCTCCCGACGAGGCCTTCGCCAAGGAGGCCCTGCGCCAGGCTAAGGCCATGGTGGAGCTTCTGGGGGCCCACCCCTCCATCTACCTCTGGTGCGCCCAGAACGAGCCCACCCACAACCGCCACACCCTAGGCCCCCTGCTCCTCGGGGCCCTGAAGGAGGCCGATCCCACCCGCCCCGTGAAGGAGGCCTCGGACTTTCGGGAGCACCCCTACCCCGGCTGGTACTGGGGACACCACCGGGACTTCCTGGCCCTGCCCGGGGCTCCCCTCCCCTCGGAGTTCGGGGCCCAGGCCCTGCCCCGGGCGGAGCTTCTCAGGCGGGTCCTGGGGGAGGCCGCCTGGCCCCCCAGGTGGGGGGCCTGGGCCTACCACAACTTCCAGCCCCACGAGACCTTCCGGGTGGCGGGGGTGGAGGTGGGGGAGAGCCTCGAGGCCTTCGTGGAGAACTCCCAGGCCTACCAGGCCAGGCTCTTGGAGTTCGCCATCCACGCCTACCGCCGGGCCAAGGGCAAGGTGGTGGGCTACTTCCAGTTCATGTTCGTGGAGCCCTGGGAGGGGATCACCTGGGCGGTCTTGGACGTGGAGCGGGTCCCCAAGAAGGGGTTTTACGCCTTAAAAGCGGCCAGCAGCCCGGTCCTCCTCTCCCTGGTGCCCTTCCGGGAGAGGCTGGAGGTGGGCGGCCCGCCCCTCATGGAGGCCTGGCTGGTGAACGACCTGCCCCGGCCGCTAAGGCTTCGGGTGCGCCTTTGGCTGGAGGGGGAGGCGGGGCTGGACCTCTGGCAGGGGGCGGTGGACCTGGGGGCGGGGGAGGCCCTTCGCTTCTTCCACCTCATGGAGCTCTGGGAGGCCCCCCTCGAGGCCCAGGCCCCTTGGGGCCCCTTGCAGGAGGCCCTGAGGGGCCTGCCTCCCGGGGCGTACCGCCTGGTGGGGGAGGCCTGGGAGGGGGAGAGGCTCTGGTCCCGGCACCAGGTGGCCCTCACTTACCTGCCCCCCCTCCTGCCCCCGGGGGTGGCCTGGTAGCTTGGGGAGGGAGAGGGGTGAGGCTTCGGCTGGGAGGTCTGGAGGTGGCCCTCGAGGCGGATGCCCTGGAGCCGGTGGAAGGGGGCCTCCGCCTCCTGGGGAAGGAGGTGCGGGTCTATCCCCCTTTCCAGGCCCAGGCCTTCTTCCGCCACGGCTGGCAGAGCTGGAGCCTTACCGCCTGGGTGGACCTGAGAAAGGCCCCTAGGCCCCTTCTCCCGGAGGCGCGAAGGCCCCAGGCGGACGACCCCTTCCTTCTGGAATCCTCGGTCTGGTGGGGAAGCGGCGTGGGGGCCATGAAAGGGCCAAAGGGGGAGGTTTTGCTCCTGGGCGCCTTGGCCCCCGGAGCCCGGGTGCGGGGGGAGGAGGACCTCCTCTTGGGACGGTATGCGGAAGGGGCCGGGGACTGGTTCCTGGCTTACGGGGAGGAGGAGGCGGTCTGCGCGGCGCACGCCCCGCGC
>Ga0072500_138840_pt1 | contig 13111 bp, 8 predicted proteins | sample GBScelen77Swater_FD_63803 | JGI IMG/M metagenome (GOLD analysis project Ga0072500, IMG submission 63803) | Hot spring microbial communities from Great Boiling Spring, Nevada - cellulolytic enrichment S 77C v2 (version 2) | ecosystem: Environmental > Aquatic > Thermal springs > Hot (42-90C) ...
TATGGCAACAATTACCGCTCAATATGATATGAGGGTCGTTTTAAAAATTGGAACTGACGAGTGGGTAATACAATAAAATGGCTTGGTTAATTGGTTGGAAACATAGAAGAAAAATAACAATTTCAGGTTCTTCTGGTGCTGGAACAAATTATCAGGTTTTATTAAAAGTTGGAGAAAGTTCTGGAGCAACTGGAACACATTTTCATGTAGATGGAAAATCTGAAAATTTTCCTTCTGGTAAAAATCAATCTGGAGATATTAGATTTACTTCATCAGATGGAACAACCTTATTAGATTTTTGGGTTGAAAATGTTACTGGAACTTCACCAAATAGAGTGGCTTATATTTGGGTAGAAGTTGCGGATAATTTGGATACTTCAAAAGATATTTATGTCTACTTTGGTAATAGTTCTGCTACAAATTATTCAAATGGCTTCAATACTTTTATATTTTTTAACGATGGAACATCTTTAAATTTTGACCAATATAGAGATTTCATAGGGAATGATGTTTCTTCAGAATTTAGTGTTAGTGGTGGAGTTATAGTTCATACAAAGGCTGGGATTAATGCTTATTCACAGGCTATTAAAAATACAAATCTTTCTAATTTACGAATTGTTGGTTGGTGTAATTTTGGAACACTTCAAAATATAGAAGGTGTGGGTTTGTTTGCAAGGTATAATGGTTATGATAATTTTTATTTGATTCAAGGTGAATATTATACTGGATATCCTAATTATGCAAGGTGGAGTCTTCAGATAAGGAATAATGGTGGAACATTATTAGCATCCACAAATTCTCCTGCTATTTCTGCCAATACTTGGTATAAGTTTGAATTTAGACTTTTCGGTAATTCTTTGCAATTTTATTTAAATGATAATTCTTTTTTATCAGCAACAGATAATACATTTTCTTCTGGTTATTTTGGTATTCACGGAGATTGGTCTCCTGGTGTAAGTCATACGTATGATGATATTTTTGTAGCAAAATACGTTTCCCCTGAACCAGCATTTAGTTCTGCTGGACCAATAGAAACATTTACTCCTCTATCTTCTCGTCGCCTTTTACTTGCTAACTGGTAATGAACGAGGAGATTATAAAAATTATTGCTCAAGGAGGAAGTTTAAGTGCTATCATAGTAGCATTAGTATTTCTTTTGAAAGCCATTAAGGATTTAATTGGAGCAAGAAAAAATGGAGAAATTGAAAAAAGGATTGAAGAAATTGAAACTAATCACCTAAAATCCTTAGAAGAGAGAATAGAAAGGCTGGAAGATAGGGTAAATAATATAGCAGAAAGATTAGCCAAGTTAGAGGTAAAAGTTTATAATAAAAAGAGGGGTTAAAAAACATAGATTTTAATAGGGTTTTTAAACACAAAAAATGGTCGAAATTAAGAAAAATGCCTCTAGAATCGCCTGAGATAAGATATTTTTCCTTACCAAGTACCTTAATACCTGTCTGAGTAGAAAAATTTATCTCAGAGCAAATTAGAAGGGATGCTAGAAAAAGAAAAACAAAAATCATCATTAGAAGAGCAGGTCATTAGAGGAGGATTAAGATTCCCACCAGATTATGAAGATATTTCAGCTTTAGATTTTTCCTATATAGGAGCCTATATAGTTCAACTTTCAGGAGGACAAGCAGTTATTTATGATCCAAAAGTAAAATCAACTTCAATTGTAGTAGCAACACACAGAACTTTTAATGGAATAATCGGAGTTTTAGCAACTTATACAGATAATGGCATAGTTTATATTGTTTCTTCTTCTTCAGATGATACATCTTATGTCAATGTTTTAGTCAAATATTAAAATGCCCAAGAAAAAAACAAAAATAACAACAAAAGAAGAAACAGGAGTATTAGTTTTTGAAAATTTCAAGCAACAGACAATTATTTCAAGAGAAGTTGGAACTGATGGTCAAAATCTCCATAGACTTATAATTTCTCCAACTTATCTTTTTAAATTTGCCGATAATCCTTCTTTAACAGATTATGGAGATACTATTTACTCTCTCTATGCTAACTTACCATCGTCTACAATCAATTTAACTTCTGATTCTGGCTATCCTGTTGCTTATCTTTCACCTTCTAATGCCAATGATATGAGAGTGATTTATATAGCAACTTCAAAAGGATATGTTTATGCTCTATCTTTAACAGGAATAGCAAGAAGTTTTGGACAACCAGCAAATTTAACATCAGGGCAAAATGAAACTACATTAGCAAAATATGTTGGAAAAATTTTCTTTATAAATCCATCCCAAGATAAAATTTATCACATTGACGAAACTTCAACAGGGACTACTTGGAATTCAATTACAGGTCTAGTTTCTCCTAAATTTGGAGAAACATTTTCAGTTTATTTTTATGTTGCTGATAAATCTTCTGCTTCTAATAGTTTTAGAAATCTCATCAAAGTTTATGGAACCTCTCTTGCTCAGGTAGGACAATTAGATTTAGGAAGTGGTTTAGATATTCAAGACATTGTCAATAATAACAACAGATTTTTGGTAGTTATTGCCAATCCTGCTAATGTTTTCACTGACCAGTATATGTTTTTATGGGATGGAATTTATACAAATAGACCATTTCACATTTTAAAACTTCCTGGAATTTACGTAGGAAGTGTAAATTATGCTGGTGCTTTTTTCCTTTTTCTAAAATCTGGAAATTCAACCTATGTTTATGAACTTGTTGGCTATTCTTTAAGAATGATTGATGTTTTACCTCAAGTTGATATTCCAGAAACCTTTAATCCTGTTTATCGATTTACAACCTATGGCAATTATATTTTCTTTCCATTCATCAACAAAGAATTCAATACTTCTTTAATTGGAATGTATAACATCTTTGAAAAAGAAACCTTAAGCATTTATGCTCTTCCTGCTTCTACTCCAGTTTATGGCTTAAAAGCAGTGTTAGACCTTTACCAAAATTTAAGATTGTTTTATAATTCAAATGAAGAAGACAAAATTTATTATCGCTTGGTTTTACCAGATAAGGGAATAAATGAATATGAAACAGAACAAGGTTCAAACGCTTTTAGCAATATAGATTCTAATATCTATTACAGCAATTGGGTTAATTTCTTTACAAGTGTTCAAATTGAGAAAGTTGAAGTTTTTTATGGTAATAAGCCATCAGCAGGAAGTTATGTAGATATAATCTTAGAAACAAAGGACGAAAGATTAGGAGAAACTACCTTACAATCAGTTACATTGAGAATTGACAATAATTCGCAAGATAATTACGCATTATTTACGAATATAGGGTTAAAAGGACAAAGGTTAAGGTTATCAGTCAAAATAAATACAGATGGTTCATATAGAGGAGGTATTAAAAGGGTCGTAGTTTATTATACAATTTTGCTTTCATAAATGCCTCAAAGTAAAAACCAATCTTCTTCAGCAACAATAAAACTTGCTCCTACAACTTCGAAAGGTACTACTTCTTTAGGTTATGCTGCTTCTACACCAGCTGTTAAAACTACTTCCACTTCTTCTTTTAATTTGAAAGGATTTATAACTTCTTTAGCTCAAACAATTTATTCAACATTACAAGGTGTAAGTAGGGCATTAACTGCTTCTATCTATACACCTACTCCTACTGCAACCACACCTAAAACTACTCCTACTGTTACATTTCCTTATGAACCGATGGTAACAAAAGCAATACCTTCTGTTACTACTCAGATAATTGCTCCTCCTCAACCTAAAAAAACTACACCACCACCTCCTTCATCTCCATCAGTTGTTACTCCAACTAAAGTAGATGAAAGATTTACACAAGCTTTTATAGAAGCAACAAAAAAAGCAGGACCTTTAGCTACTTCACTTTTTGGAATTTCTCCTACTGCAGCAGCATCTACTCCTCCAGTAGTTACTCCCATAACTTATCATGGAGGAGGACCTATAACACCTGTTTCTAAAACTACTACGAAAACTGGACCTACTTTTGCATCAACTCAAGTAGAAGGAGGTGCTATTACACAACAACAACTATCAATTATACCTACTACTCCTTCTCCTATTCCTGCTTCTGCAGTCCCTCCTTTACCATCATCTACATTACCAGAAACAAGAAATATTGTTGAAGATGTAGTTGATTTAACAGTTCAAAGACAACAACAAACTTCTGCAGGAATTACTAATGTTCCACCTGGAGCAACTACTTATATTTTTAAAGACCCAATTGGAGGTTCTACTCCAGTTTTTGAATACGTTATAAGACCAGGAGAAAATTTAACAAGAATTGCACAAAAATTTGGAGTAAGTATTGAAGACATTTTAAGGCTTAATAAAGACAGGACAGATGCTATTAAAACTCCAGGTGTAATTATTGCTGGAAAAAGTATAAGAATTCCTGCTATTCAACAACAAGTTCAACCTTCTGTTTTAACTCAGACAGGTATAAAAACTGTAGAAGATATTAATAAAGCAGTTCAAGAACAACTTAAGACACAAACTCCAAGTTTTACTTTAGACGATATTGCCAAATTGATTGAAGAAAGAGTTAGTGAACCACTTCAAAAAATTCAGCAGATTCAACAGCAATATATTCAACTTGCTGACCCTAATTTTTATGTCAATCAGTATAATGCTTTGATGGATAAATTAGGAATTTCCCAAGATTTAGCAGCCTTAAGAGATATACGGGCTATAATGAGAGGGACATTAGAAGATGTTTTGAAAGAAGCAGCTGCAGCAGGAGGATTAGTTACTCAAAGCCAAGTTGCTGAAATTGTTAATTTTAGACACGGAATTTTGAAACAGCAAGCAGAAATTTTGTCAGATATTATTGAAGAAAAAGAAAGAATGCTTGATAGATTGATGAAATATACACTCTTAGGAAGACAAGAATTAGAAAAAATGTTAGATAGGCAATTGAGAATTGCTGAAATGGAAATCAGCCTTAAAAGAGATGCTACTAAATGGGCTTATGATATCTATCAAGACTTAAAAGATAAAAATCTTAAAAGGCTTGAGTTTATGGTAAAAGAAGGAGTTTTACATACTGCTTCACCAGAACATTTGGCAAAATATGTAGACCCATCAAGCCTTCTTTATACGGGACTTACTTCAGAAGATTTAATAATGATGCTTAGAATTTCTTATCAAAATGCTCTTCAAGAAAAACTTAAAACTCAGCAGCTTATTGCAAAAATTGAGCAAATACAAGCAAAATTAGAACAGCAAATGTACTCTTTAGAGTTAAGAGAAAAAGAACTTGAAATAAGGAGAGAAAGACTTGAACTTGAAAAAGAAAAATTGCAAAAGGAGAAAAGAGATTGGAGCATATTTAAAACTAAATAAAACCAATGGAAGAAGAACAACTTTCTAAAGAACAACAAATTTGGGATAAATTGAAAGGAATTGGTAAATTTGGATTGGACCTTTTAAAAGGATTAGGGCAAGGATTGGCAAGAGCAGGAGGAGAAATTGCATTATGGAGTTTAGATTTGTTTAGAAAAGGGAAAGAATTTATAACAACAGGGAAGATTGCTCCTTCTCAACCTTTGACAATTATTCCAGAAACTCCTACAGAAAAGTTTTTTTATGGAGAAGAGCCATTAAAAGCGAAAGACCCATTAAATGTTTTGCTTGATTTTACTATTAGACCAATAACAAGAAGACTTTATTCCGGTTATTTAAGTCTTCAAAAAGTTCAAGAACCGGTAGAACCTAAAAGTTTTATTGCTAAAACATTATTAGGAGAAGAACCTGTTATTCCATTAGTAGAAGAAGCAAAACTTTATGGAAAACTTTCAGAAAAATATCTTGGAGAAGGAGAAGTTTGGAAAGTTCCTGGCTATTTTATGTTTGCTGGAGTAGTTGCTTTAGATTTATGGATACCAGGAAAAGGAAGAGTTAAGGTTCCTTTATCAAAAGAAGCGTTGAAAGAGTTAGCAAAAACTACAGAAAAGGAGACAATTGAACAAATTTTAAAGGAAAACATTGTTGAATTTCATCATCCTAAGCTATATAACAAAGTTGGAGAAATTGCAGAAAAACTTGTAGAAAAAAATACGCCTAAAGAAGTTTATAAAACACTGCAGGGTGAATTTAGAAGATTAGGAAAAGAATTAGGGTTTGATATTAAAAGAGATTTGAAGAAAGAAGGAATTGGTCCTGCAATTGATATAGAAAAACTAGAAATTCCCAAAGGTTTTGAGCCTTTAGCAAGACAGGCTTTGCAATATGAAAATGTAGATGATTTTCTTAAAAAATCGCTTAAATTCTTTCATTCGGTTACTACTCAAGATTTAGACCTAATAAAAGAAAAGGGTAATAAAATAATTGCTCCGTCATTTGGAATCGCTAAAGATATAAATGTCATAAAAAAGTATGGAGATGTAACATTTCTTGTTCCAGAAGATATTCTTAAGAAAACACCAATTTATGAAAGAGATATTTATTCTATAACGCTGAGAGAATTACCTTCTAATTTGTATTTACCTAATCAAAGTAATATAAAAAAGTTAAAGGCTATTTTGAGTGATTTAGGTATAAATTTAAGAAAAGAAGTTGGAGCGTCATTAAATAGTGCAATTCGTGAATCTTTAACATACGATGATGCCATAAACCATATTACAAGGTTTTATTTATATAATAGCGAATCTTTTTATGATTATCAGGGAGAAATTGCCAAAAGACTTGGCATTAAATATACTCAGGAAGAATTGGAGGAGGGTATTGTTATTGAAAAAATTGCAAATGCTTTATTCCAAAAAATTGAACCAACACCAGAAAATATTTCAAAATGGCTAAAGACTGTTTATAAAGAACGACGTGGAGCTGGATTTGGTGCTGGCATTACCGGAACTGCTTTTGCGGCAAGACGGGTTTCTTATGAAAGACTATATCAAGCTGCTTCAAAAATAACAGAAAAATATGATGAAACTTTGTGGGAAACAATAATGAAAAAACAATCAGAAGCTATTCGAGAAGTTCGAACATTATTAGACAGCATGATAATTGATGAAGAATTTGCGGCTATTTTAGCAAGACAACCAAATCTTACTTCTTTTAAGAAAAGACTTGTAGAAGAAGGAATTAAAATTGATACAATTCCCTCTAAAAATATTGAAAGAGCTTATAAAAAATTACGAGAAGCTTTTATTGATATTCCAACCGATTATTTCGAGGCAAAAAGTTATGATGTTTTTGATATAAACGATTTTCCAGCAGTAATAACGAATAATGAAGCTGCTATTCAAAAATTAAAAGAGATGAATTATCAAGGAAAAATTTATAGAAGTTTTGCTGATTTTTATAAAGAAGTTAGAGAAAAAGCAGAAAGGATAAAACCAGAAATTCCTGGAGAAATTCCTCCTAAACCGCCTAAAAATCCTCCTTTAGATAATATTCCATTTGAATTTGACTTTAATCCAAAAGGAAAAGATTTCAAAGTTAGAAGTGTTTTTAAGAATTTGTGGAGAGAAAAACCAGAAATGATGCAAGATTTATCAAAAATGATTGATGATGGTGCAATATTTTATGAACCACTTTCTAATAAAGAACTTGTAGCACAAGCAATAAAAGAAATGGAAGGATTAACAGTAGAAGAATTAGAAAGACAAATATCTCATTTCAGACCTTTTACTCCTAAGACATTAGCAGAAGAAGGGAAAATGGCGAAAATGAATGTAAAAATATTAGCATTGGCAGAATATTATAGAAGTATGGGACAAATTGACAAAGCAAGAGAAGTTATTGAAAAGCTTATTAAAGCAGGAACAGAGTTAGGTAGAGCAGTTCAATCTTTTAGACCAATTTATAAATCTCATCCTCTCGTAAAAGAAATCTGGGCCCCAAGAGCATTTATAAAACGAATTCAGGAAATGGCAGAAGTACAAGGAAAGAAAATTTCTGAAGATTTATTACACGAATGGGAATTGAAGGCTAAAGAAATTTTCAGAATGGAAAATCCTCCAGATATTCAAGAAAGGATGTTTGGAGAATTTATAGAAAAAGAAATTATTCCTCATTTACCAATGACACTTACAGATAAATTTGAACTTATAAGATATGGAAATATGCTTTCTGGACCATTATCTTATTTAAGAAATTTAACTGGAAATGTTGCACAACTTCTTGCAAGAAATATCTTTATTGTTCCTACAAAATTGCTTATTGACTACATAAAAAATCCAGCAATGGGAAGATTTAATGATGTTGTAGTAGCACCAATTAAACAACAATGGAAAGAAACTATTGCACATATTCCTATTGCTTGGGAGTATGCTGTTAAAACATTCAAAGAAGGTGGACCTCCTTCTGAAAAATTCATAGGAGCATTAGCTGATAGTGATACTTTTGAAGCACTGATAAGGTATTATCAGTATAAAAACCTAAAAATGCCTTTAAAAATTTGGACTATGCCCTTAAATGCTTTAGAAGCTACGGATAAATTCTTTTCAACATTGATTGCTGCAGGAGAAAAAGCAAGATTGACTGCAGAATATGAAGCAAGAGGAATAAAAATTACAGCAAGAGTTAAAAGAGAAATTGAAGAACAAGCACAAGAATTAGCAGAAAGATATCTTTTTAGAAGGCCATTAGGCTATAAAAGAGAAGATTTAAATGCTTTTTCTCAGGCATTAGATGCTATTGGTACTACTATGCTTAATGCCAGAAGAAGGCTTTTAAGAGGAGCAACTTGGGGAGAAAAAGCATTGGGAATTCTATTAGGATTTTTAGAACCATTTGTTAGAACACCTATTAACATAGGAATTGAAATGTTTGAAATGAGTCCTGCTGGATTTTTAAGAAGACCATCAACTATGACATCTGAAAAGCTTGCTAAAGCAACTGTTGGTACAATCTTTACGGGTTTTGCAGCAATTAAAGCATTTCAAGGAGCTACAACTTGGTTGCCACCTAAAGACGAAAGAGAAAGAATGCTTTTTTATGAACACAGAAAACCAATGTCAATAAATATTGTAGGTATAGATGTTCCATTTCTGTATTTTGGAAGTTTAGGAGTAGCATTAGCAGCACCAGCAGCAATTCAATGGGTTTTATTAGAAAAGAAACCAGAATTTGATTCAGAACTTCTTGATGCTATAACTAAATCTGCAATTGAAATAAATAGGTTTATAATGTCTCAAACTTCTTTATCTGGATTAATGAATTTTGCAAAAGTATTAACTGGAGAAGATTTTTGGAAACCAGGAGGATATATAGGTTATACTGCTACACAAATGTTGCCATTAAGTGGATTTTTAAGATGGGTTGCAAGATTAACTGACCCAGTTTATAGAAAAGTTGGAGAAGATTTTTGGGGACCAATAAAGGATAATCTTCCATTTATCAGAAAAAGTTTAGAAGCATACGAAAATCTTACTGGAGAAGCAAGAATGAGAGCATCCGATTTATTCCTTCCTTATGGTGTAAGAGCAGGAGTAAAATTACCGCTAACTTTAGCATTACAAGAAGTTCAAATTGATAGATTAAGGAGAAAAGCATATGATGCTTATATGAGAAAAGCAATGAGCATGGAAGATATAGGAAATTATGTGAAGATGTTAGAAGGAAGAAAAGTTGAATTGACAGAAAAAGATATCAAAGAAGGATTAAAGATTTTGGAAATGTTAAAGACAAAAACCTATGATAGACCAGAAGAAAAAAGGGCAGCAGCATACTTTATGGCCTCTTTTATTCCTGAACTTTATAAACATCTTCCAGAAGAAGAGATTAATAGGATTTTGGCAGATATTCCTGAAGATTTACACGATATGGCTTATGAAATAGCATTAAGGAGAAAAGAACTTAGAGAAACACCAATCCAAATTCCTGAAGCAATTAAAGAATGGTCCGCAGAAAAAAGAGCAGAATTTCTCTTAACTTATCTTGAAGAAATGGGTAAAATTTTAGAAGGTGAAGTTTTTGATGCCTTGATAGAAGAGCTAAGAGATAGAGGAATTATGACAGAAAAAGTTGAAGAATACATGTGGGCAAAACTTAAAGAAGCAGGAAAAATTAAAGAATAAACAAAATGAAATTCGCATTTTTTACATACGACGGGCGTGGTTTACCAATTGCTTTCAAACTTCAGCAAGAAGGTTATGATGTTATAGTTGGACAAGCAGAAAATTTAAAGCATATGCCTAAAGAAAATGAAATTCTCAAAGAAAGAAGATTGAAGCTTTATGATGGTTTAATTGAAAAAGTTTCTGCTGATAAACTTTTAGAACTTCTAAGGAAGGAAAATCCAGAAGATTGGTTTGTTATTGCAGATTTTAATTCTGTTTTTCCCTATACCGAAAAACTTGCTAAATTAGGTTTTAAAGGCTTATTACCGACAAAAGAAGACTTTGAATTTGAGGAAAATAGAGACAAAGCAAAAGACCTTGTTTCTCGAAGATATCCCATTTTTAGCGATTTAGAAGTTATTGAATTTCAAAAAGTTGAAGATGCTGTTAAATTTTTGCAAGAAAATCAAGACAAAATTTATGGTGTAAAAAGTTTTAATCCAGAAACTCCAACTTATTTTCCAGTTTCTAAAAATCTTAAAATTGCTCGTGAAGAGGTAATTGATATTTTGCAACAAAAAAAACAATTTTATGAGAGTGAAGGATTTATTTTAGAGGAAAAAATTGAAGATTTGATTGAATTTATACCAGAAATCATAACTTTTGATAGAGAAATTGTAGGAATGTCTGTTGCTGTTGAAGATAAGTATTTTGGTCCAGGAAATACTGGTCCTCAAACTGGTTGTAGTGCAGATATTGTTTTCTGGATTGATAAAAATGAAGAAGCATTCCAGAAACTTTATGAACTTTTCTTTGAACCGATTGAAGAAATCATTTTTAGAGAAAATCAAATGGTTATTTGGGATGCTGGAGTTATGTATAGTCCTTCAAGAGAGAAGTTTTATTTTACTGAATATTGCTCTAATCGCGAAGGTTATAATGTCGTATTTACAAAACTTGCATCATTAGGTAAAGTTTCTGATTATTACCTTGCTATTATGAATAAAGATTTCATCTACAGTGCTCATTTTGGATGTTCTATCAGGATTTTTAATGAACTTACTGATGAAAAAAATAAGGGCTATGTTATATCAGATACAAGACTTATTGCGAATTTAAGTAATAAAGATATATGGCTTTGGGATGTATATCTCAAAAATGGTAAAATTTTAAATGTAGGATGTGATAAAAATTTGGCAGTAATTACAACGAAAACAAACAATTGGAAGGAAGGTTTCAGAAAAATTGACGAATTTTTGTCAAAAGGAGAAGAATTTGTCTTTCCTGCAATGTATTTCAAACGATATTGGGACTTAATACAAACTGATTATCCCAACAATTTTGTAAATAGGATGCAATTTTTAGAAAAATTCCTGAATAAAAAGCTTGAAAGAAAATTTGTTTCAGATTTTGAAAGCTTAACAGAATTTGTTCAAAAATTAGAAGAAGAAGAAAAGACTACAAAACAAATACGGGAAGATTTATTAAGATTTTTAGATGAAATATGAATAGCAAAAAATTATTAAAAATTGAGCTTAAAATCGTACAAAAACTATACGAACTTAAAAACAAAATTGATGAAATGCAAAATCAAATTGCTTCTTTGAATGATGCTGAGAAATGGCAGGAAATACATCAAAAATTTGAAAATCTGAAAACTTTATTAGACAACTTAAAACTTGATGAAAAGTTAGAAATTATCAAAAAATCTTTCTCAAATGAACTTGTAAGTTTGTGGAAAAAATTAAGTGATATTGACATTAGTTCAGAAGAATTTAAAAAAGAAATTTCTCTAACTTTTGAAAGGTTTAAAAACAATCTTCAAAATGTAGAAGAATTTTTGAGAAATGTTGAGAAGAATTTGAGTAATTTGGAAGAAAAATTGCAAAAAAGGGTTGAAAATTTAGAAAAATTAAGTGAGCAAATTGAAAAGATTAAAAAAGATGTTGAAAACTGGAAAAGAGAAGCTACATTTAAGCTTGGTATAATAGGTCCTTCTGCTTCTGGAATTGAAGTTTTACTTGATAATCTCAAAAAAGGTGTCTATTCCAAATTAAACTTTATTGCAGGAAATAATATAACCTTAGAAGTTTCCGAAAATAAGCCAGAAGGAAAGATAAATCTTACTTTTCATGCTACCGGGGGAGGAAGTGGTGGTGGTATATCAGGGAGTGGTTCTACTGGACAAATTGCTTTTTGGACAAGTTCAAATACAATAGGTGGAGATAATGGTCTCTTTTGGGATAATACGAATAAAAGATTGGGTATAGGAACAGTGGCACCAGAAACAACGTTGCACGTTGATGGTTCATTTCAAGTTAGAAGTGCTATAATAACGAGAGATTTAATTGTAGGAGATCATTTTACTGGAAATTACGTCAAAGCAATATATACAGTTGATGATGAAACTTATTACATTTCTAGTGAAGATGGAGGTTCGATTATTCGAATGACGAGTGATTCTCCTAATACGGTTATTATTACTTCAGATGATGATGTCGGCTTACCTGAAGGGACATCAATAATTATTCAGAAAGCTGGTACGGGTGATACAACTATTCAAGGTGATACCGGAGTTACTGTTAGAGACCCCAAAAATTTAGCTACAATAACTGTCCAATATGATATGAGAGCTATTATTAAAATTGGCCCCAACGAATGGGTTATACAATAACATGGCATGGCTTACAGGTTGGCGATATAGAAGACCTATTACAATTGATAATACGCAAAATTCAAATGATTTAACAGATTATCAAATATCTGTCACAGTTGACACTGCATCGTTAATTCAGCAAGGAAAGATGCAGGCTGACGGAGATGACATTCGCTTTACTGATACTGATGGCACAACGCTTTTGCCTTATTGGCTTGAGGGACCGATAAACGACGCAAATACAAAGATTTGGGTGAAAGTTCCGTCAATTCCAGCACAAGGAACGAAGGTAATTTACTTCTACTATGGCAACCCAACCGCATCAAGTGAAAGTTCTATCGCAGATACTTTCATTCGGGAAATTGATGGGGCATTGCCGCTGAAAGCGTGTTGGCATATGGATGAAGGTTCAGGAGGAACGGTTTATGACAATTCGGGGAATGGTAATGATGGAACGATTTATGGTGCAACATGGACTA
>Ga0072500_141249_pt1 | contig 13085 bp, 14 predicted proteins | sample GBScelen77Swater_FD_63803 | JGI IMG/M metagenome (GOLD analysis project Ga0072500, IMG submission 63803) | Hot spring microbial communities from Great Boiling Spring, Nevada - cellulolytic enrichment S 77C v2 (version 2) | ecosystem: Environmental > Aquatic > Thermal springs > Hot (42-90C) ...
GGTCACCGTGCCGAAGTGGCTCGACGTGTGGCTCATGGTGCTTGCGTCGGGCCGGGGTGCCTTCGATAAGCCTGTCCAAACCTATCTTAGCCACGGAGAAAGTACCTGTTCAGGCCTACCTGTCGGCAGACGAGAGCTGTCTCCACTACAGCCTCACCGCGTACGGCTCGGACTTCAGAAGGGCGGGCTTGGGTTACCGCTAGGGAGAAGCTTTCCGGGGCCTAGCCCGAGGAGGTGGTTGGAATGTTTATCCAGGACATCGGTAACACTGCGAGACTGTCAACTTAAGGTAGGTTTATGGTCTATGTTTATTCTCTGTTTTTGGTGGTTGTCAGCAGGGAGTCTGTTAGGAGGTGGTTTCTTAAGGCCGGAGAGATACTTTCAAGGGATGGTGTGAGGAGGAGGGGGTTTATAGCTGTAGATGAGACTGTAACCTGTCTGGGAGGGCTTATCTATGGGCTGTAAGGGAGGTTATATATTTACAGGTGTCTAGGGATAGGGGTTTGGGTGAATGCCTGAGAAGGTAAAAGAGGAGGATAAGACAGTTCAACATATACTTCCCAACATACAAGACAAAAACAACAGAGAGGTGGATAAAGGCATGGACAGCCTTAAGTTGACAGTCTCCATCTGTCTGACCGCAATAACTTCGTTTCCTCTATTACATGACACGCACATCGGGAGGATACGTCGAGTTGGTCTTCGAGAATCCAAAGGCTTTACGACATCGAGCGATGGCCAGCCTGGTCAGTCAACGTGAAACAGTATCATCAGGTTCTTCTCGCAAAACCTCGGGAACGCCTTCTTCAATGTTATAAATCTTCCCATAAACACCTAGACACATTCACACTGGGGTTTTCATCCCCACATGTCCAGCCCATGGTTTGCAAGCGCCCTCTTAGGATACCACGCAAGGTCCGAACGGAGACGCCGGTTTACATTGTTGCATCAACATATTGCAGTCGGTTGGCTTGCCCGCCAAGTTAGGCTGGCATCAAGGGTTGAGGCCGTGGACATGAGTGGTGCCGCTAATTAATTAGGGACCAAGCAGTTTTATTGGTATGGCGGGGGGGGGGGGGGGGGGGGGGGCCGTCGACTGGTGGAAGGAGGCGAGCCATAACCTCAGGCAGGCTAAGAAAAACTTTGAAATTGAGGAGTTCAGCGTTGCAGCCTTCCTAGCCCATCAAGCTGCTGAAAAAGCATTGAAAGCGCTATACATAGTTGTGAAATCGCGTCTACCTCCCCGTGGCCACGACCTGTTAAAGCTCGGTCGGGCTGTCGAGGTTTCAGAGATTATGGATGAATTGCGAGTTCTAAACCCTCATTACACTGTGGCCAGATATCCAAACGCTGCAAACACAGTACCAAGTGAATTATACAGTAGAGAGATGGCCTCCCGATGTATCGAGGCAGCTGAGAGGGTTCTCACATGGGTAAAGGAGAGAACCGGGCTTCCATAATGTCGGCCCTAGCCGGTGTAAATCTCTCCAAACGCCGGAAAATGGAGTTGGCAAGGTTTCTACTAAAGCTCCGGAAGCTTTTACATGTTGAGGAGGTTTATGTTTTTGGATCACGTGTGTACGGGACTCCTTTAGAGGACAGCGACCTGGACCTTATGGTCGTGTCTGAGGAATTTGGGAAGAGGAATTATGTGGAGAACCTTATCCTGCTGACGGGTCTCTGGGACGGCTCCTTCACACTGGAGATGTTCCCATACACTCCGTCGCAGATTAGGGAATATCGTGAAAGGAAGACAGTTGTCGCAGAGGCTCTAACAAAAGGAATTAAGATCAAGCTGGCAGGCTTTTCAGCAGTCTAAGGAGAATGGATAGGGCTGCTATCTGTAGCATGGGCGCGTAGGCAGCTACCACACTCATGTATGTACCATAACATACAAACAGACGTAGTGCCTATGACTAATGCGACAGCTGAGGTCTAGGCCGTAATATGCAGGTGAGCTTTCCAACCGGCCGGGCCATCACCGCTTTACAGTTTCTTGCGCACCGAGGGACAAACCAAACATGGACACAGCAGTAAGCAATGGCATAGGCGCGTTGATAGATAGAGCTGTCAGTATATATTCACCCACACCCTCAGCAATAATTACAAAGCCTTTTTTAACAAATATCATCGAACTCGACATCACCCCCAATCTGCTTGGTGAGATTTCTTTGTTTGTACCTATTCAGCGAGATTAGGGATGTTGAGAAGAAGGTCGATTTGTCTTCCTTTTCTGGCCACCCCTCGATCTGGGCCAGTAACGGAGGAACGAGATTCCTGCCATCAGCCCAGAGAACATCAGAAAACCGCCCATGACGGAAAAGATTCCCTCCGGACCTTCAGGCAGCCGGACCCCAGTAATCATGCTCATCACAACCGCGTCGAAGTAGAGGACGGCGGGGACGTTGACCACAACTATGTAAAAGGTCGTACTCATCTCGCTTAGTGCTGTGCAACCGGATAATTGGTAGCTGAGACCAAAGTCACCGAAGAAGATCTACCTAATTGATCCGTTCATCCTCCATTCTTTGGTAGGTTTCTTCTCAGCTGCGGACTGCTACAGACTAAGCTGACGAAGACATAGTATCTAGGCTTGTGGAGGGTGTAGTGGTTCACCACCTCCTGAGGACAAGGGTAAGGCCTTACGCAGTGGAGAAGGACTCCTTCATAGGCTTCTACTATTCCAATGGTACAGAGATGGATGTCGTTTACAAGGCGGAAGACGCATCAACACTATTTATCGAGGTGAAGTACATTTCCTTAACACCAGCTGTCACAGTAAGGACTAGGTTGGCGCCGGCCTTTACCGTGACCAAATCGGATTTCTCTCTTTCCCCCGGCATGATGAAAATACCTGCACCAGTCCTGCTAGCCCTAACCCAGCCAAGTCCTCTAATAACGTATGAACGGGGCATAGCATACGTCTTCTACCATTCGGAGAGCTGGGTTAGGAGCAGGCCTTTGCCATAGATCCGGCTGAACACATGTCTTACCGGCCGGCTACTCATTGGAGCCTAAATTAAGAGTTATCACACGTAATGCTGCGGCTCACAGAATTCTTCTTGCGAGATTTTCGGCAAGCAGCATGAGAAGGCTTCGCAGACGTAAGCTGTCACACATTCTCCCAGCGATTTCTTTTCCTTGCCAAACGGGATTTAGAGGAGGCTGCAGTGACAGTTCTTCCAAATCTGTATATAATGTTGCCGCATTAAAACAAATCCCAAAAAGGGAGAGTCTTCAAACCGCTTGAGCCACATGTATTTCTACCTCATCCAGCACCTGCCAATCCTAACACACAAATCCATACAGAGTATTGAAAAATTCATATCTGAAACGGGACTCCGCCGGCGATTCACCCTCGAGGTTAGAAAAATGAAATGGTTTGACAAGACCTATGTATTGAAGGGGCTTCACATAACACGGTCAGTGTCGATTCGCCAGAATTCCCTCCGGATCTACCTAACACAAACGGTATACTCTACCTAAGGATGCACGGCTTGACCTTGTACGACTCATTATACATTGCCCAGGGCTCAGAGATAGGACAGCTGCTGACAAGGAACGTGGTTCAAAGAAAGGCCGCGGATGAAATAAAACTGAAAGTAATATTTGTGCCCTAGTGTGATGCAAGTCTTAAAAAGAGACAGAGCTGTGCGGGTCTCGTATCCCATGTTGTTGAAGAATGACCGGCTACGGAGAATAAGGGTGGGGGGCTGGGTGTGCTGCCTTTCCGGAAAGGGTTCTACGCGCATATCGGCTCTATGTTTGGACAGGGTGGGCTTGAGGCCTGGATAAGACATCTAAGACTCGGCGGCCGGACAACCTCGGAATCCCAGTTAATGCTGCCGAACGTATGGAGAAGAGGGATGAGAGGTTGAAGGCATCTACTACATGATTTTATACACGGAGATATGTTGCATAGGCGACCGACCCCTACGCCAGAACAATTCAGAAATAGACGTAAAAGCCGGCGACCTCAGAATAGAGATAAAAACAGCACGGCCACGCAGGGGATACCCAAAGGACGTTAAAGTCTTGTCTGAAAAAGACATACCAGCTTTCCCAATAGCCCTTACACCATAAATAGGTCAACTTTTCCGGACAATCGTATGGTGAATTAAACGCTAAATTAGTGGGTGTGGGTTTATTGTTTGGAGCCCTGTGGGAGCTAGGGAGTATGTTTTGAGGTGGGTTAGGAAGGCTGAGGAAAACCTTAGGGCTGCCTATGCTATGGTTGATAAAGGGATATACTCTGCAGCCTGCTTTCACGCCCAGCAGGCGGCCGAGATGGCCCTTAAAGGCATCATGATACACTTGGAGGGAACACAGCCATTAACACATGCACTGGCAGAGATGGCTCGGATGCTTAAAGGCCGTCATTCAATCGCTCTGCCGGACGAGCGTGAGCTGAGATGGCTGCAGGAACACTACCTCCAAGCGCGCTATCCTAATGCAAGGCTCTCCGAGTACACGGCTGAGGAGGCTGAAAGAGCTATCAGCATAGCTGCCGAGGTGGTCCAAACTGTCAAAGCAGAAATGCATAGATGAGGCGGCCAAATACCTAAGAGAAAAGAAAGTGACGGCTATACTATATGGCTCAGTGTCCAGAGGGGAGGCCACAGCCATAAGCGATGTTGACATACTGATCATCGCCGACCGAGACTCCATAGCAGAGCTAGACCTCTACGGACTTCCCACACAGGTCTCACCCTATGTGGTGGAGAGGCACAAGCTCCGCGAAATGGCTTACACAAACTCGGTAGTGATCGCTGCACTACTAGAGGGTGTGCTGCTCGTAGACAATCTCAGCATGATGGCCGAGCTGGAGGAACTTAAGAAAGAAATAGAGGCCAGTGGAGGCAAAGTAACACACAGACAGATACGGTATCCAAGCCGACATGGAAACATCCCTACATAAAAAGTGCAAAGGCCGTCCACCTCAAGCTTGAGATACCCATGAACACTGTGGAGCACAACATAAACTTGGGAACTTTCTGAAAAATTTCTCTGAACCATGGATATCATTTAAGCAGAGACTGTCAACTTAAGGCTGTCCATGCCTTTATCCACCTCTCTGTTGTTTTTGTCTTGTATATTGGGAAGTGTATCTTTAGAAGCTCCATATGTATGGAATGTAGGCTATCCGTTCAAGAGTGCCGACGACCCCTCCACACCCGAAAACGATGTGGAGCTATACGGTGTTCTATGGGGAGGTTCAAGCGACGGCACGGACTCCATCTCAAGCTCTCGCGGGGACATCCTGTTGATGACCGCTATAGCTTTGAACAACGACTTCATCCTAGGCCTTCATAGACAGGATACACGGCCTAATCCACGGCTGGGAGCTTCCGAAAATCTCCCAAAGCAAATACCACCTTTCAAAAGAATACGGAATAGCCTCCGACTACTACGCCGAAGCACTACACACAATGAGAAAAGAAACACTAACACCGCTAGTATCGAAACACATCGAACTCTCCGACAACTTCAAGATAAGGGACGAGAAAAGCGTAAAACGTGTTGTAAGCGGACTCATCAAACTACTCTTCCCAGACGGAACCTTCAACACACATGAGCTAAAAACAATCACCGACATAGCCGTCGACTACAGACAGAGAGTAAGAGACTGGCTACACAAAACAGTCCCCGGCGAGTTTCCAAAAGAAAAGCTCTCAGTACAGGTCAAACCCTAGCAACTACCTATGCCAAAACATCGCATCTTTGGTAGGCTTCACCACGTTCTTCAGAGATCTACAACGATAGGTTTGACGGCACCCTGACTTTAGATACCCCGTCCTCTTTCACAACCTCGTAAACTTGGTCAGCCGCATCTGCAACCTCCACATCATGGGAAACTATGATTGCCTGAGGAAGCAGCTTTCTTTCACTTTTAAAGTTTGAGAGAAGCTGTATAAGCTCACGCCGTCTTTCTCCGTCAAGATGTACTGTCGGTTCATCCATTATTATACATTCCAGCCTGTCGCCGGCAAGCGTAGCCGCCAATGCAAGCCTAAGCGATAAAGCAACAGCAACCTTCTCTCCCCCGCTTAGAGATTCAACGGGCCGCAAACCATCAGGACCTATCACAGTAACATTAAGCTCATCATCTATCGATAAATCCGAGTAGGAGGTGTTGAAGGCTTCGAAAAACCTCCTAGCATAATATTCCAACCCCGTTTTAGCTCGCTCCCTGATGACCTTCTGAATTCCATCCTTTCCATATCCCTCCCTAATAATCTTTAACACTTCATTAAACCTCTGTAAAATGTCGAGCTTCTTCTTCACAACCTTTAGATCGTTCAATTCATCCTCTAACCTTTTTCTCTCTGACTCCAAGCCTTTTCTCTGCTCCTCAACCCGAGCCAGCTCCACCTGCATCTTTGAAAGAGTCATGGAGCAGTTTTTCAACTCGTTTTCAAGCTTTTCGTACTCCTTTTCGTCGTATCCCAACTCGTTAATAGCAACTTTAATCCTGTCTAATTCAATCTTCTTTTCCTCCAACTCTTTTTCAACAGACTCCAGGTTCACACGTAATTCATCCAAATTTACACCCCTTAAGTAAACCTCTGCTTCCAGGTAAGGTTCTATTTTCTGCTTCAACAGATATAGCTCATTGTACTTAGTCCTATACTCTTCCTGACGATTCTGCAAGGCCCCAACCTCATCTTTCAGCGTTTGAATATTCTTCTTAAGCTCTTCAAACTCATCCTTAAACATTTCAAGACTATTAACCTTTTTTTCCAATTGGGTCGGATCAAGTTTAACCAACTTATCCCTAATTTCCTCCATCCTCTTTAATTCTTTCAGTAGATAACTTTTCGACGTTTCCAGCGATTCAAGTTCATGACGAAGCAAGCTAATGTCGGTTTGAAGATTGTTTATGATGATACTCTTATGGTCTTCGTCGAGGGGTCGTCTACATAGAGGACAAACATCCCTAGCTTCCTCTAATTCTTTAATCCATTTCTCCAAAGTCCTTAAACGAGCAGTAACTCCACCAATCTCCTGGTTATCCTCATCCAACTTTTTCCTAACACTTATGAAATCTTCACTAATATTATTATAGACGTGTTCCAGAACTTTATTGAAACTATCAATAGATACTTGCAGTCCAGTAACATTTACGAGAGTCGATACCATGGAATTTATTTCAGATTCTAAATTTTCAATCTCTTTCTCGAGTTTACCGAACCTTTTCTCGTATTGTTCTAACTCAGTTTTCTTTTTTTCCAGCGTTTTCTCGATTTGCACAAGTTCCTCCATTTGGGACTCTAGTTTTTTATATTGTATATAGTCGTTTTCAAAGTCCTCCATAATTTTCTTAGCATTGTTTGCTTTCTCGATTTCCCTAATTATGAACTTACGTCTTTCATCCAACCTTGTTAGATCCTTTTCTTTCTCCTCCCTTAAAGTTAGTAAATTGTTATACTCATGCCTTAGCTCCCTCATTTTTTCCAATTTTTCTTCCAAAACCTTTACATTCACCTCAAAGTCAGCTATCCTTACACGTATATCTTCCTCGAACTTTACTAATTTGCTTAATTCGTTCAACGTTTCCGCCAAACGTTTTTCAACATTAGTGGTTCTTTCTGATTCCTTTTCTAGAGATTTAATCTCAAGTTCTATATCCTTGATGGGTGTCCTCAGGTCGCTGTAAAGTTTTTCCAAAAGCTCTATACCTAGAAGCGTAGCGAACAACTTTTTACGTTCTGCAGCCTGTATGTCTAGTACCTTGGTTATTTCGCCCTGTCTTATGTATATTGCATTGAGGAAGACATCCTTATCTAACCCTGTAATTTTTTCTACTTCGGGCAGAATTGTTTTTTCACCACCTTCATAGATCAATATTTTACCCGGTTTCTGGCGTAGTGTAGCCGTCGCGGTCACCCCTCCCTTGCTCTTTTTAACATTCCACGTTAGCTGGTAATCTCTGCCTGAAGCGGAGAAAGTTAATTCCAGCAACATTTCTTGTGAACGGCTATTTATAAGAACGGTGTCTGCTCTACCCCTATTGTGTACCTTGTAAAGGGAATAGGATATGGCATCCAGTAAAGAGGTCTTTCCGGCTCCGTTTTGGCCAACTATGACCGTCAACCCATCTGGAAAAACTATGCTGTTTTCTCCGAAATATGATATAAAGTTTCTTAAGGTTAGTTGACGTATTTTCATCGAATGTCCACCGTCAGACTGGATATGTGTTTATTTATGAGTTCTGATACCTTGTCTATTCCCCCCTCCCTGTAGGCATCATAAATTTTTACTGCCAGCTCCACATCCTCCTTACTTAATCCCCGTTTGACCATGTATTCGATTATTGTTGAACGTAGATCTAGCCCTCTAAGCTCCACAGATGTATTTCCAGCCTCTATTTCCCTAAATTCATGTCTGAGCAACAGCACATGTTCACTCAGCGCGTGTCTGGTGGTTTCAATGATTTTACCGCGATTTAGGGTTCTTCCGACTATAGTCAGATGTATTAAAGGTTTTTTCCTATTCTTTTTCAACATCTCCTCGAACCAGTTTCTGATTTCATCCAACCCTAACTCTAATTGTTCAGCGTTCAGCTCTACGGTTTTCTGCGGCCTTATGGAATCTAGGTTTATCTCATGTATGATTGGTTCTTCCGACGAAATGTCAACAATATAGAATCCTTTTCCCTTTTTCTCCCACGTTTCAATCTCGCTTCTAGAAAGAATTTCCAAAGAGCCGGGGTATGTGGCTACAGAGCCATGTAGTGAAAGTTTTTCACGTATATGCTCGTGCCCCAGTGCGTAGTAAGAATAGCCTGGAGGTAAATCCTTCAAATTAATCCCTACGTGGGATTGGAGTGGGACGTGAGCGACTAAGATTCTTTTTTTACCTAGCTTTATGGCATCGGCAGATAATGCGTTAATTTCTCCTAAGGCCTGTTCCCTTAAATAGGAAGGGATTCTATCAAGTCCTGTGAAGACTGTCTGAACCCCTTCAAAATTTAAAGGAACATTCCTGAAACCGATATGCACTATTTTATCGAATAAAAATGACGGCGGTAACTCACTGAATCGTTTAGGATTATCGTGGTCTCCCAGCACATACAGAATTTTTACATTAGCCATTGATAGCTTATGTATTGCTTGTTTGAATTTAATTAATGCTTTCACGGGTGGACGTGATGAATCAAAGAGGTCTCCCGCAATAACCAGGACATTCACCCTTTCTTGACATATCTTCTCAACCGCTTCGTCAAAAGCCTCGTAAATATCGTTTTCCCGCTCTACAAGATTGTATGCTCGGTTACCTAGATGTATGTCCGCCATGTGCGCAATAAGCGTCAACCTCCATCAAACCTCCTCTTATACTCGTTCCAATCCATGCTGCGCTTAAACCGGTTGTCTTCTTCCTTCTCGGCTTCATGCAGCGCTATGTTTAGCAGGTTGTCGACATCTATGTCCGCCCCTCCCTCATAACTCCGTCTTTTTCTAACCTTTATAATTGCGGGTAAATTTATAATGTCCCCGACAACTATTGCCTCACCTTTGTCTAGGCCAGGTAGGTCTTCGAACAGTTCCTCACCGAGCCTTTCCGACGCCTCCATAACAGCTTTCTGATCCAAAGGGTTTGTTATCCTCATAATTATCTGGCTGTTGCATTGACTTAAGGCATCCGGATGTACTTTGGAGGGCCTTTGGGTTATGAGGGTTAGGAAGACCCCGAACTTCCTCCCCTCCGAGGCTATCTGCTTAATTACCTGCGAAGACCATGTTGTTCTCACGGTTTCAGGGGGAATAAACCTATGTGCCTCTTCTATAAATATAAAGACAGGGTACTGGTAGGCGTTTTCCGGCGGCCCCGATTTGTTTGTGAAAATATTCTTCAAAACAAGGTAGGCTATCAGGTCTGCTTCTCGGTCGGTTAGCCCTGAGAGGTCGATAACCGCCATTGTTTTTGGTTTTAGCATTTCTTCAACAGTGGTTGTATACTCTCCGAATATCCCAAGACCAGCTATTCTTCCAACATAGGTTTGAGCATTATACGCGTGTTCCGCCCGCTTCCTGTCCTGTTTATCCACTGCCTCAGATATTCTCGAAAGCTCTTGGACGAGGTCCTCGGCGCTGAAACCCACGCCTTCTTTCTCCTGCTTAAGTTTTTTGTATGCTTGAGTCACTACCCTCCTTATTCGTGTGAATCGCTCGTCCATACCCGCCAGATAGAAGAGCTCGTCGGGAGAGAGGTCGGAAAACCTGACGGCAAGTTTTCTGACATTTTTAATATCTGTAAATCTTCCTGGTTTATGTGAAACCCTGTACACGGTAACCCGCCTGGCAAGCCTTTCATCCCATGAATTGTTCGGGACTCCAAATCTAACGTAGTCTGCATGGGGGTCCAACACTATTATTGTAGCGCCTTTAGCCAGCAGCTCCTCCATCAGAACGCCGGCTAAGTAGCTTTTCCCCGCCCCAGTCTGTGCAATAATGGCTAAATGCCTTCTGAAACCTGCAGTAGAAAGTTTTACGCCGACGGTTGGGCGGGTCACCAGATTTCCTATGTTAAGCCCTTCCCCCTCCTTGGCGTAGAGCCTTTCTATAAGCTGGTCTGGCGCCATATATACCGGGGAGCCTGGCAGTACCGGATGCTTGGGTGTGGAGATGTTAGGCCTACTATCCCACAGGTTTTCGACATATGCTAGGACCGTTGCAAGCCTCCAATGCTTAGGCGCCTCTATATCTCCGCTCGCCAACCTCTGCAACGCCTTATACTCTATATCTTTCTGAAGAAGTGCACTATAAGCTGTCGCAGTATGAACCTGGGCCACTATAACACCTTCACCCAGTTGGGTCATAACATATTCCCACCTAGGTACCCTACTGCTACATCCTGGGTCCACTGCGAACAGAAACTTTGTGGAAGTACTCTCCCCTACAACCCTACCCACTATATCTGTGTCTAGTATTTTTAAAAAATCGTCCACACTTCTGGCCACAGTAAACCGGTAATTAGCCCGCATATATCTTTGAAAGTAAGGAATTTATACCTACGGGTTTGTAGGTTGTGTAAAGTGAGCAATATCACGCCCGGTTTGAAAGATTTCCTTGAGGCCAATGTCGAGAAACTTAGGAGAAGCATTGAAGACGGCCCGTCCAAAATGAGTAACGAACTAGGCGAAATGATTCGACGGCTTTGGATTCCGAAAATCCCTGAAGAGCCTGTAAATATAGGTAGGGTAGCGGCCGTCGACGGTGGTATCATAAGGTTTAGGCTTGCTAACGGGGGCGCCCTCCTAATTGTAGGTGCCCAAGCGATAGGCCGCGGTGTTAGCGATACAAGCTCCGTTGAATGCGTTGTAGTTTATCCACCTCACTTAAGCTATGGGAGGCTTATGATGAAAAAGCTGGAGCTTAAAACTGGTTTAAAAATATTAGAAAGGCTTGGACCGGGTGACGTATTGCTCATGGACGGCTCCCTCTACGGGTTGCTTTCAACCTTGCTTGTCACACCACGGGGGGCCCCAGAGGGATATGGAAGACTCCTCATCGAATACTTTACGACATTATTTAACTTCCTTGACAAAACATTGAATAATAAAACATTGGTTCTGTTCCTAAGCAAAGTAAGTTCCTCAAGATATCTCAGAGACTACCTGCTAGGTCTCTTATTTAACGAGGAGATTAAGAAACTGAAAAACTCAGGCGTATTAGAGGCAGAGGACCTCAACACAGTTGAGGGGCAACTCTATAGAGTTTTCCGTAAACCTGTAGAGGCCCTAGAGTACATGAAGCGTTTAAGCATGAAGTATGGACATGTTGTCGACCGTCTGGTAGACTTGGTGAATGAAGGGGTATCGAAGACTCCTGACCTGCTTCTGCTGGGACGAAACATTAACGGACAGGGCTACACAAAGCCAGCCTTACTTGGTGCATCCTCAGCACAGCGTGACGAACTAGGTGAAAAAATAAGTCCGGGATTGGTGAAGAAGGTTCTCACACGGCTTATGGTTGACAGGAGCTACACAAATATGGTTGAAGAGGTGTTGAAAAGGTTTCAAGACGCGTACGCGGTAATTTCCTTCTATGCCAGACTCGGTACATACGACCACCCGGTCAAGATAGACCTTCCATGCTTCTGCTTAGGAATTGAAAAGCGGTTCTTCGATGTCTACCTCCCAGAAATACTCGAGGACCTAAAAGTCGAAGAAATACTCAAAATACTCTCAAACATGTACGGTGGGCCCGAGGTTTATAACGTATGGTTATACCAATCCGACAGACAGGCTAGGCTCAGCAGACGAGATGCACCGGTGATTGCAGAGTTATTGGAAAGATATTTGGGTCCATTGCCCCTAGCAAGACGACCTATATCTCTGCAGTAAAACATATTTGTTTTAAGCCAAGATTAAATATGATACATAATTGATCATGTGGATCTCGGGTAAAACCATAAATATGCGAATCCAGCAGAAACTACATCATACACATCAGCTGAATCCCATAATTTTAATAAGATTCCCCTTAAGGCGAATAATCTCGAGCCTCCCATTCACGGAGCCTTGTTTCTCCGTTTACTGTAATGCTTTCACGGATATGTTCAACGTAGATGCTTGTGCCTTTTGTAATAGGATCAGCTTGTTGGAATGTTTGATTAAATCGCTCAGCTCCATATGCCTTCAACCCTTTACCTGAAATTTATTCCCTAAGATACAGGTAATACGCCTCATGGAATGGCATCCAGCCCTTCCACAGGAAGAAGCGATGAGGACCACGAGGGCTCTCCGTGGGCAGTGTAGAGCCTACCTGCGGGGTCGTTTCCACGGACGGCATGTCCTGGGAGCGGCCTTTGAGGGACGGCCTACCAGCGTGCTCGGTGGCGTCGCACATCCTGTTAGGATGCACAGGCCAATAAGACGCCGAAACACAGACAGGCGGATTAATACCCTAATCCCCCAACGAGTCATAACAGGCTCCTAAGAATTTTTTATGGGGTAGCGGGGGAAGGAGTTTCGGCTGCAGGACCGGAGCTACGGTTCCCGGCCGCCAGCCCGTGTAAAGGGGAAGGGTACTCCGCCCCAGCACGGGGTGTGGGGAGGCCCGCCGGGGACGGCGGTTTAGGGA